>OHGG01000123.1_pt1 | contig 54965 bp, 56 predicted proteins | sample 1567641 | NCBI WGS metagenome assembly OHGG01 (sample SAMEA3879561, study PRJEB24766) | human gut metagenome | biome: human-associated habitat; feature: feces | place: USA | collected 1985/1987
AAAACGCATAGTGGCAAGTTCCATTATCTGCTCTTTATTTATGCTTGGCTGAAAATCAAAATCGAACTGTTCCAAAGTCTTTCTGTATGGAAATCCGGACATTTTAATCTGCCCGGATTCTACATAACATTATGCTGTTTATATTCTACTGATCATCTTCCGATATCAGTTGATATTCTGCATCTCTCAGCCTGCAATAATAAAATGTCTGTCCAGCCTCTTCTGTGTAAGTTTCAAATACTCCCGTCACTACAACCTGGCTCTGATCCGCCGGGTAATCATCTGGATATACGGCATCTCCCCCGAGTTTATATTCTTATCTCCTCATCACTTTCCCTGCTATACTGTTAAATGCAAATATAACCATATCGCATGCAACGATCGTAGATCCTACCGGTGTTGAAAATAATATAGATACCAGCATGCCGGTCAAAGTTCCCACAACTGACAGTACAGCCGAATATAATACCACTGACCTGAAGCTATACATAACTCGCATTGCCGAAAGTGCAGGGAATACCAGAAGTGCCGTGATGAGCAGGGAGCCCACCAGGTTCATCGCAAGCACTATTATCACAGCGATTATCACAGCTAGAGCCAGATTATATGCCCCTGCATTTTTCCCGATTGCTCTTGTAAAGCTCTCATCAAATGTGACCGCAAATATCCTGTTATAGAACAAACAGAAAAACACTATTACACATATTGACATCACTATACACAGCCACACTTCTCCCATTGTCAATGTAAGTATTGAGGTTGAACCAAACAATGTAGAGCACACATCACCAGATACATTCGCTGACGTGGAGAACAAATTCATTATCAGATAACCGACAGCAAGAGCTCCTACGGACATCATAGCTATAGCTGCATCGCCTTTAAGCTTTGCATTTTGCCCTGACATAAGTATGAGAATTGCAGCAGCCACAGTCACCGGCATGACTATGACCGTGTTATTTGTCAGTTTCAGGACTGAACCTATAGCCATTGCACCAAATGCTACATGAGAAAGACCATCACCAATAAATGAGAATCTTTTAAGAACCAATGTTGCACCAAAAAGTGACGAACACAAAGCTATAAGAACTCCAACGATAAGCGCATACCTGACAAATGGATACTGCATATAGTAAGTTAATTTATTAATGAGCTGCACTTTGTCCACCGCCTTTCTCATATTCTACTGAAATGATATCCCAATATCTGCTGTTCTTATATTCATCTCTGCTACCCCAGAACGAGCCTCCATGATGCATATGAAGTACATGTCTGGCGCAATCTATTGCCCTCAGATCATGTGATATCATGATCACTGCCACACCATTTTCATTTAACTGCTGTATCATCTGATAGAACTGGGCCGTCGCGACTGGATCGAGGCCAGTTACCGGTTCGTCAAGCAGAAGAAGATTCTCAGTTGCACACAAGGCTCTCGCCAGAAGGACGCGCTGCTGCTGTCCTCCTGACAAATGCCTGTAGCATTCCCTGCGTATATTCCATATCCCAAGTCTTTCAAGCTGAGATTGTGCAAGCTGCTTTTCCTTTCTGCCATAAAAAGGACGCGCTCCACACTTAGTCAGTGCGCCCGACAAAGCTACCTCCCATACAGTCGCAGGGAAATCCTTCTGCACAGGTGTCTGCTGCGGCAGATAGCCTATATCATGCGATGTCAGATCATCGCCAAACTTTATCTCTCCTGAAACCGGTTTCAGCAGCCCAAGTAGAGTTTTTACCAAGGTACTCTTTCCCGCTCCGTTCTCTCCAACTATACAGAGATAGTCTCCCTTGTCTATACTGAAATTAAGACCTGACGCAACTGATCTTCCGTCGTACCCGACTGCCAGGTCTTTACACGTTATATATGACATTTGTTTTCTCCTATTCCTTTAAACATCAGTCCATCTAGTTAAGCCGCAATTAATTTAACGCCTGAGACAGTACATTCAGGTTATCTTCCATCATGTTCAGATATGTCTCTCCATCAGCCACATCCTCTGCGGTTACAGACTGCATTGAGTTCATTGTCAGTATCTCCTGATTCTTTGACTCGGTCGCGTTCTTTATCGACTCTGCTATATTGTGATCCGCACCCTCTATCGTCAAAATAACCGGAAGCTTTAACTCATCCACCTTATGCGCAAGGAATGTTATTGTCTCAAAGCTTGCCTCCGACTCAGCACTGCATCCCACAAATGCAGCATAGTAAGTAAGCCCATAATCATCCGCCATATATCGGAAAGGGAATCTGTCGCCAAACAGGATCGCCTGACGTTTTCCCTTAGAAACTGTTAATTCGTACCTTCCATCAAGATCATTGAGTTCATCAACGTACTTGCCTGCACTCTCCATGTAATCAGATTTATGATCTGGATCAAGTGCCTGGATATTATCCGCCAACACATTCGTCAACGCCACTGCGTTCTTGAGTGAAAGCCATACATGTTCATCATACTCCGGGGCTTCCTCTCCTTCCTCTTCTTCATCTGCCTGCATGCCTGGAACTACCTCTTCCTCTTTGACTGCAGTTCCCAAAGCGTCAAGCATATTTACAACCTTCATATCCTTATTAGTCGCTTCTTTCAGGGCACTATCCACCCAGCCGTCAGACTCACCGCCAACATACACAAACATATCTGCGTCAGCTATCTTTGCTATATCCTCTGCAGTTGGCTGATAGCTGTGAAGATCCGTGCCCTGATCAAGCAGCATAGTAAGCTGAAACTTGTCGGAATCATCGCCTATAATATTGCGGATCCAGTCATACTGAGGAAAAGTCGTACATACAATGCTATATGCCGCAGCATTTGCCGCATTTTCAGGAGCACTGCCCCCTTTCTGATCAGAATCTGCTGCCGTCCTTGATGCTCCGCAGCCACAAAATGCTGAAACAGTAAGTACCGATGCCATAACAAGGCCAAATATTCTATTTTTCATAATGATCAATAAACCTCCGAATTGATTGATAAAATTGACAGGCATATTTTGATGCCTATAATTGGGTAAATTTAATAAACTGCCTCTAGATCAAAAAACACCAATAATAAGCATTCGCCATTATCTTTAGATGTATTTCCAGACGCAATTCTCAGTCAATATCCATACTTTAAATCAATTCAGTAATTCCACCTTCAGGGAAACGAGCGTATCGGTACAATACTCGTGGGTATACACCAATACAACTCCAAGTGTGAACACACTTAAGAACGCCAAGAACACTGGCGTAGTTGACATTGTCTTTATATTTGAAAGGAACTGTGCAGCCTGCTGCAAATGCATACATATAGGACATTCCTGCCCCGTACAGTCATGCTCCACATTACGCGCAATATAGCCGTAAGAGAAAAGTACTCCTGATACAAAGAACACTATAAGAATCCATGACATTATTCTCTTTTTACTCATTCTGCACACCTCCTTTTCATTGTAGGAATTTGGGGATATATAGTTTTCGTTGTGACCGTAACGATACAATTCCATCTGTAACAATCCCGTTTGGTTTAGACTACAGCGACTCCACAACGTCTCTGACAATCTTTGCAAATACCACATATCGACGATCTGTCACAGTCGATCATAAATCCATACCTCTCCTGAACTCCTTTAGCTATGTGATTCATGGTATCGCGGTCAATATGTATGACTCTTCCGCACTTAACACACTGCATATGAAGGTGTTCGTGACAACTATGATCAGCCTTTTCCATTCTATACATACTTGAACCACCATCAGCACTCTGATACTTTATCAATTTGTCCTGGATAACCATGCGGTCAAGATTGCGATATACAGTTGTTGTATTCGCATCTATGCCATTCTCATCCAAATACACACTTACATCAGCCGCGCAAAACCCTCTGTCCTGCCTCTCAGTGGCAAATGCCTCTATAGCCTGACTTATTCTCGTTTTATACTCCCTCGCCATAATATTCCTCTTTTTTGAATTTGCAAATCATTTGCATTTTCACTGTATAATAAATGGCTTTTAACTTTATGTCAACTCTTTTTTATCACTTTTCCATCACTACTATCTTGTTTGATATATTGCTGACAAATGGTATTTTGCCAATGACTTTATATACCGGTATGAACTCAGCCATTCCTTCTACAAGACTGTGCTGTTCTATGTTTCTGTATTTCGGTATGATCTCCGCCAGCTTCTTTCCATTTGACACGCCCCAGGAGAACCTGGCATGGCTTCCATGGATGGATTTCTCCTTGATATGCTTTGCCATTAACGGAGCCATAGTCTCTACGAACACTGTAGCATGAGTAAATTTCCTGTCTATTATGTCGAATATTTTCTTCACATCAGCTTCTGTGAGATACATCGTAAGCCCCTCTATGATGACCAGCACAGGTTCACCTGCATACTCTACCATGTCAGCCCATTTGCCGTCCATGGCGGATTCCGCTATCTGGTACACCGGTCCGTCCTCCTGCATGAACTTTGCCCTTACAGTCATGGTCTCCGGGAGATCAATGTTGTACCAGCCTTTATACCTGCCATCATTTCTGTAACAGCGGGTATCAAGACCGCAGGCGATATTCACAACCACAGCACCCTTGTGCTTTTTCAGGTATTCTGATACAAGCTTATCAAGCACTATAGTTCTAGCTATGACTCCGCTTCCCATCGCCATGTCTTTATCTGCAAGGGAAAAATCATAATCAAGACTGTCAACTATCTCTATGGCCTTGCCATCGTATATGGCATGATTCGGTTTTCTTGATTCCTTCGCCCTGGCATAGAGTGTCTGGAGCATCGTCTCCGGGACTCCCGTTATGTCTACCTTTGATCTGCTTACTGTATTGTTCTGTGTGCTAACCATTTTTTCATTTCCTCCTGCTTTTTAATTGTGCAAACGCATGAGAGGCGCTGCGCGCGGCGTTTACATAAAATATAACATTTGTCATGTTTTGTTATGTTCGTAAAAATAAGAGGTTCATCATCGATGAACCTCTTTCTTTAAACTCTCTATCAACTTTTCTGTACCGCCTGTGGCATGAATGCCGATCTTTTCTGTCAGATACATTTTCTTCTCCACATCTACATCCTCGTTCAGTATCGCCATGGCTCCTTCAAGCCGCATCTTCGCCAGCACGCGAACCAAAGTCTCATCCGGCTCGCATCCAAGCTGTGACCTGTAATATGCCGCAAATGAATGTCTCATGAACTCCTCAACCCTCTGGTGATAATTCTCATAGCAGCTGCCGTCTGCGCCATGCATGATGATCATTGCCTCTTCCCTGTGTGCCAGAAGGAATTGCATCATAATCTTATCTGCATCTACGCCCGTGCCGGGGTTCTCAATCTCCCCCTTCATAATTTTTCCAAGCATGACCTCGTATTGATTCACAAGCGGTTCGAGTATCGCCTTGAACAATGCCTCTTTACTCTCAAATGAAAAGTAGAAGGCTCCGGTGGTAACTCCCGCACTATTGCATATCCTTCTGAGGCCTGCCCTCTGGTAACCATTTTTAAGGAATTCCTCTTTACCTGCTTTTTTCAGTTTTTCTATCGTTTCACTGCGCTTGTCGTTTTCCATAACACATGTCATGTTAGCACAAACTAACCAATCTAACAACCGTTTTTTTATGTAAAGTATTATTTGTAACGCCTTTCTTTACGCTCTGGCTTTTTTCCAGCTATCCACTAACTGACAGAGATGTAAACATTGTTCCTGACTTATACAAATTCTTACTTTTCCTACTATCCCCCAACTGACAGAGCTGTATTCTACTGCTTCTGCAGGTACTTCACCGGAACTGCTTTCGTAAGCCACACGCCATTCTTCGAAAGATAGAACTTATATCCATCCCTGTACATCTCTCCAGATCTTACAATATACAAAACCGGTTTTCCATGTCGCTGTCCCACCTTAAATGCTGTGTCTCTGTCATTTGACAAGTGGACATACAGACGGCTCTTAGGCAGAAGTCCCTCTGTTTCTATATCCTGTACATACTTTTCACCCGTGCCGTGCCACAATTCTTCCGGCGGACTCACCTCGTCCAGCTCGACATCAACAGGTATAGAATGTCCCTGATTTGCTCTTATAAGAGTCTTGTCTTCGTTGAATGAATACCTCTGTTTCTTGTCAGCACGGACAATCTCTTCCAACATATCCATATCGATCGGGTGTTGTTCTCCAATACCAGACAACAGCTCGTCAACATTTGCCCAGCCATGCTCATCCAGACTGATTCCGATACTTTCTGGTCTGTGTCGAAGAATCAGACTCATAAAACGGCTGAGCTTATTTAAATATTTTTCATCGTATTCCACGCTCTTCTCCTCCAGTCAACTACAATCATCAAGGTTCATTTGAGCCTTTTATTTGGATTATTTTTTCATAAATCACTTTACGATATCTGACAAACGTCAGCGCTTTTATAGGCATCTTCATCGTGAGCCAACGCTACATGCAAAATTCTTTCAGTCACATTAATATATTCTTTCGTTCAAGTATTTCCCTACCGTCTCAAGCCCTCCAATCGGCACGCAAAACTTCTGGTCATGGTTCTTACATGCCTCATAGGTTTCCTCCAGATCAAACCAGCTCACGCCGTCCAGTTCTTCCTTCTGGATCGTCAGGTCTGCTATGTCCACCGGTTTCTGGTACACGAACACAAATGCCACCTCATTATCCCTGAACATTTTGCCGTGAAATTCCTTCTCATACTGGATCCTGAATGTCCCCGCAAAGTCAAGGTCAGAAGCCTCAGCCTTGATGCCAAGCTCCTCACCGAGCTCCCTGAGTGCCGACTCCAGAGGTTCATCTCCCGCCTGTATGTGCCCCGCCGATGAGGTATCATACCTTCCTGGAAATGAATCCTTATTCATTGCCCGCTTCTGCAGGAGAACCTTATACCTTCCATTCTCTTGCTTCGCTATCCAGATATGGGCAGTCCTGTGGCATATGCCTTTTGCATGTGCCTCGCTCCTCTCCACTGTGTCTCCGGTAGGGTTGCCCTGTTCGTCGCATATATCAAAAAGTTCCATTATTTTGTACCGTCCTTCTATTCCTACACCACCAGCCTCGCCTTCGCCCTGCCGGTTCTGTCCTTTTCCACCACGATCTGCTTGTCAATCTTCTCCTTGAGTTCAGTCACGTGCGATATTATTCCCACCAGCTTGCATCCCTCGGTCACGCTGACCAGCGCTTTGTATGCCTGTGGCAGAGTCTTTTCTGTGTCCAGTGAGCCAAAGCCCTCATCCACAAACATCGTATCTATCTGTATGCCGCCAGCCGAAGCCTGCACCTCATCGGAGAGTCCAAGTGCAAGGGAGAGTGATGCCATAAATGACTCGCCCCCAGAAAGAGACTTAACGTCTCGTCTGCTGCCGTTGTAATGATCCACAACACAGAGGTCAAGACCGATCTGGCTTCTCTTGTCACTGCTGTCCGTCACACGGCTCAGTTCATACTGACCGTCTGACATCTTCAGGAATCTCAGGTTCGCGCGCTGAATTATCCTGTCAAAATACGACATCTGTATATATGCCTCAAGGTTTATCTTATTCTTGCCGGATACATTTCCTGAGGCAGTGTCATAGAGCGACTTCACACTGACGTATTCCTTTTCTTTTGCCGAAAGTTCATCGGACTTCCTGCTTATATTCGCCATCACCGTTTCATTTGCGCGGATGCGGCTGTTTCCATCCTGCATGAAAAGTCTGATTCTTCCAAGCTCATTTCTCACCGCAGCTTTGTCATCCTCAAGCTTAACTAGCTCAAGTTTTTCAGAAGACTCCAACGTGTCTGTCAAAGCTTTTATCTGTCCTTCCAGAGCTTTGATACGCTGGAGGACTTCATTATATCTCTTCTCGGCAGACTCGAACGATTTCTGCAATTTTTGCGCTCTGGCAAGAATCTCGTTCATCTTCATTTCCGCCTCGCTCCGATTTCTGAATCTGAGTCCCGCAGCCAGTTCAGTCACCTGTTCTCTGTCAGAGGCAAGCTTTGCTGTAAGCGCTGATATATTTTTTTCGATGTCTGCCAGCTTTGTCTGCATACCGGCCAATGTTTCTTCCTCCTGAGGAAGTTTTGCAGCAAGCTCATCCCTTCTGCTGACCCTTTTGCGTTCAGCCTCGATCTGTCTGTCTGTATCGGCAATCTTCTCATTGTAATATCCTATATTCTTCTCAACCTTTTCCGGCAGACCGTCTATATCCTCCGGGGCGTCAAATTTCCTTCCAGCCTGCTCAATAATGCTGTTTCTGATCTCCGTAACACTGGCAAGCTTTACCTTTGCATCCGTAGCGCTGGCATTTGCCCTGTCGCGTGCTCTGTCCGTATCCTTCTTCGCGTCCTCTAACTGCGCATCTGTCGGAGCCTCCTTTGGCAGCGATGCAAGGATTTTGTGCTCCGTTGCACCACACACAGGACACGCCTGTCCCTCCTTCAGATCCTTTGCAAGGATTCCCGCCTGGGCATTCCTGTAGAGCGTGCTCATATGCTCATACATATCCTGCTTTCTGGTATACATCTCGTTATCAAGCAGATACTGCTTCTGTGCTTTGTCCACCGCCTGCTCTCTTCTGCTGTATTCCATGAGCAATCTGTTTATTCCGTTCAGATAGTCAATAGCGTCAGCCATCTTTTCCCTTGATGCCGTAAAAGCCACGATTTTCTCTCCCGCATCCGCAAGTTGCACCTGCTCCATTTTTAGCTTTCCTATGAGCTTCTGCTTGTCTGCCACAAGCGTTCTGCCCTTCTCTGCCTGCTGATTTTGCCTTTGCAGGCGCTGTTCTCCGTCTGCAATATTTCTTCTCTTTGCATCCAGTTTTTCATAGTCCGGAAGCTCGTTATTTATAACCGCCGCCTGCCTCTGGAGCTCTTTTGTCTCTGGAAGTGCATCCTTTGTCCTGTTTAACTCTGCCTCAGCAGTAGTTCTGTCATTCTGTACATTTGCAAGCTCCGAATGTGCCTTTCCAAGCTGTACTCTGGCTTTCTCTGTCTGCTGCGCCTTGCCTATCAACGTGTCGAGCCCCCCTATCCGGGTCTCAAGCGCGCCAATCTGCTTCTCATACGAAGCCGTTCTTACCTTCTCCATTCCAATAAGCTTTTCGATAAGTGCAAGCACCTCATCAATTGGCATCTGGCCGGCCTTTGCCTTTTGGACACTGAGCCCCAGAGGATCATCCTCTCCGCAGACTATCCCGGATATATACTGCTCTATACTCTTCTTCATATCGTCCCGTTCACTCTGAAGCTTTCTCGTCTCATCCTGAAGCCGCTTCTGCAGAACAAAATACCTTGATGTGTGGAAAAGTTTGCTGAATATCTTCTGCCTGTCACTGGACTCAGCCACCAACAGCTCCTTGAACTCACCCTGTGCAAGCATGGATATCTGTGAAAACTGTTCTCTGTCCACACCCATCAATTCCTGAAGGTATGAGTTGGCCTTTGTCCTGTTGGCGACGACTGAGTCATCCGGCAGATACAGTTCTACAGCCGCTTCCTGCAGGGTAGTTCCTTCACCTTTTTTCTTGCGTCTCTCATAAGAAGGATTTCTTTTAACCCTGTATGTTTTTCCTATATGTTCAAATGTCAGTTCAACGTAGGTGTCTGTGTCCACATCCGCATACGTTGATCTCATCATCCTAGCATCACGACCTGTGCCACTCGGCTCATCATACAGCGCATAACAGATAGCATCGAATATCGTGGTCTTTCCCGCACCTGTATCCCCAGTCACAAGATACAAGCCTTCAGCCCCAAGCTGTGTCATGTCAAGCTCCTGGACACCCGCATACGGTCCAAATGCCGACATCGTAAGATTAAGTGGTCTCATAATCGCTCCTCTCCTTTACAATGTATCGCCCCTCTCGCCTCCGCGAGCGGGGCAGGTCGTCGGAGCGCATTTGAGTTATTCGCTTCGCTCATAAGCGCTCCTCCTTCCATATAACGTCTATAATATCCTGAATAAAACTCTTCTGTTCATCACTCATTTGCCGATTGTTCTGTTTCTCATACAACTCTTCAAACAGATCTATAGGCTTTTTCCCTTCAAGCACAGCGCCATCGTCTATCGTCTGTGTCACACGGGTTCGGGTGTTGTCGTATCCAAGCTTCATCACATTTGGATAGACCGTTCTGAGTTTTCCCAAAGCATCCGGCACGTCATCCTCATCCGTGAGCACCACATACAGATAATCATCCACTGCGGTTCCATCGTAGTTACGCCTGTCCATCAGCTCGTCAAATGTTCCCTTTACCTCGCGCAGCTCATGCATCGGAACAAGAGGAACTGTCCTTATCTCTATTTTCTTGTTCTCAGGGATATCAACAACCGTCACAGATTTCGTATGCTTAGCCTCAGAGAGTGAATACTTAAGCGGTGTTCCACAGTATCTGACGGTCTCCCTGCCCACCTTCTGCGGCCCATGTATATGCCCCAGCGCCACATAGTCAAATGAGTCAAATACCGACACATCCACATTGTCCAGACCGCCCACATTCTCCTCCGACTCCGAGCGCACAGCCCCGGTCACGAACTGGTGGGCCACAAGGATATTTGTAACCTTCTCATCAACATCCATGTGCTCCACCGCCACACGGCAGGCATCCGTGTAATCCTTTATATCATCCGCCTCATCAGGGAACACCGCTCTGACCATTGCCGGCTTCACAAATGGCAGCATGTATATGTTCACCATTTGTCCTTTTCCATCCTCCAGCTTATATGGTCTGACCAACCCATCTCCCATCATGGCTATCTGTGCCGAATCATATACCGGCGATATATGGATTCCACTAAGATCAATCAGACTTGATGCAAATGCCAGTTTGGCCGCCGAATCATGGTTGCCGCTGATGATATATACTTGCAGCTTTCTCTTTGCAAGTGAGGTCAGGAAGCTGTCCAGCAGTTTCACCGCCTCCTCGCTCGGCACAGACTTATCATATACATCACCGGCTATGATGACTCCATCCGGCTGCTCATCATCGATAATCCCCAGGATCTCTTTCAATATATATTCCTGATCCTCCAGCATGGAAAATTCATTTACACGCTTTCCTATGTGAAGATCAGATAAATGGATCAAACGCATGCACAGTTCTCCTTTCTTGCAATTCCGTTTCTTTATTATATCGCTGCCTATAGTTTAGCACAGATGCGGCGAGTAAGAAATCAACCTGCGGGTTAAAGATAACATATAGAGCCTGCTCCAAGACAAGGATTTTTATCAGATTTACATATTTTATGCCCAATTCATCATACACTATATAATATAGCACCTGTTTCATTGGAGGATCCTTAATGCAAGCAAAAACCAGACTCAACCTTTTCCGCTTTATCTTCATTTCGATTCTTGGAGTCCTGCTACACTTCACCTACGAATGGTCGGGAGACAATCCCGCAATCGGACTGTTCTCGGCAGTGAACGAGTCAACCTGGGAACACCTGAAACTTATATTCTTTCCAATGCTCCTGCTGACAATGATTGAATTTCTCTGGGCTCATATAAAAGATAAGCCCCTGCCGGAACATTATCTTCCAGCAAGGACTGTCGGTATCCTGTCAGGTATGGCTTTAATTGTGGTCGGTTTCTACACTCTAAACGGTGTACTAGGCAGAAATTATGAGTTTCTGAATATCGCACTTTATTTCGCCGGAGTTATGTATGCATTGAGGACTGAGAACAGATTAGAATCTAAGCAAATGTGCATAAATGACTACGTTGCCATGACTATCCTGGCAATTCTCGCGGTTGCATTCTTTGCATTTACCAACTATCCGCCTGAACTGGGGATATTTGCAGATCCTACAGCAGATTAACCACACACATCAAAAGCACCACCTGCATTACAAGTATAAGTGGCACTCCAACCGAGAAATAATTCTTCCTTATCTTGTGCCTGAACACCACCATTCCAAGCAGAGCACCGATACTTCCACCGGCAAATGCCATACCGAGAAGGACCGCTATGGGGATCCTGTATCCGCCCTTGACCGCTCTGTATTTGTCAATTCCGAACATGACAAATGTTACAACACTCACTGCCGCAACGAACCACAATGTCCATCTGTATTCCACAAACACATCCCAGAATGCAAAGCTCCATTTGCCCGCAGGTCTAAGCTTCCAAGTCATGAACACCGCAAGTTCTATCACACACACGCACACTGTGAACACTCTCAGCATCATATTTGTCTTGGATGCAGTCCTGTCACACAACGCAAATGCTATTATCATGCCAGGGGCACCACCGGCAATGGCTATGATCCCCAGCAGAACACTGAGTGCCTTATGGCTTGTTCTCCTGCGTCTCGCAGCCGTCACTCCATCAAGAACAGCTCCTAGTATATTTATACATATCAGATATATGATCAACTTATCCATTATATATACCCACCTTGTCTACTGACATTGTATACAGACATTATATTCCATAGGGCATGACCATAACAAGTGACAAATGTCAAGAACTCGTGGCAAACAAAAAAAGAGCAGAACTACGGCTGTATACATAGTTCCACTCTCCTATATACTTCTACTGATCTGCGATGAGCACCTGCGGCTGAACCTTTCTGATGTTCCCCGCTCTGATAAATGCTACCACAGAGAATAACACGCTCATAAATACCAATGGTATAACCAGTGATATCACGCTTGTACTTAAATTAAAACTGTATATTCCAAATGATTCAAATCCTGCCTTGAAGAATGGCTTGCTGACGATAAGTGCCAGAACTATACCAAGCAGCGAACCCACAACTGCCGTCACGATAAAGCGGACCGCAAGCTGGCATCTGAGTCTGAAGGATGTAAATCCAAGTGCCTTGTATATTCCGATATCCTTCTGCTCACGCATGAGAACCTTGCCACACACGATTATGACCGTGACTATCACGAATACAGCCCCCAACATATATGTGAGCAATGTGAGTCCCTGTATTGCAATGTTGACTGTACCCGCCACTCCTTCAAAATCATCCTTTGCTGAATGTATTGAATACGTGATGCCCTGATTATCGCCATATCTCTTATCTATCTCCTGGATTATCGCATCACATTCATCAGTATTGTCAAGATCATAACATATTTCTTTGCCGCTCCATTCCTCTTCATCTGAACTGCTTTTGGCAGCTCCACTGACACCAGACTCACTTACGATCCCTTCGCTGGCAAACTTACTATATGCAGCCTTACTAATTGCAAAATTCTTGCCCACATCATTTGCCGAATCGTATATGCCGGAGATCACCATCTTCCTTGCCACGCCGCCGCGCTTGACTGTGACTGTGTCACCTACGTCCATGTGAAATCCATCAGCCACATACTGGGTTATCAGCACTTCATTGTCATATGTGCAGGTTCTTCCCTTTCTTATCGTGTTGATCATATCAGGGTCCTCCACTATATAACAATACATCTGCACATCATCGAACAGAAGGTACTCGCTGGACATTTGATATTTTCTATACGCTGTGTGTTCTGATATAACATTCTCTATATCCTTCTGCGTATCCTCATCGACAAACGAAGCAGTCAGGTCATACTTCGTGACTGAAAACATATCCACCAGCATATTCTGTGAATTAAACCAGCGCATCATATCGTTCATAAGTATCATGAACATGGCAAGTATAGCAGTCACTATGATGGCTGCGGCATACTGTTTCTTCTCAGATATAAACTGTCTGTATGCAAGACTCACACCAAGTTTCTTGCCTGAGACCGGAAGCTTCAGAACGCTTGAGAAATGCACACTGTCCCGTCCACCTCTTATCGCCTTTATAGGTGTGGCCTCGGATATTCTCCTTGTCTTCAACATGATAAATGCTGCTATTAGAAGCAGTATCGACAATATGACACACAGCACAAGTCCTACATTAATATCAGACGGAACTTCAAGTCCTGAAGAAGATCTTGTGGCACTATTTATAATTTTTAGTATCGGAATGGCCAGTGGTATTCCAGCAAACAGTCCAGCCGCCACAGTGCACATATACCCGGCAAGCAACGCCAGCTTCACCGATGAATTTGTCATTCCGACCGCTTTGAGTATTCCTATGTTAACAAAATCCATCTCTATGCTGCTGCCGATGTTGTGTCCTAGAACTATCATAGCCGCCACCAGAAGCAGCACAACAAATATAAGCAGCACCGCGGAGAATACCTTTGTCATAAGAAGCATGTAACTTCCCGCCTGCTCCTTTGATAAAGTTATCCAGCAATATGATGCGAAATCACTCACATTATTCAGTTCTCTCTCAAACTCCATCTCCGTGAGGTCCAGGCCCGGCTTTTTATCTATTATGATAAGCTTTGACAATTCAAAGGATCTCTTGTCATCTTCCAGTCCGCTTCTATGATCTTCCGCAGCCTTTGCCTTAAGATCCGCAAAATCCTCATCTGAGATCAATATCGTCTTTATTCCCATGACCGAAGATCCCATATATGGATCCTCGAAAAATGACGCAACTTTGAAGGTATAAGAACCGTTATCATTGCCCAGCTCGACTGTATCACCAATCTTGCAGTCATACATACCTATGAAACTGAACGGCACACTTACCTCACCTTTTTCAAGCCGGCGATCTGTCATTTTGTTATCCACATCATACTGATCATATGTGAGCACGCTGTCTGTATCATTCAAAACGAAGCTGCTGTTTCCGCCTTTTCCATTGCAGTCCTTAAGCAGCAGATATACAACATCTGTTGCTTTCACTTCCTGCACCGCATCACATTTGCCAATATTCTTTATTATCTTGTCTGCACTTGTTCCATAGGCATCCAGCCTGTTCTCCCCATAAAGTGCGGCAAGCATACCTCCATAACCAACCTCTTCCATAGCTTCCGAATCATGCCTTATGGAATTCGTGTAGTAAGAAAGCACTGAACAGAATGCCAGAGAAATGATAAGCATGAGCACGAGCACACTTATATGCACGCCCTTGTTTCTTCTCATATTTCCTCGAAGCACCATCATGATATATCTCATCCCGGCACCTCCTACCACTGCATGGAACCAAGCCATGCATCTATCTGGCTCTCACGTCTCTTGCGGTCTTCTTCAATATATTGTGACAGCTTCAGCTCACCTATGATCCTTCCGTCCTCTATGTAGATGATCCTGTTCGCCCTGATAGCAGCCCTCACATCGTGGGTAACCATGAGTATGCTCTGTCCCTCAACATTGAGCTCGGTGAGAAGGTCCAGCACATCCTGAGTATTCCTACGGTTTAATGCGCCTGTCGGCTCATCCGCGAAAAGGATACCCGGACTGTTGATGACCGCTCTGGCAATAGCGCCCCTCTGTGCCTCTCCGCCGGACACCTGTGCAGGAAGTCGGTCAGCAGCACTTTCTATATTCATCTTTTTTATGAGTTCATCAGCCCTGTTTTCAGTCTCTTTTGTGCTCGTATCCTTATTCATATAACCCGGCACAAGTATGTTCTCTCTAATGCTGAGGTTACTAACAAGATGTATCTGCTGAAACACAAATCCAAACTCATACACCCTGAGTTCTGCCATGCGCTTCTCATTATATTCTGTTATATCCTCGCCATCATATATGACCTTTCCCGAAGTCGGTCTGTCCATCCCGGACAGACTATAAAGCAGTGTGGATTTTCCCGAGCCTGACGCTCCCATGATGACTGTAAAATCTCCCTTATAGATATCCAGATCCATGTTGTTGAGCACATGGTTCTGCACGCCCTCACTGGAAAAGCTTTTGCAAAGGTCTCTTGCCTGAAGTATTATATCTGCCATTTTTCTCTCCTTTTTATAGTTGTAGCACGGGGGCATTCAGACATCCTCTACAGATCTTCACCTCGCCACCGTGCTACAACCATATCACCCTATTTATTAACAAGTCCTTAACAAACCTTTCTTGCTGCAAAATATAACACTGCCTCCAGGCCATCAACATGATTTACAAGTTCCACATCTCCGCCCATTCTGTCCATGAGATAATGGACAATAAATAGTCCAAGGCCCGCTCCAGGTTCATCACCGGAGTTTTCCCCTCGATAAAACTTCTCATATATGAACGGCATATCCTTATCCGGAATTCCTGTTCCATGATCCTTTATGGACAGACTGTATATCATATCAGCGCCGCCCACATGGACATTTCTTGGAAGTTTTTCGGGCGATATACATTCCGTAACAATACTTATCTCTGTGTCTCTGGCATACTTAGAGGCATTTGACAGTATATTTTCTATCACCTGAACCACTCTTCCCGAATCTGAATGCTCAAGCACTGCCTCGGTTATATCTCCATTCACCACGATATCCATTCCGAGACCTATATCTGACAGGACCTGTTCCAGCAGAGGTTTTATCTCAACCTTATCACTCTTCACCACCAGTCTGTCCAGATCATGCAAGGAATGAATAAACATGTCATTCGTTATGGACGTAACCTCATCACATTTCTTCATGATGACCGACGCATACCTCCCCCTGCGCTCCTGGGTGGCATCCATATTCATGACCAATGCCTCCGCATATCCTCTTATGGATGCGATTGGAGTCTTTATATCATGTGACAGCGTGGCTATAACTGTCTTGTTGTTCTCTATCGCTTCCTGCTCTCTACGCCTTGCATGCACTATCTCCGTTCTCATATGGTCAAATGCCCACGTGAAGCTTCCGAACATATTTACCCGTCTGTACTTAAGTTCGGTGTCCATATCCCCTGCTGCCAGATGTGATGCATAATCCTCCATCTCGTCAAATGGCCTGAGAACACACACGTATATGTACAGGAATAATACAATCACAACACACAAGACAACGATATACATGATCACTATATTCCTAAGTCCTGACTTGCCGGTATCTATCTTTTGTTCCCTGAGTTCATTCATTACAGCGTCAAGCTTTTCGTCAGCATCTGTGGATCCCGAATCATACAGTTGTTTCACTTCATTCAGTTCCACTATATACTGCCCATATTCATCATCTTTTATCCGCCGTGTCTCGTCCTGCTTCTCCCTGTAGAACAGCCAGCCAAAAACTATGGTTATAGCGCACATGAACACGATCAGCATTTTTATTATATTGCTTCTTACTGAATGTCGCTTCATATAAACTCCCTATAGCTGCCAAGTGGACATCCACCTTACAAGCTCATATTATTCTCACTGTCTTTGTCTATTCACTATCTCCCAGCACATATCCCGTTCCCCATACCGTACGGATAAGCTGCGGATGTGACGGATCTGTCTCAAGCTTTTCTCTGAGCCACCTCACATGCACCGCAACCGTGGATGGCTCCACATCACTGTACAGCCCCCACACGGCACTCATGATCTGTTCCTTGGTCAATACTCTGCCTCTGTTCTCCGCCATGTATACAAGCAGGTCAAATTCCTTCGGCTTCATATCCACATTACTTTTGTTTCTGCTCACAGTCCGTGCGTACCTGTTGATCTCTATCTCGTTCCCGTCTGTGTTCAGGGTCAACATCTCAGACTTATTGTCATCAACACCATAAGTTCTCCTGAGTATCGAACGGATACGAGACATAAGCTCTTTCAGTGAATACGGCTTTGCGATATAGTCATCTCCACCCATATCAAGACCATTCACCTTGTCATCCTCACTCGTCCTTGCACTTGCAAATATGATTGGCACCTGCGAAGTATGCCTGAGTTCTTTACAGAATGAGAAACCTGTACCATCGGGAAGATTGATATCCAGAAGTATGAGATCACATTTGTTATCTGTCAGCACTTCATATGCATCGTCTATGCTGGCTGCGTACAGAAAAGCATAGCCGTTGTCCTCCAGCATATCCTGTATCAGCATAGACAGATCAGCGTCATCATCCACTATAAGTATTGTTCTCTTGTCTGTATGCTTTTCTGTCATCCTATACCCTCCAATATCTTCACTGTAGACAATTCATATTATATGACTCTAAACTGCCCACATATCGTCTGTAATATCATCCGCAAGCAGTGCATACAGCCAACTATTTTTCTTTATTCACCAGCATATCATATGTAACACCATATTTCTCCGCTATGTCACTGGCATATGATCTGCCAGCCGGCGGCGCTATCTCGATCTTGTAAGATCTTTGTGATCCCTCGTTATGTACGATCAGCGAATATACCTTGCCATCTGCGCGTCCTTCATTCATCTCATCCACATCAAAGCCCAGCTTATGCATATGGGTGTTGTATATCGTCCGCGTTCCCTTTGTCAGAATCGCTCTCACGGAATCTCTGGCTATATAATAGCCCTCCTCAAATGACGTAGTTGAAAACGTCTCATTGAGAAGTATCAGGCTGCCGTCACCCGCACCGTCAAATATCTCCTTAAACCTCTTGCACTCCTCACCAAGTCTTCCAAGATCCAGGGTCTTGTCTTCGTCAGCAGGGAAATGCGTAAATACGCAGTCCACAGGAGCAAATTCAAATTCATCACCCGGGATATATATACCGCTCTGAGCCAGTACAAAAAGCTGGCCTATCGTCTGGGTTATAGTCGTCTTGCCGCCTCTGTTGGCACCTGTGAGGATATACACTCTGTGCTCACTGTCAAAGTCCAGATCATTGGTCACTATGTGATCCGACTCCTCCGTATCAAATGCTGCAAGCTTGATATTGTATACTCCACGAGCCTTCATATAATATCTGCTCTTGGAATTGGCTTCCTTAGATGTACCTGCGTCCGGCTGATATGCAGAGTTCACAACCCTTGCCTTGGAAAATACCGCACCTCTGCTTTGCAATTTTTCTATATACTCAGCCCATCTTATATAGTATGTAAGCTCTGGTATGAGATCCGTCATGTCTGTGATGGTTATGGATACATATTTATTGAGCACCTGTCTCATTTTCTTAACTATCCCGGACACCATATGTCCCACTACTCTGTCCGTATATCTGGTCACATCCTTTGCCTGATCTCCCTCAGGTATTCCGCCAATTCCGGCAGCAGCACCTGCCACGGTACCCACAGCGGCAGTCTGCACCATCTGCCGCATAGGAGCGTTCACCTGAAGCTCACTTCTTGCATCAAATGGCTGGAACTTATAATCTCCCTTCCACTGCGCCTCATTGCTGATCCTGTCCCTGGTTACTAGATGATCATAGAAATTACTGAGAACACCACCTCTGGTGAAGTATTTATTGTTCACTGATATAAGACCTACGCCCTCAGCTTCAAATCTCTCATTCAGATTGATTCCAACCGTTATACTCTTTATCTCTGAGGTATCAAATTTCAGTTTGGATATATCTTCCTTAAGTTCACCAAAACCATTATCACTATATATTCTCTTCACATAATCCCTGAGCCCGGCAAATCCGTCAGAGTGAAGTTCATACTTATTAATACATTCATATAAAGCATCAACACACTTGATATAATCGCCTATCTCATCAAGCCTATGCATCAGCTCCCACACACTTGCACCTTCATCGTATTCGCGGCGAAAGCTTCCGTAATCCTTCAGAAAACTTATCCTGTTGAGGGTCTCCATCATATCTTCCCTTAACTGTTTATGGTCAAGAATGTCCTCAAATATATCACATCTGTACCGGGTCACCTCCGGATCCTCATACATCTGCGATATAACGCGCATTATATAATTCTGTTCTGCCTCCTTGGATGACAACTGCCTGCATATCATGTCCAATCCCAGATCATGCATGGTCACAGGGCTCAGTATTTTGGACAAATACTCGCCATCCGGAACCAAAAGGCTGTATTTTCCAGTTGCTTTTTCTCCCATATCTATACCTTTCAAATCATAATGTCGAAAACCTATCTGACTAACTCACACTATCCGGCTTCTATCTGCCTTTCATCGGTCTTTAACCGCGCTTCCATCTGTCTCAGTTCTACTTGCCTATTACCTTCATATACGCTGCGACCATCTCCACAACACCGTCCACGCCGAGCTTCACCTCGTCAAGGCACAGGTCATAATGTCCTGAATATCCCCAGTTCTCTCCTGAGTAATAGTCATGATAGCTTCTCCGCCTGGCATCAGTCTCCTCCACAAGACTCTTTGCCTTTGATTCTGATATGCCATGCTTGTCCATTATCCTCTTTATTCTGCCGTCTTTATCTCCGCACAGGAATATTCTCACTGCATCGTTCCTGTTCTTGAATGCAAAGTCCGATGCTCTTCCCACTACAACACCATCCTGTCCGTCAAGCAATCTCTCAAGTACCTCCTCCGGAGTCTTTCTTCTCTTCACGACAAAGTCATCTGACACCGACTGCATCATAGAATCTATAGCCTTCTCTCCAAAGAAAAACGGATATTTGTCATACACACCCTTCTCCTTTGCCAGCCTTATTATCTCTTTCTTTGTGTAACAGGTTATACCATATTTTGAGGCAAGTCTTGCTGCCACCTCATCGCCGTCACATCCACACTCTCTGCCTATTGTAATTATCATTCTGTGCACCTCCACTCGTCATTCTTATATAATAAAAATGTCTCATCTCTATAACTCATCAAACAATACACCCCCATTATATTACAATATAGCTGCAGCTGCATCCTATAACTTGCAATATCTACCTCTTTAGAATCCCCGTTCCATACATACGAAATGCTTATCAAAAAGATCACACTCTCCAACCGTTTCAAAGCCAATCTTGGCGTATGTCGAAAGCGCCACCACATGTCCCTCTCTGACAAGTATATGAACGCCCTTCATGCCTCTGCTTTTCAGAACATCACAGGCATAGTTCATCATAGTCTTCGCAATTCCCTGTCCCTGCATATCCTTCCTGACGCACAGCCTTGAAAGTTCTCCCGATGGAGCCAGATCTGCTCTCCAGCACGTAAGTGCCTCAACAGCATCGTCGTGATCTATGGATATTGTGGCTACAATCTCTTCTTTGTCATTCTTCATAACAAACAGATCCTCGTTCTTCAGGTCAAATGCTATGGTATTCTCGTCAGGATAATTCTCGCTCCACTCACACGGTCCACCTATCATGGCGTGATAGAGCGAGAGCAGTTCTTCTTTGTCTTTTGGTGTTGCATTTATTATCTTCATATGTCTGATCCTCTTTCTAAAAATGATTACAACAAATCAAACAGTTCTTTATTGTATATACTATCATCCAGTTCTGGTTCATTCCAATCTGACGCACACATCTCTGAGAATCTTAGAACTGCATTAGCTATCTTAAAATCATCCTCATCTGTACTAAGCAATAGTTTTAACATCGTATATATTTTATTACAAACATCAATATTAATTGCTTTCATACAACTATCCGGTATACCTCTAAAATAGTCTTCCCCTTCGCATTCCCCCGCATGTACATCCTCTATCTTTCCATTTCTGTATACAGCCACACTTAATGCTTTTGCCAACCTTTTCAACACAATATCTCGTATAATTCCTTTTCTTTCAATTAATTTTATTTCTTCATCCGTTTTTAATTTCTTAATCTCGTTTACTACTTCTTTTTCATACAAACTGTATATAGTTTCAAATACCATTATCTTCATACCTCATTATTGTCAATCTATTGTTAATCATAAAGTAATCTATCACTTTCTTTTTAAACGTATCGATTTCGATCCCTTTAAGATGAATAATATTTTTCTCACTCCACTATTCCCTCACCGTATCCTGTGAAAAATACTCCTTAAGCAGAGTTATTATCACCTTCTGGCTCTCCCTGCTATGTGTGATTGCATAGTATCTTCTGCCAAACTTCGCTTTCCGCTCTTCCTCACGGATTCCAATCTCCGCCCCTTTTGAGGTAACCCGCTTCGTCTTGCTGCCATCAGCCATGTCCAGTTCTTCAATGTAGCCATTTTGCTGTAGCAGACCATTGATAAATGCCGCTGTCAGCTTTTTCATGCCTGTGATTCCCTGTTTCTGATTCAGTTCATTTATACGATTCGCCAGCTCAGAAACAATACATTCATCGACGATCTCCACATCATCAAGCATGTTCGGATCAATATAGAACTCTTTCTTCCTGACTGTTTTCTCTTTTCTGCGCTGCTTTTCCGATTCCACACCTTGTGTCCCTAAGTCACCAAGATTGTCAGAATCCAAAGCTTCCGCTTTCATGCTCTCCACATATTCCGTATGTGCAAGACAGAATTCGTCTATAATCTCTGCAAATGTCTCTCCATAACTCTCCGTCTTCTGCACTCCCATACCATATACGTTCTTCATATCCTCACTGTTTCTCGGCAACTTAATGCACATATCCTTGAGAGTCTTATCCGAACAAATGATAAATGGCGGCACATTCTGCTTCCTTGCAAGCTCCAGGCGTCCAGCCCGGAGAAGTTCAAACAGTTCCATTCCCTCATCTGTCAGATCAGCCATCACCGCCATCTTTTTCACAGCACGTTTGTCAGTTATGTATGACTGCTCTGTCTCTTCCTCCGTCACAACACAATTACTGCATTTGTCACATGTGCAAGGGCTTTCATCTCCAAAATACCTCAGTATATACTGTCTCAGGCACTGATCCGTTTCACAATAACGTATCATTTGATTCAGCTTCCGCTGGTCATTTGCCCGCAGTTCATCATCGTCTATGCCTGCATTTGCAGAACTAACCTTATGTTCCAGCAAACGCTTGTTTATCATGATATCCTGCTTTGAGAAGAACAGTACGCACTCCGCTTCCTCACCATCACGTCCGGCTCTTCCAGCCTCCTGATAGTAATACTCAAGGCTCTGCGGCATATTATAATGAAGCACATACCTCACATTTGACTTATCAATACCCATGCCAAATGCATTTGTCGCCACCATCACACTGAGCCTGTCATATGTAAAATCCTCCTGACTCCTCTTGCGCTCCTCCATCGATAATCCGGCATGATACCGACCGGCAGATATTCCATGTGCCACCAACAATTCGTGTACCTTCTCCACATTCTTCTTGGTAGCACAATATATGATCCCGCTCTCTCCCTCATGTCTCTTGACATAGTTCAATACACTGTTGTCCGTCTCACGTCCGCCTTTCCTGTTCACAACCTTGAAGAACAGATTCGGTCTGTCAAATCCTGTGACAATCGTGACAGGAGATTCAAGTCTAAGATTCTGGACGATATCCCGCCTTACTATATCTGTTGCTGTAGCGGTAAACGCACTCACAACAGGGCGCACTGGCAGCTTATCTATAAAATCCGCTATTTCCAGATAGCTTGGTCTGAAATCCTGTCCCCACTGGGATATGCAATGAGCCTCATCAACTGTCACCATTGCAAGACTTGCCTTGCCGGCAAAATCCAGAAACTGCGCAGTGCCAAGTCTCTCCGGGGTAACATACATGAGTGTATATCTGCCCTGTCCGGCATATTTCAAAGCTTTTCTGATCTGTCCTTCTGTCAATGTACTATTGATATACGCAGCGTGAACTCCCGCCTGGTTCAGTGCCTTAACCTGATCTACCATAAGTGATATTAGCGGTGAGATAACTATCGTCACTCCCCTCCCGGCGGCTTCCATCATCAAAGCCGGCAATTGATAACAAAGCGACTTACCTGCTCCGGTTGGCATAATTCCAAGCACATCCCTTCCTGCAAGTATTCCATCTATAAGCTCCTGCTGTCCTGATCTCAGACTGTCATATCCAAAATAGTGTTTTAATGTCTCCTGTAAATTCAATCTATATCCTTCCTCAATATAACTGTTGACTTTTTCTTTATCATGATTTATTCTTTACTTATTAAGAAATGGGTTTTCTACTGGGTAGGGTTTTACACTTGACAAGGCTTGCTCGTTTCTTTTTTTATTTCTAAAACATCGTACAGATACATTTTCCCAGAAGCGGCATGTCTGATCAATAATCTTGCACTAAACACATTGTACCGCTCAACCTCACCACTTTCATCGTAAACCGGTAACGCAAATCTGGTATCATATCTATACCATCCATTTTTAGCATTACGGCTATGTTTCTCTTTTTTATTTTCTTCCGCTGTTTTGGATGTTGCTATTTCAATTATCTCAGTAATTGCCTGAGCCGCACTTGCCTTTGCTTTTGCCACTGTTCCTTTAATATGTTTCGTGTAATTAGATCCTGCGTATTCGTCCGGCAAATCTGTACCGATATAAACTATATCTCCAGTCTCTACTATAGAATAAAACTCTCCCACATACCGGCGCAGATATTCCTCGACATCAGACCATGTTATAGAACGTTTTCCCTTAAAAATAATATCATTGATAACCACAATATTATTCCCATCCACATCCTGTATAACGGCAACATTTCTCTGTGGTGTCCCGGTCACTTTTCTCTCTGTCTTGTCAATAAGCTCCATATATCTGAGCATATGCCTTCTCACCTGATCATCCGACCTGCGATAATATTCAATGAGATACTTCTCCTCAGCACTGTAATCGGCACTGCTGCTCTCGTCCCCATCATCTCCAAGCAGCTCTGCAAGCGACATATCCAGCGCCCTACAGATAACTACCAGCTTGTCCGCCTGTGGATTGATCTTCTTCTTTTTCCAGTCATTTATCGTGCTGGTTGAAATCCCTGTTCGCCTCGAAAGCTCTGATTGGCTCATATTCAGTTCGTCAAGCCTTGCAAATATCTTCTCATATACCTTCACAATGTACCCCCGTTTCGTTTCCGACTTTTCGGATATTGTAGCACATATCCACCTTTACTGCAATATCTTAGATTCGATTTTCACTCCCGCCGTGCTATATTGTTCTCAGCAAATGAATGTACAAAGGCGCACAAGCTCCCAACGGAACTGTGCACCTTTGTATTTTAAGGGAAAGGACTAAGTAGTAAATGGTTGTACAAGCCATTCACCAGACTCTGTGACTTTGTAATATTTGTCCTCATCAGTATCAACTAGAAGGACTGGGATAATGCCGCTGTCCAGCACCGTTCCATCAATGTAATAGTGTGATTCGCCATCATAGTAAATATCATGAAATCTGGGATCCCCGGCTATTTCGGCTGTGCCAACGTGACCGGCTACGACCTTCATATCAAGTCCTTCTATCTTCCCGGTCTCCGCCGGATACTTGTTGACATAAGTGTCCTCGCTGGTCATCCATTCCCACATGTCACCGGCTTCCTCATCAATGCCAGCATGGACAAATATCGTGTTGCCCTCTGTAAAATACCTCGGAAGATTCTCGATCCATCTTATATATCTGTCATCATCACATTCCCGGGCATCATCTGCATCGTCATCAAAGACACCGATCAGCCGGTTTATACTCGAGTCTCCCAGAAGAACAAATTCCTCATGGTTACCCATAAGAGCAACTACCTTATCAGAACCATATTTCTTCTGCAGACTCATTATCTTATCCAGGACTGCATAACCATCTGCGCCTCCATGAATGTAGTCCCCAAGCAGGCAAAGCATAGTATCAGGCTCATCCAGGTGATCCCACACCAAAGCTAAAGCATCCACGAATTCAGCTATGCAGCCATGAATATCACTCATACAATATATCCTCATAAGCACTCCTCCCTGTTCTCTTGAACATCAGTCTCCTGTGTAAAATTCTTTGCCGTCATCAAGCCTTATCGCCGCAAGCCGCCCACTTCTTCTCACCGCACCGCAGTCGATGGCGATATGATTATTCTGTCTGTATATGTATCCAGGTCTGGGATTACCCGGTATTCCCTGTGTTGGGGTATGGCCTGTAACAACATAAGTGTCATCAAAATACTGAATATCATACTCCGCCCTTGCCCAGATAAGTTCCTCGATCGTGTAATCCTCGATAGGTTTGCCCGGATAAAAGTCCCCAAGTCCGCCGTGCACAAGTAGATATTTCTGTCCAACTACCGATATCTCCTCTATCTCTGGCATATCCTCTATGAAGTCAATGACCTCTTGCTGCTTCGCTCTGTCCAGTGCCCGAAACCCGTCTATAGTCGTCTTGCTGCCATTATACTGCCAGGTTACTAGATTCTCCAGCATCTCCTCCGATACTCCAGCCAACGACTGCTCCGTTATCTCAGTAGTCATAAAAAACTTAAGACAGTCAAGCGCCATATCCTCATGATTGCCAAGCATGCAGATCACATTTGGCATGCTCATTATCTTGAGCAATGTTTTGATCGGATCTGGCCCCCTATCCAGAACATCGCCCAGAATATACAGAGTGTCCGTATCCTTCAGCTTGATCTTATTCAAAAGCTCGATAAATTTACTGTACATTCCGTGTATATCTGAAATAACATATGTAGCCACTTAAATCGCCTCCCCAATATTTATAATATTAATCCCACCATATATGAAGCTCGCCTTTTTCTCTTATTATTTTTTGCATTTCTTCATATCCGCCACTACAAGCCGCATCTGCCTGAATATCCTCACATTCTTTGATCAAATCCTCTATTTCTATATCAGATAGCTTTCGGTTCAATACAAAATCAACGCTGTTATATGATAATCCAACTATCTCCGTGCCAAATCGCTCTTCCCATTCCTTAGCTCTATTATACATCTCTGCTGCTGTCGGCGTAGAGTTCCATCCTCCCCAATAATTTCCAAGTACTGCAAATACTTCATAAGTGTGATCAATATTTTTAAAATCAACAACTACTCCCGGATTAGGGTTACTGATATCAACAACCCTGTTATCACAATAAAATTCGTTCTTGTCTGTCTGGTGTATATACTTTTTAAAGAACTGGAACATACAAGGTTCATCACTCGCTTCAATATTTATCTTTTTTCCCATATGTATTTCCTCATTTATTATTAACCTCTTGACTGCCCAATTCATGCATAGAATCTCTCACCTGTTTCCAAACATATGCAGGCCAGCCTCCCATTTGGCAAGCCACATCCGCAATCCAGCATGTACACATTCTCCAAATCATTCACCCAGATTGAATGATTTCCGTCAAGGTACCTGCCATGTGGATTGTTATACTGGTAGCTTGAATCAGTATGTCCTACCAAGGACACATAACCTTTCACGCCCTGGCGCCAATAGTCTCCCATGTGTTCAAGGCCTTCCAGGTACAACGAATCGACTTGCTCTCCAAGTGCTGGATCAAATGTCATGGCATGCGCAAGAAGGTATTTCTTTGATCCAATATTGATCTCTATCTGCAGGGGCAGCCCCTTTATCAAATCAGCCAAGTCCAGCATGTCCACTGGAGCAAGTCTATCCTTCATCAGATCAAACGAGTTGTATTGATATGGTGGTATATTGCATCTCTTCTTTCCACCATAGTAAGAATAAATATACTCCGCGAGCATGTGATCGTGATTGCCTCGAACCCACTTCACGTTTACATTCATGCTTAGCCGCAAAATGCTAAAGTAAACGCCAACCGGATCTGAATTCTCCCCTCCGCGATCAAAGACATCCCCAAGCAGGACGATTTCATCCTGTCTTGAGGGGGCTATCTGGTCTATTATACTCTTAAACTCTTTTATCGAATTATGTATATCACCAATAATATAGGTCGACAATGTATGTATATCCCCCCTTATTGTGCATGCTCCATCTCTATAATATTTTAAATTATAAATACTTAATATGCTTTGCTAACAGACAAATTCCTACATATAACGGACAATTTAATCAAAAAGCCACCTCAAGATACTGTTTGTCCATTTTAGGAGCATATTGTCCACTCACTCGTCTGTTTTTTAGAGTAAGATTTAGGCGAATGATAAAGATAAAAGGAGGATATCATGACATGAACGTTAATATTAATGTTGATTACGAGCCACTAACCTACCTGGAAACAATCCCTGCCTCTTGCTTGCACTTGCCATACCCCAAAAATCTAGATTCAGATCATGAGGTGTATCATACTTCCCCAAGGCTAAAGGGTGGAGCAACACTTCACAGGTTTAGAAATGCAGCAGGGGTAGAGTACTCGGCTATCTACGTAGGCCGGGTTGAACAAAAGTCAGCACAAAGAGAATGGGAATTTATAATCATAATCGATTGGTATCTCTATTGCTTGGAGAACGGCATACGTTGATCCGATACGACCAGTGATTGCAGCCACATGAACTCATCCAACCATTATCCGGGATGCGTTCACGTGGCGGAGCCATGATTATCTTCTACAGCTATATGCATTATCCCATTCATCCGCTATAAACAGTCTATCTTCCACAGCTTGTTCAATATTCCGTGGCGATTCCTCCCTCCATATTGGTTCTCCCCAAAATCTATAATCCCAAATATACCACGAGCCATACTCTCTACGATAATAATTAGATTTACCTGAATACGCATCCTCAATATTATTTTCACAGAACGACGAAAAACCTCTCATATCCACCAACTAAATGCAATCAATTCTTCCTGAATTCCACGCATCGCCATATCTCCAAGAATATATACCGTACATATACTTTACTCTAAAATATTGGGGCGTGAGCGGACAAATATGCTTCTACAATGGACAAACAAAAAGCACCTCAAAAGAGTATGATGCCACAAAAATGACAAATATATATCAAAATTACAAATAATGCTTGCACTTCGAAAAAAATAGTGTTACACTACATTTATCACAAACAACTACAAAATAGTACAAGGAGGCATGCTATGTTAAAAAAGATTAGACCTGCAAGAGAGGATATCAATTATGAGCCACTAATCTATAATGAATGTGACGAGAATGAGTTGCTTGAATCGGAGGCTATCGACTATTATTACGACGAAATGCTTGGAGACTACGATGAAGATGACAAGAACGAAGTGAACGACGGGTATGATTTCTAACTCATTTGAATACAGAGTACATCTTGGCTCCCCCAAATAGCGTAGCAGCCATCAAAACTGCTACGCTAAAAAAGTCCACTCCAACTTTTTGGCGTCCCGTACTGAGATACTTTCACTATTATTTAACTTTTTATTTTCAGTCGTTGTTTTACTATATTCAAATAAGCCTTTTCAAATTCGATATAGAACAATTGCATCTCTTTCTCAAAATCATTCTTTGTCTCATCATCCACCCCCTTAGTCCTAAAGAAGTCTCGTCTTTGTTCTACCCGCTTTTCCACATCTTCTCTATTAGTTCCAATTTCAAAATTAAAATGGATGTTTTTGTACTTACCACTGATGATTTGTTCGTATAACTCGTAATCCGTTTCCGCGATGTCGTATACACAGTCAAAATACCCTATGGCAGGATTCGCCTCCAACCAGAGACTTGATGTAATTCCCGGGAAATCACCGCCTGGATAACTGTCATCACTATCTCCATCGCCAATGATACGCCTAAATGGTTCCATAATTTCCTGCCATAGTGCATATACATTTTTATACTCATCTTTATCCTCATCTTTAAACAATATTTCAATGTTTTTCTCTATCATGTTTACCTGGTTCCAGTAGCATTTGTACCCTAACGCTTCAGTTGTATGTGGTATATAGTAAAAAAAATTCGAATTGACCATTATGCCAATTAATGGCCTAAGTAACGAATCTATGTATTGATTTTTCTTACTTAGACTTTCATGTGGATCACTTAGAAACTGAGTATTAAAGAAAAGCTCCATATCTTTGATCAGACTGAGGCATTTCTTGCGATAGCGATCTTCTTTTGATTTATCTTCTTTTGTTAATGCTTCAAAATACCTATTGAATGTTTTGTACGTATTGCACCTGTCTGCATATCGATCTTTACCTTCTTTACTAAATTTATCTATTAACTCATCCAAAAAGGCAGTTATCTTATCTTCGAATCTCGTCTTCCCCTTATAAGGCTCTTTATCAAAATGTCGATCCATATAGGCAATTATATTTTCCAGCAGCACCTCATAAGTAATACCATCTTCTGTTAATTCTATTGGAGATGTATACTGACCATATTTACTACTAAACGTTTTTGTTTTTCGATTTTTCGCCATATTCTACCTCTCTAGAAATTCCATTATTTTTTCTATGTTTCCTGACTGGATCAAACTTGCCGCCGTCTCATTTACCCTGCGCAAAAGCTCAACTCCATCTATATTCTGTACCTTAACAACTTTCTCTTCCCTCTCTGCAGGAACAAGTCTTTTTCTTGCCGCAAGTATGCATAATCTCGTCATGTATGAAATTCTTACTTTCTCGATACCAAGCTGCTGTTTCAAACTTTCAACGACAATATTAAAATCCTTCTCATCAACAGTAAAGCTCATTGTTCCACCACATGACTGATCATCGACTTCACTATCATCATCATCATTAAATTTCAGCTTTTTAATTGTGTTCCAGTCTGGAATATCTTCTGCGGCATCTTTATATGCATAAAATAAAGCTTCGCTCGGGGATTTCTCGACGCGCATATCGTTCTCAATAATTTTCTGTATTCCAATAATATCTGTTTTCGTAGGTCTAATACTTTTGTTTAACATAGTTGCCTCCTTTTATTATGTAATTTTCGTGCTAATTGTAGTATAATGTATTCCCATCCAAATGTCAACTACCAACTGTATGTATATGTAATTTTTGTAGTGTTGCGCTCTTATTAGTAGCATTTGCAGCCGGAAAGGAAGGCACCAACGAAATAAAGACACTTAAATATACACGAAACACCAGCCCCCCAAATATACATTCCACGAATAAGTTTTCAAGGTGATCGTGTATCAAACCTTAGTGCAAACCACATTTCTATTAAACTATGAGTTGATTGACCTGTATTGGTAAAAAGATGGATAATCATAATATATATTACAGAATATAGAAAGATGAGGTGGAAGCTTGTATGGATAGTTCAATGCTCGAGCAGGAGATAAATGTATATTCAGATAAATATGATATAAAGGGCGTCATAAAGGACTACGGCATGGTGATCAAGCTGGTATTTTCATATAACGGACGCAGGATAATGATGGGAATGTCCAGACCATTTCCAGGAAGCAGCTATGAGCTTCTGGGACAGCAGATCATCGATTCCTACGTAGACAATCTGGTAAATGATAACGAAAAGCTCATGCTTCACTACTGGTATGTTGAGTCATTTGTATCAGAAGGCGAACGATACCAGATGGGACACGGCGTCGTAACCGGACATCAAAGACTCACGGATGGCACATGGATCCATACTTCGGTTGTAAATGATATACATGTAGATACCGAGGCCGAGGAGCTCGTTGTCACAACTATGAACAGCGTGTATCACTGTCCTCTTGCGTACTGCGACTGGGAACATCAGAATGAGTACTCAGATGTTATTCCAGACTATGAAGTCCTGAAGATGAAATATAAAGGAATGGACACGCTGCTCAGACCTGTTATAGAACCGGGAAAAGTTCTTCTTGTACTTGCCAATTTCTGTGAGTATTACTTTCATTCACTGTATTATGTGCCAGAAGATTCTGAAGACAACACTCCCTGCGAATATTCGGCATACCCGCACGTCGGAACATTTCAGGACAGCTTTCTGATAAGTGCATACAATAAAGGGCTGGAATGCAATGAGCTTGTTGACGTGAGATATTTCCCGCATTATCAGAATATCGAGTTCTACTCCGAATATACAGACGAAAAGCCATTATATGTAGAAAATATCGGCTACAGCGTGATCTATGTACAGTCAAGTGCCGGAACGATCAAGCTTGCCCCTGGTGAACGCAAGGAAGTTACACCTGAGAATACCGAAAAAGAGCCACCTGTTCTTCCGGATGGCGATCTGTATCCTGCGGGGGTATACTAATTTATCTCTCATCTTCGAAACTATGAAAATTGAGAATGCCAGCGCATTTTATGCGCTGGCATTTACTATCTGTAACTCTATCCTATCAAGGTCAATTTATATCATATACACTTCTAAGCCTCAGCTTATCCACGCTTCCACTTATAACCTTTACAGTCTTTGAATCTGCATTCAGGTCAAAATAGTTATCCGACAGGATAAGATCCTCATTCTGGTTCAGGATCTCCACACTCTTCGCATAAGCATCCGCACTGACTGTGATATAGTCGCCATCCACTGTCGCCTGCAAATGAGGCTCCTCGTAGCAGAAATACTTCGGATATGAGAATATGACAGTCCCCTCTGATATTACCTGTCCTTTCATGCTTGCCTGATAGCTCACATACTGATGGTAAATGTCGATACCAGTAAGTTCAACCTTGTCAAGCCATACGCTCGTCAGCGCTGGCGCAGTGATCTCCTCATCGTGGGATTCAAGAACACGCGCTGACGCGTCCCTCAACTGCCAGGACACAAGTATTTTCTCTGTGTTCATGGTTTCATTTGCCACGCAGAGGCGTATGGACTTCGGGAATTCAAATGGAAGTCTCACCAGCTCCTGTCCACTTCCAAGCATGCCCTCCTCTTCACAGGAGATCATGATCGGAGCAAAGAAACGTCTTGCATAGTAGTGAAGTGCCTTTAAGCGCTGGCAGTAATCCACACTGGACCAGGATGCAACCGGCCAGCAGTCGTTGAACTGCCAGTACACTGCTCCCATGCACCTGTCATCATTTCTGTTTCTTCGAAAATGCTCGACGCCATACCTGATAGCATCCGCCTGCAGAAGCTGCGATGCGTAGATAACCGTCTCGAAATCAGATGGATATCTATACGTCTGCTGCATATAATTCATTATCTTTCCATTTGCCGATCCATTTCTCTGATGCCTCTCCATAATGTATGAAAAGATATTCATATCACGCTCATCATTCGTAAATGTCTCAACAGTCTTCTTTGAAGGAAATGACTGGAAACCGAATTCGGAAAGATATCTGAAGTAAAACTTTCTGTACTCAGAAAATGGCTTATCACCATGCCACACAGCCCAATAATGCACATCACCACGGTTCTCGTCTCTCGGATCATCAAATGAACCACCTGAGGACGGGCTCGCTGGCCAATAAAATACCTGTGAAGCATACTGCTTCATGATCTTAGGGAGAATTCGCTCGTACATAATAATATAATCCCGAACCTCGTTGTCCTTGCTCACCCATTTTCTCTCCTTAACAAACTGCTCCATCTCATTATTGCCGCACATAAGCCCGAGTGACGCATGATGGCGGATCCTCTTTAAGTTGTCAATAAATTCCGCGGTGATATTTGCCTCAAATTCTGGTGTGAGATCGTAGACAGCACACGCAAACATGAAATCCTGCCACACCACAAATCCCATCTCATCGCACATATCATAGAACCAGTCGTCAGGATAATATCCACCGCCCCACACACGTATAGAATTGAAGTTCGCAAATACCGCCTTCTCAAGCAGAGCTCTTGTGGTCTCAGGTGTCACACGTCCAAGAAGATGGTCCTCCGGAATGTAATCCGCACCCATGGCAAATATATTTACACCGTTTACGCAGGTGGCAAACCTCTCACCCCATTTGTCTTTTGTGCGGTCCATGGTTATTGTTCGAAGGCCGATCTTTCTCGTCCAGTTGTCAACCACCGTACCATCGTCTTTCACAAGGTCGACGGAAACAGTGTAAAGGTTCTGCTCGCCATACCCGCGCGGCCACCAGAGCTGTGGGTTGTCTATATGTATATTCTTCGTGTTATCTTCATTTAATATTCTATTTATAATTTCGTTTCCAGCCGGATCTGCTACTCTAACGTTTACACTCAGCTGTCCCGTCTCTGATCCAGAACCGATATGCTTCCGGACAAATTCTATCTCCGGCTTTATATCAAGTTCCACTGAGTCCTGCCCATGATGCTGCAGGATCTCAACAGAATCTATCCGTGCGGTATCGATACCAAGCAGACTGACCGGCCGCCATATTCCTGCATCAGGAAGATGTGCGCCCCAGTCCCAGCCAAACATGCAGTGAGCTTTTCTGATATGTACAAATCCATTCATGGCATCCTCGGTTCCCCGTGTTGGAGCCTTCGCAAATGCATCTGCGATGAACTTTGTCGGCGAATAAAAATATACACTTAATATATTATCCGTCTGCTTCAGGATATCCTTTACCGAATACTCCCATGTCCTGTGCATATTGTCGGCGTGTCCAAGCTTCACACCATTTAGCGTGATATCCGCAATGGTGTCCAGCCCTTCAAACTGAAGGATAATCTCATCCGATCCCAGCAGTTCATCATCACACGAAAAGCTGGTGCGGTACTCATAATCGTAATCCATCAGCTTCAGTGCTTCTATCTCATTATCCTTCCAGAACGGATCTTCCATCTTGCCCGCCTGCAGCAGATCCCCATACACCGATCCCGGCACTGTCGCCGTGATCCAATCGTCATCGCCTACGCGATGCATTTCCCAACTGTTGTTTACATCAATTTTTTTCATTTTTTCTCCATGGGGACGTTCCTTTTGTCACGCAAAGCGTCCCTCTGTATTATAAAATCGTGACACAGGGACAGTCCTCGTGACAAAAGCAACGTCCCTACTACAGTACAGTATCTTCTCTGTCCACTCTTTCTCTTTAAATCCGGTCAGCACGAAACCGTCATCAACGACAAGCGGTCTCTTCACCAGCATGCCATTTGTCGCAAGAAGCTGTAACTGCTCATCCTCGCTCATGTCCGGAAGCTTGTCCTTCATTTTCATCTCCTTATACAGCATGCCGCTCGTATTGAAGAATCTCTTGAGCGGAAGTCCACTCCTACCATACCAGTTCTTAAGCTCCTCATATGTTGGATTGTCATCCACAATGTGGCGCTCCGTGTATTCGATCTTATTCTCGTCCAGCCATTTCTTTGCCTTCTGGCAGGTTGAACACTTTGGGTAACATATAAATTTCATGATTGCCCTCCTTTTCTATTTGGCTTATTGCTGCAAACCTCAATTTAATCACATCAAGTTGCTTAATGATTTTTTTCCCAATATTTCTGACAAATGTCACACATGCCCATATCATTTACTCTCAGTGGCGAAAAATACTTCTTTATGTTTTTTGAAAATACTGTGTCATATTCCCCATTGCCATCCCGCGAAGTAATCTTGTACGGCATATCCGGGTTATAGCCCATGGATCCGCAACAAATGCAGGTATTCATCCATTTTGCCATCTTGGGGTATTGTTTCAGGTAGTTTAGGGCTTCGGTTTTTCTGTCCATGGGGGCTCCTTATCTTCTTTATCCTTTTTAGGCAATGCTGGATGCTGCATTGGCTATATTACAGCCTCATTTTCTTTATGCTCATTTACAGAAAGATGTTCCATCAAATCTTCACCAATTTTATAGACGGATAACTTATCGATTGCCATTTGAACCTGAAACTCATTTAGTTCGATCTCAACATCATGAATGTTTCCGCTTTGGGGCAGTCTGACATGAATAACTGCAAAATGCTGATACTCCTCCGCATTATAAATTCCATCCTCATACTTCTTAAGGCGTACTATTTTTCTTGATATTCCTTCCACCAATCGATAATCTATTGCATATATTTTTCCCTCTGTGAATCCATGTAAATGTGTAGTTCCAAATGCTAATGCATTTGTTTTATAGAAAAGCATCTGACTTTTTAAATATGACGCTTCAAGCTCCTCATAATCAATATCGCCCTTCAACCACTTCCGTGCCGGCATTCCTATATACAGTGAAAACTCTAGCCAAAAAAAGAATCCGAATAGACAAAATCCTATGATAGCCATATAATAACGCCCTAAAGGAATAAGACACAAGGTACAAAACATCAGGAACAATGGCAATATCATATTAACAAGATATTCCCGTCTTTGAAATCTTTTTAATAAATCCAGTTTCATGCTTTGATATTTAGGTTTCTCAAAAGGATGCTCATTGAGATAGGCTACATATTTCTCATGCCACTCAGGGCTTTCAAAATAACTGCCATTCATATATTGTGCTTTCATCTCACGAGCTTTCGTATCTGCTTTACTTTCCTTGCAATACGCATAGAGCAAATATACAATGAGCATCGGACAAACAATGCATGCCGCACATTTTCCAGCCATATCTCCTATGGCAAAAAACAGAAATAGTCCCAGAAGAACTGTAAAAACAATATACACAACCAATGATTTCCTAGTCATAATAAATGGAAATCTGTCTTTTTTTCTCATATAATTCTACTTTCTCCAACTACGAACTGGGATTATTTGTGGACGATACTGGAGTCAAAAGCAACGTCCCTACTACATTTCCTACTACAGCGACTCCCCTCTATTGTGGTAAAATCAACGTCGGATTTTTTAACAGCGAGGCAATCACAGGGGCATATTTAGATATTCCATAATCTTCAACAATACTGGTTATTCTAGCTCCTGCATCCTTTGATGAAGCCCCGCATAAGAAAACCCTTTCATCCGTAGTTCCATAATCCAATACGATAAATCGATCATGAAATATACCGCCTGTCTTTTTCATTGACAAATTTACTGTTGGGTACTCCCTGCAGAAATCTGTAAATTCTATGTTATGAAGTTTATTATTTCCAATATTATCACTGAATAAAATAATGTCTACTCCGGTCGGAGAATTCTTAAGGTGTACCAGCGTTCTTAATCCAATATAATTATCAACAACATATATTGACGACTTTGCCTGCTTATAAATAGACTCATATACCTCATCTGCACTACTAAATTTTGCATTAAACATGAGCCACTTGTCATCATCGTCTGAAACAAAGCTGTTCATCATATCTGCCAACTCAGATTTTGTCACAACATCCTTCAAGCCTTCTGCGACATCAGAAATCTGTTTTTCAATAGAAATCATATCTGAGTTGATTTTGTTAATTTCTATTCTGTTGTTAGCCGTCTCCATGCTTAACTGAAGTATTTCCCGCTGACCGATTAGATCGCTATTTTCTAAAATGTAATCTTTCATTTTCTTAAAAGTTTTCACAAGTGCACGGCTTTGTTTAATTGCAAGATCGCCGCGCAAAACCGTCATAAGCATATATACACCCTGTTCTGTAAACACATAAGGTTTGTATTTTATATTTGAACCTCTTCCCATATTCAAGGTGAAATTTTTGCACCTTGAAAGATTTTCCACTTCTTCATCATTCAATTCAAACATAAAATCATCGCCTTCAAATTTGGCAATGTTATTCTTAACCTGCCTTTTAAAATTTTTGGTCTCATACCCATAAATTTCTGCCAAATCTGAATCAAGCATAACTTTTTTCCCTCTGAATTCATAAAGCCGACCCTTCATGTATTCTTCTGTAATTTCAATTACTGCAATTTCATCTTTCTTTTTATCTTCTGCCATTGAACTCCTCCATCCATTTTGCAGTCAAAAAAACGTCTGCAATTCTCATATGAACATATTGCCAACATCAACAATATGTCCGATTTGCTATTATTGTTCTATTTCTCTTTTTTCTTCATTTTGTCATAATATTCTTTATACCTATAAATCGTCCTCTCACTGACATTGTTCCGCTTCGCAATTTCTACCATTGTCATGCCGCTCTCATACCCAACAACAAAATCATTATAAATTGCCATCCACTTGGCGTTATGTTTCTGACGACCGCTTAATTTACGATTTCTGTAATACTCCAATTCCTCCCGAAGTTCTGCATTCTCTTTTTCCAGCTCCTCAATTCTTTTTAACGCCTCTTCAAGTGTTACAGATTTCTCCATTACCCCGTCCTCCGTTCATGTCATTTTCGTTTTGTCTATATTATAAATATCTGTGTCATTTTAGTCAATCCGATTATGTCATGTTGCATCATTTTTACAATAGCTTTCATACAATCGAAAGACCGCTGATATCGTTTACAGGCTAAACTTCTCCAAAAGCAGTCTGCCTGTATGTTCTTTATCCAATCACGTAAAATCCATTTCCTTTTTAATGCCGGTCCATACTTGAAAATCAACGATGTCACAACATCCACGCATCGTTCAAAAGCTGCATTCTCTTTTGCGTCCTCATAATACCTCTTTCTCATTTGAAACTCTCCTCCCCGGATATAACTTGTTTTGGCAACCAATCTGAATTTTCTGCTTTCAGCAAATCATATACATATATTTTATTGGGTTTTTCCAAACCTTGATGCCTTCGATAAATCAGACCTTGCTCCTCCAGTTCTTTCAACATCTTGTTAATCTTCTTGTTTCCCAGATGCATCAGCTTCATAATTTCTCCTATTGTAAAAAATATAAATGTAGCTCCATATTCGTCCCTCCATGCATCACCATTGCATTCTGACAGACAACGCCTGTCCAATAAAATCATGTAAAGTACCTTTGCCGAATTAGTCATTCTTCTATATCGTTCATCTGTAAATAATCGTTTGGGCAATCTGTAAAATTTTTCATCATAGTTTTTGTTTCCCATTAGTTTCCACCTCATTTTTCTGCTGTAAATTCATCATCATTCAAAACTCTTTTGCATATTTCGCAAGTAAACTCAACTCACGCAACATTTTTTTCGCTAATTGGCAAGCAGTGCATTTGTACGTACAAAATGCATTTTTCGCTTGTTTGGTGTATGCCCCCAATCCCCCAAAACCATGAAAATGATTTTTCATGGAACTACGCCATTCGGCTTTTACCCAGTTTACGTCTTTAAGACATTTCATAATTTTCTTTCTCCCTTCCGTTGTATTGTGTGCGTATATTCTCTCAAAATTTCAGAGCCCATTCTGTATATCCAAGATATAGGAAATTATTTGAATTTAAGAATTTTTCCAATATTCTGGATGGAACATGAAATAGATTTCACTATATCAAGTAACAAAAACATGGTAATCTATCTATATCTTTGAAAAGAGGAATATACACATGCACACAAAACTTACGATACCGGAACGACTGAAAGATTTGAGAGTTTCCGAAAAGGAAATGTCATTACAGGAACTTTCAGATGCGACAGACATACCATGTTCCACACTTGGTAATTATGAAAAAGATGAAAATATAGATATGTCACTTATCAATCTTTTGACACTTGCTGATTTTTATCATGTCAGCACGGATTATCTACTTTGTCGTACAGAATTACGGCAACACAAAAATAAATCAGTATCTGATTTGCATCTAAATGATGATGCAATTCAAATACTGACTAGCGAAAAATATAATCCCAGATTATTGTCTGAATTGCTCGCTCACGAAAGTTTCAGCAAATTCATGACGGATTTGGAAATCTATATTGATGGCTTTAATGATAAAGGGATTCAAATAGCAAATGCATTTCCTGACGTGATGAGATGCAAACTGAATGAACTGTGTGCCGATTCCGACGATAGCTTTGCAAAAGTCTTCGATTCTTCCCACATTGAGACAGAACAATATTACTTGAATATCCTGTCGGAAGATTTAAAGCCGATTGTCTCTGACCTAAGAAATGCTCTACGAAGGATAGTGATACTGCAAGTGACATTAACTATCAGATCATGGTCAAAAGTATCATTGATGACTTTACATCTCAGGCACAGATTACAGCAGACTCCAATACAGAATCTTCAAATGAGGCGTATATTAATGGACTTCTCCTTCTTTTCTGCAAAAATCTGGAAATGAAAGTTACCCAGCTTTCCGCAGAGGAAAAGCAAATATTAAAAGAAATATTTTCTCGGTCCAAGCCGGCAAAAGAACATAGAAAGCTGAGAAGAAGGAATCCGAAATTGTAAAATCAAATTACTCAGTTTCATAGCAAGCCACAGAGGACTATTTCCTATGTGACTTGCTATATATAACTACTTCTTCGCGGAAATCCATCAACTGTTGTTGCATCCATGCATGGTCACGCTGATAGTACAAAATAATCTATTTTGAAAGAGCAACGACAATGGCTGCAGCCCATTTGCCATAATGGAATTCCTCCTTATTCGATAACTCCATCCGTATCAAAGATGTGATCGAGTTCGTCTGTATTTATTGCATGAGAGACTTTTTCTCGAATAGCTGTTTTAGACATATCCAGTCTTTTGAATTTGTGGTTTCCGGCTGCATCTTTACTCATACGAATTAGCTGAATTCTTCCCACACCCGGATTCTGTTTTGCGTACTCTGCAAAGCCTTTCGCTTTCCCAAGATTGTCCTTGAAATCAGGATTATGCGGCTCAAGAATATCAACGATATATCCAAGTACACGATCTTTTCTTACTACAATAAAATCAGGGTAGGTAGGCTTTATTTCACCATCGATTTCGTAAGGAATGCAAAGCGCCCATGAGCCTCTGGATGGATTACGAATCCAACAGACAAAGTCTTCTCGTTTTTCTTCCTCTTCAATAACTCCGGCTTCCCAAGTATTCAACTTCATCGTTGCAACACCGGTTATGTCACTAACAAAGAGATGATTCCTATATTCTTTGCCTCCCACTTCATGTGGCACCTGAATTGTCTCCGGCAAACGGAAATTGTGCTTGCTTACAGGATCGCCATCGGAAACGATACTGTCATACTCTTTACGAATTTTCTCCGAATCTATAGTTGCAATATATCTACGATAATCATCATTCAATCCATGAAAGCGAGTCTCCGCATAGGAATGCAACCGATTCATGCACTCTTCGTCTGCCACAAAGAGAATAACGTCAACTTTAAATGCCGACAGATCAGACATATCCATATACTTGTTTCCATAGACCATACCGATGCCTTCTCGACCGAGCTTTACATCCGCAATCTGGAACTGTCGCTCTATATCAGTATCGGTCGTCGTAAACATATCATGCACCGAGTAATTGTCCACAGTCTCTCCAAAGGCATCAAAGATCTGAGTTGCCAACTTAAACTGCTTGACCTGCTGAACAAGGTCATCATATTTTCCATCTGCCTTGAGGACTTCCACATAGCTGTGGATCATCTCAACAATCTCATCCTGAACCTCCCGGATGGCCTCACGATGCAATTTGGACATCGTAAGAAGATGTGCCATCCTATACAGAGATTTCAAGTAGTCATTGATTCTAAGCGCTCTGACGTTATAGGAAAGCAAACCTGCATCATTTATAAATTTCATAACCTCTTCACGGTCAAACAGATCTTCCTCTTCAGAAGTTTCCGTCTGAGCCATCTGCTGACTTCCCGCAGCATTATTTTCGGACTGTGCTGCAGTGTCAGATGGCTGTGGTGTAACCGGAGCAGACTGAGCAGGAGCTGTTGTATCTATGCTCGACTGTGTCTGGCTTTGTTCTGTCGTTTCAGCCTGTTTTGCTTCTCCGCCAGTAACCTGAGTCTGTGCTGCCGGAGTCAAGTCACCAGCTGGCTCTGTTGCTCCGGCAGACTGCTGTTCGCCTGTGTTATCCCCAGAGAACACATCGAATAGAGTCATCTGTCCCGGCGTCTGCTGCTCTTCCTTTTTCTTCTTCGGTCTGACAGTCAGCGTTTCAAATTTCTTTCTAGACAAGGACTCACCATAAATATCAGTCGGAATATCTCCGCCTTCTGTGCTCTGCAAGGCTTCCACAATGTCCTTGACGGTATCCTCATTGAAGTATGGCAAATAGAGATGCACGTCGTTCAAAACGTCGTCCACCTGAATATGCATCTGCATCGGCGTTCTTACCATTCGACCGAGAAGCTGCGCAATGTATGTGGCGTCATTAGCGTGCTTAAAGGACATCATGGTCTCTGCTCGCGGGCAATCCCATCCAGTAGAAAGATTTTCTTTGAAGAATACCACGCGGATATTTCTATCCTCGGCAATATTGGATGGTTCCTCATAGCGCACATCGAGTCCATTGACAGTCAGTGTTGCTGTCGTGCCGCCGAAGGTATGAACCACTTGTCCGCTTTCCAGCTTAAAACCGGTACGTTCCTCAATCTTTGCAATGCAATCATCCAAATTTGTATCCGTCAGAGCATCACCGGTTCCATTTAAAACCTGAATAATCAGGATTGGATTTACATAGGCGTAGTGCTGCTCGAAGCAATACTGCGTCCAGTGCTCCCACTTTTCCTTCCAATCATCTGCAGCTGCTTGCAGAATAGCCATATCATTATTAACCGCCCCTTCTTCCGGATATGTGATAACAATTCTGTCCTTTAAAAGTCCGGAAGCACGCACTTCATCCGTCGTCACCATTGATTTATGGATTGTAGAGGACGTGCCCTCGACCAACGCATTGAATCTCTGCGTGGTAGCAGACATACCGATAACTACCGGCATTGGAGGAATTCCATCATCCTCACTCCCCTTAATAAATTTCTGCATTATAGTTGTTGCTTTGCTGGCTTCGCGTCCTTGCATACCACGGTGTGCTTCGTCGATGATAAAATACAGTCGGTCACTTTTTTCCCGGACCGTATTTGCAAGAGTCTGCCAGATTGTATAAGTACGCCCATCGCTATTTTTCGTGAGTTTGGAAGTAACCGATAATTTTTGCGTGTTCAGGAAATAAATATGACCATCCTCAAACACTTCTTTATCAAAGGAATCTTCGGATACTGTTACACACTGAAACAGCTTGATCTTATCAGCCTTGGAATCAATCTTCTGCTTTGACTGCTCATTCAGCTGAGGGGAATCCGAAAGCCAGACTATGATTGCATCTGGCTGCTCCACATATTGATCATCCCCGAAAAGAATGTCCTCAATCAGAGCGGACATAATTATGGTTTTTCCGGCTCCAGTCGGTGCAGTAAATGAAACCACCTGCGCCGCATGCGTTCTATGATAGCTCCCCATTGCCTCCGCAGTCTTCATGCGAATATCAGCAAGCGCTCTTTTCTGAAAAGAGAATAATTCTACTCTCATAGCTACCTCCCTGTGTTAATTCTAAAATTATCCAGATAGTCTCTATAAAGCTGATAACAGTCTTTACCATCGTAGGTACGAATCATCGATCTGTATGCTGTCTCCGAATTCGTCACAATAAAAACCGTCCGAATTTCCGTCTGCTGACTCAGTTCAACATCAAACTCGGAATAATAAGTTTCATCTATCAGAACTGCCAGCTTGTTTTGCGGCAAGATAAACATCTCCGGAAGTTTGTCATCTTCTAGCATTGGACACTTTCCAATGGATCCGCTCTTCAACCAAAGTACAGGAAGCAATTCTCTGAACTGTCTGCCAAGCGCTACGGAAGTCTTGTCGAGGAAGCATAACTTAAAGTAAGCGACATTTGCTTGGAAACCATCCGCCATGGGGATATCACTACCAAGATAATTACCCTTCAGTGGATTACCATTTACATCGTGTCCTTCAATGGAACAGACCGTCCTTGGCCATGTAACATAGCGGGCAATACCGAGCCGCTCCCATTCCTCATCGCCAGGTTTTATGCCCTGCCTTGTAAGGGCTTTCGCTTCCGCCTCCGAAACCTCATTGTTTGTGACCATGATACAGCGACGATGTCCACCATCCTCTGTGTTCAGCAAGTTAACGGCATGGAGCGTTGTGCCAGATCCGGAGAAGAAGTCAACAATGAGGGCATCTGGCTTGTTAGCAACAAAAAAACGAATAGCATCGTGAACGGCATAAAGAGACTTTGGAAAATCAAATTTTTTGCTTCCAATTATTCCATTGAGCAACTGTGAGCCATGGTATGTAGCATCATGATATTCAATGTTCCATTGTGAACCAGGTACATACTCCCGTGAATATTCACTAGCGTCGACTATCACGGTTCCACTTGTTTCATCATAGCCAACAATTTCCACTTCGCCGTTTTCGATTTTATTCATGCTCCCGCGTTTCAAATAAGAAACAGGTATCGTATTTTCTTTTACTCGCCCTATTTTGATATATCCTTTTCGCAACCGTGCTTCAACTTCAGTTTGTGATATTTGCCAATTCCCTTCAACCCCAGATTCTTTGATTGGCCATAATAGTATGTGATCACTATGCTTCTCAATGGGTGAATCAGGGTGTTCCTCAGCAGGAAGCGAATCTCCCGTTCCTATGATTTTTGTTCCATCCGCGTTAAAAATGAGTGGATAAAACAAATTCGGTCGATCGCTTCTTAAATCATTTGTGCCACTTCTTCTAAGTTGCGACCATACGATTCCCTTAGATGCAGCACTTTCTTTTTTTCCGAGAGACCATTGATCAGATAGTGCAAGTGGAACAACAGCAGCGTTGCCAATTCTTACAAAAAATATATATTCATTAACCCGATAAAAAGCGCCCGCTCGTGCAACACCTTTCTGAGCTATGATAGATGATATCATCTGGATGTCAGACTCTGGAAAAAGTTCCTCCAACAGACAGCCCAAATGTAAAAATTCCTTCTCGTCAATCGTAACAATCAGCACAGAGTTCTTCGGATTTAGTAGTTTCTTCGCCAGCTTTAGACGCTTTTCCATCATAGACAACCACTTGCTGTGTCGATAAGCGTCAGAACTGTCCACATAGTCGTTGTTGTACTTCCAGTCCTTTGCACCCGTGTTGTACGGCGGATCAATATAGATGCAGTCAACCTTTTCTGCGTAGAGATACTCCAATAGCTGTAGTGCATGATAGTTGTCAGCCTCAATCAATGTATGCCAAAGATCGCTATCCGGAGCGTTTTCCACTGCGTCAATCTGTTTTAATGTAGGATAAATAGGCTCTCCAAATTCAGCCATTGTCACAAGCTCATCCAGCTTGAATATCTTCTGTTCATGTGTTTCTCTTCGGTCGCACTGAACCTCATCGCCATCGATGTTTATAACTGTATAAATATCACTAACATAACCAGTTTTTAGAGCGACTTTAGAACCGACACGAATCGGCACATCGTAAAGCGGTGTACATTCAGGAAGATGTTCTTCAAACACCAATCCAAACTTTTTTTGCTTCAGTAATTTATTTGTCTCCTGTAGTATTCTCTCCCTCAGTGCCGGATCATCAATCTGCTGAATCAGGTCTTGTAATAAAGCCATAATTCCACCTCATTCTTCCGTTATTGTTTTTTTCTTAATATGATAATCAATGCCATGCTCCTGACAGAAATCGATTACCTCAGCTGCATGCTCATTGTAAAAATGCTTATGTCCTTCAAAGGAATTTGCTACCTTACTATAGTTCATCCTTCCGAAAATGATTCGATCTGTAAAAGAAACAGCCTCAAGTAGTTCGTGCAGATCCTGCTCTACCATGTTCGGTGTCGGATATGGTTCCATGCTTACCCATGTTTTACAACCAGCATCGTGAAGTGCCTTCAGCGCCGCCAGTCTGTCTGAGCAAGAAACTGCTCCCGGTTCCATCTGTTCCCGATATGCTTCATCCAGAGTAATCAGTGTGATCCCATGTTCATTTTCTGCTGAAAATTCTGCCAGCTCTATAGGCAACAGTCCTTTCGTTAGAGTCGTGCATTTGATACCAGCCTCATTTAGCTTTCGGATGGCCTCAATGCTCATCTGAGACACCTCTGGATATCCTTGCATAAACGGATCTGTTGTAAAGCAAAGCTGAACAGACTGAATCTTATCTCTCAGCTTTGGAATTTCCTTATCGAGCAATTCAAGCGTATTTGAAACGAGCACTGGTTCAAGCCAGTCCTCATAATCCTTAATCTGCCCGAATCGCTTCTTCATCAGGAATGCGTAACATGGAAATTTGCACCCATGTGCACAGCCCTGCACGTGATTCATTGTGTAGTCACCATACTCTACCCCTGTTTGATAAAGCATGGTTTTTCGTTTTATCGTCTTCAAGTTGCTTTCATCCTCCGCCTACTTGTTCTTTAATATGTAGTCTGCCATCCGCAATGCAAGTCCTTGCGCTTTCGGACTCTCGCTTGCAATGGCAAAACAGAATAGGAACATCGGTGACCTCCGACTATTCCTAAAAATCCTTGCATGCTTTGACACACATGGAAAGATTGTCCTAAGCCTGGCGAGAATATAATCCTTTATGTGTTCCGGATTCGCGTCCTTTACCATCCGCTCTCCGTCGCTCTGTCCGGGTTCTGGGAACAAATCGAAAAGCGTCATCTGGGGATCTTTCTTATAGAATTCCTCCCGCCATCCGGTATCTCCAAGCAATCGATCTATGCACTCCTCCCATTTATCGTACTTTCCGTTTTTCGGCAACATACGTTCAAGTGCAGAGAATGGAAACAGGTACCATACATCTATTGATTTCGTCTTTGCTACATTTTCAAGCGTATCCCAATTTACCTGTGTCGCGTATGGATCTAAGAACAGCAACCCTCTATTATATCTCCAATCTACGCTACTAATAATCTCAGCGAGCTTATCATTCGCATCGCCACAGTAAATCGTAACAATTTGCCTCATCTGTGGAAACTCGGCGTTTATCATATCCTGAAGTTCTCCTGCTTTTTGGGAATCGGCTTCTATAAAATAGTAGTGATCAAACTTTTTCTCAGACGCCAGTGCACGCTTAGCGGAACCCACAAGATACTGCCCGCCGTCGCTGGTCTCAATCTCGCCCGTTCCAGCAAAGGCATCTATGTAAATCTTCTTAAATTTCTGGTTTTGCAGTGCAATCAGGTATGAATCCAGATAACTGGTAAAGATGTTTAGCTTCTCTTCAGTCCAATTGCCGCCAAATTTCTGTAACGTCGCCATAAATTCCAATCACCTCATCTATTTGAAACTCAGTCTCACGAAGAGAAAGAGATTACCATTTCCTTCTTTCCCGTATCAGGACTTACAATCTGCTCAATCTTCGCGTCAAAGAAACCGGTAAGATTGCCCTTTACCTCATTACGAAATCCCTCTGATGGGAAAATCGGGTGGTTATCCAGTAGTTCCCACATCTCATCCAGAGGCACCTGTTTTCGCCCTCTAAAGCTGCGCTGCAGATATTTTGCTATATCGATAATATGTAAACAGCTTTCATCTTCTTCTTCAGCAATCTCGCCCAAAAAGTTAAATGACAACTGCCTGTTCTCGACCGAATGCTTAGTAGAGGACTGTGCACCAAATACCTTCCATGCACTCCTCTTATAAAGCTTAAACCACTCCTTGTTGCTCGTGCAATGAATCAAATTGTACACAAGTGAGTTCTGCGTGTTATAGAAAGGAAATGCCGATACATAATACCTGCGAGCTCCTTTTAGCGAATTTATGATTTCTTCCACCCTAGCCTCATATGCTGTCTTATCACTTCCATAGGGTACCAGTTTTTCAAAGTCCTCCAAATATGTGTTCTCATACTTTGCCTTTGTCGTCTTTTTCTTAGCGCTTGAGATTGCCCGCACTGGATCTGAAACCATGTGATTAATCATAACTTCACCCCAGTTGCGAAAAAACGGCAGAAGTGCTTCCCAGTCAATGGTCGCATCATACGGATCGTAGAGCAGGAAATAATGCAGATGCCCGGTTCCATATAACTGTGGCCCGATAGTTCGGAGTAGCTCGTGTGCATCACTACAGGATGTTACAATCTTAAAATTGCGTTCATCCTGCGGAAGATGCTTTTTCAATTCATCTACTCGCGCTTTATCCTTATCATTCAAGTAAATATGTATATTTTTCTGAGTATAAGTTCTTGCTGCTTCTCTAAGTGCTTCTGAAACGCGTACTGCTGTACCTTTCACCAATTGTCCAGTATTATCAGTATATACACCGCTGTTGCACATGCAGTCTATAAAAATCAACCCATTGCAAGACTCAGTCAGCAGTAACTTCTGGGCCCACGATTTTATATATTCCTCAATCAACTCAAATTTCTTGATCGTATGAGGACTTGCTTTACTGATTACGCTCTTTTTCCTGCTGGACATCATATTACTCCTCAAGTCATTTCATTTTCTTCTGTAGGGATTAGTTCCATGATGTCGCCTATATCACAATTCAGCGTTTTACACACTTTCATTAAAACTTCCATGCTTACTGTCTCTCCCTTCGAGAGCTTGGTTACCGAAGCCCAGCTAATCCCAGCAGCTGCCTGTAAGTCTTTCTTCTTCATGTCTTTATCAATCAATATTTTCCACAATTTTTTATAACTAACTTCCACGGTAGTCACCTCTCGATTTTCAAAAACGTGATTTTCGCCATTGTGCTTTTACAAGATAGCAGAAAAACCTAATAGAATCAAGAGTAATTCTTCATAAACACAAGAATTTCCTCTTGTTTCTATTGAAAGGCCAGTGGATTTGTATCCGTAAAGTGAATTTTTAAACGTGGATTTGTATTATACTGTTTCCGTATCATTAAATTTCGTGTCCAAGAAAGGGAGTCTGCTGTCCGTGGGAACATTTAGCAACGAGATCGAGCAATTTATATATACTGTGTGCTACAGCCCTATGTGGGAGGCAGCTTATACATACATTGCAGAGCATCCTTATGCCCTGAATTTATCTTACTCCAGAATTCAGAATCCAGATTCCGCCATGCTTGAAGACATGATCCTCGAATATGCAAAGAATATCCGAATAGATGAAGACAGCACCATTAACAAAATCCTCCGAAACGAGAAATACATCGGCGATGCCCTGCTTCAGAAAACTTATACCACCGACTTCCTGAACAAGACCAGAGTCAAGAACAACGGCATTGTTCCGCAATACTATGTGGAGGGCAACCACGAAGCAATTATTCCGAAGGACATTTTCTTGCGGGTGCAGGAAGAGCTGGTACGCAGGCGAGTGGTCAAGACAAGCGCCAATGGCAAAAAGCGCTCCTACAGCTGCAACCACTGCTTTGCACAGATTGTCATTTGCGGCGAATGTGGCGAAATGTTCCGCAGAATTCACTGGAACAATCGCGGATGCAAATCTATCGTCTGGCGCTGCATCAGTAGACTGGAACCTACCGGACAGGAATGCCACGCAAGAACCGTCAATGAGCCGGTATTGGAGAATGTGGTAGTTCAGTCTATCAACACGCTCCTTGGTGATAAATCGACCTATTAGGCGCAGCTACAACAGAACATTGCTAAAGTCATCAGAGGAACTCAAAAGAGCACCGCTGATGGCATTGACGAGCAGCTGATGGAACTTCAAAAAGAGCTTCTCAAAAAAACTAACAACAAAGGAGCCTACGATGAAATTGCTGACCAGATTTTCAAACTTCGAGAGCTGCGTGAAAAATGCACCGTTGACACCGCTACCAGAGACACGCAGATTGCAAGAATTAATGACCTGCAGGATTACATTAAGAAGCAGCGTACCAACCTTGAATCCTTCGATGCAACCTTGGTAAAACGCTGGCTCAAGTAAATTACCGTCTGGGAAGACCACTTCACGGTGGAGCTCAAGTCCGGACTAAAAATTGATATAGAAGGATAATGTCCCTTAGACTCAAAAAGGCTCCTCACCACTGGAATACATCCGGTGATGGGGAGTCTTTATCATTTTAATCCTTATCCCAACGATTAGCATCTGTCCAACGGAAGTTTGGGTCTTTATTTCTTCGTGGGTCATTTTCCCATTCTTCAGCTACACGTTTACTTATTTCTTTATTAAGACGATTCATTTTAGGAGTTTTTTCACCGGTTCCACCATTGAATCCGTTCTTAATCCAATCCTGTCTTTCTTCTTCATAAGCCTCTGATAACTCCTCATGAGAAGCTCCTTCAACCCATTTTTCAAATTCACTTTTAAATAAATTCCCGAAAAAGCCCATATTTATCCTCCATTCTATGCAGCTTCAGCAAATATACGTCTCTGTACCTTAAGATAAGATTGCAGATTCTTGATAACATCTTTTTCTTCTTCTAAGTTGTCTGCGGCTATTTCTATTTCATTATCACTTGCCAGCTTAAGGGTATATTCATAAATTCGTCCTACTAAAACATCAAGTTCTTCTGATGTAAGCTGAATACTGATTTTTGAATAATTTTTGTCAGCTTTCAACGCTTCCAAAGAGCTCATTAGATTATTAATCTTATCAATATCCATCTCCCCCTTGCGAATTGCATCAATATAGCTTTTCAGGCTAGCTCTGAATTCTGTTACAACCTTTGGTTCATGGTTTTTTACTTTATTGCAAACCCAAGCACCAGCGCCAACAGCTACTGCACTCGCCACAACAATTATTGCTCCTTTTTTATGCTGTTTTACAAACTGTAATGCTTTAGCACCAACACCCTGAACCTGCTCTGCTGCTGGTAGCTCAATTGGCTTAAGGTGCTTTACTATTTGTCCCTTATTAGGACCAGTTGCCCACCTTACCACACTACAGATTCTTCAATATATTCCTGTTGCTATATCATCAGGAATGAAATATGCATCTTGCGCTATTGCCATAAAATACCTCCTTTGGTTTTCTATAATAGGCCTTGTAAATTTCGCGAATCAAATCATATCCATTAAGCTTTTCGATGAAGATATTATTATCTCTGTCTTGTGTGCATTTATTATTCTATTAAAATACTTAACAGTATCTGTATCTGCAAATCTATGGTCAACAACATTAATTCCTTCATCTCCATTAGCGACAAAAACTAGATATTTAGGAGATATCGGAAATATAAGACCACTTCCATTATTTTTTTCGACAACAGTAGATTTATGCTCAAACGCTGGATTATCAGACGTAATAAATTGTCCTGCATTATCGTAGGTTTCAAAAAGAATCATCTGACAACCACTTAAAGCAAGTTGTACAACATTATGATAAAAGCCACCTTTGTTCTTAAAAAACATTTTATATAATTCAGAATACCATATTCCGGTCATTAACTCATCTGCATACTCTTTCCCTTCGCTTTTCCCTACATCTAGTGTTTCTGCTTCCTCAGCTTTACACATTGACTCAAAAACAGGATACAATAATTTCTCTTTAATTTTTGTATAAACACCCATAGCGTCAAATTTTGGATTTCTACAAAGCATAATGAAAAACGACGCCAGCATATTCCTTGCGATGTCTTCAGATATGATTCTTTCACTTCTTTCAAGTCCAATTGGGTGACCATTATGAACACCACTTACGAATGAATTCATGATATTTTCCCAGTTTTTTTCTAAGTAATCATCAAATGAATCTTCTAAAATATAACAGTTAAGTGCATCTATTTGACTCAATATAGCAGCTTTCTTTGCTACATTTCCATCGTAATAATAAAAGTCCCAATCATGTATTTCGAAGAAATGCTTATTTATGCTCTTTTTTGTTTTGATGATGCTATATCCTAATTTCCCATAAACAGGCTGTTTAAATCCCGTCTTAAGCAAATCATAAATCAAATCAACATATTGCGATTTCACCTTTGCACATGAATTGCAAATAAATGAATACTTAAAATTTATGGTATATAAATGAGGCTTCCAAAGAACGGAATTTCTGTTTGCGCCATCCCCAATACTTCCATCCTTTATTACATAAATTCCATTGAATTTTTTATCGGGCTCTTTAATGGTTTCAACTTGTGTTTCCCATGCCTTCATATAAACACGTGGAACAAAGTGTTGCTTTTTGGTCGGCATTCTAACCTCCTCCTTCCCAACATCCATTCCACTGTCCGAAAATGCTATTAGTATCGAGTTGCCAGATTGGTTGTCAACCCTTTCCGTTTTTCAAAAATCAGCCCAAAATCCCTGACATCTAATCCACTCACTCAATTTGCGTTATCTAATCCGAGGTCACAACCTGACACACATTTTCGCAGTAGATATGTTTCCATATAAAATAACCGAGCCTTTTCAGGAGTTAGGCTTCTATTCCTAACTTCCGAAAAAGCCCGGAAATACACCACTTTTCAGCCTTTATTTATCTTTTCTTGACAGCAAACAGACCGTCTCCACATGCCCACTATGACAAAACTGGTCAACGACCGCCACCTTCTTCGCCTCATACCCCTTCTCCTGAAGTATCTTCACATCTCTCGCCAGGGTTGCCGGGTCGCAACTCACGTAGACGATACGTTCCGGCGCCATATGGACCAGAGTGTCCAGAAGTACCTGATCGCAGCCCTTTCGCGGTGGATCCACGACAACAATGTCTGCATGGGAACCGTCGCCACCCTTCTTGTATATGTCGGGAACGACTTCCTCTGCCTTGCCGACAAAGAACTCGGCATTTGTGATCCCGTTGATCTCGGCGTTGTGTCTTGCATCATCTATAGCCTGTGGAACGATCTCCACTCCGTATACCTTCTTTGCCTTCTGTGCGAGGAACAAGGATATGGTTCCTATTCCGCAGTACATGTCCCACACGGTCTCGTCACCGGACAGGTCCGCATACTCCAAAGCCTTGTTGTACAGGACATTTGTCTGGACAGGATTTACCTGATAGAAGGACAATGGGGATATCTGATATTTTATGTCACCGATATAGTCCGTGATGTATGACTGTCCCCAGAGGGTTATGCACTTATCACCGAGTATACGGTTCGTATTCTCCATGTTGACATTCAGGCAAATGGATGTCATGCCGTTTATCTTAACCAGTTCTTCTATCAAAATCTCACTGTGCGGAAGCTTGTTGCCATTTGTCACCAGACACACCATGATCTCCTTGGTGGTAAATCCAACTCTGATAAGGATATGTCTGACCAGACCTCTTCCAGTCTCCTCGTCGTAGGTCGATATGTGATTGTCCTCAATGAAGCTTCTGACGATAGCAACTATTTTGTCATTCACAGGTGCACCGATGGCACAGCTCTCTGTGTCTATGATGTCATGGCTTCTTCCTGCGTAGAATCCGATGACCACATCACCGTTCTTGTCCCTACCGACAGGAAACTGTGCCTTATTCCTGTAGTGGAATGGATCATCCATGCCGTAGGCTGGCTTTTCCATGATGGCTTCCACGTTCTCCATCTTGCCGATCCTCTGCAGACAGTTCTTCACCTTGTTCCACTTGTATTCGAGCTGCTGCTCATAGGAAACCTGCTGCATGGTGCATCCGCCGCATCGTTTCGCCTTGTCGCACACCGGCTCCACGCGGTATGGCGATGGTGTGATGAGCTTCATCAATCTTCCGTAGGCTATGTTCTTCTTCACCTTGACGATCTTCACCTCCGCCAGATCGCCCACCACGGCATCCTTGACAAATACAGTCATACCCTGAACGTGTCCAATGCCCTCTCCGTCATTGCCCATGTCCTCGATGAGCACCTGATAATCCTCATTTTTGACAAGTGTAACTTCACCAGTATTTGTCGCATCCGTTCCGGATGTTCTAACAACTGAACTTGCACTATTCACTGCCTCCACAGCTTTTTTTCTCTGCACACCATTTACTCGTCTATTGTTCTTAGGTCTTCTATTGTTCCTAATATTTGACATATACTATCTCTCTTCCTATTACTTACCATCACGGGGCGATCCTATGCCTTGAAGATCGTCCCTCTATATTATTAATCTAACCGTGGTATGATACCATTTTCCATGGCACGTAGACGCTCCGTTTCATGACACAGGGGATGCTCCTCGCGACACAGGGACACTCCTTGTGACACAGGGACACTCCTTGTGTCACAGGGACGCTCCTCGTGACAAAAGGAACGTCCCTATGACGTCTTTCGGATGTTGGACTGGAGAGCTCTGTTGAAGCCCAGCCAGCCATTGTTGTCCTTTGCCGCATCCAGCTCCTGGATAAATGTCTGGATCTTGGCGTCTGTGTTGTCCGCCATGGACAGTGCCAGTGCCTCGATGAGTGCCGGCTTCTTTGGTGAGCCGTACTCAAGCTCTCCGTGGTGAGCCAGTATGCAGTGCTCCAGCTCATTTGCCGCCTTGGCAGGGAAGTTCTCTATCGTATTTATCTTGTCGCGGATCATCATCGTTCCCATGACAATGTGTCCCAGAAGCTGACCTGCGTCTGTGTAGTCGTTCTCAGGGAACTTGGAGATCTCGTAGACCTTGCCAATGTCGTGGAGAAGTGCCGCTGTGATCAGCAGATCCCTGTTGAGCACCGGATAATATGTGGTGTAGTAGTCACACATCTTGGCAACTGCCAGTGAGTGCTCAAGTAAGCCTCCTATGTATCCGTGATGTATCGACTTTGCAGCCGAGTGATTCTTGAATTCCTTTACAAATGCAGGATCTTCCGCGAAGAATTTCTTCAGAAGCACCTTGTAGTAATCCTTGTCGAGTGACTCTACGAGTGCCATCAGGTCCTTGTACATCTGCTCTATATCCTTCTTGGTGCATGGCATATAATCAGCCTCAACGTACTCTCCCTCATCTGCGATCCTGATCTTCTTGATGTTGAGCTGAAGCTCATTGTTAAATGATGTCACCTGACCATCCACCTTGATGAAATTCTTTGCCTCAAAGTGCCCTATAGCATTGCTCAGCTCCCAGACTTTTCCGGCTATGCTTCCGGTCTTATCCACAAGCTCCAGGTTGTAATATGTCTTTCCTGATTTGGTCGTTCCTGTCTGCTTGTTCTTGCAGAGATAGACGTTTGATATCATGTCGCCTTCGTTGAAATCTGTTATAAATACCATTTTACTTTCCTCTTTCTATGTTTAATTATTATTGTATGCTTTAATTTTAATCATATATAAGAATACAATAGGCGGTTGTGAAAATCCAGTATTTACTGAACATTTCCACAACCGCCTGTATTGTATCTCTTATTCTACATATTGTCGTACTCATTAAGCTTGTCCGAAGCCGCCTTGCCTTTCTTACGTGACTCCTCCCTGTCAAGCTTTCTCACACCGAACAGCCCCTTGATGACAAATGCTATTCCAACGCACAGTGTGCCAAGTATGAGTGTAAGCTCAAGTCCTGACATATATCTCAGTGAAACATTAAGTGAGATTACGATGCATACAAAGAATGCAATGCAAAGTCCTGTAAACACAAGACCTGTTCCCATGTTCGGCTTAACCAGAAGTGCGATAAATGCGATGACCAGCAGAATTATAAATATTCCATAAAAAATTGGTGATAGTTTTACTAATGTTTCGTAATTTATTAGCATTACTATTACCATTGCTATTAGACTTATTGCTAACCATATTATTTGTTTTTTAAATTCATCATATTCTGTTTCTTGTGTGGCTGAAAATAGTGCAACTATTCCTATTATTGATAGTATTATTGCTACTACTAACAAGCCCCATTCCATATTTTTTAATTCTCTTCTTCTCATTAAATCAACTCTTTTTCTTTCTTAATTTTTATGATTTAACTTATTGTTCTTCGTTTTTTGCTTTTTCTTTATTGTTTTCTGCGCCTTCTATTACGCCGTCTATTATTTCTTTTATTTTTTCTTGTGTTTCAAAGTCTTTTTTATCTTCTAAATTTTTTGTCTCTTTTTGCTCTGTTTTTTCTGTCTCATCTGCTTTTTTTGTTTCATTTTTTTCTTTCATTTCCTTTGGAGTTTTGTGATCATTTGAGGTCGTTTTTTCGCT
>OHGG01000136.1_pt1 | contig 52179 bp, 40 predicted proteins | sample 1567641 | NCBI WGS metagenome assembly OHGG01 (sample SAMEA3879561, study PRJEB24766) | human gut metagenome | biome: human-associated habitat; feature: feces | place: USA | collected 1985/1987
TAAAGAAATCAACGCTCTCGATTTTTGTGTTGTTGGTACTTGCTTCCTTGTACTTAATCTTTCAGTATTTTCAATCAACTACCGTTGTTTCTCAAACGGACTGCAAAGATACGCACTTTTTTATTCCCTGCAAATATTTTCGGACTTTTTTTGAGTTTTTTATTGATTTTTATCGTTAAAGCCGTTTTTCAGCCTTCACTTCGCCTGACATAGCAGGTTTTTTTTGAAAGTTGCGTAATTTTGCCGGAAATATGACAGGCGCGGCACGGCTGACATTCAGTGTACTGGACGTACACGACTGATGAGAAAAGAAATATAGACCGAAAAGGCGAGCAAAGATTAACAAGTTATTTTTTAAGTATTACTTAAAACCGAATGACAATGGAAGAAACCACAGAGAAGCAGAATCAGGGTACAGCCTCGGTAGTTTGACACTTTAAAATCCGAAAAAAGTTAAAAATATTTGATAGAGTTCGTCCAGAACTCTTTTTTTGTCAAATTTATTTTCTATATTTGTGGTATATATCAGTAAATATTACAAATATGAGGCTTGTAGTTAAGCAAAGCGGACGCTTTACATACTTGTATGCCATCAAGGGATACCGCACAGATGAAGGAAAAAGCACGACCAAGGTCGTCGAGAAGTTCGGGACCGTCGAGGAGCTTCGCGAGAAGCTGGGAGGCGAGGACCCTATTGAGTGGGCGCGCGCCAGAGTCGCGGAGATGACGGCCGCCGAAAAAGAAGAGAACCAGAAGGTCGTAGTGGAATATAACCCGAAGGCGTACATACAGAAGGGCGAACAGCGCAGCTACAACGGAGGCTACCTGTTCCTGCAGAAGATATACTATGAGCTGGGGCTGGACTATATCTGCAAGAAGATAGCGAAGAAGCACAAGTTGCTCAAGTATGACCTGAACGGCATCCTTTCCATGCTTGTGTATACCAGGATACTGTATCCGGGATCAAAGCGGTCCTCTCTTGAGGATGCCGGAAAGTTCTTCGAGCAGCCAGAGTGCACTTTGGAGCAGGTGTACAGGGCGCTGTCGCTGCTTGCCGAAGAGTTCAATGAAATCCAGGCGGACGTGTATAAACGTAGTCTGAAACTTGGGAAGCGCAACACGCAGGTGGTGTACTATGACCTGACGAACTACTTCTTCGAGTGCGAGGAGGAAGGCGGCCTGGTGCAGTTCGGGCACTGCAAGGAGGGACGTCCGCTGCCAATTGTGCAGATGGGACTGTTCATGGACCATGACGGCTTTCCGCTGGCGATGTGCATCGAGCCGGGGAACAAGGCGGAGACCAGCACGCTCAAGCCTATGGAGCAGATACTCAAGGACAAGTTCGGCCTGTCGAAGCTGGTGGTGTGCACCGACGGCGGACTGTCTTCATACGAGAACCGCAAGAACGACAGCGTCGGCGACAGGTCATTCGTTACGGTGCAGTCCCTCAAGAAGCTCAAGGGATATCTTCAGGAATGGGCGCTGGACTGCAAGGGGTGGCGCACGGCCGGCTCTGACAAGGAATACGACATCAGCACCTTGGACTCCAAGGAGCATTGCGAGACCCTTTTCTACAAGGAGCGTTGGGACCCTACCCAGATGTCCACCGGAGAGACGCTGGAGCAGCGCATCATCGTCACGTTCTCATTCAAGTACAAGGCATATCTCTCTTATGTGCGCGAACGGCAGGTGAGCCGTGCGGTCGCCCTGCTGCAGAAAGGGCAGGGCGTGACGTCCAGGCGCAAGAGCCCGAATGACGCCAAGCGCTTCATCAAGGCCGAGCACTGCACCGCGGACGGTGAGCTCGCGCAGATAGAAAGCTACTCACTCAATCAGGAGATGATAGACCAGGAGGCCCGCTTCGACGGCTTCTATGCCCTGTGCACTGACCTTTGGGATCCTGCGCCGGACATCATCAGACTGAACGGCGGCCGGTGGATCATAGAAAACGGCTTCCGCATCATGAAGACGGACTTTGACGCAAGGCCGGTCTACGTCAGGAGGGACGACCGCATCAAGGCCCACTTCCTCACCTGCTTCCTTGCCCTGCTCATATACAAGTATCTGGAAAAGAAGGTCAACCGGGGAGGCAGGCACTTCACGACAGAGGAGATAGTGGGCACGTTGCGTTCAATGGACTTCCTCAGCATCGCCGGTGAAGGATATGTCCCGGCATATACCAGAACGGACCTCACAAACCACCTGCACGGCAGCGCAGGGTTCAGAACCGACACGCAGATAGTCACAAGACAGAAGATGAGGAGCATCATCGCCCAGACCAAGAAACGCGAGAAAGATGACGACGGAAGCGACAAGCACTAGGGACGGATGGCCGAGGGACTTCGGACGGCGTAGCCGCCCGTGGTTTCGTGAACGGGAGGGGCCCGCGCTTAAGGCGCGGGAGGGATAGCACCGACAGGTGCGTACCGGCCCGAAGTCCCTCGGCCGCAGACCACGAAAGGGCTTGTCTACTACAAAGTCAGAAAAAATCCAAAGGCCCCAAATCGCCAACTCAGCGGTCTGGAGCCTTGAATTATCCTTGTTTCTACAAAATCAAAGTGTCAAAGACAGGAATATAAGAAAAATCTTTGACGTTCATCTTTTTATATTTAATTTTGACCCCGCAAATCCACATTGACATAACAAACAGTGGAACTGATTAGAATTTACACAAAATGAAAACTTATTTGGAACCGGCGAAGGAACTTCCTGTACGTGAAGAAGTTGACGTCCTCGTAGTCGGTGCCGGCCCTGCCGGAATTATGGCTGCCCAGGCTGCAGCACTTGTAAAGGGAACCAAGGTCATGCTCATTGACAGCAGAGGCTATCTTGGAGGCAACATGACCATCGGCCTTCCGCTTCTCGGCTTCTTGGGCCGCAAGGGCAATGAAATCATCAAAGGTCTGCCGCTGCGTTTCGTGGAGCGACTCCGAGAAAGAGGCCAGGCCACACATCACAGAAAATGTCCGCTGCACGTAAGCCTTACAATGATAGACCCGGAGGGAACCAAGCACCTCGCGTGGGCGATAATGGAAGAATGCGGCGTGGAGGTGCTGCTCTATGTCTTTGCTACTGACGTGATTATGGAAGGCAACAAGTGCAAGGGCGTGATTATCGACTCCAAGAAGGGCAGGGAAGTGATACTCGCCAAGACCATCGTGGACTGTACCGGAGACGGCGACATTCTGTACCGTGCAGGAGCCGAGATGAATTATGGCAATGAAAAGGGTATCCCGCAGCCGCCGACACTCATGTTCTCCATGAGAGGTGTGGACAGCAGGAAACTCCGCGATGCCGTGGCTGACCATCCGGAAATCTACGATATTGATTATATTCCGAATGAGTTCTTCAGGCCGATGGACAACTGCACCTTCGTAGGCTTCCGCAACCAGATACGTCAGGCACGTGAAGCCGGATATCACCTTCCGGTAGAGAGAACCATCTTCATGACCGGTATGGCGGAAGACGAATGGTGGGTGAACATGAGCCGTGTCAATGGCATTGACGCGACTGACCCTCAGCAATATACACGAGGCGAGTACGAATGTATGCTCCAGAATGAGGAAATCGTACGCTACCTCAAGGCATATATCCCAGGATTCGAGAATGCTTACGTGGATAGAGTGGCTCCGTTCATGGGTATCCGTGAAACCCGCAGACTCGTGGGCGAATACACACTTACGGAGCAGGACATCTTCGATTGTGCCCGTTTCGATGACGTGATTGCAGTGGCAAGCTATCCGGTGGACCTCCACCATCCAGTAGGCGGAGACTGCTCGCTCTGGTGGTGTCCGGACTGCTACGACGTGCCTTACCGCTGCCTTATCCCTAAGAAAGTCGATGGCGTGATCGCTGCAGGAAGAGACATTTCCGCCACACATCTCGCGCTTGCGTCCGTAAGAGTCATGGGCCCGGCAATGTGTCTGGGAGAAGCTGCAGGAAAAGCTGCTGCCCTCGCCGTCAGGGACAAAAAAGAACTCCGTGACTTGGATGTCAAGGAGTTGCAGTCTGCCCTCAGGGAAGAAGGCGTATGGTTCAGAGACTGATCGGGACATTGATCAGAACATAGTCGGAGACTGATCCGAAAGTCGTCAGAATACGAACGGGAGAGGACGCGCGATGGTTTCGCGGTACAGTTCCTCTCCTTTTTCATTGCGGAAAACCACTTCCACAGGAGAATCCGACCTTGAAGCCTTGGCCTCGAAAGTATGGATGCATCCGGCCTTCTGGCGGTGTGCGTGGTGCCTGGCTGGATGAGTCATCTGCGGCAGGTCATAAGTGAATACACTGACCGGGTCTTCCGTATGCGGAGTGCTGACTTTCAATGCCTTGCCGTTTTCGTATATTTCCACATAGTATCCAGGCATCCAGGTCCACCAGTTCACCAGCACTGAATTCCGGAATTTGCCGGCAGAATAATCCACACGCTCAGGAGCGGCCTTGAGCAGAAGCTTGAAGTCCTCCGAGTTCCGGTAAGCCTCGCCCACACAGTTCAGGTCGTAGATGCTGTAATTGCGCACGCCGTGTTCGTAAGTCTCGAAATGCAGTTTGAAAGGAGCATTGTCAATGCCCCGTCCGCACATCATTCCCGCTTCTGAGCCGTCGTTGCAGTACAGCAGATGCTCTTTCGGGGTTTCCCACATCATGCCGGAAGAGCATGGGAGACCATACTGGAAAAGCACAGGATATTCCTTCCTGCTGAAGAAGTCGAACTTGTGTATATGCCCGGCGAAATTCAGCGCCTTCTGCCTGAAACGCGTGCAAAGACTGTCAATGAACGCAAGCTGTTCCGCAGGCATTTTGTCCCGGCCTCCATTTTTAAGGGAACCGCCGAAGAAAGGACAATGCGTACATATGAATACATTGCACGAGTCCGGTACATAACTCAGGTCCTTTTCGAGCCACTCCAGCTGAGCCGGGAGGAACGCAGTCTCATAATTGCGGGCTCCCTTGATTCCCGGTGCCTTCTTGCCGCGACCTTCATCATTGACATAAATGATATTGTCCAGGAACACCCAGTGCTCGTTTCCGATATTGACAGAATAACGGTCCGGGCCCCAGGTGCGGCGGTACAGCCAGCCCGAGCGGAAATCCACATTGTCCCCGACAATCGCTCCGTCGTGGTCGTGGTTGCCGGGCACAGAGTACATTTTCAGAGGCAGTTTCTGCTCCGCAATCACCTTGTAGGCATCATCCACATCGAAATCGAACTCGTACCAGAAAATGTCGTGAGACAAATCTCCCAGATTCATCATATAGACGGGACCGTCGGATTCCGCCGCCTTTTTCCGGATGAACGGAACCACTCTTTCACGGAACCGCCTTAGGTCATCCTTGTCCGGATCATTGCTCAGATGCAGGTCCGCAAGGAAAAGCACGGAATACCTCTCCTGATTCTCAGTGAGAAGTTTGAAATCGTGCCGTTCCACCTTGTCTGGAGACTTGGTCAGACGTGCCCAAAAACCGGGCCTGAGCCCATCCTCCGAAACAGCGACCGCATCCGAAGGAGTCGTTATAAATACCACGCTGTCAGCCTTTTTGCTGTCAATGCAGTATCTGCCTTTGCTGTCAGTCAGGACAATGTTCACGCCGTCGCTGACCTGCACTCCGGCAAGAGGCTTTCCGTCGATGGTGACCTTGCCTCTGATATTGCCTGTCTTGGCACAGCCGCCCGTGACAATGACAAGAGCGGCCAGGATATAAAGAAAATGCGTTTTCATCAGTTCTGTACAGCGGTTTTAGATTTTCCCATAAGGCAGACTGCAGTGGAAATGATGCCGGCGATCGGACACCACCAGCTCCACGCGATGTAGGTCTGGCCGAAGAACTGTTTCTGGAACATCAGCGGAACCACGATGAGAGCACCGGTGATGATGGCAGCGATGACTGACTTGTTGTTGCCCCTCTTGGTGAAGATGGCAGTGAGGAACACGCCTATCATACCGCCGTATGCGAAACACATGATTCCGGTAGCGAAATCCACGAGATTCAGACCGCTGGCCTCCTGCATGACGGCAGTGACGATTGCGAACAATGTCAGAAGCATTCCCATAAGTCCGGCCATCCAGCGGGAAGATGAAATCTGGTCCTTGTCGCTCTTGATGGCCTTTCCAAGTTCCTTACGGATAGGGAGATAGAGGTCGTCCACGAAACTTGACGCCATGGCATTGATGGCGGAGTTGAAGCTGGAGAGCGCAGCAGCGAGAAGACCGGTGATCATCAGGCCGCGTACACCTGCAGGAATATGGTTCTTGATATACTGAGGGAACACGTCGCGCGCGTCAGTGAAGAATCCGGCGCTGATCTGTCCGTCGATGTAAGGGTCGTTGAGAAATTTCACCCAAAGCAGGAGACCGATGCAGAGGAAGGTCAGGACGATAGGAATCGCCAGCAGCTGCGACCAGATCAATGAAGTTCCTGCCTTCTTTACGCTCTTGCAGGCAAGTTGACGCTGTACGAATTCCTGGTCAGTGGTGTACTGCGCAATCTTGAAGAATGCAATACCGATCATACCGCCTATGATGGTGTATGGCTTGGAAAAATCCAGGCTCGGGTCGAACATCTTCACCTTGCTGCCCGGCTCCCAGCCCTGGAGAGTGCCGTCTGCAAGCAGAGCCGCATCCGCGCCAGGCATCTTCACCATACCGCCGGCAGTCAACTGAGTCCAGATGTCTGCCAGGCTGAATCCCTTCAGCGAGCAGTACACCATCACCAGCGCGACCACTCCGGTAAATGTCATCAGGAGGGTCTGGAATGTGTCAATGTAGAGAAGGCCCTTGATGCCGCCCATCATTGTATAGAAGGTAGAAATTATACCCAATATGATGATGGAACATACTATGAATGTGAATTCTATCTTTCCGAAAATGATGACTGAAACGGCTATGGCTGCGATGAAAAGCCTTGATCCTGAGGTGAAAAGCTGGCCGAGAAGGAACATCACGCTGTTAGTCCTCTTGGCTTTTTCGCCGAAGCGCTCGCCGATGAAGCCGTAGATGGTGATGGTCTTGGCATTGTACAGTTTCGGCATAATCAGGGCAGCGACCAATGTGCCTCCAAGGATTGACCCTAAAAGATTGATGACGTATGTGAGGTTCGTGTTGAATCCGAGTTCCGGTGAACCTACGAAGGTCCCTGCGGAAATCGTCGTTCCGGCTGCCGCTATAGCTACGATCCAGCCCGGCATTGACCTGCCTGCAACGAAATAATCTTCAATGTTCTTGTTCTTGTGGGAGAACAGATAGCCTATCGTTATCAATGCTCCGAGAAAAATGGCTACTATCAGCCAGTCTATGATGCCCATATGATATTATGTGGTTTTAGTCTTAAAAATTACAAGACGCGAATATAATGATTTTTTTGTTTGCTCGGAATAATTTTTTGTCTAACTTTGAACCGATTTAAAACACTATATCTTATATGAACACCAATAATTCTGTGATGGCTCTTGCCACCCGATTCAATGACAAAGGCGACTGGACACTGGAACAGCAGTTCGTACTTCAGATGGGTTCCAGCTATCTTATGGCGCATGGTTTGGGAACGCCTCTTGCAAAAGATGCCAAGACAGAAATCAATATACCTGAGGACGGAGACTACCGTCTATGGGTTCGCACGAAAAACTGGACCGCATTCTGGTCAGAGGGCAAGACTCCCGGCATTTTCCAGGTTTTGATTGACGGAAAAGCTGACCCTTCAGAGTTCGGTATCGGCAAGACGCCTTTGGACGTGAAAGCCGGCATTGACTTTCCTGATGACATTGACACTTCCCGCGAAGCGAGAGCCGAAAGGGCTCAATGGTACTGGCAGAAGGGCGAAACATATCACCTCACCAAAGGCAGCCACAGCATTGCCCTTCATGATCTGATGGGTCTGGACGGGCGTTGCGACGCGATAATCCTGACTTCTACGGACGAGGTCCCAGGTGACAGCCTGGAGGATTACAGGGCATTGCGCGAGGCTTTGCTCGGTCCGGGGAAGCCTGAAGACAAGGGAAATTATGATCTTGTGGTCATAGGAGCCGGAATGTCAGGCCTTTGCGCCGCCATCGCCGCTGCACGTCTCGGCCTCAAGGTGGCACTTGTCCAGGACCGTTATATCCTCGGCGGAAACAATTCCTCTGAAGTCCGCGTGGGGCTCGGCGGTCAGATCAATATGCCTCCGTACCCTTCGTTGGGATATATATTGAATGAAATCGGTCCGGACCGCATCGGCAATGCGAGGGGCGCCCACCACTATCAGGACTGGAAGAAATGGGATGTGATCGCCGCCGAGCCGAACATCAGCCTTTTTGCCGGCTACACTGTGGTCAATGCAGAGATGAAGGATGGGAAGATAGTAGCCGTGACGGCTGTTGAGGCTACAAATCAGAATCTTATACGTATAAGCGGAAATCTGTTCTCTGACTGTACTGGAGACGCCAATCTTGCCGTGATGGCGGGCGCTGCCACAATGATGGGACGCGAGGCGCGCAGTGAGTTCGGTGAGACGCTTGCTCCTGAAAAGGCGGATGATTTTACGATGGGCGTAAGCATCGAGTGGTATTGCGAGGACTGGAACACGCCTTGTTCTTTCCCTGATTCTGTGGACTGGGGACTGAAGCTGGATGAGGATACTGTCGAGCCTGTGCACCGTGCCAACTGGTATTGGGAAGTGGGAATGCGTGATGACCAGATAGCAGATGCCGAGAAGATCCGTGACTACGGTATGTATGTGGCCTACAGCACTTTCTCATATTGCAAGAACCGTCTTGCCAAGAAAGAGGATTGGGAATGTACCCATCTGACTTGGGTGAGCCACGTGAGCGGCAAACGTGAGAGCCGTCGTATCGTGGGTGACCTTATTCTCCGCGAGCAGGATCTTACGAGACCGATTCCTTACGAGGACGGCACCTGCACCACGACCTGGCGCATTGACCAGCATTATCCGATGGAGAAGAACTCCGCCGACTACCCTGGAGAAGAGTGGATGAGCTACGGAAAGCTGATGCCTATCGACCCGTACGCGATTCCTTACCGCTGTCTATATTCCCGTGACGTGCCGAATCTCTTCATGGCAGGCCGCGATATCAGCGTGACACACGTAGCCCTTGGCTCAGTGAGGGTTATGCGTACTTGTGCAATGATGGGAGAGGTAGTGGGAATGGCCGCCGCAGTATGCTGCAGAAGAGGGGCAATGCCTCGCGACGTCTATACGACCTGGTTCCAGGATCTCGTGGAACTCATGAAAAAGGGCACCGGCCGCACCGATGTGCCGTACACCCAGTTCTACCACCAGGTTGACCGCACCGGCCATCAGGCCGAAGACCGCTAAAAGAAGAGTGCTGAAAGAAGAGTGGAGATGGGCGAACCGCCCTTGTTTATGTCCGAAATATGTGCTATATTTCGGACACTTTTAATTACATGTGCTTAATGGAAAGTATTGCCGGTCAAATAGAAAACGCCATATTGTCTCTTGGAAGAGGAACATTTGTATTCCCCACTGATTTTGCATCATTGGGAACACCGGAGACCGTGACGAAAAGTCTACAGCGATTAAGGTCAAGTGGAGTGATAATCCGCGTGGCGCACGGAATATACTATTATCCTAAAATAGACAAAAAATATGGGTTAGGAATAATTCCTCCCACATTAGAGGAAACGGCATATGCGATAGCTAAAAGAGACAAGGCGAGAATATGCCCGACAGGAGCGTTTGCCGTGAATGCTCTTGGCTTATCTACCCAGGTTCCGGGGAATGTCGTATTCATAACGGACGGCGCACCCAGGAAAGTTAACATTGGAAAAGGTAAAGGCATCCTCTTCAAGCATTCCGACGAATCCAGGAACTTTGCGTATAAATCAAAGGCGATGCAATTGATCGTGTCTGCATTGAGAGAGTTGGGGGAAGATAGCATAGACGAAGATGTCATAGAGCGGATTCGTTCAGTTGTGGACAGTGTAAATGAGGTCGAGTTCAAACACGACATTGCCTTGTCCCCGGCTTGGATAAGAAAAATTTTGTTGTCAGTATGAAATTCATAGCATTACCGACTACTGCCCAACAGCAGTTTATACGTGTGTTAAGTGATAAATCCGGGCTGGATCCTCAGATTATCGAAAAGGATTGGTGGGTTACTGCAGTTTTGAGAGCGGTGTTTTCTTTGCAATATTCGGACTCACTGTCTTTTAAGGGAGGCACTTCTCTTTCGAAGTGCTGGAAACTGATTGAACGATTCTCTGAGGATGTTGACATTGCTGTCAGTCGGGAATATTTGGGCTTTTCTGGAGATCTGTCGAAAACTCAGATAAGCGATAAACTGAGGCGAGCGGCCTGTTCATTTGTAAGAGAACGGCTTCAGTTTGATGTCAAGGCAGGATTGCTTGAACAAGGTGTTCCTGCTGATTGTTTTACTGTTAATGTCAACATCACTCCGATAACGACAACTGATCCGGAAAGAATAGAAGTTCATTATAAATCAAATTTCTATAACAATCCGTATATAAAAAATCAGGTTATAATCGAAGTCAGTGGCAGGTCAATGTCCGAGCCTCTGAAACCTGTAGGTATTCGTTCTGTTCTTGAAGACAGTTTTCCGGAATCTCCATTTGTGGAACCGCAAGTAATTGTAAATGCAGTCGTTCCAGAACGGACATTCCTGGAAAAGATATGCCTTCTTCACGAGGAATTCTCACATAACCCTGAACAAATACGTGTGGATAGAATGTCACGTCACATGTACGATATCATCAAAATAGCTGACACTGGCATTGCAAGTTTGGCGTTATCGGACCGTGACTTGTGGAATAGTATCGTTGAACACAGGCGTAAATTCATAGGACTTAAAGGTTTTGACTACGATTCACTTACTCCTGAAAGAATCTGTATTGTACCACCGGACGCAATTATTGACCAATGGCGCAAGGACTATGAATCAATGCGTGAGATTATGATCTATGGAGATTCACCGGCATTTGACGATATGATTGAACAGATTAGAGCCCTGAATGTAAAAATCAACAATGATATTTGATCATTTGATCAATAAAGTGGAGATGGGCGGAGTCGAACCGCCGTCCAAACATCGCACCAAGTAGCTTTCTACACGTTTATCCGTCCTTTGGTTGTCGGCCCAGGCCTGCCGGAGGGCGGGCTAACCTTGGCTTATCCTTTAGGTCTTGGCGGAGTTTAAAGGAGTCCCTCCGTGCATCCGGTTTTAATGATACCCCGTACTCAGAACTGAACCGGCCTAAAGACTGCGGGATACTCGTCAGAGCCGCAACCTTGGCGGCCCGATTAAGGTGATCAACCTAGTTGATTACGCAGCGAGTGCATAGTTGTTGTTAGCAACTGAATTTACGGCCGCTGATATTAACGAGCAAACGTGCCATACGCTCGACGTGCTTACCACCCGACATCAATGCTGTCAAAACCAGAACATCCCCGGATAGTATTCTGCAAATATATACATTTGTCATTTGAAAATCAAATTTGCTCACATTGTCTATTTTGTTTAAATTTGAGAATTTGATTACATGTACTAAACAGAATAATACTAATATGAAGAAGTTCCTACTTCCTGCAGCATTGATGCTGACATTGTTTTCATGCGCTCCCAAACAGCAGAAAACAGCCCTGCCGGTCTATCTCGATGATACAAAGCCGGTTGAAGCCAGGGTAGAAGATGCCCTTTCCCGAATGACATTGGAAGAAAAAGTGGCAATGCTCCACGCACAGTCCAAGTTCAGTTCAGCAGGCGTGCCGAGACTCGGAATCCCTGAGATCTGGTGCACCGACGGCCCTCACGGAATCAGGGCGGAAGTCTATTGGGACGAATGGGACCAGGCCGGCTGGACAAACGACTCCTGCACCGCGTACCCTGCATTGACCTGTCTTGCAGCGACTTGGGACAAGTCATTGGCCGAACTCTACGGCGTATGCATCGGCGAGGAAGCCAAGTACAGGAAGAAGAACGTGCTTCTCGGCCCTGGCGTGAACATTTACCGTACCCCGCTCAATGGCCGTAACTTCGAATACATGGGTGAGGACCCATACCTTGCAGGACATATGTCAGCGCCGTATGTGCGTGGTGTCCAGAGCAATGGCGTCGCAGCCTGCGTAAAGCACTATGCGCTCAACAATCAGGAGTATTGGAGGTCTAATGTCAATGTCAATGTAGATGACAGGACATTGTACGAACTCTATCTCCCTGCCTTCAAGACCGCTGTTCAGGAAGGCGGAGCGTGGGCGATAATGGGCTCATACAACCAGTACAAGAACCAGCATTGCTGCCATAACCAGTACCTCCTGAACGATATCCTCAAAGGAGAATGGGGATTTGACGGCGTGGTAATCAGCGACTGGGGCGGCGTGCACAATACCGACCAGGCAGCCGCAAACGGCCTCGACATGGAATACGGAACTTGGACCAACGGTCTGACTGAGGGAAAGAGCAATGCCTATGACGGATATTTCCTCGCCCAGCCATACCTGAAGAAACTCAGAAACGGTGAGGCAGACCTCAAGACATTGGACGATAAAGTCAGAAGAGTGCTCCGTCTGGAAATGAGGACGAACCTCAGCGCAAACCGTAATCCTGGACGTTTCGGATGTGAAGAACATTCAGAGGCGGCCCGCAGAATCGGCGCGGACGGTATTGTCCTTCTCAAGAATGAAAGCGTGCTTCCTATCGACATTGACAATGTGAAGAAGGTTCTCGTAGTCGGAGAAAATGCTGTCAAGATGATGACGGTCGGCGGCGGAAGCTCTTCACTCAAAGCGCGTTACGAAGTTTCTCCTCTCGATGGAATCAGAACAGCTCTGGAAGGAAAAGCGGAAGTTGCATACGAAAGGGGCTATGTCGGTGACGTTTCCGGCTCATACAACGGCGTGACCAGCGGACAGAACCTCAGCGAAAGCAGAGATGCACAGACATTGATAGATGATGCTGTCAATGCTGCCCGCGATGCTGACTACGTGATATTTGTAGGTGGCCTGAACAAGGCTTACGGACAGGACAGTGAAGGTGGCGACAGAAGAGGATTCGCGCTCCCTTATAACCAGGACGCCGTGATAGAAGCGCTTGCGGAAGTGACTGACAGACTGGTAGTTGTAAATGTGTCCGGAAATGCTGTAGCTATGCCGTGGATCGACAAGGCCAATGCAGTTCTTCAGGATTGGTATATCGGCAGTGAGGCAGGAAACTCTCTCGCTGACGTGCTGACAGGCAAAGTGAACCCGTCAGGAAAACTTCCGTTCACATATCCGGTTGCGCTGGAAGACGGCCCTGTAAAGACAGTGGAACAGTATCCTGGAACCTGGACAGAAGGCGAGCCTGCACCTCAGCAGACCTATACCGAAGGAATCTATGTCGGTTACAGATGGTTCGAGCACAAGGACATCAAGCCTCTCTTCCCATTCGGATACGGCCTCAGCTATACTACATTCGAATATGGCGACGTGAAGCTTTCGTCCAACTCAATGAAACAGAACGGCACTCTCAAGGTGTCCGTGCCGGTGAAGAATACCGGAAAGGTAGCAGGCGCGGAAGTCGTTCAGCTGTATGTTGCTGATCCTGAGTGCTCTGTGGACAGACCGGTGAAAGAACTCAAAGGCTTTGCGAAGCTTTTCCTCGAGCCAGGTGAAACCAAGACAGCCGAATTCGAACTGAAAGCAGAAGATTTGAGTTATTTCAATGCAGAGAAACATCAGTGGGTGGCTGAGCCGGGAGTGTTCAAGGTTCTCGTAGCGGCATCATCTGCGGATGTCCGTTCTGAGGCGGAATTCACTCTCAAATAATAGCCTATGTCCTTAAAAAGGATACATAGGGGATTGCTTGCATTGGCCTTATGGTCGTCCGCATTGTCCTGCAGCGTTGTCAGAGATGATTCTGAGGCGCTGCACGGGCAAGTTTCAGTATCCGGTGCATTCGCGCTGTACCCCTTGGCTGTGCAGTGGGCCAATGATTTCCAGGTTAGGTATCCTGACGTGAAAATCGACGTCTCTGCAGGCGGCGCGGGCAAGGGAATGACCGACGTGCTGAACGGAATGGTGGACTACGCCATGCTGTCCCGTGAACTTCATCAGGAAGAGGTGGATGCCGGTGCAATGGCGTTTGTCGTAGGCCGTGACGCCGTCATCCCCGTTTTCTCTTCGGAAAATCCCCACATTGACCTGATACTCAAGCGCGGAATTACCGACAAGCAGGCCCGCGATATATGGGTGACAGGCAAAATTACCACCTGGGGACAGCTGTTGGGCACCAGGGACAGGCATAAAATCAATATATATACACGTTCAGATGCCTGCGGAGCTGCCCAGACATTCGCCTCATGGTTCGATTCCAAGCAGGAAGAACTGCACGGTACGGCGGTTTTCGGAGACCCGGGAATCGCCGGAGCGGTGAGCAAGGACAAGTGGGGCATCGGCTTCAACAATCTGGCCTATGCCTATGATGCCCAGACACATCGTGCCCGACCGGGTCTGGCTGTGTTGCCTATAGACATTGACGGCGACGGGGACATCGGTCCGGAAGAAAGTTTCTATGATTCTAAAGAGCAGCTGGTCAATGCGATAGAACTGGACAAGTTTCCTGCGCCACCTGCAAGGAATCTGTATTTCGTGACCAAGGGAGCGCCTAAGGACTCTGCTTCATTGGCATTTCTGAAATATGCGTTCAAGGACGGGCAGAGGTTCAATGAGCCGGCAGGTTATGTGAAGATTACCGGAAAACTTCATAATGACAACATGAAGCTGCTCAGGACCGCGCGCAAATCCATGGACCTGAAGCGCAACACCACCGATAATGTAGTGGTTGTCTTCATCGCTCTGATAGTTTTCGTCGTGGCATTGTGCAGCGGTTCGGTCTTCCAGAAGTCCCTGAACAAGAAGCGGATATACAAGCAGAACCTGTCTTCGGCATTCATGTTCCTGCTGACGGTTTCGTCGGTTTTCCTGCTGATAGCGATGATAGGGGGACTTACATACAAGTCGCTGCCGATTCTCCAGGAAAATTCATTCTGGGATCTGATTTCTTCGTCAGAGTGGAAACCTTCACAGAAGAAATTCGGTTTCCTTCCATTTATAACAGGAACATTGTCAGTGACTTTGCTGTCGATAGCCATAGCCCTTCCGCTTTCGCTCCTGACAGCCATATCATTGACAGAATACTCCAAGAAAATCGTCAAGAAATTCGTGTTTCCGGCATTGGACATCCTCGCCGCGCTGCCTTCCGTCATTTATGGCGTCTGGGGTATCCTGCTGCTGATTCCGATAACCGGTTATACGCTTCTGACCGCTTCTCTGGTGTTGTGCGTGATGGTGCTTCCTATCATTGTGAGCCTGTTCGTGGAGATATTCTCCACCGTGCCTCAGGACCTCAGGGACGCATCAATGTCATTGGGCGCCACCACCTGGCAGACCACCAGGCGGGTCGTGCTGCGCAAATCATTGTCCGGAATATTCGCGGCAGTGGTGCTGGCATTGTCCAAGGCAATGGGCGAGACGATAGCCGTGATGATGGTCTGCGGCAGTATTCCTGCGATTCCGAAGTCATTGTTCAAGGGATTCTACACCTTGCCGGCATTGATCGGAAACAATTATGGCGAGATGGCGTCGGTGCCGCTGTATGAGTCGGCGATAATGTTCGCGGCTCTGATATTGCTTGTCATTGTGGTGATTTTCAATGTATTGTCCAGAGTTATTCTGTACAGGGTCCAGAAAGGAGAGTGATTATGGCAAAGTTGAAATCAAAATTCATAGAGGAAAACATTTTCCGGGTTCTCATGTGGATGTGCGTGGGAATCGTGCTTCTGGTCGTGCTTTCCATTGTCTGGACCATATTCGTAAAAGGCTTCGGTTCAATCTCTTGGGAGATGGTTTTCCAGGTGCCGGGCCAGAACTGGAACACATCGGACGACGGCGGTTTTCTCAATGCGATTCTCGGTTCGCTGATGGTGGTTGCGCCAGCGACCGTGCTGGCCATGTTCATAAGCGTTCCTGTGGTGTTCTATATGAACCTTTACCGCAGGCGTTCCAACTGGCTGTCCTATCTCGCCCGACTGGTCTATGACGTGCTTTACGGCATTCCGTCCATCGTCTATGGCGCATTTGCGTTTATGGTGATGGTGATGGTGGGAATGAGGGCGTCAGTGCTGGGCGGTATCATAGTCAGCACATTGCTGATTATCCCGATGTTCATCCGTAGCGGCGATGAGATTTCCAAGTCGGTGCCGGATGACATGATCGACGCAGCCTACTCGCTCGGTGCCACCAAGCTTGAAACCCTGCGCGTGGTGATGAAACAGGTGCTGCCGGGCATGGCCACTGCCACGCTTCTGGCGGTGGGAAAGGCCATCGGTGATGCTGCGGCAGTCATGTTTACGGCAGGATTTTCCGACTCGGTTGCGGATTCATTGTCCTCTCCGACTGCGACTCTTCCGTTGGCGATTTTCAACTGGATAACCATGCCGGACCCGTTCCCTGGAAGGGCTTATGCAGCGGCACTCGTGCTTACGGTATTGGTGCTGATACTTAGCCTGGGAGGACGTTGGATAACAAATCATTTCACCAAGAACAACATGTAAGATATGGATACAAACAACATAAACAAGCACCCGTTGTCGGTCGAACATCTGAATTTGTCGATAGACGACAGACCCATTCTCAAAAACATTGACCTGGTGTTTCCGGAGAACAAGATTACCTGCATTGTCGGTCCGTCGGGATGCGGCAAGAGCACGTTGCTCAAGACTCTCAACAGGCTGATAGACAATGTGGACAATGTCAAGGTGGACGGAAAGATAATGATCGGGGACAAGAATATCATCGGTGCCGGCTACAGTGACCTGATAGAGCTGCGCCGACGCATCGGTCTCGTGCCCCAGCGCCCGTGTCCGCTGCCGATGTCCATATTTGACAATGTCGCCTACGGCTGCAGAATACATGGAATGCATCCGAAGAAAAAGGAGCTTGCGGATGTCGTGGAGCACTATCTGACTGAAGTCGGACTGTGGGACGAGGTGAAGGACCGGCTGCAGAGTTCCGCCATGAGGCTCTCGATCGGCCAGCAGCAGAGACTTTGCCTGGCAAGAAGTCTTGCAGTGGAGCCGGACTACATCCTCGCGGATGAGGCCACGAGTGCGCTTGACCCTGTCTCCAGCAAGATTGTGGAGGACCTTTTCGTGAAGCTGAAGGAGAAATATTCCATAATCATGGTGACGCATACCTTGCGTCAGGCGTTGCGTATTGCCGATTATGCAGTGTTCCTGTATCTCGGTGAGGTCATCGAAACCGGTGACGCCAAGCAGGTGTTCAACGAGCCTCGCGAAGAACTTACCAAAAAATATCTCGCCGGCGTGTTCAGCTAAAGCGTGTCAGCCCCTCTGCAGTCAGGGCTCTGATGGTATGGGCGACGGGATTTTAGATTTAGCATAGCTTTAGTTATCTTTGTAAATTGTATAAATAATAGATAGAAAATGAGCGAACATTTAACGCATTTGAAAGAACTCGAAGCTGAGTCCATTTATATACTCAGAGAAGTCGCAGCGCAATTCGAGCGTCCTTGCATCCTCTTTTCAGGCGGCAAAGACTCCATCGTGCTCACTTATCTGGCATACAAAGCATTTTATCCGGCCAAGATACCATTTCCTCTAGTCCATATTGACACAGGTCACAACTTCCCGGAAACCATTACATATCGCGATGACCTCGTGAAGAAACTTGGCGCTGACCTCATCGTGGGCTATGTTCAGGACTCGATTGACGAAGGTAAAGTAAAGGAGGAGACCGGTTTCAATGCCAGCCGAAACAAACTCCAGACAGTCACTCTGCTGGATACATTGGCAAAATACAAGTTCGATGCAGCCTGCGGCGGAGCCAGACGTGATGAAGAGAAGGCACGCGCCAAGGAGAGAATCTTCTCTCACCGCGACGAATTCGGTCAGTGGAATCCCAAGAACCAGCGTCCGGAGCTCTGGGATATCTACAATGGAATGAAGAACCCGGGCGAGCACTTCCGCGTTTTCCCTATCAGCAACTGGACTGAGATGGACGTATGGCAGTACATCTATCAGGAAGGTATCGAACTCCCGAGCCTGTATTACACCCACACCAGAAAAGTGTTTTTCCGTGACGGTCAATGGCTTGCGGCAGAGCCGGCTGTGATTCTCAGACGTCCTGAAGAAGTGGTCGAAGAAAAGGAAGTCAGATGCAGGACCATAGGTGACATCACCTGTACCGGTCTGACACTTTCACATGCACACAAAATCGAAGACATCATTGACGAGATCGCTTCATCCCGAGTTACCGAGCGCGGCGGCAGAGCTGATGACAAACGTTCTGAAACCGCGATGGAAGACAGAAAGAAAGCGGGCTATTTTTAGGACACGGAGCGGTTGGCCCAGATTGCCGGTCAGAAGGATCGGCAGATATAGTACGATGATTGACAGATACATAGAATAAAATGGAAACACAGAATACAAAAGGATATCTGAATATGCAGTTGCTCCGTTTCACTACGGCCGGCAGTGTGGATGATGGAAAAAGCACATTGATCGGAAGGCTTCTGTATGATTCTAAATCTATATTTGAAGACCAGCTGGAAGCAGTCGAAGAAGCATCACGAAGCAGAGGCAACGAAGAAGTGAACCTCGCGCTCCTCACCGACGGTCTCCGTGCTGAACGCGAACAGGGAATCACTATCGACGTGGCTTACAGATATTTTGCCACCCCTAAACGCAAATTCATCATTGCCGACACTCCGGGACACATCCAATATACCCGAAACATGGTCACGGGCGCATCCACAGCTGACTTGGCAGTCATTCTCGTAGATGCCCGCCACGGTATCATGGAGCAGACCGTCCGTCACACCTACATCGCATCCCTGCTTGCCATCAAGCAAGTGGTCGTATGCGTGAACAAGATGGACCTGGTGGACTTCTCACAGGAAGTATTCGACAAGATCGTGGCAGACTACAAGTCAATGTCCGCTTCCATCGAGCTGGATAACGTGACTTTCATCCCTATCTCCGCGAAACTCGGGGACAATGTGGTGAACAAGTCTGAGAATATGCCTTGGTACACAGGAAAGGCACTTCTGGATTTCCTGGAGACCGTTCAGCTTCCGACAGAAGCGGAAGACAGGCTCCGCTTGCCGGTGCAGTATGTCATAAGACCGATTTCTTCCAAATTCCCGGATTTCAGAGGTTATGCAGGACGCTTGGCCGAAGGTTCGCTCAAGGTCGGCGACAAAGTTAAAGTATATCCGTCCGAGATGACATCTACAGTAACCGGTATCTATCTGGGCGAAAAGGAGTTGGAAACTGCAGTAACTCCGGAGTCCGTAGATGTGACCCTTGCTGATGATATCGATATCAGCCGTGGAGACGTCATCGTATCAATATCCGGTGTGCAGCCGATGATGGAACAGGATATTCTCCTGAATGTCTGCTGGTTCCGCAACTCCGCATTGCAGCAGGGCAAGAAATACATCATCCGCCACGCTACAGGAAAGACTCTCGGAATCGTAAAAGAAATCGAATACAAGATCGACATCAATACCAGAGAAAAGATTTACGATGTGGAGAAGCTGGTGATGAACGACATAGCTCGTGTCAGAATCAGAACAGCAGAACCTCTCATTTACGATTACTATAAGTCAAACCGCACGATGGGCAGCCTCATATTCGTAGAGGAAGGAACCAATGATACCGTCGGAGCCGGAATGATTGTCCCTGACGAAGCATAGAACTATGTCCATCCAGTCAATGACAGTGGAAGAGCGCATTGCCTTCGCTGCCGCCAAGAATGAAGAATTCCTGAATCAGGAACCGCAGAAAGTGCTTGAATATTTTCTGAATGAGTTTCCGGAGACATCCGCATTGTCCTCAAGCCTCAGTTATGAAGACCAGACCATAACCGACATGATGGTCGGCATCCGCAAGGACGCGAGAATATTCACGCTCGATACAGGTCGTCAATTCCCTGAGACTTATGACCTTATAGACCGGACCAACATGCAGTACGGAATCAGGATCGAGGTCTTTTTCCCTGACTGGCACAATGTCCAGAAGATGGTCAAGGAACATGGCATCAACCTGTTCTACGACAGCGTGGAGTTCCGTCACTTGTGCTGCAACGTCAGAAAAGTGGAACCGCTCAAGAGAGCACTGCAGGGAGTCGAAGTCTGGATCAGCGGATTGCGCAGGGAACAGTCTGTCACCAGAGCCAATATGCAGATGGTCGAGTACGATACTGCTGACAATGTCATCAAACTTAACCCTCTCATTCTGTGGACAGAAGAACAGGTCAAGGAATATGTCCGCAAGAACGGCGTGCCGTTCAACAAACTGCACAACGAGGGCTTCCCGAGCATCGGATGCCAGCCTTGTACAAGAGCTGTCAAGCCTGGTGAGGACATCCGCGCCGGACGTTGGTGGTGGGAGGACCCTGACCATCGCGAGTGCGGTCTCCACAGCAGAAAATAGATCTCTTTCGTGAAGCCGTCAGGCTTTCCCGGAACCGGATATCAGATTATTACGGAGGTTTCCATACCATTTTCCCAATCGATGATGGAAAGGTATGTGAGATCTCCGGAATAGTTTATGCCGATGGATATGTCATCAAGATCATCTGCATTCCAGTCGTATCCTTTCTTTCTGAAAATCTCATACAGGTCATATTCCTTCTCGACTGATTTTCCGTCCTTTGGCATCAGGAGCAGTTTCAGGTTCGGTTCCAGTGAATCTTGTCTTGGCAATACCGCTGTGAATACATTCCTGTCAGAAACGGTTGATTTGCAGACATATCTGAACTTGCCTGTAAGGGTGCTTCTGTCCTTGAGCGACACACCTGCGGTTTCGCCCGTCACCACCAATTCGTATGGGTATTCGTCCTTTCCGGGATTGGAACAATGTATGGTCAGTTTGCTCCACCATTTGTGGAACACCGCCCGAGTGAACGCCGTCTCTCCAGTGCAGTCCACATATTGTGAACTGACCATGAGGCTGTCCGCCTCGTCTCCTTCCATTATCCCGATATAAAGACCATTACGGATACTGCTTTTCAATCCTTGGATACATGTTACCAGATGAACGGATTTCTGCACTTCTGTAGTGTATTGCGCAGACTGGGAGTCCAATGATATCTCATTGAACCCGTCAGTGGAAATATTTATGTCACCTTTACCTTTATCTGCAGTGCTGAGATCCACTTCCAGCAGGCATGGACAGCCGCTCCTGACTTCCTTTACGGAGCAGGACGGTGTCAGAAGAAGTAAAAAGGACAGTATCTGTAATGGTCGCGAAATCATGTCAAAGTCTATATTTCGTATTCAAAATCGGCTCCTTCCTGCCATTCCTCTACCACAGTTATACCGAACGTACATTCGTAGGCGGTTACAGGAACATCAGGACTCAGTGAACCCGGACGGGTGATAGTGAGGTCAGTGATGTTGTAGGTCTTGTTTCTTTCAATTCCTTTTATGGAAACCGGATAATAATATGTCTTTCCCCCAAGAGTGGTTTCTATTACAAGCCTTGTGTAGCGGGGACCGAAAGTATTTGACTGTGAGTCGGTTTCAGTCCTGTTCGGATATACGTAGAAAGCCCTGCTTCCGCTATATGGCTTGGCTGGAGTCATGGCAGTGTCCTCGATGTCGTCATAGATGAGCGCATCAGTTTCACCGGCGGTGTATTTCATCTGGTTGTGCCACAATGTCGGCTCGCTGCTGCCGCCGTAGCAGAGGTCGCCTACCACATTGACAGCATATATCCTGACTACCTTGAACTCCATGTCCCTGTATGCTGGAGATGTGAAATTTGGAGTTATCTTGTTCACTGCAACTCTTGCCACGAGTCGTTTCACCTCAATAGTAACCACTTCCTCTGCACTGATCGGCTGGTCAGTCTTTTCTCCCGTCATAACGAAATTCTCAAGACTGTTGTCGGCCAGCAGTGACTTTGCGGTGAGCAGGTCGGCCCTCGTGCTGTATGATTTCAGGTCTGGAGCATTCACGATGGCGACAATGTCCTTTTCACCGGTCGTGCAGCTGATTTTGATGCCGCTCGAGGTCTCGCTGCTGGCATAGGCGTCCAGTTCGCCGTCTTTTCGGAATACGAATATCTGTACATTGTTCACTTTCTTTTCATTCTCAGCGACGATGCCGGCTTTGGTGAACTGTCCGCAGTCCACATTGACTGTCATTTCCGTCTTTTCGCCTGCATTCTCCGCTGCCGGCATTGCTTCTTTCTTGTTGCAGGATACAGCTCCTGCAGTTATGGCAATTGCCGCCATAACCATACTGATTGTCTGTTTTTTCATTTTTAATTGTCGATATTGTTTAAACCGTATTTTCTTATCAATGCTGAAATTTCCGGGTCCAGATTCCCTCTGTGTACATATGAATGGTTCAGGCTGCAGGCTGTCTCATAATGCTCGGCAGCAAGTTTTGTCTTGCCTGTGCGGCTGTAGATGACGGCAAGCATATAGTGCACCCTGTCAGTCTTTTCAAGTTTCTCCAGGATGTCCAGTGCACTTGCGTTGTAATCCATGGCGCAGTAAGCGACAGCCAGATTGTAGTCTCCGTATGGCTTGAGAATCGAAATCGCCTTCTTGTAATCCCTGTCTGTAATCGCTTGGACTCCAGACATATAGGCTGTATCAACAACCGTAGTGACTATCGTGTCCTGGACCATGCCCTTCCGGTGCAGGCTGAAATCGAATTTGACGGTCCGCAGTCTAGGATAGACATGCTCTCTCAGGTATTTGTAGAATACCATCTCTGCCAGCAGTCCTTCGCGCTTGTCCGGTACAGGTTCTTCCCGGATTCTCCTATAGTCCTCTTTCTGCTTTTCGGTCAATGTCGTGTCTGCCCCGATAAGTGCATCCAGCATAGTCCAGTTCTCCCCGGCGCTTACTGAGATGAATTTTACCGCAAGCTCCCTCTTTTCTGTTCTGTAACTTGAGTCCAGGTTCAGTTCCGCTCCGAGTTCCCTTTTCAGTGAATCAGTGCATCTGCCCAGTTCCGTACTGAAGAACTTCGCTATCGAAGCGGCTCTCGCCTCAGACAGTTTCCTGTTGAACGATTCTTTGCCTTCAGGCGAACTTGAAGCCGTGACCACTATGGAATCCAGGACGAACTCCCGGTCGGAAACCAGATCGCAGATGTTCTTTCTGATTCTGCTCGTCTCTTCCCGATTGTGCCCCAAATTCATGTCAATGTCACTTTTTCCTGAATTGAAATCCACATAGCAGACAGTATTGGCGGAAACACGCCGCGAGATGACCTTCTTGAGGTATTTCTCGGACTGGTCTGCAAAAGAACTCAACGAACTTATATAGAACGTAAGAGGCTTGCTTTTGGGTATATTGTAAAGTGTCTGTCCTTCTTCAAGTATCTTTCCGGACATGGAAATTTCAGCCTTTTTAAGTCCCGGACAAGTGTTGATGGTCTGAGTGTAATCATAGATGAAGTCCCCGTCAGGCGTCATGACCACGGTGTCCAGTCTTATGCCTTCAGTCACGATGGGTGCTTTCACATATTTCCTGAACATCTTGTCCTTCCTGGATTTTCTCCGTTCATTTCTCTGCACCAGATGACGGTAGGTATAATGCTCTATTGCGGCCTGTTCCGTGACTCCGTACACGGAGGCGAATACTTCATCTGAAACATAACTCGAGTCGTTTCTGAACTTGTACAGGGCAGGGATGTTCCTTTTTATGAAAATCTCCAGCTGAGTCATGTTCAGGAACCTGTTCTCATCAGTGATGATGGACTCCAGGAACTTGCGGTACTGCTCATAACCTTTCATCTGCCGTTTCCGGTACTGAGCGCCGGTAATTATTACAGGCTCAAGCTTCGTGGTATCTCCCAGAATATACATGTCCGGGTAGAGTCTTACCTGCCATCTGCTGTCCTGCATGCTTCCCGGCACGGTCACCTGAAACTTCAGATCCACTTTTCCGTGTCTTTCAGCAACATTTCTGAATCTTGCCGTGACCTTGGCTGCCCTGATGACGTCTGTGGCCACCATCTCTCCATTCTCATCCTTTACGGCATTCATTATCAGCACGCTTTCCGGGGCGCTGGTCTCAACCGTATCCTTTTCCTGCTCTTCTGTCTCCAATGGGATGTATTTTTCGTCTGGAATAGACAGCTCTGCCGAAACGGAATCTGATTTGAGACTGCTGATTTTCCGATGCGTACCGCATCCCGCCAGCAGGAGAGCCAATGTCGTCAGCAAGATCAGTCTTTTCATTATAGTCCGAATGATGGTTGAACGTTTTCGTCTGTCTCGATGATGGTCAGTCTGTTGGCAAGCACTTCATATACCTGCTTCTCCACGCCGTCCGAGTTCTCGAATTTCTGACATCTGAGTCTGCCGACAACGTGGACTAGAGAGCCTTTGTCGATTTTGTGGAAATCAGGCATCCCTTTACCGCTCCATGCTGTTACATTGTGCCAGGTGGTCTCGATGACAGGCTGGCCGTCTTTGCCTTTATATGCGTAATTGGTGGCCAATGAGAATCTGATGGATTCGGAGCCGCCGTATTCCTGGATCTTTACGTTCCCGACGTTTCCCCTCAGTTCGATTTTGTTAATTTGTTCCATAGTTTTAAATGTTTGGTTTACGTCGGTCCGGACGCGCGTTCCCGGACTGACCAGCGGCAAAGTAATAGCGAAAAAACCGACGGAAAAAGGAAATTTAAGAATCGTCGCTGAGATTTTTACGATTTTTAAATTCCTTAATTTCACCGCATTATGAAAAAATCATTTAAAACAAATTTTAAATTCCCGCAAATCATCCGAAAAGTTTAAGAATCGTGAAAATTTTCAGCTGAAAGTCATGTTTCCCGATGCCATTTGAAAGTGTAGTCTTATATTGTGCACAGCATTTTTAATGGTAAACGATTATGACAGACTACAAAATCATTGACCAATCCCTTAAAATCGACTCGTGTCTCGAATGTGGGACGATTTTCTATGGACGGACCAATAAAGTATTCTGCTGCGAAGCCTGCAAAAACAGATATCACAACAGAAAGTACCAGGAAATCCGCAATGTCAAGCTGCGGATCAGGCATATTCTCGAGAAGAACTACACTATATTGTCCGGTCTTGTCTCGGACAAGATATCGTCCATCGGAAGGGATGAGCTGATGCTCAAGGGATTCAATCCCGAATATGTCACCGGCTGCATGAGGATGAACAAGAGGGAACTGTGCTACTGCTATGACATTGCTTTCGTGCGGACTCCGTCGAGAATATACAATCTTCGCAGAATTGCCGGAAAAGTGACCTGCGGATGAAATTCCTTGCTAACTTTGTGCTCCTATTATTATATATGACATCTATGAGCAATCCGTTATTGGTGGAATCTCCATATCCGTATGGAGCACCGCAATTTGACAAGATAAAGACAGAACATTACCTTCCCGCGTTCAAGCATGGCATCGTGGAAGCCAAGGCTGACATTGACAATATCGTGAATTGCCCTGATGCTCCGACATTTGCCAATACGATAGAGGCTTTGGAGTTCAGCGGCAGGACATTGGGCCGGGTGTCGGACATCTTTTTCAATATCCTCGAGGCCGACTCCGACGATGAACTGCAGGCGGTGGCCGAGGAAGTGTCTCCGATGCTGACAGAGTATTCAATGTATGTTTCGCTCAATGCGCCACTCTTCAGCCGTATCAGACAGGTGTATGAGCAGCGGGAGACATTGGCTCTGGAGCAGGACCAGAAAAGGCTGTTGGAGCAGACCTACAAGTCATTCTCCCGCCAGGGGGCCAATCTTTCCGATGAAGACAAGGCCATCTACGGAAAGTATATGGAAGAACTGTCGCTCCTGACATTGAAATTCGGCAAGAACGTGCTCGCCGCTACAAATGCCTATTCTCTGCATATTACTGATGAGAAAGACTTGGCCGGACTCCCTGATTATGTGAGGGATGCGGGAAAAACGACTGCGAAAGAGAAGAATCTGGAAGGATGGGTGTTTACGCTGGACAGACCGAGCTATGGGCCGTTCATGCAGTATTGTGATAATCCGGAACTGCGCAGACAGATGTATCTCGAATATAACAGAAGGGCTACTTCAGGTGAGAATGACAATTCGCAGACGGTCCGTCGAATTGCCGAACTGAGGCTGAAGATAGCCGGGATCCTGGGCTATGAAACCTGGGCCGACTATGTGCTGGAAGAGAATATGGCCAAGACGCGTAAGACTGTGAATGACTTCCTGGAAAGCCTGATGACCCCGTCATTGCCTTTTGCTGAGAAAGATGTGAAGAACGTGTATGAGTATGCGTTGAATCACGGTTTCAGGCAGATTGCCCAGGAGCATGGACAACCGTCAGACAGGCTTATGCCTTGGGACTTCAGTTATTGGTCAGAAAAGTACAAGGAGGCTGAGTATTCGCTGAATGACGGGCAGCTGAAGCCGTATTTCAAGTTGGAAAACTGTATTGGAGCGGTGATGGGCCTGGCTGAGACTCTTTACGGAATCTCTTTTGAAGAGCGTCACGACATCCCTGTCTATCATAAGGACGTGAAGGTGTATGATGTGAAGGATAAGGACGGCAGCCACCTGGCCCTGTTCTATGCTGATTTCTTCCCGCGTGAGAGCAAGAGGGGAGGAGCGTGGATGACAGAATTCCGTGGCCAGAGGATTGAGAACGGTGTGGAACAGCGTCCGTTGGTAAGCATTGTCACGAATTTCACCAAGCCTACAGAAAATGCTCCGTCGCTTCTTACCCATGACGAACTGAATACGTTCCTTCACGAGTTCGGTCATTCGCTGCACGGAATGTTTGCGGAAGGCCGTTATCCTTCTCTCTGCGGAACAAATGTGGCGCGGGATTTCGTGGAACTGCCATCCCAGATAATGGAGAACTGGGCGTTTGAACCGGCGTTTCTCGAAACTTTCGCCAAGGATTATCGTACCGGTGAGGTGATTCCGGGAGAGTTGCTTGAGCGTATTGTCAATGCAAAGAATTATCTCTCAGGATATTATCAGGTGCGCCAGCTTGATTTCGGAATCCTTGACATGGCTTGGCATACGCTTGAGTCAATGCCTCAGGAAGGGACGATCGAATTTGAAACCCGAGTTCTGGAGCCTTACCGTGTGCTGCCTTATGTAAGCGGAACTGCCATTTCCACATCCTTCAGCCACATATTCTCAGGCGGATATTCTGCCGGATATTATTCATATAAGTGGGCGGAAGTGCTGGAGGCGGATGCCTTCTCTCTTTTCGAACAGAATGGTATCTTCGACAAGGCTACGGCAGAATCGTTCAGAAAGGAAATACTCTCCAGAGGCGACACTGAGGACCCTGCTGTCCTCTATAGGAACTTCCGCGGAAGGGACCCGCAGCCACAGGCATTGATGAAAAAACTTGGACTCGAATAGAGCCCAAGTTCAATTCCTGAACGACAGAACTGGAATCCTGTCAATGTATTAATGTATTACTGTGCATCGACCTGTTTCTTCGGGTCCTTGAACAGTATCATGAACAGCACGCCGACTACGAGAGCGTAAGCCGCGAAGATGTACCAGGCTGTGCTCCAAGACGGCTCGGCTGCGTTATAGACGAATTTGTTCACGATTTCCTGAGCTCCCAGAGTTCCGATGGTCGCGCCTATACCATTGGTCATCAACATGAAGAGTCCTTGTGCGCTGGAACGGATTTTCTCGTCAGTTTTCATGTTTACATAGAGTGAACCTGAAATGTTGAAGAAGTCGAATGCCACACCATATACGAGGCAGGACAATACGAACATCCACACGCCAGAGCCCGGATTACCGGCTCCGAACAGACCGAAGCGGAATACCCATGCGAACATTGCAATCAGCATCACCTTCTTGATTCCGAAGAACTTCATCGCGAAAGGAATGAGCAGGATGCACAATGTCTCAGACAGCTGTGACAGGGAAATCAATGCGTTTGCATTCTGGGCGCCCCAGGCATTGGCATATTCCGGAATCTCCTTGAAGTGGGTGATGAACGGATTTGCAAAGCCGTTGGTGATCTGGAGAGATACTCCCAGGAGCATTGAGAATATGAAGAAAATCGCCATGTCCTTTTTCTTGAACAATGCGAAAGCCTTGAGCCCGAAAGCTTCTGCGACAGATTTGGATTCGCCTCCTTTAGCTACAGGACAGGCAGGAAGAGTGAATGCGTATGCTGCCAGTACAAGTCCGATGACGCCGGAAGTAAAGAACTGGTTATAAGACAATTGGAACTGTATTCCGTCGATTGACATGAAGTTCACGAAGAGCATGCTGCAGATGAAACCTACAGTACCGAAAACCCTGATAGGAGGGAAATCCTTCACGGTGTCCATGCCGAATTTCTCGAGTCCGGAGTAGGCTACGGAATTTGAGAGCGCGATGGTAGGCATGTAGAATGCCACGCTTATCGAGTAAAGGGAGAACAGAGTGGCGAAGTTCACGCTGTCACCTGCCACAAGTCCGTAGTAGCCGGCTGCTATCATTGCAAGTCCAGCTATACCGTGGCACAGTCCGAGAACCTTCTGGGCCTGGATGTATTTGTCGGCGATAATGCCTATGATGGCAGGCATGAAAATGGAAACAATGCCCTGCATTGCATAGAAAATGCCGATTTTCGCCCCCAATCCGATATTGACAAGATAACTTCCCATTGAAGTCAAGTATGCACCCCAGATGGCATACTGAAGGAAATTCATAATTATCAGTCTGATGCTGATTCCGTTGTTTTTCATTGTAATTGAATTAGTGTTTTGAATATGCAAATGTACAAGTTTTTGTGGTAATTTTACTAACTTTGAAAGTTGGAACCAAAAAATGTCTGTCAATAGATGAAATTTGTCAAGATAGCAGCGGATTCGCAGTCATCGGCCAGATGCGGAATCATCACCACCGGTCACGGCCAGATAGAGACACCTATATTCATGCCGGTAGGCACAGTAGGTTCAGTGAAGGGAGTTTACCACAGGGATTTGAAGGAAGATATCAAGGCTCAGATAATTCTTGGCAACACCTATCATCTGTATCTGCGCCCCGGACTTGATACATTGAAGGCGGCCGGAGGACTGCACAAATTCATTTCCTGGGACAAGCCGATATTGACGGACAGCGGAGGCTTCCAGGTATTCTCATTGACCGGAATCAGGAAACTGACGGCTGACGGCTGCACCTTCTCCTCTCATATCGACGGCTCGAGACACACCTTTACGCCTGAGAACAATGTTGATACTCAGCGCATTATCGGTGCTGATATAATGATGGCGCTGGACGAGTGCTGTCCGGGAGACGCTGACTACAACTATGCGAAGAAATCACTGGAGATGACCCAGTCATGGCTGGAGCGTTACTTGAAGCGTTTCGACGAGACCGAGCCCCTTTACGGTTACAGCCAGACCGTATTCCCGATCGTGCAGGGCTGCGTTTATCCGGATTTGAGAAAACGTGCCGTGGAACATGTCGTAGCCCAGAACAGGGAAGGCTATGCCATCGGCGGCCTTGCAGTAGGGGAGCCTACCGAGAAGATGTACGAGATGCTTGAACTTGTGTGCCCGCTGCTTCCGGACGACAGACCGCGTTACCTGATGGGAGTGGGAACACCTGCCAATCTGCTCGAAGGCATTGCCAGAGGCGTGGATATGTTCGACTGCGTAATGCCGACCAGAAACGGCCGCAACGGAATGCTGTTCACATGGAACGGCATCATGAACATGCGCAACAAGAAGTGGGAGAATGATTTCTCGCTCATTGACCCGGAAGGCGCGTCTTTCGTGGACAGAACCTACACCAAGGCATATCTGAGGCATCTTTTCGTGGCAGGAGAAATGTTTGCGGCAATGATTGCGAGCGAGCACAACCTGGCATTCTACCTGGACCTTGTGAGGCAGGCGCGCGCCCATATCCTCGCAGGCGACTTCAAGGCATGGAAAGACGTTACGGTTAAAAGGATAATGACAAGACTTTAGTTGACTATGTTTCCAAAAAAACTGGATGTATATATCACGAAGAAGTTTATGCTGACTTTCTTCATCGCGATTCTCCTTATAATCGGAATAGTGATCATCTTCGACATAAGTGAGAAAATCGATGATTTCGTGGCCAAGCAGGCTCCTCTGAAGGAGATCATCTTCAGTTATTACGTGAATTTCGTCCCGTATTTCATGAATATGTTCAGCCCTCTGTTCGTGTTCATAACGGTCATATTCTTCACATCCAGAATGGCGGCCAACTCGGAAATCATCGCCATCCTCTCCTGCGGAATCAGTTTCCACCGGATGATGCTGCCGTATATTTTCTCCGCATCCGTCATCGCGCTGCTGTCGTTGGGCCTGAACCTTTTCGTCATACCGCGGGCCAATGCCGAGAGGCACGTCTTTGAGGCCGAATACACCAAGAAGAAGGCACAAAAAATGGAGAGGAACATCCATTACCAGATAGCGCCTGGCCAGTTCGTATATGTGGAACAGTTCAGCAAGTACAACAATACGGCGTACAAGTTCACACTCGAGACCATCGAGAACAACCAGCTGGTTTCCAAGGTCTCAGCGGAGCGTGCAGTGTGGGACGCCTCCATCGGCGGATGGACATTGAAAAAATACTTCATCCGCGAATACAATGAAGCCGGACTCGAAGACAAGGTCAGATGCGGCGAGCAGCTCGATACCGTCATCAGCCTCACTGTAGATGACTTTTTCCGTAAGAAGAACACCGTCGAGGACCTGCCGTTCGAGCAGCTGAACGAGCTGATAAGTGTCCAGAAACTACGTGGCGACCCGAATGTGAAATACTCATTGATAGAAAAGCATACACGTTTTTCACTTCCTTTCTCCGCATTCATATTGACCATTATGGGCGTGGCATTGTCCTCAAGAAAGAAGAGGGGAGGCATCGGGTGGAACCTTGCGATAGGCATCGCCCTGAGTTTCTCGTACATTCTGTTCATGAGGTTCAGCCAGATGTTCGTATATACGGGGCTTATGCCGCCGTGGCTTGCGATCTGGCTCCCGAACATGATATTCGCGGTGATTGCCGGCGTCCTGTACAGGATAGCGCCTAAATAATCAGAAAATGTTCTTGATAAATAGCATATAACCAATTCAATATCATTATCATGGCGGAACACACACTCTCCCCGATGAAGCGCACAATTGTGGGCGTCCAATTCATGTTTGTGGCATTCGGCTCCACAGTCCTTGTGCCGATCCTGTGTCATCTCGACCCTGCTATCGCATTGCTCGCGGCAGGTCTCGGCACTCTCCTCTTTCACGCTGTAACAGGCGGAAAAGTACCTATCTATTTGGGCAGCAGCTTTGCATTCATTGCCCCGATTATCAAGGCGACAGAACTTTACGGCCTTCCTGGAATGTTCTGCGGACTTATGGCAGTCGGTGTCGTATATATGCTTATGAGCCTGCTGGTCAAGGCATTCGGTATCAGCTTCATCAAGAAACTCTTCCCGCCTATCGTGATCGGACCTGTAATCATTCTCATCGGACTCTCGCTTGCCGGCTCAGGAGTCAATATGGCAAAGTCCAACTGGATATTGGCCCTCATATCATTGGCCGTGGCAGTAATAGCGTCAATCTGGGGAAAGGGTATCGTGAAACTTATTCCCGTAGTGTTCGGTGCAGTCGCCGGATATATCGTTTCCCTGATTTTCTATAGAAGTTCAATGGACTTCACCCCGGTAGCCGAGGCCTCCTGGTTCGCATTGCCGAAAATTGCGCACATGACATTCTCCTGGCAGGCAATCCTCTTTATGGCACCGGTTGCGATCGCACCTATTATCGAACACATCGGCGACATGTACGCCATCAGCTCCATTGCAGGAAAAGACTTCGTGAAAGATCCAGGTCTGCACAGGACATTGCTCGGAGACGGACTTTCATGTTGTCTTGCAGCGTTCCTCGGCGGCGCCCCTATAACTACATATTCAGAAGTCACCGGCGCGGTTTCCCTTACGAAAGTCACTGACCCTTCGGTACTTAGAATTGCAGGTGTCTCGGCAGTCGTGCTTGCCCTCATCGGTAAAGTGGGCGCTGTAATCCAGACCATACCTCAGGCTGTCCTCGGCGGCATCATGCTGCTCCTTTTCGGCAGCATCGCCTCAGTCGGAGTAAGCAATATGATAGAATCCCGAATCAATATGGGCTCCACCCGAAACCTCATTATCGCATCATTGATATTGACCATAGGCATCGGCGGCGCTGTTATCGATTTCGGATCATTCTCATTGGCAGGAATCGGTCTTGCGTCCATCGTGGGCGTGATCCTGAACCTCGTGCTTCCTCACGACAAAAAAGAACCGGAATATCTCGAGAAATAATGAAAGTAAAGATCGTAAACAAATCCAAGAATCCTTCACCTGCATATGCCACACCGCTTTCTGCAGGAATGGACATCAGAGCTGACATCAATGAGCCTATAACATTGGAACCGCTCCACAGACAGCTCGTACCGACAGGCCTGTATATCGCTCTGCCTGAAGGGTTTGAATGTCAGGCAAGACCCCGCAGCGGACTGGCTGTGAAACATGGCATTACAGTCCTCAATACCCCGGGTACAATCGACGCGGACTATCGCGGAGAACTGAAAATCCTCCTCGTGAACCTGTCTGACGAGCCGTTCGTAATCGAGCCTGGCGAGCGTATCGCACAGCTTGTCGTGGCTAAACACGAGCACGTGGACTGGGAAGAAGTGGAAGTTCTGGATGAGACGGAAAGAGGCGAAGGTGGTTTTGGAAGTACTGGTGTAAAGTAATGGATATCAAAGAATTATATTCAATATTCGTTAAATGTGGCTCGGTTGCGACAGACAGCCGGGCCATACGTGGCGGAGAACTTTTCTTCGCATTGAAAGGCGAAAATTTCGACGGAAACGAGTATGCGGTCAAGGCACTTGAGGCCGGAGCCGCTTATGCCGTGGTCAATGCAGATGCTCCAGTTGCAGGGAAGGCGGACTGCTACCCTTCAGAAAACGGAGGCAGCCGCATCATCAAGGCAGACGACACATTGGCACAGTTGCAGGCACTTGCCCGCTATCATCGTGAAAATGTTCTCGGCGAAGGCAACCATCTGACAGTCATAGGAATAACAGGGACTAACGGCAAGACCACCACTAAGGAACTGCTCAGGACCGTCCTCTCTGCTGGTCTCCGGACAGTCGCCACGGAAGGTAATCTGAACAATGACATAGGCGTTCCGCTTTCTTTGCTGAAAATCACGCCTGACACTCAGATTGCCATTATCGAAATGGGCGCAAGCCACCCGGACGACATCGCCAAGCTCGTAAAGGTCAGCGAACCCGACTACGGCATCATCACCAACGTCGGCAAGGCCCACCTGCTCGGCTTCGGCAGTTTCGACGGCGTCAAGAAAGCCAAGGGCTGCCTCTATGATTATGTCAATGACTTCGGCAAGGCGGTCTTTGTCAATCAGGATGACGAAGTTCTCAGGTCAATGTGTGCTGAGCGTGAAGGGCTGTCGATTGTCCCTTATGGCCTGAACACTGACGGATGCACCATTCTCGAGACCACGTCTGAATCTCCGTTCCTGAGGATAAAACTGTCTGATGGCAAGGTTATAAATACTTCATTGATAGGTAATTATAATTCGGCCAATGTTCTGGCAGCCCTCTGTGTCGGCAAATTCTTCGGCATCAGCGAGTACAAGGCATTGGCGGCAATCGCATCATACCGTCCTTCAAACAGCCGCTCACAGATGGTCCGCACCGAGCGCAACTCCCTGATTGTCGATGCCTATAACGCCAACCCTTCCAGCATGCGTGCTGCATTGATGAACTTCTTCAGTATCAATGCCTCTCCTAAAGCCGTGCTGCTCGGAGATATGCGCGAACTAGGCGACGGCTCCGTGAATGAGCATAAGGAGATTTTGAAACTCCTGTCTGGAGCCGGCATTGACCGTATATATCTTGTAGGGGAAGAATTCCGTAAAGCATTGGAAGACAGTGTAAAACCTGAGAATGTAAGCTGGTTCCCCACTTCAGCTGAACTTGCTGATGAACTCGCGCGCAACCCGTTTTCAGGATATACCGCCCTCGTCAAGGGCTCGAGAGGAATCCAGATGGAAAAGACTATTCCTTCGTTGTAGTAGAATCGTCCTTTGTGGAAGTACCGATGGCTGCCGGCCGTTTTTTGTCAATGAATCTGGCGAAGAACCACCTGGCGGCCATTGCTATGATTGTACCATAGGAGCAGCCTATCACAGCGCCGACAATGACGTCTCCGAGATAATGCTTGCCTACGAATATCCTGCTGATGGACAGCAATGTAGCCCATATCAGTATCCACGTGATGTAGGCCCTGTAGGTATGCGTCTTGTCGTAGCGGAACAGTATGGATGAGCACAGGGCGAAGCCGAATGCATTGGCAGCGTGAGCGGAGAAGAAACCGTAGAAGTTGCCTCTGGTTTCCAGGACGTGCAGCCCTCCGAAAATCATCCTTGAACTGTAGCACGGACGAAGTCTTGCCACGGAATATTTCAGGAGATTGGAAGTCTGGTCGCAGGCAAGAAGCGTAAGCCCCATGCATGCAATGGCGATAAGGCCCTTCTTCCACCCGAGCCTTTTCACGAAGAAAAATGCAATCAGGGCGTAGAGCGGAAACCAGACGGCCCTATCAGACATGAAGATCATGAACTGGTCAGAGGCGGGATGATGAAACTTGTTGATGAACAGCGTCAGAATCTGATCCCATCTGTGCAGTATATCCCAGAATACCAATTCCATACGTTATTCGTGCAATGCAGTCCAAAGTTCGTCCTTAAGCTCGTTCAGTCCGTCACCGGTAACAGAAGAGATGAAAACTGTCGGGATGTCTTTAGGCAATGTCCTCTTTATCTTCTTCTTGGTCTGCTCATCGATGATGTCGCACTTGGTGACAGCCAGAACCCTTTCTTTGTCAAGCAGTTCCGGATTGTACATCTTCAGCTCGTTCAGAAGAATCTTATAACCTTTTCCGATATGCTCCTCCTCGGCGGACACCATGAAAAGCAGCACGGAATTCCGCTCGATATGCCTGAGGAAACGCAGACCGATGCCCTTGCCCTCATGTGCGCCTTCGATAATGCCCGGAATATCAGCCATCACGAAAGACTTGTCATCGTGGTAGCGCACGATTCCGAGGTTAGGTTCCAATGTAGTGAACGCGTAGTTCGCGATTTTCGGCTTAGCGGATGTTATGGCCGAGAGCAATGTGGACTTTCCGGCATTCGGAAAGCCTACCAGTCCGACGTCAGCAAGTATCTTCAGCTCCAATATGAACCATCCTTCCTCGCCTTCCTCGCCCGGCTGCGCATAACGCGGAGTCTGCTGGGTCGCCGACTTGAAATTGTTGTTTCCAAGTCCGCCCCTGCCGCCTTTGCAGAGAATCTTCTCCTCTCCGGGCTCCATCATGTCGAAAAGAACCTCGCCGGTCTCGCCGTCTTTCACGACCGTGCCCACAGGAACGTCCAGGATGATGTCCTGCCCCTGTTTTCCCTTGCAGAGCGCCGCGCCGCCGTGTTCGCCGTTCTCAGCCTTCACGAACTTCTTGTATTTCAGATGGATCAATGTCCAGAACTGCGGATTTGCACGCAGTATTATGTGACCGCCCCTTCCGCCGTCCCCTCCGTCAGGTCCGCCTTTCGGAACATACTTGGCCCTGTGCAGATGCACCGAACCCGGTCCGCCATGCCCTGACGCACAAAAAATCTTCACATAATCTATAAAATTGCTGTCTGCCATAATATCTTCTCTTTCAATTTTCTCCACTTTTTACCCCGAAGGGCCTGATCCAGCAGGCTTTCAAGATGCAAAGTTAACGATTTCTTTTGATTTCCCTAAGCGGAAAAGCCCCGGCATTTTGTCAATGATCTGACGGATTTCAGCGGGGTATTTCAGCGTAGCCTCGTTTGCTACAATGAATTCTTTTGCTCTCATTTTTTCTTGTCAAGTTCTTCTTCCAACAGCCGTATGCGGTTTTTGAGTTCTTCAATGGATGGCAACTGGTCCTGGATCTCTTTCATCTGGATATTGTTGTAAGATGCGACGCCCATAGGTGTCTGGACTCCTTTGAACGCATACTGAACTTCCGTTTCGTCTTTGTTGCTGCAAATAAGCAGACCGATGGTCGGATTCTGAGACGGTGTTTTAATCAGGTCATCCACGGCGTTGACGTAGAAATTGAGCTTGCCGGCGAATTCCGGTTGGAAAGGCACCGCTTTGAGTTCAACCACGATGTAGCAGTTGAGCTGTATGTGAAAGAAAAGCATGTCCAGTTTTCTCGTCTTTCCTGCCACAATGATCTGCTTCTGCCGGCCCAGGTAAGCGAATCCTGTTCCGAGTTCCAGAAGGAAGTCGGTAAGATGTTTCTCTAACTCTGTCTCCAACTCTTCTTCCTCGTAGCCTTTTTTCAGGGATGCGAAACCGAAATCATAGGTGTCTTTGGTAATGGCTTGAGCCAGTTCGCTTTGAGGGGAAGGAAGCTTATCACTGAAGTTGGTGATGGCTCCGCCGGACGTATGGAAATAGTCTGCCTTGATGCAATTCATCAGGGTATTGCGGCTCCAGCCTTCTGTGGCGGCATGTACAATATAGAAGATGGCTTCTTCGATATTCTTACACTTGGAGACAATCTCTACGTGGTGGCGCCATGGAATCAATGCCAGCAATGCGGGAAAACGGATTCCGCCCATATCCGGATTATCTTCGTTTGCTATTTCTCCACCAAGCTGGTGGAGTTTCTTGGCGACTTGATAATCAGCAGATTGGATTTCTCCACCAAGTTGGTGGAGTTTTTGTCTGTTATCCTTATAGAAACGATACCACTGCTTCATGTACCACAGATTAGTGGTGCTGAATCCCTTGGATTCCGGAAAAGCAGCCTGAAGATCCAGGCTGACTTGCTCAACAATGCCGGAGCCCCATCTCTCTTCAGCCTTGCGCATCACAAGGTCGCGCCCAAGTTGCCAGTTGAAAAGCAACTGCTCGACATTGATCTTTACAGAGGCTCTAATCTGAGCATTGCGGTACCGGGCTTTGATTTCTCCGAGCCACTGCATGTACTCCTGGTCTATTTTCACGTCGTGAATCTTCACGACTTTCGGTGCATCATTTTTCATAGTGCGAATGCTACAAAATTTCCAGCCTTCACAAATCCTGCCTTTTCCATTATAAATATACTTTATGACTCTACACACATTGCTGATAGGTGTCGGTTTTCGCTACAGCCACCTGCGTCAGCCCCCATACAGAAACACAAATTTAACGATTTTTCTGATTTGCAGAAGAGCAGAAGTCATTGAAAAATCCGTCGTTTTGATTATTTTTGCAGCTCGTTTTCGCGCCTGGAATGGAGGATTGCGGAACGATAAGAATGGACTTTTAAATATCAAATGCTATGGGACTTATACCTATCTACACCTGGACCAAGGGAATAAGAAATTTTGATCATAGAAGAAAAGCATTCAGAAACCAGCCGTGGGCACAGGGCGTTGTCCTGCTCGCCTGCGTAGTCGTGGCCATGCTGCTGGCGAACCTCCCGTTCACCAAAGGCTTCTATCACGACTTCCTGAACTCCAGCATAACCCTGTTCCTCAGCTCCCCGTCAGGCAACGGAGTCTATTTTCCGCACGGAATGACAGTCGAAAGTTTTGTCAATGACATACTTATGACAATCTTCTTCTTTACCGTCGGCCTGGAAATCCGCAGAGAAATGAAAGTCGGCGAACTCTCCACAGTGAAGAAAGCCCTCATGCCTGTAATCGCGGCATTCGGCGGAGTCGTAGCCCCTGCATTGATATTCACACTGGTAAACCACGGCACGGCAGCCGCCTCAGGCTGGGGAATCCCTACAGCCACCGACATCGCATTTGCAGTCGGCATCCTGTCCATACTCGGCGACAGAGTACCGGTATCACTCAAAGTGTTCCTCACCGCATTGGCCATAGCCGATGACCTTATCGCGATACTGGTAGTGGCGTTATTCTACGGAGGCACCGTCCGACTGGACCTGCTCGCGATCGCAGTCGTCCTCATCTGCCTCGTCGTCCTCATGAACAAACTTGGCGAAAAACGCGTCTGGTTCTACCTCGTGCCTGCCATCATCATCTGGAGCCTCTTCTACTACGCAGGCATACATTCCACCATGTCAGGAGTCGTAATGGCCTTCCTGATACCTATGACACCGCGTTTCTCAGAAGCATACTTCCAGCGTAAACGCAAACAGTACGAAAGACGTATTGCCGAATACAGTGGCATAGAATCCACAGCTTCCGGCTTTCCTAACGGCCCTCAAAGACATTGTCTCAGAAGACTTTCCGTCATCTCACGCGACTCCATCAGCATGAGCAGCAGACTCGAACACCTGCTTTCTCCGTGGGTGAACTTCCTCATCATGCCGATATTTGCGCTGGCCAATGCCGGAGTCGAAATCCCTGATCTGTCTTATTTCAATGTCTTCAGTTTCGATGCCGCACTCGGCGGAGTAGGAATGGGAATTTTCCTCGGACTCCTTATCGGCAAACCGCTCGGAATTTCATTGGCAAGCTTCATCGCCATCAAACTCCGCATCGGAGAGATGCCTTCACGCGCGACTTGGAGAATGCTTATAGCCGTAGCCTGCCTCGGAGGAATAGGATTTACAATGTCCATTTTCGTGGACACTCTCTCATTCGGCAACCAGACACCTGAGGTTACGTCAATGCTGCGTGACATGGGCAAGGTTGCAGTGCTGATGGGCTCGCTCTGTGCAGGACTCCTCGGCAGTCTGCTCATCAACATCGAGCACCGCCTCGAATCCAAGAAAGCCGCTTAAACTGCTATGGGACTGCAACTTAGAATCTGAGTTCCAGTCCCATGTTCACTACGAAACAATGCGGAGACTTCACCTTCCCGGCCGGAGTGTCCGTATATCGGTGTGTCATGCGCCATACAGCATCCACCCTCACCAGACGAAAAATGTTCGTGAGCCCCACGCCCATTTCCACATAAGGCTTGTTCAGCATGTTCATGCCCGCAGGGAAAAGCATCGGCGCATTGACCGAATTCGGATTGCCGATAATGCCGTTGTTCTTCTGTGACAATGTGCCGTAGGCCGCCTTGAGCGTGAATACCTCGCGGATTTTCGTCTTTTTCAGAAGCGGAATCTTGCCGATGAAGAACCCGCCGAAATTATGCTCCCAGAACAATGTAGTCCATGTATCTGAAGCGAACTCATAGAACTCCATGCACGAGAACGAACTGTGGTCGAGAATATAAGTTCCGTTGCCTTCATGCAATTTCAGCATCGGATAAGGCACTGTGCCGACGATTTTTCCGGCAGTGAACTTGATCTTGGACATTCCCACAGGCGGAATCTTCAGCTTGTAATCTATGGACAGTTCACTCCTGAAATAACTGTATTCATTCTTTCCGATACCCTTCAGCGAGCCCATAAGGTCCAGCGTGAAGACAGGGTAGTCCGAATGTAGATACGACTTTTCGAACGTTCCTCTTGCCACAGTCTCGTCTTTGGAGAACCTGGCTACCACTCTCAAATCATTGGAACCTACGGAATTGACCTTTACAGTGTCCATGGAAGAGCCGTCCGCGGCAGCAACCACCCTGTCCATAGGCACGAACGTGTTAGAGAATATCCTCCTGAACTCCAGAGAAGTCGATGTGTTCAGCCACGGCCGGATTTCCCAGTCATAAGTCGCTGAATATTCATTGACAAGACTCCTCTTCTCGCTGCCTCTCTTGCGAAGAAGCGATGACAAGATATTCATGTCATTGAACGCATTCTTGCCCTTTCCGAGCTGCAGGATATCGTGCTTTCCGCTTATAGTCAGCTTCATGGTAGGCTGCTTGCTGAACATCCATTCCAGCGAACCTCCGCCCTTGAACTCCTTGTCCTTGAAACCATATCCCAGATAGCCCTCAATCCTGAATTTCTTGCTCAGCTCAGATGTGGTACGCGCCCCGAACGAAACCCTGTTGCCTTCAGTGTCGTTGAAACTGTACAGCCGCGAATACGGTCCGAAAGCGACATATTTCGTCTCCAAGTACCCCGAAACCACAGTGTTCACGATATTATATACGGTGTTGTACAGCGGAACCTGCTTGATGGAGTCCACCATATTGTAGATATTCTGCTCCTTTTCCGATAATTTGTAAGGCCTGGCCTCGCTCCACCACGCCTCATCCTTTTTCCCCGCATCCTTCATCACGTGCACGGAAGTAGCGTGGGCCTGCTGGACCAGTTTCCTTGCCGGCTCACCCAGCACCGGATTCATATAATCTATCTGACGGTTGCCCAGGAACGACACGAACTTCGAAGAATCACTCATCGTCACGGAAAAATCCACGTACAGCTTGTCCTGCTTGTAGAACCAGAGCGAATCCCCGACCAGCTGGTCGGTACGGTCTATCACCATGTCCCTGATCCAGTTCACATTCGCCCCTTTCATCATTTTCGCATGAATCTCCCTCAGCGCGAAAGTCTCCGAGTCAATGTTCATTTCCCCGTCGAAGACCGTCGAGGACACGCCCCTGCCGGGATGGAACCTGATTTTCCAAGTCTTTCTTCCGTCAATGTTGAGGCTGTCCACCAGATAATAATTATAGTAAACACTTCCGTTGGACGACAGCGGAGACGGAATCTGCACATTGAAGGCATTGATGAAATTGTTGTAGAAATTCGTCTTCAGGTGCATGCTGCCGGTAAACTGCGAAATGGCATTGTCCTCATTGAAACCGGAAATCCTCGTCGCCTCTATGGCTTCCTTGCTGATATCAGGAGAAATACTGTGGTATCTCTTGGCCCGCGTCTCCGAAATCATCACCGGAAGAAAAGGCTGGCCGGAAACCACAGACGTGTCCATGTAATCGAAGATGAAGCCGAAGTTCCTGCGTATCAAACGGTTGCGCAAGTTGCGGTCAGGATTTGTCAGGTCAAGTTCCATCTTGGTGTAGATGTCGCAGGCATAGGCATCACGGCGTTCCGGATCATTGACCTTCTTGCGCTCGTCGATCTGCTTCAGAATCCATTTCATATAGCGGTTGTCCGGCTTTACCACTGCCGCATTAAGCGAAGAAGTGACAGGATGGAGCCTGAAATCCACCTCGCTGAATGCCCTGCGGCTCACTCGTATCATCTGAGTCTCATATCCTAACAGCGCTGCGCAAAGCGTATTTGCCGTAGAATCACGTGTCTCCATAGAATAATACCCTTCCAGGTCGGTGGAAACGCCTATGGTAGTCCCATAGAAATATACGGCGGCGAAAGGTATCCCTTCACCGCTTTCCGAATCTGTCACCCTGCCCTTCACCTTGGTAGCCTGAGCTCCCGCCGAAACAGAGAAAAATATGGTCATCAAGGCCGTCAGAATAACATTTATGTATATTTTTTTCCTCATTTTCTCAACACAAAAACTCTCAAATATATACAAACCTTACTAAAATACGAAACTTTCATTATCTTTGTGCGACCAAATTCGACATATATATGATTAATGTGGCTATTTTCGTGTCCGGAAGCGGAACGAACTGCGAATCCCTCATCCGTCATTTCAGCGGCTCTGATAAAGTCAAGATTTCTGTAGTCCTGAGCAACAAGGCCGACGCATATGCCCTTGTACGGGCGCAAAACCACGGGATACCCACAGTAGTCATGCCCAAGAAAGACTTCAACGACGAGTCCAAGCTGATGCCTCTGATGAAGGAATTCGGAATCGACTTCATCGTCCTCGCAGGATTTCTGCTCGTCGTACCAGATTTTCTTATCAATGCCTATGACCACAGGATGATAAATCTTCACCCTGCGCTCCTGCCCAAATTCGGCGGGATCGGTATGTATGGACATCACGTTCATGAAGCAGTAAAAGCAGCCGGAGAGACCGAAACCGGAATGACCGTCCATTACGTAAGTAATACCGTGGACGGCGGTGAAATCATAGCCCAGCGCTCTACTCCGCTGACTCCTGACGACACCCCTGAAACAATAGCAGAAAAAGAACATTTGCTCGAGATGCGTTTCTTTTCAGAAATCGTGGAGTCCGTCATTTTAGGCCTCTAAACTGGTTCATTTGAGTTCATTTCCTGTCAAAAACTGTAAAAGCGAAAAAAAGTTACAACTTTTTTCGCTTTCGGTTTTTTCGACCAAAAGAACATAATTCTCACCTGCGCTAAAATTTGGCCTATGTGCCATATTTTACGTGTAAGGCATATATTCTAAGCCAAAAATTGGCGTATGTTGATTTTTGCCAAAAATTGTCCGGGGGGGGTGGCTAAATAGCACTTTTTGCCAAATTTGCAGCCCTGTATTTAGAAAAAATATATTTGCAAATCTCGATTCTCAAAACTAATTTTGTTCTACTTTAATAAAACGAAAGCAAGTGAAATATCCTCGGGACACGTTCCCGACAGTGTAATATTTTAAGAACTGATATAATTTTAAGAACTGATATAAGTAGATGGCAAGGATTACAAAGCGGCTTCTGACAGTTGCTCTTCTGATTTCGGCCCTGTTTTCGGGGCAGGTCGGAGTTTCAGCTCAAGAAGCGACAACTCTTGATACCGGGCGTTCGGTTTCTGCACGATCTGTGGAGAGACGCTTTGCGATATATTATTGGCTGGACAGGGTCGATATCGATGAGCATTATCTTGACAACGAGTGGCAGATTGCGCAGATCCGCAAATACCTCCTTATTTCCCCTAAAATAGACAGCATCACCATTTCTTCCTATGCATCTCCTGAGGGTGTGTATGAGCGCAACGTATGGCTCGCCCGCAAGAGAGCAGAGGCTGCACGCCGTTTCATCGTGAACAATATCCCTGAAGGCTCGTCTCTGAACGGGGACAAGATCGTCCTCAGGCCGCAGAATGAGAACTGGGACGGACTCCGAGCCGAAATCGAGGCCAACTACAAGCTTCAGAACAAGGACCGCGTCCTCCGCATCCTCGATTCCAAGGTGGGCAATGACACCAAGAAATGGCGTATCCAGCATCTGGACAACGGCTACACTTGGCATTATATAATAGTGAACCACATGCCTAAACTCCGACTCGCTACCTGGATCTGCGTCTGGGTGGATCCGGAAGTTCCTGTGCTGGAAGCAGTCAGACCTGATGTCCCTCTGAAATCCGAGAGCAGCATGGCATTGATTCCTCAGACTTATGTTCCTACAGAATTTACTCCGTCCGAGGCAGGCAAACCTGCTTACGAGCGCCAGATGATACTTGCCGGCAGAACCAACCTTCTCGTTCCGGGACTCAACTTCGGCATCGAGATTCCTATCGGAAGACATATTTCCATCGGAGCCGACTACTGGTACCCTTGGTGGCTTGCCAAGAACAACAAGTACTGCGGTGAGATGCTCGGCTGGTTTATCGACGGAAAGTATTGGTTTACAGGACGTAACGGCAAATATGAATGGACACGTGCCGACAAGCTCAAGGGGCACGCGCTCGGAATCTATGCCGGCTGCGGCTACTATGACTACCAGAAGAAGATGAGCGGCTACCAGGGCGAATACATCGATTTCGGTGTGGACTACACCTTCGGCCTGCCTATCGGAAGACGTGACCACAAGTGGATGCGTATGGAATTCAATATCGGTGTCGGCTGTATGATGACACAGGCCCGTCACTACACCCCGACCCATGACTACTCGCAGCTCATCAAGGACCCTGGCATCAAGCAGAAGTACTACACCTTCTTCGGTCCTACCAGAGCCGGAATCTCGTTTGTCTTGCCGATCATCGTGAAACATAAAGTGAAAGGAGGCGAGCGATGAAAAAGATAATGATACTTGCACTCGCATTGACAGTGCTCTTCTCAGCCCATTCCTGCAAGAGGCGTCCGCTCAGCGATGCTGACTATAATGTCAATGTCGTATTCAACATAGACCAGAACATCTTGAACGGTCCGGAAATGACGGAACCGGAAATGATGAGAGTCGCGTTCTTCGACCATAACAACGGAAACCTCGTCGCCCAGGCATATCTCCCTCCTCAGGGAGGCCAGGTGTCAGTGCTGCCGGGAAGGTCCTATGACGTGTTGGCCTACAACTTCGGTACGCAGGTCACCTTCATCCAGAACGAAAACAACTTCGGTCGCATCAGCGCCACGACCAACCAGATTGCCGACTCGTTCAAGAGTAAGCTCAAGAGCCGCGGTACACGAAGCCCTGGCGACGAAACAGAAGAGACCATCGTTTACGACCCTGACCACCTCTTCGTAGGCCGTCTGATGAATGTGGACATGCCTGCCCGTTCGGTGGAGTCTCCGGAAGTGACATTGACAATAGACTGTCAGACAGTCGTGCAGTCGTGGATACTTTGCGTGAACAAGATCAAGGGTGCCCAGTATGTGGGTTCCATCTCGGCCGTCATCACCGGCCTGTCGCAGTACCACAGGCTCGGCCCGGGAAACCGCTCCGAAGAAGTCGCGTCAGTGTTTTTCGATGTCCGGAACTTGGACAGAGACGGATTTCTCGATGCCAGGTTCAATACCTTCGGACGTTCTCCTAAGCAGGGCGAACGGCAGATCCTGTCCCTCGTCATCACCGACGTCGCTGGTAAAGGTTATATTTTCAATGTGGACATCTCCGACCAGTTTATCGACAATCCGCGCCAGTACATCCTCGTGAACACTGATGATATCGAGATTCCGGAGCCTGAACACAAGGAAGGAGGCGGACTTGCGCCGTCAGTGGATGAATGGAAAGACATCAATACGAACATAAACATTTAAATTTTCTTAATACTGTATTAACATGAAAAAAATCATTTCAATCGTGCTTGGAGTTGCCGCACTGGCAGCCTGCACCAAAACATCAGTAAGCTATGAGCAGCCTGGTGAGATCGCTCTTGCTCCTGTAACAAGAGCCAATATGACTAAAGCTGCCATTACCGGAACAACATTCCCTACCACCAACGACATGGGAGTTTATGCTTTCTATAACACACTCGATGCTGGTACTTCTAAGGCTAATTTCCTTGCAAATTCAGCTGCTTATCTGAAGAATGTGAAATTTGTCAACAGGACAGGTACCGGTAACTGGGGCGGTGAAACAAGTTATTATTGGCCAAAGACCGGTTCGCTTGTATTCGCAGCCTACTCGCCAAGCGCAGCTGCCCTTGCTTATGATGAGCAGAAGGATGAGTTCTCTGCGACAAGCTATGTTCAGAGCGAAGATCTCTCTAGTACTGTGGACCTTCTCTGGAGTCCTATGACAGCTAAATCTCATGACAAGACTACTACAGCTGTTCCAATGGTATTCTATCACGCTATGTCTTGGGTTACTGTTCAGGCAGTAGCTGCAAATTCGAAATCTGATAAACACTTCAAAATCAAATCAGTTAAATTGAACGGTATCGTAAATAAAGGAGCATTCAAGACTGCCAGCGCTACGATTGCTTGGACCCCTTCTACACTTGAATCTGATAAACAGACACTCACAGTTTTCAGCGATAATAATTATAAAGATGTTGAGCTGCCGACTGATGAAAAACCTGTTCAGGCACTTGAGAATAATGCAAAAGGAACTGTAGTTATCCCTCAAACTCTTAGCAACGATGCTACTCTTACAGTTGTATTCTCTCAGTTGATGCCTACTGGCGCTTGGTCGGCAGACCAGAACCTTACTTTCACACTTAATAAATGTAAAGTTGGTGAGCCTGCTGTTGAACTGAACAAGTGGGATAATGGCAAGCACTATATCTACACACTGAATTTCAACATCAAGGGTGCTGCCGGCGAAAATGAGATTCTCATCAAGCCTACACTCACGGACTGGGAAAGTGTTACTGCTAATGGTATCAATGCTCAGTAAGCGTTTGCAGATAGTTTAATTATAGTTATAGTATGAAAATCCTTTCCAAAATATTAGTACTGCTTCTGACAGCAGGCGTGTCATCAAGTTGCTTGTCACATCTCAAATATGACAAGACTACTGGTGAAATCAGATTGAGACCGGTTGTAGGCTTGGGTACAAGATCTGGAGAGGATTTCATTCCTTTTCCGGAAGACAGGGAGTTCCGCGTCACTGCGGTCTCCCGGGATTCCGGTGAAAAATATCTGGACGATGTCATTGTCAAGTCCCGTGGCGCCAGAGGCTGGTTCCCTGAGAACTCTCCACAGTGGCCATATGACCAGTCATTGACATTTGCAGGATATTATCCTACGGACCTTCAGGTAACCTGTGACCGTGAATGCAATCTCAAGATCGATTCGTACACGGTGGAAGGCAAGGGCATAGACATCCTTTTGGCAGAAACCGACAGGGCCTATACCAAGAACGACAGTATCGTGGGATTTCCGTTCCGCCACGCATTGACCAAGATGGACTTTCGTGTGAAACAGACATTGAACCTGGAAACCCGCGTCAAAATTCAGAAAATCGAGCTTTGCGGCATTTTCAGGCAGGGAAGCTACGATTCTTCGGCATCACCGGACTGGAGAGCGTCAGGGCAGAAAAGCGACCTCACCATATTTGAGGCTGACGGAGAAGGTGTCGAAGTATATAAGATGTCTCCATCCTATTTGGGCGGCAGCTGGTTTGTCCTTCCGCAGGACGGCGGCGCGTCCATCAGAGTTACGTTTGCTCTTTCTACAGCCGGGAGCGAATGGCTTGGCAACCAGACTGTTGAAACACCTGCAGTGCTTAAGGAGTGGTTGTCCGACAGGCACTACACATATACGCTCAATATCCAGGAACCTGGTCCGGAAGACACTACCGGAGACCCGTTCGTGCTGAAATACACTACGGGTATAAGCAGCTGGGATGAGCGACTTTCAGATTAATTGAAGATGATGAAAACTGATATCAAATATAGTTTGGCTTCTGTAGCGGCGCTGCTTGTCTCGCTTGGCTCCTGTACTACGGTCAGGGTCGAGCCGGATGAAGTGGTGAGTCGTGGTGATGAAATCCTGTTCATCGCCGGTTCCACTGAACCCGGTACGAGAGCGATGCTTGATGCCGGTTCGTTCAGACAGGTGGGCAATGCATTGAAAATCTTCGATATATATTCTCCTACCGCTACTTGGGCTACTGCCGAATTCTATATCCGCGATGCCAATGCCGTCTGCAATTCTGTTGCGGATGGCTCCGTATGGCCTTTCTATAAAGGACTTGATGTGTCATCTGGTCAGGAGCATTATTACTGGACCAAGATGGGCTCGCACAGGTTCTATGGCGTGGCCAATATAATGGCGGGCATGACTATTCTTCCAGACTGGAACTGGAAATTTGATGCGGAGCATAAGGTTTTTTCAGTCCCTGCAACTTTCAATACTTATAAAACTGACAAAGAGCAGTTCGACCTGATCTATTCCAATATAGCAGAGCGCAATCTGAATACTGGCGCGGGCACTGGCCCTGTAGAGTTACAGTTCCGCCATCTGTTTGCCGGATATGCGTTCACGCTGAAAAATGACAGCCCTAATCCTCTCAAGATTACCTCTGTAAGGCTGAAGGTGGGCAATTCCTGTACCGCGACCATCAATTACGGTCTGGCTTGGGACCCTAACAATACCGGTAGTCCTGAGATTGAATATACCTCTATGGTAATGGATCCTGCGGATGGTATTCCGGGTGCTGCCGTTGAAGGCGGCGCAGATGTTACCATCGCATCCGGTGCTACTGTGAACCTTATGATTCCGGGCAAGACATATACGGGCGCTACTTTACCTGTGTCGGATTATCGTCTGATATGGCCGCAGCAGCTGGACATTACGAATGCGGCGAAGGGACCTGTTGAAGGCGGTGCCGAGGGCGAATCGCTGGGTGCCAAGGTGCTGGAGATCAAGTATGAGACAACAGTGACGACTACGGCTACTGTGGATTATGTGTATTATGTGTATGATCGTTACAATGGTGAATATTCTGTGACTTTTGTGGAGGACCCTAATGGAGATTATGAGTTAAGGTATTCTGGTTATTCTGGTTATTATTACGAGTATGTTGGAAAGGGAAAAGGAACGTATAAAGTGAAGAAGGCTACTTTTTCTTACAGCGGAAGATATACGAAAAAAACAACTCAGATAGAAGAATCTACCACAACCACTGTCACCAAGACCATCAACATAAATCTTGCGAACATCACCAAGGATAAGCTTTGGGATGCTGGCCACAGATATCTCTACAACCTGGTTTACAGCAATGACGCCATCGGCGCGCAAGTGACCGTGATGAACTGGGAAGGCGACAAAGGCGGAGATGTGACATTTGAATAATGAAGGGAATTATGAAACACTATATCGTAAACATACTGGTCGCTGCGGCATTGACCTTATGCTCATTGGCCTCCTGCGTGAAAGAGAACATCAGCGCTCCTGACCACGGGGAAGGAACCGTGTATCTCTCGCTCAATGTCCTTTCCGGCGGCATGGATCAGGTCATCGTCAAGAGTCCGTGGGACCCGAACGATGACAATGAGCGTGCTGTGGAGAATCTCCGAATCTATATCTTCTCCAAGGCTACTGGCAATCTCGTGGGATACAAGTATTTCTCGAAAGACGACTTGACTTTTACGGATGACAGTTCCCGGCCAGGTTACGACCGCACGGCAACTGTCAGCAATATCCCTACCTCCACCGGCGAGGTATATATCTACGCCATTGCCAATGCAAGGACTTCGCAGTACAAGGTCACTGACGATGCCATCCTCGATATCGATGAGTCGAATCTTTCGCATCTTACCCGCGAGACATTCCTGTCGGCTACCTGTACCCGTCAGCTCGGCTCCATAAACCCTGCCGACAACCGTTTCGTGATGAGCGGCTTTGCCAATAACGGTGCTCCCGTGACTATTGCGCGAAAAGATGGCACGACGCAGCAGGCTGAAATCACGTCTCCGACAAGTGATGACGGCAAGCGTGTGAAACTGTATAAAATTCTGTCCAAGAACAAGATAACCGTCAAGACGGAAGGCAATGTTACATTCAAGCCGGAGTACATGGAGATTCACAATGTGCCTCAGGTTTATGGCTTGATGCGCGGAAACAATGTGACGCCTTCAGGTTTTGAGACGTTTGACCGAATCATCTGGTCAGAGAACAGTTACCAATGTTATCTTCCGGCAAATATCCAGACTACTACTAAGTCTCCGGCTTCTTTCAATGAACGTGAGAAGAATACTTACGATGCCGGCAAGAAGACCTTTGTCAATGCACCTGCGAATGCCACCTATGTTGTCATTCACGGTAAATATCAGGGCGGCGATTATGCGGGTGATTTGAGTTATACCGTTCATTTGGGAGATTTTACGCATAACATGTCGGATTTCTCGGTCGCTGCAAACAGCAACTATGAATATACATTGACCATAAAGGGCGTGAATAACTTTATCGCTGAGTCCCAAAAGATAGATGGTAAGGACGACCCTGGTTCTGAGGGAGTTGTCATCTTCAAAGGAACTGATATCCTGGAGGTGGACTGTCATTACGAGGCGAGGGTGATGAAGTTTTCCATGTCTGAACTGAATCAGATCATCAATGTTGATAAATACGGCTATATTCTGAAAATCCAGACTGCGTTCTGTGAGACAATATCGATGATTGTGGACGGAGAAGGCCGGATTTACGATGCTGCTGAATTCAAGACGCAGTCTAACCCTACTGTGCTCACTACGGTCGGAGCTGACGGTATGCCTGTGGATGCATCCAGAATTCTGATAAGCGGAGATGTGGATTTCGACTGGGTGCGTTTTGTGAAGAATACTGGATATTATTCTTCCGATTATACTCCTTCGCAAAAACCTGGTTGTAAGGTCTCATCCTCCCATGCTATCTCAGACGTGTGCGCATATCCTGGCAAAGATAATACTCAGACCATGTTCGAATTCTTGCGGGATTTGTATAAGGCGGGCAAGGAACAGACTGCATCATATTTCAATGCTACAGGCTCGTCAGTCTATGTCACCTGCTTTGTGGATGAAAACTACTATCCGGACAAGAACTGGACCGAGTATGTGAACAAATCTGAGCCGCGCCGAATGTATTTTGCCAATGAACTTTTCGTCAGTGCAGACGGTCAAAGTTCTTTCGCTCGAGCAAAATATGTGGTTTCTTAGAAATCCATCTGGACATTCTACAAATTGGACCCGACATTGAAGCCGTTCGGTCTTGAGTCGGTTTCTGAGGAGAAGGTCCAGGGCGTGGATGTTGTGAAAGGAACGAATAGTCTTGAGGAACCATGGGATGGAAGGGCTTCTGCGATTTCCAATAACAATAATAAAGGTTTTTATGCGAGCTCGACCAAGAGTACAGGTAAGCAGGATATATATACTGGTGCATATAAAGCCTGTATGAGCCGTAACCGGGATGAAAATGGTAACGGAACAATCGACGAAAATGAGATAAAATGGTATCTCGCTTCTGTGGACCAGTACAAAGGTATGTGGGCAGGAGAGGAGGCCTTTGATACTGATGCGAGATTGTTCAAGGCGACTGAAAGTGAGTGGCTGGCTTTGAAAAAGGCTTTTGGCAATGGATTAGATGCGAAATTGTCGCCATGGCATTATTTTACTTGTTCTTCTGCGAATACATTCTGGGCTGAGGAGGGTTGTGCTACAGGAACAAATAGTAGTGCAACTATGGTCAGATGTATAAGAACATTGGTGTCAAACTCAGATGGCTTGGAAAGTGCGGAGACGTACTATTCATATAAAGACAATATTGTTGAGTTGAAATTGAATGACGTAGCACTTCGAACTCACCAGTCAGGCGGTTTCCAAACTTATTTCGAAAGAGGTAAGGATAGTAATAAACTTTACAAGAAGTTTAAGATTGCAAGTTCGAATTTGCCAAATAAATATCCTAAGGAGCAGGTTATCAGTTCTGCTAAAGGAAGTGGCTTTATCAATTCAACCGATGATGTCTGCCAGAAGGCAGCTGGATATGGTGGCTCATGGAGAGTCCCTAACCAGAGAGAATTGTCCATAATGTCTGCAGTAAATACTAGTTTGCAAAACCTTTACAGCTGTACCTCATTTACTGGCGTTCAGAGCGGATATTATAAAGGTGGAAGTGGTAATGAGTATGGATTTGTGCTTTCCGGTACTCAGATGACTGTTGCTGTAGATAAGGATTATTACGTCCGCTGCGTAATGGACGTGGTCGATTAGGACCTCGGCCCGTGCGCCGGATAACGGAAAGAACTTGAAAGATCGTTTACCAACGATTATTATATACTATTTTTGTGCAGAAGGAGCCCGTAGTGATACGCGCTCCTTCTTTTCTTTACTCATATAAACTCCTTCCGCCTACAGCCTCCATTCCCATCCGCACTTCTCCAAGACCTTCGCTCTTATCCCCTCAACCTCTCCACCGGAATGAGCGGAACAATTCTTCAGGCAGAGATTGACTCAAATCATCAGTTTGTCCGTAAAAAAGGGTATCTCACGGACAAGTGGCTCAAAATCAACAACTTGTATTATACTGAAAAAGGTTGACTCATAAAAACGAGTTAATCAAGATGAAGTTACGTACAGAATTTCAAAAAGAGTATTACCCTCAAGTAATCGAAATTTATCAAAGGACCGGTTATTCTGGCTACAAAATTGCAAAGATGAAACTGCTTCCCGTTTCGAAGAGCGTAATATGCGAATGGATTGCAAATTATGAAGCATCGAAAGGGAACGGATCAAAAAGAAGGATTATGCAAGCAAAGAAAGAGCAAGCCGAAGCAGAAGTGGAAGCGCTGAAATCACGTGTTTCTGATTTGGAGGAGGCTCTGCGGATTGAACGATTGCGGAACCAGTTAAATGAAAAAATCATTGATATAGCGGAGCAGCGCTGGCATATTGAAATCAGAAAAAAAGCTGGCACCAAGCAGTAAGAGACCTGCATGCAAGTTCTGCCACCACATGTAAAGTGGCAGAACTATGCATGCTGTTTGGTGTAAGCAAGCAGGCGTATTATAAATATGATGATAACGCCGCCCTATCAAAATCCGCCAGCGATGAGTTTGCGCTTCAATATATTCGGGGTGTGCGCGAGAATCACGACCCGGGTATTGGTGGCGTCAAATTGTGGTACATGTATCGTCAAGAATTTAAAGGTGATAACCCAATGGGAAGAGACCGCTTTTTGAGGCTGCTGGACGAGAATGGGCTGAAGATTAGAAATAAGGTTAGAAAACCTCGAACGACAGATTCCACGCACGGTCTGCCGTTATATCCCAATCTAATTACTGACTTCATTCCTACTGGCATT
>OHGG01000178.1_pt1 | contig 43517 bp, 36 predicted proteins | sample 1567641 | NCBI WGS metagenome assembly OHGG01 (sample SAMEA3879561, study PRJEB24766) | human gut metagenome | biome: human-associated habitat; feature: feces | place: USA | collected 1985/1987
CCACCTAAGAATAAACTGATTAAAAAATAATGACACAAATTCTGCATTATCAGCGATATCTCCATTAAATAAAACAACTAAATTATTCATTGATAAATCTGATTTAAAATCATCACTAAATAAATCTTTAACTATTTTATTTATTTGCTTTTGAATGGATATCTCATAGTTAAAATGATGTTCTAAATGCATATCAGATATATAATATACCTTTAGTTTTTTTTCATCACTAAATGGTTTGTCTTCTTTAAATAAAGATAATCCATTCTCAACTTCGCTAATGTCAAAAATTTGTGTCATATTATTCATTCTTTATTCTTCCGTGTTTTCAGAATCCTCATTCTCAACGCTTTCGGTATTCTCTTCAATGACCTCAGCATTTTCCTCAGCCTGAGCCTCTGCTATCTCCTCGGCAGTAGCCTTTTCTACCTCTGCCGTTTCAACATCATCGTCATGCTCGGTCCTTGTGAATGAAACCACTCTGCCGTCCTCGCCGACTCTCATAAGTCTTACGCCACGGGAATATCTGCTCATCATGCTGATATCGCAGGCTCTTATTCTGATAACAACGCCGTCTGTGGATATCATGATGATATCATCTTCATCATCAACGACCTTTATTCCGCATACGCCGCCGCTCTTATAGTTCATAAGACCGTAGCCGCCTCTGTTCTGTACCTTATAAGACTCCAGCGGAACACGTCTGCCAAGACCGTTTTCTGCAACAGTGAGAACGCTTGCACCCTCTCTTACTCTTGCCATTGAAACAACATAGTCGCTGCCTCTGAGTTTAATAGCCTTTACGCCGTGAGCAACTCTTGACATCTCTCTTATGTCAGTTTCTCTTATCCTTATAGCCTGACCGTTATGTGTGGCAACTATGACCTCATTGTCGCCAAAGGTCATTCTTACACCTGCTATCTCGTCGCCCTCGTCAAGACCAATAGCGATAAGACCATTCTTTCTTACATTCTTATAGGAAGTCAGCGGAGTTCTCTTTATCTTGCCGTTCTTTGTTACCATAACGATATACTTGCCCTCGTCAAAGTCGGCAGTTTTTATCATTGCGGCTATCTTCTCGCCCTCGCTGAGTTCAAGAAGATTTACTATATTTGTGCCTCTTGACGCCTTTGAACCCTCAGGCAGCTCATAGCATTTGAGCTTATACATTATGCCCTTATTGGAGATAAAGAGTATATTGTCATGTGAAGAACAGGTCTGGAGTTCGTCGATATAATCGTCCTCACGCTGTTTCATACCCGTTACGCCACGTCCGCCACGTTTCTGAGCCTTATACTCTGAAACAGGCATTCTCTTTATATATCCGGCATTTGTATAAGTAACAACGCTTTCCTCAACAGGGATAAGATCTTCGATATCAACTTCGCCGCTGACATTTTCTATCTGAGTTCTTCTCTCGTCGCCAAACTTATCCTGAATAGCCTCGACCTCTTCAATGATTATATCAAGTATTCTCTGATGATTTGCAAGGATGTCTTCAAGGTCAGCTATCTTGACCTCAATTTCAGCCAACTCGTCGATTATCTTCTGTCTTTCCATACCGGTCAGACGTCCGAGAGTCATGTTTGCGATATGGTCAGCCTGAATATCTGTCAGACCAAAACGCTGATTAAGTCTTTGCTTAGCCTCAGGGATATTCTTTGAAGTTTTCATTATCTCGATAACTTCGTCGATATTGTCAAGTGCGATAACAAGACCCTTTAAGATATGCTCTCTTTCCTTAGCCTTGTTAAGGTCAAATTTAGTTCTTCTTGTAATAACATCGACCTGAAAGTCTATATACTGCTCAAGCATTTCCTTGAGGGTCAAAACCTTAGGGATACCGTTCACAAGTGCGAGCATTATAACGCCCACTGTATCCTGGAGCTGTGTATAGCTGAACAGCTTATTGAGCACTACCTGAGGATTAGCATCCTTTTTCAGCTCGATAACGATCCTCATTCCGTCCTTGCCGGATTCATCGTTGATATAATGTATTCCGTCGATACGCTTTTCCTTAACAAGGTCAGCTATAGACTCAACAAGTCTTGCCTTGTTTACCATGTAAGGAATCTCAGTAACGATAATGCAGTTTCTGCCCTTTATCTCCTCGATAGAAGTCTTTGAACGCAGTGTTATCTTGCCTCGGCCAGTACCGTAAGCCGCTCTGATACCGGACCTGCCCATGATGATACCGCCTGTAGGGAAGTCAGGACCTTTTATGCTCTCCATAAGCTCATCAAGAGTGCAGTCAGGGTTTTTCATGACAGTTTTCATTCCCTCGATAACTTCATGGAGGTTATGAGGAGGAATATTCGTTGCCATGCCGACAGCGATACCTACTGAGCCGTTACAAAGAAGATTTGGAAATCTTGACGGCAGCACAACAGGCTCTTTCAGTCTGTCATCATAGTTAGACTGAAAATCAACAGTCGTTTTGTTTATATCTGTCAGCATATTTACTGACATCTTAGCCATTTTAGCCTCAGTATAACGGTAGGCAGCCGGAGGATCACCGTCAACAGAACCAAAGTTTCCGTGACCGTCAACAAGAGGATATCTCATTGAAAACTTCTGAGCAAGTCTTACAAGTGCGTCGTAAACTGATGCGTCACCGTGAGGGTGATATTTACCGAGCACAGAACCTACTGTGTCGGCACACTTTCTGTACGGCTGGTCAGGTGTAAGACCGTTTTCATACATAGTATATAAAATTCTTCTGTGAACAGGTTTAAGTCCGTCCCTTACATCAGGTAAGGCTCTGGATACAATTACCGCCATTGAATATTGAATGAAAGATTCTTTCATTATCGCCTCAACATCAGTGTCAATAACGTTATAATTGCTCACTTTATCCACTCCTTTTTAACCTTTCGGTTTACTTTTACAGGAACATATCCTGTTCTTATTTATTATCGATCATTTCATAATCGCTTTCAAGCAGCTGTGAGAAAGTTTTTCTCAGGGTTTCCTGCTGCTGCTCGTTCATAACTCTTTTTGCAAGCACATAGATAGTTTCTTTTTTGAGTATTATAATAAACATCTCGTCATTTTCCAAAACATTCAGAGAAATATCCTCAAAGTCAACTATTCTCGGCGGAACAGGGGTAAAGTCCTCTTCCTGTTTCTCCTCTTCTGTTGGCAGCGTTTCTATTTTGAAACTGTCGTCATAGAGCGTGAAAACATATTTATCGTCCTCAAGAGGTTTAAGAGCCTGCATAAGATATTTTCTTATTCTTCTGGTGTTATACCATGTAAGAACTATTATAGCAAGGCATATAAACGCCAGCACCCAGTTAAGATATCCCGAAGGGTTTCTCACAATGGACACTATAAAAAGTGCTGCCACAATGCCGAACGCCGCTGTTATCTTCCAGTTATGTGCATAAACGAATTTTCTCTGAAAGGCAATAAAAGCTCTTTCCTCCTCTTCGTTTTTCACATCATACTCAAAGCTCAGCACAGGTTCTTTTTCAGGCTGTTTTTCTTCTGTTTCAGGTGCATTTTCAGCAGTTTCTTCCACAGTTTCTACCTCAGCCTTTACCTCTTCAAGCTCTGTTTCTTCGTTTTTATTTTCTTTGATATCCAAAGCAGTATCCTTTCTTTAAACGTCAAGATCCTTTACATACTCTGCATTTTTCTCTATAAATTCTTTTCTCGGTGCTACCTTATCGCCCATAAGAATTGTGAATATCTCGTCCGCCTTAACAGCGTCTTCCATTGTCACCTTTATCATAGTTCTTCTTTCAGGGTCCATAGTTGTTTCCCAAAGCTGTTCAGGGTCCATCTCACCAAGACCTTTGTATCTCTGAACGTTTACTTTCAGGTTGTTTTCTCCTGAAAGCTCAGCTATATACTGGTCTCTTTCAGCGTCTGAGAAAGCATATCTTACCTGCTTGCCTCTTGCCACCTTAAAGAGCGGCGGCTGAGCAAGATAGATATGACCCTCCTCGATAAGAGGACGCATAAATCTAAAGAAGAATGTAAGCAGAAGTGTTCTGATATGAGAACCGTCCACATCGGCATCGGCCATGATTATAACTTTGCCGTAACGGAGTTTTGAAAGGTCAAAGTCCTCGCCTATTGATGTTCCCAGTGCGGTAACAACAGGCATAAGCTTTTCATTGCCATATACCTTGTCTATCCTAGCCTTTTCAACGTTGAGCATTTTTCCCCACAAAGGAAGTATAGCCTGATATTTTCTATCTCTGCCTTCCTTTGCAGAGCCTCCCGCAGAATCTCCCTCGACGATATAAATTTCGGTGAGTGAGGCATCTCTCTCGGAACAGTCGGCAAGCTTGCCAGGCAGTGAAGAAGATTCAAGAGCTGACTTTCTTCTTGTAAGCTCTCTTGCTTTCTTTGCCGCCTCTCTTGCCTTCTGAGCCTGAACGGACTTATCAAAAATAGCCTTTGCTACAGTAGGATTTTCCTCAAAGTAGTTCATAAGCTTTTCGGTAACTATCTTGTCAACGAAAGGTCTTACCTCAGGATTTCCAAGTCTGCCCTTTGTCTGACCCTCAAACTCGCAGTTTGTGAGCTTAACGGAAACTATAGCTGTCAGACCCTCTCTAACATCGTCGCCAAGGAGTTTATCGTCGTCTTTCAGATATCCGAACTTCTTGCCATAGTTATTTATTACCTTTGTAAGAGCGTTCTTGAAACCTGTTTCATGAGTACCACCGTCAGGAGTATGGATATTATTAGCAAATGAAAGTATAAGGTCATTATAAGTATCGTTATACTGCAAAGCTATCTCGGCAAAAGTATCGCCCTCCATGCCGTTGACATAGATAACTTCCTCAGAAAGTGGAGTAACGCCTCTTGTCTTGTGGATATGCTCAACGAACTGTCTTATACCGCCCTCATAGTGGAGAGTTTCGCCAACAGGCTCGCTTTCATTTCTCTTATCTGTAAAGATTATCTTTATGCCGGCGTTAAGGAAAGCTTGCTCTCTGAGTCTTTTCAGCAGAGTTTCATAGTCAAACACTGTTGTTTCCTGAAAGATCTCAGGGTCAGGCTTAAAGAGAACAGAAGTACCGGTTTTATCAGTATCGCCGATTATTTTCAGCGGCTCTGAATAATTACCTCTGTCAAATCTCTGGAAGTGGATATGAGTTCCGTCATAAACTGTAAGTTCAAGATATTCTGAGAGGGCGTTTACTACAGACGCACCAACGCCGTGAAGTCCGCCTGCTACCTTATATCCGCCGCCGCCGAACTTTCCGCCTGCGTGAAGAATGGTATAAACTACCGTTGCGGCAGAGATCTTCTCCTTAGGGTGTATACCTGTAGGGATGCCACGTCCGTTATCGGTAACTCTGATAATGTCACCAGGAAGTATTTCTACTTCTATCTCAGTACAATATCCTGCCAGTGCCTCGTCGATAGCGTTGTCAACTATCTCATAGACAAGGTGGTGAAGTCCCTTAGGACCTGTTGAACCGATATACATACCAGGTCTTTTTCTTACCGCCTCAAGACCCTCCAGCACCTGTATCTGATTTTCATTATAATCATTCTGCTTGTCCACCATGGATATTTTCTCGGTGTTCTGGATCTCGATCTCGTTGTTATTTTCCAAAAAATAAACCCCCTCATCACTTGGTTTTTATCTTATAATCTAAATTATCTGAAATCTATAGCTGTCATTCAGGCATTCTTTTACTTCTTTTAAGAAGTGTGGCACAACTCATCTGACTTATATAAACAGTTTCTGTAAAGTCCTTATCAAGGCACACCACAAAGCTTTTAGGCATTTCATATGTGCAGTTCACAACTCTGTTGTTTTTTGCCGCAAAGTTGAGAAACTCTTTCGTGTTTGCCGACACAGAGGTATTTTCGATATCGAAAATGCCTATCACATCTTTAGTATTGACTAAATAATCGTTGCCTAAATGCAGAAACATCACTTATTCTCCTGAACTATCATTCCGTTTTCTATATTGAATATCTTTCCGTGGCTTTTTTCGTCAAACGGGATATTCCTGTCGCAGCAGGTGATAAAGACCTGCATATCATGTATCTTTGAGATAACGAACTTCTGTCTTGACAGGTCAAGCTCGCTTAAAACGTCATCGAGAAGTATACACGGGCTGTCATCTATCTCCTCAGCAAGTATATAAGCCTGTGAAAGCTTTAATATAAGTGCAAGAGAACGGTGCTGACCCTGTGAGGCGAACTGTCTTACAGCCAGTGAATTTATTTTTCCCGTAAGGTCATCCCTATGGACGCCTTTTTGAGTATATCCTGCCCTTATATCCTCATCAAGATTCTCCCTTAAGCAGTTTAAATACTCCTCAGCCATTTCACCTGCATAATCTTTTCTGCCCTCAAGGTTTGAATACACTGTGGAATAATACTCAAGCTCCAGTTTTTCTCTGCCCTCTGATATCTCCTCATAAAGCTTTTTAGCAAACATATCGAGCTTTTTCGTATAATTATACCTGAGAAGTGAAATATAAGAACCCAGCTGAGCAAGCTGTATATCCCACACTTCAAGTTCTTCTCTTTTTGATCTGCCGTAAGATATATTTTTCAGCAGTATATTTCTTTGCTCGATAAGGTCGTCATACTTTGCAATAACAGAGCTGTAGGAATTTTTTATCTGCGACACCGAAAGGTCAATAAACTGACGCCTGTTTTCAGGAGAGCCTTTTGAAAGCTCCAGATCCTCAGGGGTGAAAATAACGCAGTCAAGGCTGCCGAAAAGCTTTGAAGGAGCTTTAAGTTTCACGCCGTTGAGAGTGACGTTTTTTTCTCTAACATTCGGTCTTGCCATGGCAAAGTGTATATCCTGACTGCGAAAGCTGTTTTTAAAGGATATGTCGATATTCATGACCTGTCCGTTTATATCTATCATTTCTCTGTCTTTTGTGTTTCGGAAAGACCTCACACCGCTGCACAGCCATATAGCCTCTATCAGGTTAGTTTTGCCCTGAGCATTTTTTCCGCAGAATATATTCATTTTCTCATGTGGGAATATCTCGACCTTTTTGAGATTTTTAAATCCGTCTGCGGAAATTTTGGTTATCACCATTTTATTTTACCACTATCTCTGTAGCTATCTCGTCTATCTGCACCTTATCTCCCGGACGGATCTTCTTTCCTCTCATTGTGCAGACCTCGCCGTTCACCTTTATTCTCTCTTCAAGGATTATTTCCTTGCCGATGCCGCCTGTTTCCACAACGCCTGCATATTTAAGCAGAGAATCAAGCTTTATGAACTCTGACCTTATGGTCACATCTATCTGTTGATATTTCATAATATTATAAATTTCCTTTCAGAAGGCTTATTCCTTCGCAAGTCTTACAGGAAGAACGAGGTAAGTATAAGCGTCGCCCTCGCATGGAACTATCTTCATAGGCAAAAGACTTCCGCTCATTTGCAGCTTGACTTTATCTTCCTTTATAACCTTAAGAGGGTCAAGAAGATATCTGCACTTAAATCCTATTTCTATAACAGGACCTGCGATATCCGCTTTTATCTCATCTGTTATCTTTCCCACATTTGTTGAGCAGTTTATCTTTATAGCATTGTTCTCAAAATAGCATCTTACAGGTGACGGAGTTCTGTCGCTTATAAGGAGCATACTTCTTTCAAGAGTAGCGATAAGCTCTTTTCTGTCAACAATTACCTCTGTTGTGCAATTATTTGGTATAGCAGACTTATAAGGGTGGAACTCGCCCTCGATAAGTCTTGAATAAACGAGATATCCGTTCACTTCAAAAACGATATGGTTCTTTGAAAGATAAACAGAAACTGTTTCTTCGTCATTATCTCCCAGCAGTGCAGCTATCTCAGAAAGAGTTTTTGCAGGCACTACGAATTTAAGGCTGCCGTCATACTTGATTGGCTCATATCTTACTGCAAGTCTATAACCGTCAAGGGCAACAAGTGTCAAAGTGCCGTTTTCAATCTCAAAAAGCTCGCCTTTGAGAACAGGTTTCAGGTCTGTAACAGCTACAGCGAACTTTGTCTGATTTATCATATCTTTCAGAACAGGCTGTGAAACTGTTATCTTGTTTTCTTCCTCTTTCTTAGGAAGTGCTGGATATTCCTCAGCTGATGTAGCAGGGATATTGAATGTTGTAACTCCTCCTGAAATAGTGACCTGTAGATTTTCAGACACTTCGATAAGAATCTCCTCAGAAGGCATTTTTCTTATCATTTCAGCAAAAAGTCTTGCATTAAGTATAAATTCTCCCGAATCGTCGCTTTTTACAGGTATAACAGTTTTTATTCCGATCTCAAGGTCATAACCTGTAAGCTCAAGCATTGAGTTTTCAAGCTTGAATTTTATTCCCTCAAGAGATTTCAGTGCAGTACGTTCTGACACTGCTTTGGAAACATTTGTTACTGCTCCGTAGAGAGATGCATTGTTGCACAGAATTTTCATAGCAATTTCCTTTCTAAAAAATTACATTGATCTGATCATATTTTTTCAACATATAAAGATCACAAAATTATCTTTCTCACTCTGATAATATATAAATATATCAATATTAATTTAGTATTAGTAGTAGGGTGTGTTGAAACGGTTGAAAAGTACCCAAAGACCTTTTGCAGCCTTGTTTTGCTTTTCAAAATTATTTTAACAGAAGTTCAACTGTCTTTTCAAAAACTTTTTTGAAGTTTGAAAGGTTGAAAAAATGTTTGTTGAATGTTTAAAAATATCGCAGAAAATGTTGAAACCTAAAAAACGGTGTTTATTTTTATAACACTGCGGTTTAAACTTTTTTGTGTAAAGTTTTGAAAACATTCCGCAAAGCTTTTTATATCCACGGCTGACAATTCAACAAAAATGTTGAAAACTATGTTGAAAATGTTGAAATAGTCCGTTTAATTGTCCTTGAGGTTCTTTATGATGTCATCAACAGTATCTTTCAGCTGTTTGTTCTCTTTGAGATTTTTAACAACGTCCTGATAGTGGATAGTCATAGTGGAATGGTTCTTGTTGAGCACATTGCCTATCTGTATAAAGGTCATTCCCTTTACGTCCTTGAAGATATAGATAGCTATTTTTCTTGCAAGGGACACGTTTGCACGTCTGTTTGTGGATCTGATATCGTCGGCAGTAACGTCAAAAGCCGCTGCTACCTCCTGAAGTATCCTGTCAACAGTTATCTCAGCAGGGTGATTTTCAATGATTATTTCCTTTATTATCCTCTGAGCCATAGATATGGATGGGCTTTCATTAGTATAAAGGGTAAGAGCCTTTATTTTGTTTACCGTTCCCTCAAGCTGACGGATATTTGTTTTTATCTTTTCGGCTATTATCCTTACAACGTTGTCAGAAAGCTGGAGATCGAGATTATCTGCCTTTTTCTTGACGATAGCCATTCTTGTTTCAAAATCAGGCGGAGTAACGTCTACCTGAACGCCAAGTGAAAATCTGGTAAGTATTCTGTTTTGCAGTTTTGATATCTTTGAAGGGGCGATATCAGATGTAAGAACTATCTGTTTGCCTGCATTGTAAAGATCGTTGAAGGTATGGAAAAATTCCTCCTGCATACGTTCTTTTCCTGCAATAGTCTGTATATCGTCAACCATAAGATAGTCAGCGTTTCTGTATTCGTCATGGAACTTATTTGTTTCCTTTGACTCGATAGCTTTTACAAGCTGATTGATAAAGGATTCGCCGGTTGTGTAAATGACTTTCAGTTCAGGGTGATTTTTCTTTACCTCATGGTCGATAGCTTTCATAAGGTGAGTTTTTCCAAGTCCCGAATCGCCGTAAATAATAAGAGGGTTAAATATCTTATTTGTGTTTGACGGCGTTTCCTGATCTTCGTCATACTTGTGTGCAACGGCTGTGCAGAAAGCATAAGCAAGGTCGTTTGATTTGCCCTTGATGAAGTTTTCAAAGGTAAGGTTGTTGTTTGCCTCCTCAGAAAAGTCAGCCACCTTGACTTCTATATCCTTGTCCTCAGTTTCAACGACTTCTTTCTTGTCCTTAACAAGTATCTTTACATCGACTTCAAAGCCAAGTGTATTGAGAAAAGCCTCTTTCAAAAGCTTTTCATAAGCGTTCATAGTGATATCTCTTGAAAAATCAGAATCAGTGAGCAGATAAGCCACATTATTTTCAAGTTTCATCGGTTCAAGTATCTTTATCCATTTGTTATATCCTGGTTCACTGATACTTTTACAATTTCGGCAATATTTCAGGACCTCCTGAAACACGTCATTAAAGGAATCCATTGTTACTCCATAACCTCCCAGAAAAATAGCTCTGACTGTGCGGTGTTGCCTTAAAAACCGCTGTCCGCCGTGACCCCTGTCAAACAGACGGCAGGTCAGAGATCTCACAAAAAATATAAACAGGCATAATTAATCAATTCTATACTATTATAGCACATCTGACTTTAAATTTCAAGTCCTATATATTATATATAAGGAAAGAAAGAGAGAAAAAGAGAGGCACATCAAAGATAAGAAAAAACACTTAATACAGATAAATTTTATATTTGACCCACAATATGTTGTATGCGTATCACAAACCACAGGCTAAGCGGCAGGTTTTTCGGACAGTAAGCCCCGCAAAGCAAAGAAAAATAATATCAAAAAAAATATAAAAATATTATGAACAGGCTTGACAAATGGTGTGTGAATGAGCTATAATATTAAATTACAAGGGCTTTTTTCATAGCGATATTGTAATTTGCTGTGACCCTATAAGTTTAAACATCTCCGAAAGTGATTTTTTGTGTAAAATGACGGAGGGTTGAAAGCGGAAGGAGGAGAATTCGATGAAAAGAACATATCAGCCTAAAAAGCTTCAGAGAAAGAAAGTTCACGGCTTCATGAAGAGAATGTCTACTGCTAACGGCAGAAAGGTACTCGCAAGAAGAAGAGCAAAGGGCAGAGCTAGACTCAGCTACTAAGAGATACAGGCAGTTTCTGATGATAAGTCTGACAGGCATTATTCAGGCGGTTAGTTACGCCTGAATAATGCCCATAGGCAGTTGTATATAAGCGTCGTTGGACGCTGCCTCAGATGACCTATATACCATTCATTGATTTGCATGGTATTGGGTCTTTATCTTTTTTTGGCAAAATTGCCGTGATAAGGCGAAAAGGGTAAAAAGCCGCAGATAAAGAGCGGCGACGGTTCACAATGGGGAAATGAAGATGCTGTTCACAACGGTTTTAAAGGATAACAAGGCATTTTTAAGGTGCTATAAAAAGGGAAGATTTTGTGCAGACAGTTTTGTAGCAGCATATTTTTATCCCAACGGCAGCCCGTATAACAGGCTTGGCATAACGGCAGGCAAAAAGCAGGGCTGTGCGGTAACAAGAAACAGAATTAAGAGAATAGTTAGAGCCGCTTACAGACTTAATGAGGCGGAATTTCCACTGGGCTATGACATAGTTTTTGTGGGAAGAAACGATATAGGGGAAAAGAAAACTCAGGATATTGAAAGATTTATAAAAAAAAGACTCATTAAAGAGATGAACAAGCCTGTTTCAAAGGGTAACAAGGCAGGCAGGACGAAGAGAAAGTAAAATGAGTAAACTGGCTCAGCTGCTGATAAGGTTTTATCAGCGTTTTATAAGTCCTCTTTTCGGACCAAGGTGTAAGTATTATCCGAGCTGTTCGGCATACGCACTGGAGGCATACAGAAAGCACGGCTTTTTTAAAGGCACGCTGCTTACTGTGTGGAGATTGCTTAGATGCAATCCGTGGAGTCTGGGGGGAGTTGACTATGTTCCTGACAAGCTTACCACTGAGTATTTTAAAATCAGAAAAAAATAAGCCTGAGAGCTTAATCAGATATATAGGTGTATTCATATGACAAATAATTGATCTGGAGGATATTAAATGGGTATTATTGCGACCCCTTTGGGCTGGATAATGAAAGGCTGCTATTTTGTATGCAAAAACTACGGAATAGCACTGCTGCTTTTCACTATCCTTACAAGACTTATAGTATTTCCGCTTAACGTCAAGCAGCAGAAGAGCACGGCAAGAATGACGATGCTCCAGCCTGAGCTTGAAAAGATAAAAAAGAAATACGCTAAAAACCAGCAGAAGATGCAGGAAGAGCAGATGAACCTTTACGCCAAGGCAGGCGTAAACCCTATGGCAAGCTGTTTGCCAATGTTGATAACAATGGTCATCTTGTTCGCACTTATCCCTGTTATTTACGGACCTCTTACCTACGTTTCAAACGCAGACAAGGAAGAGCTTACAGACTCAAACAACATGATATCAAATCTTTATGTTGTCAGTGCTGAGGTAAAGAGCAAGGATACTACTATAGAGAAACTTCTTGCAAAGTATGAAAAAGACGGTGCTACTGAGGACGAGGCTTACGATAAGCTCCAGGACCTTTTGACAAATAAGGAAGAATATCCAAAGTCTGCAAAGGCACTTTCAAATGATAACAAGATATCAAACGTTATGGACGCTATCAAGGCTCATAATGATATCGACAGTTTCATTCTTAATGAGAACTATTTCTCAACAAATCTTATTCAGTCAAGACCTGAGCTTATGACTTTCGTTTTCACTGAAAAAGAGGGCGGACAGTATGCTGACATACTTCCAACAAGCGTAAAGGCTGCGGCTGATGATTTCAACTACAGCATTTTCGGACTTTTCCTTGGAAAGATACCAACAATGAAGGATCTTTCATGCATTATCCCTATTGTATCAGCACTTTTGCAGCTTATAGTGACATTCGTTTCACAGCATTTTGCAAAGAAGAACAATCCTGACGCCGCTAATATGGGCGGAATGGGAATGAAGATAATGCTTTACGGTATGCCTATCTTCTCACTTTGGATCGGTTTCAGCTATCCGGCAGGTCTTGGTCTTTACTGGTGCTATTCTTCACTGTTCGCACTGGGACAGACTATCGTACTCAATAAGATCTACACACCTGAACACGTTGCAGAGCTTGTTCAGAAGGATATCGCAAAGCAGAAAAAGAGAGGAAAGCCTACTCTTATGGAGAAAATGGCTGAGGCTCAGATGATACAGGCTGGTAAGGATCCTGCTGAGATCAGAAAGTCACTTTCTGACGATGAGGATTGCGAAGAGCCTAAGAAGAAAACAAAAACAGAGCTTAAAGACGAGCAGAGAAAACGCCTTAACGAGGCCAGAAAGAGAATGGCTGAGAAATACGGCGACGAATATGACGATTCACAGGATTGACCTGTTGTTGACTAAACTTTTTTAGCGAGAGGAGCAGAAAAATGAAACAGATCTTTACAGCCGCATCTGTAGAAGAGGCAAAGAACAAAGCGGCAGCTGAATTTGGAACAGAAGTAGAAAAGATCACATTCACAGTCCTTGAAGAGCCTAAAAAGGGCTTTTTCGGAAAAATCAAGGGCGAGGCAAAGGTAGAGGCTGAATATGAGCCTGAAACAATAGTTGAGGCAGAGCCTGAAAAGGTGGAAGTGACCGAGAAAAAGGCAGAGGTACAGGAAGAAGTCAAGACAGAGGTAGAGTGGAGCGACACTTTGCAGAAAAAGGCTGACTGTGCAAAGGAATATATACTCAATGTCATAAAGGCAATGGGCATCGACAATGCTGACATCGAGGTAACAAAGCTTGAAAACGGTGCATTTTTTGAGATAAAGAGCGAAGAGTTTGAAAAGCTTATCGGCAAAAAGGGCGATATCCTCGATTCACTCCAGTATCTTGCATCACTGGTATGCAACAGGATAGACAGAGAGTATTTCAGAATATCCACAGACTGCAACGGTTTCAGAGCAAGAAGAAAAACTCAGCTTGAGGAGCTTGCAAGAAAGATAGCAAACAACGTTAAGAGGAGCGGCCGTTCATCAGCTCTTGAGCCAATGAACCCATATGAGAGAAGAATCATTCACGCTGCTGTATCAGAGATAGAGGGCGTTACATCTCAGTCAAAGGGTGAAGAGCCTTGGAGAAAGGTAATAATAAGCTCTACAACTCCTAGAAAATATGATAACAGAGGCGGATACAAGAAGAACGGCGGCAGAAGAAGAAACAACAATCGCCGCTCAAAGGGCTTTGATATCACAACAAGCTTTGAAAAGGACTACAAAAAGCCAAAGCCTGAGGACACAATGAAGGATTCAGGTCTTTACTCAAAGATAGAGTTCTAAATTAAAAATGATAATAAGAAAACACGCTGAATTTTGGTTCAGCGTGTTTTTTTGTGCATATATTCGTATTATAATTTTTTCTTTTTCATTTGACCCTTGTTGCGTGGATATTTTTCAGGCGTTTCAGATACTTTTCTTATGAGGATAAGCGTTCTGCCGTCGCCTGTTGGAAGTTCATAGTCAAAGACCTCTTCGACCTTTCCTCCCAGTATCTTAATAGCATTTTTAGCCTCTTTCAGTTCATCATTTCCTCCCGAACCTTTTAAAGCCGCAAAATATCCGCCGACTTTTACAAAAGGCAGACAGTATTCACAAAGGTCGCTTAGGTTTGCCACTGCTCTTGCTGTGGCAATGTCATACTGTTCACGACACTCCATATTTCTGCCAAGCTCTTCTGCTCTGCCGTGTATGCAGGTCGCACCAAGGTCAAGGCTGTCTGAAAGCTGTGCAAGAAAATTTATCCTCTTGTTAAGGCTGTCAAGAAGTGTAAGCTTTATATCATCACGAACTATCTTCAGCGGACAGGACGGAAATCCTGCACCTGTGCCAACGTCTATGACTTTTGCGTTTTCTTTTACCTCAAAAAGAGTGAAAGGATAAACGCTGTCAAAAAAATGTTTTATTGCAATGCCCTCAGGGTCAGTTATGGCAGTGAGATTTATTTTTTCGTTCCACTCACAAAGAAGTTCAGCATAGGTCTCAAAACGTGAATAGTCGCCCTCTGATATTATAATGTTGTAATTTTCAAAAAGCTTTATAAAATCGTCTTTTGCAATAAGACTTGCCATGCCTATCCCTCCTTTTTATCGCTGTTTTTCTGTGCCGAGAGCCAAACCAGCAGCACGCCAACGTCCGCAGGGTTCACTCCACTTATACGGCTTGCCTGACCAACTGATACAGGCTTTATCTTATTGAGCTTTTCAGCCGCCTCAAGTCTTAATCCCTTGATATCGTTATAGTCGATATCAGCAGGCAAAGCCTTTTTCTCAAGCTTTCGCATAGCCTCCACCTGCTCAAGCTGTATCTTTATATAGCCGTCATATTTTATCTGCAACTCTACCTGCTCTTTTACCTCTGCTGAAAGCTCAGGTCTTTCGCTGTCAAATGGTGCAAGACCGTCATATGACACCTGCGGGCGGCGGATAAGCTGTGCAAGCTTTATGCCGTTGTTGAGAGGGTCAGTGCCTACAGATTCAAGATAAGCGTTTATCTCAGGGTTTGGTGCAATATTTATCTTTGAAACACGCTTTATCTCAGCGGCTATCTGTGCATTTTTGTCAAGCAAATGCTGATATCTTTCGTCTGAGATAAGCCCTATCTCATGTCCGATAGGCGTAAGCCTTATGTCAGCATTATCCTGCCTGAGAAGAAGTCTGTATTCACTTCGTGAAGTGAGCATTCTGTAAGGGTCTGAACAGCCCTTTGTAACAAGGTCGTCAATAAGAGTGCCTATGTATGAGGACGCTCTGTCCAGTATAAGCTGCTTTCTGCCAAGAATTTTCAGTGCAGCATTTATTCCTGCAATAAGACCCTGTGCGGCAGCCTCTTCATATCCCGAAGTGCCGTTGAACTGACCTGCACCGTAAAGACCGTCAAAAGCCTTGAACTCCAGCGTAGCAGAAAGCTCTGTAGGGTCGCAGCAGTCATATTCTATGGCATAGGCATTTCTCATTATCTCAACGTGCTCAAGTCCTTTTATTGTGTGCAAAAATTGCAGCTGAACGAACTCAGGCAGTGATGATGACATACCCTGCAAATAGTATTCGTCAGTGTCAAGACCCATTGGCTCGATAAAAAGCTGATGCCTTGGCTTGTCTGAAAATCTCATTATCTTGTCCTCGATAGACGGACAGTATCTAGGACCAATGGCGTGTATCCTTCCCGAATAGATAGGTGAAAGATGTATGTTATCCCTTATTACCTTGTGAGTTTCCTCATTTGTATAAGCAACATAACATTTTACTTTATTTTCAAGTTTTTCATGATTATCAAAAGAAAACGGAGTTATATCATCATCGCCGCACTGGACTTCAAGCTTGTCAAAATCTATTGAACGCTTGTGTACACGGGCAGGGGTGCCTGTTTTGAAACGTCTTATGGTCATGCCTGCCTTTTTAAGACACTCTGTAAGGCTGAGTGCAGGCAAAGTTGCGTCAGGGCCGCTTGAATATGATACTGCACCCACATGAACAGTGCCGCCGAGATATGTTCCTGTTGATATCACAACAGCCTTGCAGTCGTACTCAGTGCCAAGTTTTGTACGCACACCACGAACAGTTTTGCCGTCATCTTCAAACAGTATATCAGTTATCTCAGCCTGTTTCAGATAAAGACCCTCTGTGTCCTCGATAGTTTTTTTCATAAGCTTGTGATATTCCACACGGTCTATCTGTGCTCTCAGACTGTGAACGGCAGGACCTTTTCCACGATTTAATATCCTGCTTTGGATAAATGTTTTGTCAGCAGCCTTGCCCATTTCGCCGCCCAAAGCGTCTATCTCACGAACAAGATGTCCCTTTGCAGTTCCGCCTATGGAAGGGTTGCAAGGCATATTTGCAACGCCGTCAAGGGTAATGGTAAAAAGTGCTGTCTTTAGACCGAGCCGTGCCGCAGCCAAAGCCGCCTCGCAGCCTGCATGGCCTGCACCTATCACGATAATATCAAAATATTCCTTTTGCATAATAAAACCACCTGTCTGAAAATAAGACCGAAAAAATTACTTTCCTACGCAGAATTTTGAAAATACCTCGTCAACGACCGCCTCTGTTGCCTTTTCGCCTGTCAGCTCAAGCAGTGCGTTTGCACCGTTGTCTATCATCACCGTTACAGCGTCAAGAGTTTCGCCCATATCAAGGCTCTCCAGTGCCATATAAAGATATTTTCTTGCCCTTTCTGCACAAGCCTTTTGACGCTCGTTTGCAAAAATAGTGCTGTCAGCGTCATATCCGCCAATGCCCAAAAGCTCCTCTGCGGCTTTTTGAAGTTCTTCTCTGCCCTCGTCAAGCTTTGCAGATATCTCTATCACATGGTCTGAATACTTTTCAAGCTGCGACTTTTCCACAACGTTTTCAAGGTCAGACTTGTTGAGAACTATGATAACTTTCTTTCCAAGCTTTTTCACATATTCAAGCAGTTCTTTGTCTTCTTCGTCGAGCTCTCTTGAAATGTCAAAAACTTCTATAACAAGTATAGCGTTTTCAAGCTTTTTCTTTGCTATCTCAACGCCTATCTTTTCAACTTCATCATCAGTTTCATGTATTCCCGCAGTGTCTGAAAGCTTTAAAATAAGCTCTCCAAGCTTTGCACTTTCTTCAATAATATCTCGTGTCGTGCCTGCCACGTTTGTGACTATAGAGCGGTCAAAGCCCAAAAGCATATTCATAAGCGTGGATTTTCCCACATTCGGCTTGCCTGCGATAACAGTGTCAACGCCGTTTTTCAGTATCATTCCACTGTCATAATCTGCTATTATCCTGTCAAGTCCTGCCAAAGCTTTTTTAAGGCTCTCTCTGAGGTTATCCTCAGATATCTCAGGCAAGTCCTCCTCAGGATAATCCACCCATGCTGCAAGCTCGCCAAGAATGGTGACAAACTTTTTAGACATAGCGGAAATAAGCCTGAAAAGCCTGCCCTCCTTTGTGAGGTTTGCAGAATTAAGTGCATATTCTCCCTGAGCGGAGATAGTTTCCATTACGCCCTCAGCCTGAGTAAGTGAAAGCTTTCCGTTGAGAAAAGCCCTTTTTGTGAACTCACCCCTCTGAGCAAGCTCCGCACCCTGTTCAATGCAAAGTCTGAGGACTTTTTTTGTAACATATATTCCGCCGTGACATGATATCTCACAGACGTTTTCGCCGGTGTATGACCTAGGTGCACGGAAAACCGTCAGAACGCCGTCATCGACTTCTCTGCCGTTTTTGTCAACTATTTTTCCGTATGCACAGGTATAACCCTCCATGTTTTCAACACTTTTGCATGACAGAGGTTTAAAAACCTTTGCACCTATGCTTATGGCGTTTTCTCCGCTTATTCTTATGACTGATATACCGCCCTCAGCGAGTGGTGTCGAAACTGCACATATATCTTTCATTTTTACCTCTTTTTAATCTGACAGAGCCTTTCCCTGCCATGAATCTCTTCTTCCCATTTCTTTATCTATCTCGTTCATAACGCAGAATTTTTTCAAACTCCATAGCGGTGCTAAAAGGTCGTCCTTTGCACCGTCCCCTGTGACACGTTGTATAACTATCTCAGCAGGCAAAAGTTCAAGCTGGTCGCAGACGATATTGACATACTCGTCCATATCCAAAGCCCGAAATTCTCCACGCTTGTACATCTCAGCAAGTGCAGTGCCTTTCAAAACGTGCAAAAGATGTATCTTTATGCTCTGTATATCAAGCTGACCGAGAGTTTTTGCTGTTTCAAGCATCATATCTCTGTTCTCATTCGGAAGTCCGTCGATGATATGCACGCACACATTAACATTCCGCTTTCTGAGCATTTCATAGCCTTTGAGAAAATCCTCAAATGTATGACAGCGGTTCATCTTCAAAGCTGTTTCATCATGGATAGTTTGTAAGCCAAGCTCCACTGTAAGAAACGTTTTTTCAGCAAGCTCGCCAAGGAGATCGGCTTTTTTCTCGTCGATACAATCCGCCCTCGTTGCGATAGAAAGCCCTGCCGTATTTTCAAATGACAGGGCTGTATAAAACATTTTTCTCAGCACATTTACATCAGCATAGGTGTTCGAGCCTGCCTGAAAATACGGTATGCACAGACCTTCGCTCCACTTTTTGCTCATTCTTTCCCTTATCTCTTTATATTGAGTAAGGATATCTTCATGAGGGTCGCCTGCGAAATCTCCGCTCATTTTCGCCGAACAGAACACACAGCCTCCCACTCCTTTTGTGCCGTCCCTGTTTGGACAGCCAAGGTCGATATTAAGCGGTATCTTAAAAACCTTAGTGCCGAACTTGTGCCTTAGATAGTAATTATAGGTGTGATATCTTTTGTTATCGTCCGAATACGGAAAAGGATTATCAAACTTACTATTCATTTGCCGGCTCCGCAGTCTGTTCTGTTGTCTGAGGCGGTTCGGTAGGCTCTGTAACAGGTTCGGTCACAGGCTCTGTTTCAGTAGCCGTTGTTGTGGTAGTAGTCGTTGTTGTCGGGCCAGGCTGATTTATTATCTCAGTTTCTGTTACTGTATAATAAGGCTTATCGTTATTAGTTGTGGTAGCGGAAGTTGTTGTGGTAGTAGTGCTTTCAGTTTCCTCAGGTCTGTCGATAGCCGTGGTGGTAGTGGTTTTCTTCTTCTCGTTCTTTTTAGTTACAGTCACGATCTCTCCGTCTTTAGTCTTTGAAGTAACAGTGATGATATTTTCGTCAGGATCATCATTGTTATCATTGGTCGGCTGGTCAAAGCTATTATGGTTGGTATCAGTGTCCGCAGGAGTTTCTCTGATAGGGTCAGTGACCTTATTGCCGATGCCGTAAACAAGGGATATACGCTCTTCTATGGCTTTCATGGCGTCAGGAAAAGGTATACCATTATTATAGGAATCCTCGAGGCCCTGAGTATAATCCCCTGAGAAAAAGGTCTTGAAAGAAAGAGACAGATTGTTGTCCTGCACGATATCGCTGCCTGAAACGGCAATAAAGAAAACGCAGGCAAAAAGCATTATCACCGCCAATGAAAGCAGATTTATAAAGCTGTAGTGCTCTTCAAGATTGGTTTCCGCAAGCTCTTCCGCAGCCTCCTCGGCAGCCTCGCACTCCTCAGGTATCTCATATTCATCGTCAGTATGAACGATATTGAATTGTGTTACTTTATCTTCCATAGGTATTTTCCTCTTTTTATGACGCATATTCTGCCGCAAGTGTTATAATGCTCACAGCAAAAATAAGCACGGTCATAATAGTTTTTGTTATCATAACTCTGCCATAGGCTGCCTGAGATCTCTCGGAAAGCTTTTTGAAAAGCTTGCAGAAAGCCCTCTTTGCAGGCGGGCAGACGATAAAGAACGATATTATTATAAGTGTGATATTTTTAAGCACTGCACTTTTTACCGACACGCTGAGAGTGTATTTCACATTCACTCCCATGAGTGCAAAAAGCCACTTTTTATATCCATAGAAACTGTCAAAATAAAGTCCGCCGAAAATAACAAGTGCAGTGAGCACAAGATAGATATACTTCACAACAGCTGGCAGCTTTGACAGCGGTCTTTCAAGGAAAAGCTTTTCAAGCAGACAAAGTACAGCCGCACAAAGTCCCACTATGATAAAGTTCACCTTTGCCTGATACCATATTGAAAGTGCCAGACCGCAAAGAACATAGCAAATGAAAGTAAAGACCTTGTTCATGTTCTTTTTGCAGCCGAATACCTCGCTGAAAAACTCAACAACAGTTGTGTTGAAACTTTTTATCATGCCTGAAAAAAGTCCGTCAGCCTCAATGTTTGTGTAGTTGTCAGGATAAACAAAGCCGTTTGTCAGACCAAGTCCCTTTGCCATATCCGAAAGTCCGGTGAAAAGAAAATAATACTGTGTCAAAAATGACAGCATACCAAGCCAGCAGCCAAGAGTAGTTATCTCTTTGCCGTTAAGACCTGCAAGCTTTATCTGCTCGAAAACTCCTGCAAGAAGTACTACCTTGCCAAGTCCGAAAACTATCTTTGTAAGACCTTCGTTGAGCTTTGCACCTGTGACCTCACGATGCCTTATCTGCGGCTCAATATCACCGTATCTCACCAGAGGGCCGACCACCATAAAATGCAGTGACACCATATAGGTCAAAAGGCAGAAAATATTTTTCTCTCCCTTGCAGTTGCCTTTGAAAACATCATATACATAAGAAATTCCCCTGAGCATATAATATCCCATACCAATAGGAAGTATGGCAGCCTCAAAGCTCAGTTTCTTTACCTTATTATATAGTATATTCTGACCGAATATAAGCATGAGCGACAGGTTCATGAGTATATCCAGCGTCAGAAAAATTCCGCAGACCGCTTTTTTATCACGGTTCTTTGAAATGATAAGACCAAAGAGCCAGTCGAGAATGACCGACAGGAAAATAAGACAGAACACAAAAGGTCTGCCCCAGCTGAAAAACAGCAGTGAGCATATTATCAGAACAAGATTTTTATATTCTGCACTTCTGTCGAAAAGTGAAATTATGGTCATTATCGGGAACATTCCCAGTATAAATATAAGATCGGAATAAACCAAAATAAATTGCTCCTTAATATTTATATATGTTAAAATATTTTTGTATATCTTTTGCATACGATTTATATCTATAATTTTATCACAATTCACTAAATATAGCAAGCAAAATTATAAAGAAAATCTAAATTTTTCAGAATTTTTCAAAAAGTATTTGCAAATATTAAAAACTGTGGTATAATTATAGTAAATAAATGTGCAATTCTACTTGGGGAAGGAGTGGCAGAGTTGGCTTCTATTTTAGTTACAGGAGCAAGCGGAATGATAGGCTTGTACCTTACATCCAGCTTACTGCACAAAAAGCATCGTGTATATGGAATAGATACACGCAAAAATGAGTTCATCGGAACTGATCCGAACTATACTTTTATCCAGTGTGATATTACTGATAAGGACGCTATCACCAATGTAATCGATAGCAACAAAATAGACGTAGTCGTACATCTGGCAAATTCTGTAGATAACGATATCGACCCATATGTAACAGACGCTGAGATGAAAAAGAGCAAGATATGCGATAAGTTTATCTATGCGGCTGCAAACAAGGCTGAGGTAAGGAGCTTTATCCTACTTAGCACAACAGCTATCTATGGCGTTCAGAAGGGCAGAGAGCCTATAAGAGAAACTGCTCCTGAAAAGGGCAATTCAAACTATGCAGATCTTAAAATGACTTCTGAGAAGATAATGCAGAAGGAATTTAAAAAGTCTGAAACTATCCCTGTTATCGCAAGAGTAGCTCCGATATATGACGCTGAGTATACTCAGAACCTGAGGGACAGAGTATTTGACGCCAAGGAAAATGTAGCCTACATATTCAATGACGGCGAGTATGGTTTTTCATTCTGCTGTGTATTCAATCTTATCGACTTTATAAATGGTATCATCAATGTGCCGACAGGAAGATATGAGGGAATCTATAATCTTGCCGACTCAAGACTGATAACAGCCAAAGAGATAATCGACTATGAGAAGGAACATCACCGTATAGGTGCTGTTATACAGAAGTCGCCTGGAATGGGAATCAGTATAAACAAGGGTAAAATGAAAACTGACTACCGCTATTTTGACCCGTCTATAACTTTCAATAACTGGAATATAGACAACACAAGGGCAAAGAGAATAGCACCTTTCAGATGGACTCTTTCAAACACAAAATAAAGAAAAAAGGCAGTCCTTGGGCTGCCTTTTCTTGTAATGTTCCATGTGGAACATATGATAGTCATACAGGAGGGCAGGTATGATAAATAGCAAAAGGTTCACGAAAATAATATGTATCGCCTGTGCGGCAGGCTGCTGCCTTTCTTCCTGCGGCAGCACCGGTGATGAAAAGCCTAAAAAGCTTTCCAGCGTCAGCACGGGAGTGACAACAACGGTCACAACAAGCGAAAAATCAGTTGAAACTCTCATGGGTTCAGTGACTACTATACAGACCGCTGCGACCTGCACGAAGATATCATTTGACGGCGGATATACTCTCTTTGCAAATGCTCAGGGCGGTTATACGCTTATAAACAGCTCAAATGAGATAGTTGATAAGATCGAGATAACTGACGATAATGGTGATAAGCTTACGCTTACTTGTCAGGACAATATGGTCAAGCTTACAAAGGACAGCGACGAGGTAAACTCTTTTAGCTATAAGGGCACAAGGATAATAATTTCAAACAATGAGGTCTACTATGCAAGCACAAAGGTGACGTATGTTGATGAAAGTTTCAGCAGCTTTGATGTTACTGACAAGGTTTCCATTAAGTGCATTGCAGAAGGCAGATTTGAAATAACTAAAAGCGGCAAGACTGTTGACAAAGCCACTGTCAAGGACGTGAACGGTTCAAAGTATGTCCTTGAGGCTGTTGACAGGGGCATCGAGATAACAAACACTGATGACGAACTTATGGAGTCCATAGTTGTGGGAACAAACTACATAAGCGTTTCAGGTGAAAAGGTGATAATAAACGGCAAGACTATGCAGCCTCCTCACAGTGCTGACATAACGGCTGTCACTACCACAGCAACTACTACAACTACTACCACTACTACGACCACAACGACTACTGCAAAGCAAACTGAGAAACAGACTGAACCGCAGATCAGTGCAGAAACTGAGCCGCCTGTTCAGGAAGAACCTCAGACGCCGCAGCCAGCTGAACCTTCAGAGCCTGAGTCAAGCACAAATATGTCAAACAGAAATCTTTCTGCTGAAACATCTGAACTGCTCGGCTATGTAAATGAGGTCAGACGTCAGTATGGTCTTAGAGAACTTGGCGGACTTGAACTTCTTGACTCTGCGGCAGGCGTGAGAGCAAATGAACTTCTTGAATCTTATTCTCATGACAGACCTAACGGCGACTCGTACCTTACGGCGATTGAAGAAACTGATCTTCCTGAATGGAGAGCAGTGGCAGAAAATATCGCATACGGAATGAACGGCATGAGCACTGTGAAAGAGGCTTTCGACGCATGGATGAATTCACCGCCTCATAGAGAAAATATCCTCAACCCTGATGTGCGTTACATGGCGTGTGCAAAAGCCATAACGACCCAGGACGGTAACGATTATACATACTGGGAGCAGCTTTTTTACAGCGACGTATAAAAACAAAATCGGACGGACTTTCAAAGTCTGCCCGATTTTTTGTTCCATGTGGAACATTTTATTCTGTTTTTTGCTTTTCTGAGGGTATCTTTATTATGTATTCAATGTAATCATCATGATCAATACGCTTTGCGTCAGCCTTTACTCCTGCAAGCCTCATGACGTCCATTGCCTTGTTTACCGTATTGAAAAATAATCTCACATCTTTGAGCATAACTGCCCTTTTGTGATAGCTTGACCTCTGTTCGTCATCTTTCAAAAGTTTCGTAATGTATTTTTCCAAAGCGTCAACAGTCCAGCCGTTTTCAGATGCCTTGTTAAGTATGGCAACCCTGCGGTCACAGTCAGAGATACGCAGCAAGGCCCGTGCATGACGTTCTGACATATTGTGGTCAAGAATTATCTTGCGTTCCTCGTTCGTCAGCTTTAGAATACGCAGCTTGTTCGCAACCGTAGACTGAGCAAGTCCAAGACGGATAGCTGCTGATTCCTGCGTCATACCATACTTTGTGATAAGTTGTGAGATAGCCTCAGCCTCTTCAAAAAAGTTTAGATCGCAACGCTGAATGTTTTCAATAAGTGCAATGACCTGCGAACGTTCCTCTGTTGCATTTATAAGGATACACGGCACAGACCTCAGCCCTGCAAGCTTTGCGGCACGCAGTCGCCTTTCACCTGAAACAAGCTCAAAAGTTCCATTCACTCTCCGTACCGTGAGAGGCTGAATGATACCGTCCTGAGAAATGCTTTTCGCAAGGCTTGTCAGCTCAGCAGGTGAAAAATATCTTCTTGGCTGAACAGGGTTCGGCTTTATCTCACCTATGGAAATGTCGATTATCTTGCCAAGCGTTTGATATGGTGACGCTCTCTGAGGTTCTTCTGTGTCCTCACTGAAAGCTTTGGTCAATGTTTTTGGAAAAATGCTCATTTTTATACCTCCGTTTCTATATAAATACATGATATCATGCTGCAGATCATAATGCTATATTTTATTCAGAAAACTTTTCTTCCTATTGTGACCAAAAATACTACTTAAATAATAATTTCTCTGACTTTCTATCTTAACCGACACAGCATTTGTCATATAATATCGGTTCGTGTTTTGTTCCACATGGAACAATTTTGAGAAAAATTTTCAAAAGGTCTTTTCAAAAGGAGAAAAGTGTAGTATAATAATATTTGAGATGATTTTCTAATGAAAAGAGGTAAAGAATATGGGAAAGATAATAGCCGTTTCTAATCAAAAGGGCGGCGTTGGAAAGTCAACCACCGTTGTGAATCTTGCGGCAGTTTTCGGACTGAAAGGCAAAAAAGTCCTTATCGTTGACTTTGACCCACAGGGTAACACGACCACAAGTTTTGGCATAAAGAAAAAAAGCATACGAAATACAGTGTATGATGTGATATTTGAGGACTGTTCGGTTTTTGAGGCTGTCGTGCCTACCGCTTGTCGTGGTGTATCTGTTGTTCCTACCACGCAGGACCTTTCAGGTGCGTCCGTTGAGCTTGTCAACGAAAAGGACAGAGCAATGAAACTTCGCAACGCTCTCATGCCTGCAAAAGAATTTTACGATTACATTTTCATAGACTGCCCGCCTACACTTGATATGCTCGCAATAAATGCACTGGCGGCGGCAGATTCGGTACTTATACCTCTTCAATGCGAGTTTCTTTCTCTTGAGGGACTGGTTGAGCTGCACAATACTATAAATAGAGTAAAAGCATCATTCAATCCTGACCTTGATATCGAGGGGATTTTGTTTACAATGTGCGTTGAAAGATATAAAATAACGGGTCAGATAATAAGTGAGGTCAAAAAGCACTTTTCAAAGGAAGTCTTTGAAACCACCATACCGAGAAATGTTGCTTTGTCTGAGGCTCCAAGCTTTGGCGAGCCTGCCGTTTACTATGACAAGAAAGCCAAAGGCTCAAAGGCATATGAGAACCTTGCAAAAGAAATGGTTAAAAGAGAGAAAAAGAAAGCGGCAAAGAATAAAGATAAGTAATGTTCCATGTGGAACATTACATCAATGTAAATGTGAAAGGGTAATACAATGGCTAAAAAAAGTAAAATGGACAGGGGCCTTGACAGCCTGTTTTTTGATAATTCTATAGATGTCGAAGAAACTGACAGCAATGCGGCTGATGATAAAAACGGTTCAGAGGGCGGCATCTCTATGGTGAGAATATCACTTATAGAGCCTGATAAAAAGCAGCCACGTTCTGAATTTGACGAAGAGGCTCTCAACGAGCTTGCCGAAAATATCAGACAGCATGGCGTTTTGCAGCCTATACTCGTCAGACCACTTGACAACGGCGGATACAAAATCGTTGCAGGCGAACGCAGGTGGCGTGCGTCACGTCTGGCAGGTCTTGAGGAGATACCGGTATATATAAAGGAACTGACAGACCTTGAGGCTGCGGAAATATCCCTTATCGAGAATATCCAACGTAAAGACCTTACTCCTCTTGAGGAGGCTGCCGCTTATCAAACTCTTATTGAGACCTACGGTCTTACGCAGCAGCAGGTAGCAGAGGCTGTGGGACGTTCACGTTCAGCGGTAGCAAATTCTATAAGACTGCTTTCTCTTAGCGAGAACGTAAAGAAAATGCTCGGTGATAAGAAAATAACTGAGGGTCATGCCAAGGTTCTGGCAGGCGTTGTGGATAAAGATGTTCAGGATAAGCTTGCTGCCCAGTGTATAGAAAAAGGCTGGACGGTAAGAGAGCTTGAAAAAGCTGTGACAGATCTTGAAACAAAGAAAAAGACTGAGAAGAAAATAAAGCGTACTATCACAAATCCTATGTACACGGAATTTGAGATAAGAGTAAATCAGGCTACAGATAAGCTCCGTGTAAGTCTGAGTGAGGATAAAAAAGGCGGCTCAAAGCTTGACGTCAAATTTGGCTCTGACGTTCAGGTGGATAAGATACTCAACGCCCTCGCAGAGCTGCTCATGAACTGCTGAGTCATTACTTTTTATATGGAAAAAATGTCTGTTCACGCAGGCATTTTTTTATTGATCAAATGTGTTGGATTTATCTGTCAGGAAGTCATAACTAACCGAAAACAGGGCTTTTACAGCGTATAAATCAAGAAAAAATGTGGTAAAAGGTCTTTACAAATTGAAAAATAAGTGTTATACTATAAGAGTTAAAACAGATGTATTCTCAAAAAGTTTGTTACAGCTTACTTTGAAAGAAAATGTCTGCTGTCCTTAAAGAGATACGCCGTGAAAAGCGTGTCAAAAAGGAGATTTGAGTTTTGAGCTTTTGCTTGAAATATCGAGAAAGGAATGATTCTAAAATGGCAAGAAAAATGAAAACCATGGACGGAAACAACGCTGCTGCTTGGGCGTCATACCCATTTACAGAAGTCGCTGCTATCTATCCAATCACCCCATCATCTGTTATGGCAGAAGTAACAGACCAGTGGGCTGCCAAGGGTAAGGAAAACCTCTTCGGCACTCCTGTAAGACTTGCAGAGATGCAGTCTGAGGCAGGTGCGTCCGGTACGGTTCACGGTTCTCTCGCAGCCGGTGCTCTCACAACAACATATACAGCTTCACAGGGTCTTCTTCTTATGATCCCTAACCTGTATAAGATTGCAGGTGAGCTGCTCCCTTGCGTTATCCACGTTTCCGCAAGATGCGTAGCATCACACGCACTTAACATTTTCGGCGACCATTCTGACATCTATGCTTGCCGTCAGACAGGTTTCGCTATGCTTTGTTCTTCAAACGTACAGGAGGTAATGGACCTCGGTACTGTTGCTCACCTTTCAACAATCGAAGGCAGAGTACCATTCATCCACTTCTTTGACGGATTCAGAACATCTCACGAGATCCAGAAGATCGAGACATGGGATATGGAAGACGTAAGAGAGATGGTAGACTTCGAGAAGGTCGAGGAGTTCAGAAAGAGAGCTCTTAACCCTGAGCACCCTGTACTTAGAGGTACAGCTCAGAACCCTGATATCTTCTTCCAGGCAAGAGAGGCTTGTAACCCATACTACGACGCTATCCCTGGTATCGTAGAGGATTACATGAACAAGGTAAACGAGAAGATCGGCACAAACTACAAGCTGTTCAACTACTATGGTGCACCGGACGCTACTCACGTTATCGTAGCAATGGGCTCTGTATGTGATACTATCGAAGAAACTATCGACTACCTGAACGAGAAGGAAGGCACAAAGCTCGGTCTTGTTAAGGTTAGACTTTACAGACCTTTCCGTGCTGACAAGCTCGTTGAGGCTATCCCTTCAACTTGTGAGCAGATCTCAGTTCTTGACAGAACTAAGGAGCCAGGTTCTGAAGGCGAGCCACTTTATCTTGACGTCGTTGCTGCTCTCAAGGGCACACAGTTCCACGATGTAGCTATCGCTTCAGGCAGATATGGTCTTGGTTCTAAGGATACAACTCCTGCACAGATCAAGGCTGTTTACTGGAACGCAAGCTGGAAGGACACTTATAAGCCAAGATTTACTATCGGTATCGAAGATGACGTTACAAACCTCTCTCTCGAAACTGAGGGCAAGCTTGACTCTGCTCCGGCAGGTACAACTGCTTGTAAGTTCTGGGGTCTTGGTGCTGACGGTACTGTTGGTGCAAACAAGAACTCTATCAAGATCATCGGTGACCACACAGATCTGTATGCTCAGGCATACTTTGCATATGACTCAAAGAAGTCAGGCGGTGTAACAGTTTCTCACCTGAGATTCGGTAAGACACCTATCAAGTCAACATACCTTATCAATCAGGCTGACTTTGTTGCTTGCCATAATGAGTCTTATATCACTAAGTACAACATGGTACAGGACATCAAGCCAGGCGGAACATTCCTTCTGAACTGCCAGTGGGAGCATGAAGAGCTGGATAAGCACCTCCCAGGTCAGGTAAAGAGATATATCGCTGAGAACAACATCAAGTTCTATACTATCAACGGTGTTAAGATCGGTAAGGAGATCGGTCTGGGCAACAGAATAAACACTGTTCTTCAGTCTGCATTCTTCAAGCTCGCTAACATCATTCCTATAGACGACGCTATCAAGTATATGAAGGACGCTGCTACAGCATCATATTCTAAGAAGGGCGACGCTATCGTTAAGATGAACCATGACGCTATCGACGCTGGATGTCAGCAGGTTCACGAAGTTAAAGTTCCTGCATCTTGGAAGAAGTGCAAGGATACTCCAATGGGTATGCCTGCCGCTAAGTGTGCGGATAAGACTCTTCAGGACTTCGTAAACAACATTCAGATCCCTTGCAATGCTCAGGAAGGCGACAAGCTCCCTGTTTCAACATTCACAGGTATGGCAGACGGTACATTCCCACAGGGCTCTGCTGCATTTGAGAAGAGAGGTATCGCTGTTGACGTTCCTGCATGGAATGGCGACAACTGTATCCAGTGTAACTTCTGTTCATATGTATGTCCACACGCAGTTATCAGACCTGTTGTAATGACAGATGCTGAACTGAAGAAGGCTCCTAAGCTTGCTCAGGAGAAGGCAGTAGCTATGACAGGTATGCCTGGCTATAACTTCGTAATGACAATGTCCGCTCTGGACTGCACAGGCTGCGGTTCTTGCGTAAATGTTTGTCCTGGTAAGAAGGGAAACAAGGCTCTCAGCATGATGCCACTTGAAACTCAGCTTGCTGAGCAGGAAGTATTCAACTATGGTCTTACACTTGCTGAAAAGCCGGAAGTATTCGAGAAGTTCAAGGCTACAACAGTTAAGGGCTCACAGTTCAAGCAGCCATTGCTTGAATTCTCAGGTGCTTGTGCAGGCTGCGGTGAAACACCTTACGCAAAGCTCATCACACAGCTCTTCGGTGACAGAATGTACATTGCTAACGCAACAGGCTGTTCATCAATTTGGGGTGGTTCAGCTCCTTCAACTCCTTACACAGTAAATAAGGAAGGAAAGGGTCCGGCTTGGGCTAACTCACTGTTCGAGGATAACGCAGAGTACGGCTACGGTATGTACCTTGCACAGTCCACTATCAGAAACAGAACTATCGCTAAGGTTCTTGAACTGTCTAAGACAACTAAGGCAGCAGCTCTCAAGAAGGCTTGCGAAGAGTATCTTGAAACAGTAGACGACGGCGAGAAGAACTCACCAGCTACAGATAATCTTATCGCAGCTCTCAAGAAGACAAAGAACAAGGCTACTGAGGAGATCCTCAAGGACGCTGACTATCTGAGAAAGAAGTCAATGTGGATCTTCGGCGGCGACGGCTGGGCTTACGATATCGGATTCTCAGGCGTTGACCACGTTATCGCTCAGGGTCAGGACGTAAACATCTTTGTATTCGATACAGAGGTTTACTCAAATACAGGCGGACAGTCCTCTAAGTCAACTCCAACAGGTGCTATCGCTCAGTTCGCAGCAGCTGGTAAGGAAGTTAAGAAGAAGGACCTCGCAGGTATCGCAATGTCTTACGGCTATGTATATGTAGCTCACGTTGCAATGGGTGCTGATTACAACCAGTGCATCAAGGCTATCCACGAGGCTGAGTCTTATCATGGTCCTTCAATCATCATTGGTTATGCTCCATGTATCAACCACGGTATCAAGGGCGGTATGTCAATCGCTCAGACAGAGGAGAAGAAGGCTGTTCAGGCTGGCTACTGGCATCTGTATAGATTCGACCCACGTCTTAAGGCAGAGGGCAAGAATCCATTTATCCTTGATTCTAAGGCTCCAACAGCTGACTATAAGGACTTCATCATGGGAGAGGTTCGTTACAACGCTCTTGCAAGACAGAATCCTGAGAGAGCTGAAAAGCTCTTTGGTAAGGCTGTTCAGAACGCTAAGGACAGATATGATTATCTGCTCAGATACGCTAAGCTTTACAATACTGAGGAAAAGTAATCTAAGTTACTATAAAAAAGACGCTTACGCATTTCGGTGCGTGAGCGTTTTTTTGCATTGTTTTATAAGGGCAGAAAAAAACAGGCGGACGATAAAGTCCGCCTGTTTGCTGTTTTATTTGTTGTCAGGAGTTTGTCCAAGAATAAGCTGGTCGATAACTCTGTCTGTGGACTTTCCGTCAGTGTAGGTGAAGTTCTTCTTTATAAAGCCGTCCATTTTCTCAAACTCGTAGTCCTTATTTCTCAAAGCAGTCATAAGGTCGTCAAAGTTGTGAACTATCTTTCCCGGAACAAGATCTTCATAAGGTTCATAGAAATCTCTTGTAGCCTCGTAATGTTTCTGGTCAAAGGCAAAGAAAAGCATAGGCTTTTTCAAAAGTGACATTTCATAGATTATCGAGCTGTAGTCAGTGATGAGCACATCAACGATGAAAAGAATGTCATTTACTTCACGGTAACTTGATGCGTCAAGTATGCGGTGCTTGTATTGCTCAGGTATCTCCACCTTACGCCTTACAAACGGATGCAGCTTTACGATAAGCACTGAGTCGGTCTCTTCAAGAAACTTTCCCCATGACTCAAAATCAAGCCTGTCAAATGGGAAGTAAGCGTTGTTCGCATTGTCGCCTCTGAATGTCGGGGCGTACATATAAACTGTCTTTGCGTCCTTGCACTCTGAGAAGACCTCAAGCATTTCTGCTCTTGTTTTCTTTTTGTATTCCTCATCAAAGAAAATATCCGTTCTCGGTATTCCCACTGGATAGAACTTTTTGATGTCGATAGCAAAGCCCTCGGCATTGTGAAGTGCTGAATGGTATGAACTTACAGGCACATGAGTGTAGCACTTGTGTATCTTCGTGTTGAATGCAGGTGCACCCGACTTGCCAAGACGTTCAAAGCCCACCGACTTGAACGCTCCGCAAGCGTGCCAAACTTGAAGTATCTTTATGTGCTTTGGATAATCAACAAAATAAATGTCAGGGTAGTAGTCGTCAACAAGTATAATGTCAGAAGTCGCAAGATAATATGCAAATCTTATCATTGCAGGTATCGACCTGTTTACAGATATGCTCGCCTTGAAATCAAATCTGAACTTGAACTTGCTGTCAAGACCACGTTCCACCATTCTGTCATAAATGACCTTTTCGTTTCCGCCTATCTCAGCTCTCGAACCGCTGGCAAAAAGGATAATGTCGCCGTTTTTCTTTGCAAAATGGGTGAACAGGTTGAAAACACGTCTGAATCCCCATTTTTTCAGACCGTAAATATCTCTCACAATGAGTTTTTTACGGTTTGAAAGCATCTTTTTAAGTCTTTTCGGCAGAGTCTGTGACGGTTTCGGCTCTTTGTAGGTCACTGCCAAATAGTATTCCAAGCTGTCAAGATCGCTCTTTGACTCGGCGTAGAAAAGGTTTTCCGCACCACGTCTTATCTTGAAATTCATTGGATTGTCTTTTGTGTCATCCTCGACAGTCTCTACCTTGTCGGAGATTATGCAGGAATACTCATGGGTAAGCACCTGCTTTGAAAGGCATCTGCCGTCTTTGTCATAGGTATTTTTCAAGAGCGTGTTGCCGCTCAGAACATAGTCTGTGGCGTCGCTTGAGATCTGCGGCTCGTTCATGCCCTTGTATTTCTTGAATATTTTCAGGATATAATTGCCCGTTTCAATAGGCATTTCCTTGTTTGCAGACATCATGTTCACCCAAAGGTGGAAATGTCTGCCCGAAAGCTCAAATGACTGAGCAGGAAAACTCAGCGACCTGTCCTGCGTGATAAATCTTGCAGTGAGGTCAGTGAGATCCTCAGGCTCAAAGCCGATAAGATCGCCCTCGATGTGAAGTATTATTCTCTTGAACTCAACTCTTGTGAGTTCCGCAAATTTTTTGTTTCTCTTTTTAAGATCGTTTATTGTTTCTCTTCTGTTCCCGTAAATTTCTTCAAGATCCTGTCTTGTATTATCCATTGAATCTATTCCTTACTTTCTTGATAATAAATAACAAAGACAACACCACGCAAGGACCGCTTGGCGGTGCTGCCTTAACTTATGAGATCAAAGCTGTTACGGTTTTTTCTCTTATGATCTAGTTTACAGCTAGGTCTTTTAAAATACATTATAGCACATTGAAAATTATTTGTCAATAAGCATAAAAATCATGCAAAATATTTGTAAAAAATGCACACAACAAAAATTATTTGCACTTTCTGAGAAGATAAGCTTTCAGTATAGCCGCTGTAGTTTTTGCGTCAGGGAGCTTGTTTTCCATGACCATTTTGTAAGCCTCTTCAAGGGGCATTTTTGTGACGTCAAGAAACTCTCCTTCGTCAAGATGCTGCTCGCCGAAATCAAGACCCTCCGCCATGTACATATGGATTATCTCAGTATCGTAAGCCACAGTTGGATAAATGCAGCCAAGATATGTCATTTTCTCAGCCGTCGCACCTATCTCTTCTTTAAGCTCTCTTTTTCCACATTCAAGGTGATCCTCGCCGTATTCAAGCTTGCCGGCAGGTATCTCCATAAGAGCGGTCTTGAAAGGGTAGCGAAACTGTTTTACAAAATAAACATTCTCGTCCTTGTCAAGAGCCACTATACAAACTCCGCCTGGGTGATGAATGACCTCTCGTATGGTCTTGTAGCCGTTTTCAAGCTCTACATCATCACAAGTGAGATGAACAACTCTGCCCTTGTATATTTCCTTTTCGCTTATAGTCTTTTCATTCTGATACATTTTTATCCTCCCTCTCAGGTTTTATGCGTTCTTTTCCTCAGTCTTTGGAACTTCGTTTTCCTTCTTTTTTCTGCTTGTGAATCTAACTGCACCAAGATAAACGATAAGTGAGCCAAATCCAACGGCAGTTATGACCTTGCCCCAGAAAAGTCCCTTTGTTTCGTATGTGAACTGGATATCGTTTGAACCCGCAGGACAAAGCACAGCCATAAAGCCGTAATCTACCTTTTCGATATCAACGTCCTGACCGTTCACCTTTGCACTCCAGCCGTCGTCATATGGTACTGAGAAGAACACAAGATTATCCCTGTCAAGGTCTATCTTTGCGTTGAAACCGTATGAATCATAGCTGAATGACGAGCAGCTGTTTGCACGTCTGTCAAGGCAATTCTGATAATACTGGTCCGTTGAATAGTCAGTGCCCTTAAAGCTGTAGTAGCTGAGGATATCACTGTATTTTGCAGCCTGTTCAGGCTCAAGCACAAGTGCTTTCATGAGCATTGAAGTCTTGTCTACCTCTGACGCCTTTTGGATATCAGTGTCAAGACAGTAGTAGTCAAATGTAAAGCCCATTGGTATATAGTATTTGTTTTCGTAAACGTTAAAGCCGTTCTGGGTGTCAACATACTCAAAGCCGTAGAGATTTGTCAGAGTTTCAGGTGTTGAAACTTCTGAGATACCCTTTCTCTCGTTCTCTGTAAGTTCATTGAAATAATATTTTACAGAAAACAGACTTCTCAGCGGATAAACCTTTGTTTCCATTCTTGAGGCAACATCTCTCGTTTGTCCGATAGAGCCGTAGAAATCCATGATAGAAGTTGAAACGACGCTGTGGAAACATCTCATTGAGGACAAGTTCCAGAACATACACCAGTTGTCAACGTTCTCTGAGGTATCTATCCTGTAGAAATTGTTGTCTGCGTTGTAGTTTTCCGACTGTGATTCAAGCTTGTCCATGTTGATGTTGTCGCCGCCGTTTATGGCTCTGTTGATATAGTCGGTGTTGTCAGTTCCCTGCGTAACGCCGTATACGATAGATGAGGTCATGCAGATAACAACAGCTGCCGCAGTCATTGCCGATGCGACCTTCATGTAATCCACTTTTTTCTCTGCGACCACATAAATAAGCACGCCAAGCATTACCGTCATCACTATCGTAACGATAGCCTGAATGTAGTAAAGCTCGATATATTCAGGAACTTTGCCGTAGGAAACAACGCCGTTCTCATTTGTCGGCAGCAGACCGATGCCAATGAATATCGCACATACCACGCAAACAGGTACAAAGCCCTTTTTAAGATCGTCCTTGTTTTCAGCAATTACCTTTGCTGTCATAAGACACATAAGCAGGATAGGCATATAATACCACCTTGCATAATATGACGCATTGAACAAAACGAATGTTGAGTTCAGTATAGGAACGCAAGCCATTATGCCGAACACGATAATAGCCTTTGAAAGCCAGCTGTCTTTGCCTTTCTTTCTTGTTCTCATGAAAGCGATAACGCCTGCCATTGAGAACATAGGCAGATAGCCTGCCATTGACGCCCACCTTGCCTTGTCTGAGTTAAGGATATTTATTCTCGCAGGCATATCGGAGAGCATAAAGAATGACTGGATGATCCTAGGTATTCTTACATTCTCGCTGTATATAACAAGGTCAAGACCATAAAGTCTTTCGTTCACACGGTAGTTGCCCATTACGCTCAACGCCGACGGCAGGAAGATAACAGCGGATATCATCACGCCGATAACAGCCTCAAGGATAAGCAGACCGAATTTCTTCATGTCAATGTCGAAGTCCTTGTCAAGACATCTCAGGAAGAAGTAGATAACGATAAATACGACATCGCAGGCGAAGAAGAAATAGCTTATGGTCGCACATATAGCTACCGCTACCGCAAACGGACCCTTCTTGTTCTTTTGTACCAGCAGCTCGAATCCCAGCAGCATAAGCGGGAAGAACGCCGTTGCGTCATGGAAATGGTTGAAGAACACGTTGTAGGTCTGGAAACCTGAAAAGGCATAAAGCAGACCGCCTATAAAGCAGGCACTTGTGTTGTCAACAAAAAATCTGATATAAGCATATGCAGTTATGGCAGCTATAGCCGTTTTAAGTGCAAGCAGCCATGGTATCAGATAAGGCACTGCCCCTGACGGGAAAAGCGTGGTGAGCCAGAAAAACGGCGAACCAAGCAGGTAGAAAGCATATGAGCCTATAAAGCTTGAGCCTAAGTCTGTTCCCCAGTCCCAGCCCATGTTTCCGCTGCGAACAGCGTCATGGCAGTGCTGATAGAACATCATCTGCTGTGAATTAAAGTCGCCGTAATAGAGAAAAATGCCATTGTTCACTATCATTGACGGTATGAATGAGATCATCATGCCGATAAAAGCCACCGCAAACAGCAGCAGATACTTTTCTTTTGGCTTGCTGTCAGGGCTTTTGAGAAGTCCGTTTTTCTTAAACATTGTCTTGTCCTCTTTTTCTTTACTGATAATATATTGGTAAAAAACCATACACAATTCATTATAACACAGCTACATATAAAAATCAACATTTTAAACAGTCTTTAGAACGATTTTGAATAAAAAAGCTCATATGCAATAAGCACATGAGCCAGTCTGTTGCAAAAATGTCAAATCAACGGGCGAACACTGTTCGCCCCTATATACAAACAACGTGAATACGCAAAAGCATATGAGCATAGTTACAATACTATTTGTTCCCTTTTCTCTGAACAATGAAGATACCTGAGCAGACAAGGATAAGTGCGGCTATCCCCTGAACGCCAAATATACCCTTTTCTTTGAGAAGTATCGTTGAAAGCAGCACTCCGCACACAGGATTCATAAAGCCGAATATCGCCACCTTTGAAACAGGGTTGTGCTTTAAAAGCACCGACCATAATGAATATGCTGCCGCTGACACGAATGCAAGATATAAAAGCATGAGAAAAGCCTTTGCACTCATGTGACCGAGTCTGCCTCCCATTAAAAAGCCTATGACAGTGAGCACAGCTCCGCCGAAAACGAACTGCCAGCCGCTGAGCATAACAGGGTCTTCTGTTTCTGAGTAGCGTTTCATGTACACCGATGAGAAAGCATACGCACAGGTGCAGAGAAAAATAAATCCGTCGCCGAGAAAGTTAAAGCTTAATCCCGAAAGTCCCCCAAGATTTATAACAATGATACCCGAAAATCCCAGTATGCAGCCTGCTATCTTCACAGCGGTGAGCTTTTCAAGCTTGTATAAAAGCGAGGACACCAGTATCGCTATAAAAACGTTTGCACCGACTATTATTGCCGCTTTTACGCCCGTTGTGTGTGCAAGACCTATGTAGTAGAAAAAATACTGCAAAATGGTTTGAAAAAGGCTTATTATCATTATCTTTGGTATAGAAGTTTTTGTGGGGAGCAAAACTTTTCTCTCCGCTGTGCTGCCCATGGCAAGAGCCATTAGCCCTGCCACAAAAAATCTTATGCCGCCGAACACAAGCTGCGAACCGCTGTCGTTAGTGGTGATGTTCATAAGGCTGTAGCCCATTTTCACACAGGAAAAAGCACTTCCCCACAGCATACAGCATATAGACGCAAGAGCCGCCACCACCCAAGTTTTTGTCAGAATATCTTTTTTCTCGTTCATATATTATCCTATCTATCGTATTTTCACAGAAAGACCGCAGCGGCGTAAAATGCCGTTGCGGTCGGGTTATCACTTCTTGTCCTTTTTTGCTTTCTTTTCTTTTTTGCGTTTCTTCTTGTTTTCCTTTATTATCTTGAGAGGGTCGCCGAAACGCTCCTTATCGTCCTTAACAGGCTCGATAGTTTCGCTCTTTGTCATAATATCGGTCATCTGCTGCAAAAGCATGGATTCTTCAAACATATCCACAGCCTCTTCACAGGTGTCAGCCTTGCCGTCAACAAGAAACTGTTTTATCTGCTGAACGTTTTTCATATAGTCAAGTGACATGAAAGGCACTCTTTTTTCAAGAGCCTTGTAGTAATCGTCCCTCTGACGCTCTACCTGCTTTATCCTGTCGTCAAGCATTATTATCTGCTCGTTTATGCCCTCGTTTACCTCCACCTGCTTTTGCTCAGCAGCCGTAAGTCTGTATTTGTTCAGTGCGATACCGAAAACGCCTACACCGATAAAAATAAGTGCACCTGCAATAATGCCCACTATAATAAGCTTTGTACCAAGGAGCAGCCACAGCAGCAGAAAAGCCGCCACGCCGATAGCCGCACTTATGCCCACAGCCTTAACGATCTTATTTTTTATATTGAAGTTTTTAACAACATAATCGTTGTCATGGATATAAGTTTTGAGGTATTCTTTATTTTCCTTGCTGACCGTTACAGCGTCCTCAAACTCAAAATATCTTTCAAAGTATTCGGCAGCACGGTCAATTTTTTCAAGCTCAGTTTCGTTAGCCATATATACTCCCTCAGATCACGAAAAAATTTCTAAAAGCAGAACCTTTTAGTCTTTTGCGTGGTGCGTGATAGTGAACACTGCACAAATAACACACCATATTTCCCACCATATTACTACAATTATAACACACAGTACGCCTTTTGTCAACCATATTCAACTTGATTTTTGAAAATGAAATGTTGGTTTACAATAGATGTGTTACAAAACGTATCACATCTATTTTTTTTATGCCTAAAACCGAAAAAATCGGAAGTAGGTATGCAGGGGGTAAAGGTTAGTATTACCCTTTACCCCCTATCGCACAATCGCACAAGCAGGCAGTAAGGCAAGTAAACACGCCGTTTACGGCTGTGCTGTCATATGCAAAATCAATCGCACACGCACAAACATAATCACACAGGGGTGATAAATAATGCCGAAACAGTCTTGTAATTGGTGTTTTACAATAAATAATCCGTCAAAGGTCAAGACCTGTGGAGAAAAGGATAAATTTAAAGACCTTACGTTTGATACTGATGAAAAAGTGATAAACTTCATTATGCAGTATGAGGAAGTAAACTATTACGTCTTTCAGCGTGAACGAGGTCACAACGAGAATACCGAACATATTCAAGGCTTTATCCAATTTAAAAACCGCAAACGTGGCACTACCTTGCAGAATATGTTTCCACCACAGTTCTTTCACGGAGAGTTCGCCAACGGCACAGCACAGCAAGCTAGCGACTATTGCAAGAAGTCAGATACTCGCATAGGCGAGGTGCAGGAGTGGGGCGAACTGCGTGTAACAAAAGGCGGTAAACAGCTTACAAACGAAGATATTCTTCAACGTATAAAGGAAGGTGCTGACGATATCAGACTTCTTGAAGAATTTCCGCAACTCTGGAATCAAATTGACCGCCTGCAAAAAGTCCGTGATTTATACGTCTTTGATAAATGGCGTAACGTGTTCCGTAATGTTCAGGTCACATATATCTGCGGACAATCGGGAACAGGTAAAACAAGAAGTGTTATGGAGCAATACGGCTATGATAAAGTTTATCGTATCACTGACTATAAACACCCTTTTGACAGTTACCACGGTCAAGACGTTATTGTCTTTGAGGAGTTCAGAAACAGCCTTCCTATTGATAATATGCTTAACTACCTTGACGGTTACCCTCTTGAACTTCCTGCAAGATATATGAATAGGGTAGCTTGTTTTACAAAGGTGTACATCATATCAAATTGGAATTTTGAAGAACAGTACACCGCTATTCAGCACAAGTATTATGAAACGTGGAACGCCTTTGTTAGACGTATCGACATGATAGTTACATATAAAGACGGCATGATTTTTGAGGAAATTGACCTCAAATCATATAAATTGAAGTATAATCTTGATAAAGATGAAAACTTACAACCATAACGAAAGGACGAATGAAAATGAAAAACTATGATAACCCGAAAATGTTCCGCGATGAGGCAGATTGCCTTGAAAGGTTTGTGCTTTCTCACCAATTCCTCAAGTCGTATCTTGACAGCTATAATATTCATATGGCTAAGTATTTTCTTAGCGGTGAATATGAGTGCAGGAAAAAGGCTCTTTATTTCAAAAAGAAAATACAATCGTGCAGTTGTACAATGTGTACAAAAAAACGTCCTGTAAAAATATAAACATACGAAAAAGCTTGATTTGTATTGACATTACGCCTGATGTGTGGTAATATCTAAACATAGCAAAGAGTACAAATAATTGTACAGTAAATGAAAGGAGTGTACGTTTATGTACATAATCAAAGGCTTTAAGAAAAACTCTGGAACGCTTGAAAACGGCAAGCCGTGGAATAACTACACGCTCTTTTGCCTTAAAGAAGAAAATGGCGTAACAGGATATGCCGTGCAGGCTGTGAAAGTTCCTACAATGATATTGCAGGACACTTTCCCCGACAGTTCCGCACTTATCGACACTGCAATCAAAGTCAACTATGAAATCAGAACTTACGGCGGACAGGATAAGGCTGTTGTTGTAGGTATTGATATACTTTAATCAATGAAAGGAGATATATTCAATGGGTGTTTCACTTCTTGCTGATGATGTCGCAATTACAAGCGGTATCAGCACAATTACATCAGTTGTAAGTCAGGTTTGGACAACAATGACAGGCAATCCGCTGGTAATGGCTTTTGTCGGTGCATCACTTCTTGGTGTTGGTATCGGTGTTGTAAGAAAGCTTACAAAGGGTAAAGCTTAATTTTTGTGTACAACCGCTTGGGGGCGGAGCGTCTGCTCCGTCCTCTATTTTTTTACGAAAGGAGAAAATAAAATGAAAAATAAATTACGGCGGTTCACCGCTGTTATTTCCGCTATGGTATTGATGATTTGCTGTGCCGTTCCTGCGTTCGCTTTAAAGTCTTCTGATTATGACGGTGGCATGAAACTTTTTATTGATATGGCGTTGAAAAGAATAAATTCTGATTTGGGTTTTACACCTGATTTATATATCGCCTTTTATTCGCCAAACCTCAAAGAATATTCACTCATATATCTTGTTCCTGATTCTGACCAGAAATTTTACTGGGCACAGAATGGCGGTGATATAGATACTTTGAATAAGTCACAATTTTATATTTCAAATTATCATAGATATTCGGCTGACAACAAAACATATAGGTATGTTTATCAGTATAATGATAAAAATCAGCTTGAATTTTATAACAACTCTAATCTTTATGAGTTTTCTGCTGATATAGGTGATATTTCTGATGTAACTTGTGGTGTTGCTATGCACGTTGGTGTCGATTCTGATAATGGTGCTGATACTTATGTTTACTATCATGCTAAGATTTATGATTGGTCTAACCCTGATAAAGATGCATTCTCCCCTGACCCCGACAACTCAATCATTCCTTTTTCCGTTCAATATTCCCGAAAACTTACTACGGGTATGTCACGTTCGGGAACGTTATCCGCTCCAGGTGCAAAAAATGACGGCGAAACCATAACAAACAACAATATTGATGTTACTGTCAAGCTTACTGATGAATACAAGCAGGCTATGCAAAAGGCTCTTGATAAGGACCCGAAAGCAACGCAATATACATATCAGTATGTATTGTTCATAACGCCTTATGACCAGAATATTTATGGCACTAAAAAAGCTATGGACGGAGCAATTTATACATTTCTTGACAAGTCAAAATACGTACTTACAACAGCTTACGGAAAAACAAAATCTAATACAACAACTGATTCAAAGTATGATACTGTCAGCACGCCCGATAGTTCTTCCGCTGATACATCTTCGGGAAATGTTGGTGAAATGACTTCTGATAATGCTGACGGCGTTGCTAATTCCGCTTTTTGCAATGGTGTTACACCGCTTTTCGGTCTGCCTATTGCCAATGGTGCGAATATGACTAACACGCACAAGATAAATCTTGAAAATATCAAAGGTGCTGACAAACTCGGTGAAAAGGATATCTTGTATATCGTGGTTGTTGGTAAACGATATCTGTATGAAACAGGTGCAGAGGGCTACGCAAAGGACTTTTACGCCAACAATGCAGAGTTTAAGACCTTTTACAAAGAGCTACCCGACAACGCCGTAGCAAGCAAGATAAATGGCTTGTATGGCGGTAATGGTTACGATTTTTACACCGTTGTTTCTGACGGATTTTCATTCAAAGATTATCCCGATTACAAACCATTAGAGATAAACGGCGTTGAATATCCTACGGATAAATCAATTTCAGATATGCTTGATGATCCATTTCCACCTAGCAAGTTTACAGATTATGACGGACTTGAAAACGGCGTAGACTTTGACACAAAAGAAGATTTTGACGATTATATAAGCAATAAGAAATATGATGAAGAATTTGGCTCATTTAGCTTTGACCTTTCTGACATATCATCTATATTTGACAGTACATCAGATTTCTTTAAGTTTATGACTGCAAGTATTGGTCTTATGCCGTCTATCTTTATTACTGTGCTTATTGCGTTCTTCACTATTATGCTTGCTATCTGTGTTGTTAAGTGGGCTATAAAATAAGGGGGATATTTATGAATTTCTTTGATACAATGAAAACTGTTTTCGGTGCTATATGGAACATGTTCGGACTTCAACTTCGTTTCGGTCAGTATAGTTTCACTCTTGGTGCTATGTTTATTGGTCTTTTTGTTATCTCCTGCTCTATCGCTTTGTTACATTATTTGCTTAATGGTGATTAATATGTTAGACCTCTCAGTATATTTGTTTTTATGTTTCATAATAATGCTTATTCTATGGCATTACAACAAGAAAGGATATTGATATGTTAGCTATACTCAAACTCTTTGTGATGATACTTTTTGTTGTTCTTTTTTTCTCTGCCCTCTGTGGTGTTGTTGTGTTTATTTCTGACATCAAGCGGTTTAAGCTTGATACACAAATGAGCCTGCCACGCCAAAAGCTTATAGAGCGGTATGTAGACCAACAGGAACTTGAAAAGGGCGGTGATAATAATGCTGTATGATGTTGAAAATTCCTGTTACCAACTTCTTAAACTCTTAGGCTGTGATTTGTCCGCTATAGACTCTATAACAACTTGGAAACAGTTCGGTGTATTATGTATTGAATTTATATTCGCCTGCATAATGCTTTATTTGCTGTGGAAGATGTTGTACAACGCTATGATAAGATTTTTCAATCCAAGAAAGTGGTGATAATATGGTTATTTTAGATTATTTCGTCCGTCTGCCTGCCCTCACGGCTTATGTAGCCTACGATAAGGCTACAGCCCTTTATTTCAACTGGAAACAGCTTTTCCAAGGTTGGGGCATACATTTATACGTCGGCAAATTCGGTGCAGGCAAAACCTCTCTTATGGTGACTGAGGCGTACAAACTGTGCTGTAAGTATCCGCAACTCCATATTGTCACAAATATCAAGCTTTCGGGCTTTCCCGAATATACAAAAATCTATCCTCTAAACTCTCCGCAGGATATTTTAAACGCCCCGAAAAATACTTTAGTCTTGATAGACGAGATAGGAACGATTTTCAACAGCCGTGATTTTTCGGGCGGTCGCAACAGCGTTCCAAAAAGTCTTTATCAGCATTTATGCCAATGCAGAAAACGCCGTATGATGATACTTGCCACAGTTCAGCGGTTTAACCTCTTAGACAAGCAGATACGTGATATAACCGCTGACGTTACCGCCTGCCGAACACATTTCAGACACCCTTTTACACGGCTTATGACAGGTTATAAGTACGATATAGAGGAGTATGAAATGTATTCTGAAAATCATTCATATACGCCTGTGTGTTCGTCCACGGTTACACATCTACAACGTAATCAGTACCGCAAGCTTTACGATACTTCGGAACTTGTAACGAATATGCTCAACAAGGATTACTTATCTGATGAAGAAATATTGCGTAATCGTGATAGTGAGAGTAATAATATACCCCTTGACCGCAAACAGAATAAGCGTATGCGTAAGCAAAGCAAATGGTAAAAAAACACCGCTGAGGTTGAGTCTGAATATCAAACCGTGTAAATGCCAATAATAACCACAAATAAAAGTGGAG
>OHGG01000238.1_pt1 | contig 34577 bp, 25 predicted proteins | sample 1567641 | NCBI WGS metagenome assembly OHGG01 (sample SAMEA3879561, study PRJEB24766) | human gut metagenome | biome: human-associated habitat; feature: feces | place: USA | collected 1985/1987
GCGTTACCGGTTCGGGCAAAACTTTTACTATGGCGAACGTTATCGCTAGGATAAATCGCCCGACACTCGTGCTCGCCCACAATAAAATTCTCGCCGCTCAGCTTTGCTCTGAGTTCAAGGAGTTTTTCCCTAATAACGCCGTGGAGTATTTCGTCAGCTATTATGACTACTATCAGCCTGAGGCGTATGTGCCTAGTAAGGACGTCTATATCGAAAAGGACAGCTCCGTTAATGACGAGATAGACAAGCTCAGACATTCCGCTACCTCCGCTATCGCCGAACGCCGTGACGTTATCATCGTCGCCAGCGTTTCTTGTATCTATTCCCTCGGCGACCCCGAGGAATATAAGTCCATGGTCGTGTCTATCCGCCGTGGTATGGAGAAATCCCGTGACAGACTTATCGCCGACCTTGTGGGTATCCAGTATGAGCGTAACGATATAAATTTCGTGAGAAATAAGTTCAGGGTCAGGGGAGATGTGGTGGAGATATTCCCTGCAAATTCTACTGATACAGCTATCAGAGTGGAGTTCTTCGGCGACGAGATAGACCGTATCACTGAAATAAACGTGGTGACCGGTGAGGTGCTTTGCTCCCTTGCTCACGCCGCTATTTTCCCTGCGTCACATTATATCGTCAGCCGTGATAAAATGCATGACGCTATCGAGGAGATAAAGCAGGAGCTTGACGAGAGGATAAAGTATTTTAAGGATAACGATATGCTTATCGAGGCTCAGCGTATCGCTCAGCGTACTAACTACGATATCGAAATGCTGGAGGAGATAGGCTTTTGCAGCGGTATCGAGAACTATTCCCGTGTGCTTGCAAGACGTCCTGCCGGCTCTACGCCGTTCACTCTCCTTGACTTTTTGCCTGAGGACTTTGTGCTTTTCGTGGACGAATCACACGTTTCTCTGCCGCAGGTGAGAGGTATGTATGCAGGCGACAGAGCGAGAAAACAGACCCTTGTTGACTACGGTTTCAGACTGCCGTCGGCTTTGGATAACAGACCGCTGACCTTTGATGAGTTCTATTCTCATATCAATCAGGCGGTGTTCGTGTCCGCTACCCCAGGACCTATCGAGCAGGAAAGGTCGCAGCAGATAGTGGAGCAGGTCATAAGACCGACAGGTCTGCTTGACCCTGAGATAATCGTAAAGCCGACTGAGGGTCAGATAGAGGACTTGCTCAGCGAGATAAATATGCGTACCGCTAAAAATCAGCGTGTGCTGGTCACAACGCTCACAAAGAAAATGGCTGAGGATCTCACAAATTATCTCAAGAGCTTTGACGTAAAGGTGAGATATATGCACCACGATATCGACACTATCGAGCGTATGGAGATAATCCGTGACCTGCGACTGGGCGAGTTTGACGTGCTCGTTGGTATCAACCTTTTGCGTGAGGGTCTTGACCTGCCTGAGGTAACTCTCGTGGCGATTCTTGACGCCGATAAAGAGGGCTTTCTGCGTTCTGAAAGTGCACTTATACAGACCATAGGCAGAGCCGCACGAAACGCTGAGGGCAAGGTAATAATGTATGCCGACACGGTGACACGCTCAATGGAAAAGGCTATCACCGAAACAGAACGCCGTCGTGCAATACAGATGAAGTTCAACGAAGAGCACGGCATAGTTCCGAAAACTATCGTCAAGGATATAAGAGATGTAATAGAGATATCCACCAAAGAAGAGGTGGAATACGAGGCAAGGCAGAAAACAAAGCTTTCAAAGCAGGAAACTGCAAAGCTCATAGAAAAGCTCACCAAGGAAATGAAAGAGGCGGCAAAGCTGCTTGAATTTGAGCACGCCGCATTCTTGCGTGATAAAATTGCGGAGTTAAAGGGTGAGAAGAAATGACAGAAATATTTGAAGTTAAGCTCCGTGAGCTTTTTGACAGATTGGGCGAAAGCAGGATAATGGTGCTTGCCACAGGCGACGGCAGCAGGATATCTGCACGTTCAATGAGCGTAGTTATATATGACAATAAGTTCTGTTTTCAGACTGACCGCACTTTCGTGAAATACAGACAGCTTATAATGAATAAAAATGCCGCTCTGTGCTGTGAGAACATTTCTGTTGAGGGTACGGCTGAAGAAATCGGCAGACCTTTGGAAAATGAGAAATTCCGCCGCCTTTACAAAAAGCATTTTGAAGGCTCATATAAAGCCTATTCAGAGTTAAAAAATGAGGTGGTCTTTGAGGTCACCCCAAAACTCATAAAGCTGTGGATATATGAAAACGGTCTGCCTTACACTGAAATATACGATATTGAAAACAAAGAGTATAAAAAGATAAGACAGGAAATACAAAAAGGAGAGTAAAGAATACCAATGCCAATTAACGAGATAGTTATAAAAGGTGCAAGGGAGCATAATCTCAAAAATGTTGATGTTACCATACCGAGAGATAAGCTTGTTGTTATGACAGGTCTTTCGGGTTCGGGTAAATCTTCTCTTGCATTCGATACCATATATGCCGACGGACAAAGACGTTATGTTGAGTCGCTGTCCTCTTATGCGAGAATGTTTTTGGGTCAAATGGATAAGCCTGATGTTGACAGCATAGAGGGGCTTTCACCTGCTATATCCATAGACCAAAAGACTACATCCAAAAACCCACGTTCAACTGTGGGTACTGTCACGGAGATATACGACTATCTCAGACTGCTTTACGCCCGTATAGGCGTGCCGCACTGTCCTGTCTGCGGAAGAGAGATACGTCAGCAAACTGTTGACCAGATAGTGGATAAGATAATGGAGCTTGAAGAGGGCACTAAGATACAGCTTTTAGCTCCTATCGTCAGAGGACGTAAGGGCGAGCACACTAAAGAGCTTGACCGTGCAAGAAAGTCGGGCTATGTGAGAGTGCGTATAGACGGCATAACCTATGACCTTTCGGAAGAGATAAAAATAGAAAAAAATAAAAAGCACACTATCGAGATAGTGGTGGACAGACTTGTTATCAAGGAGGGCATAAAGTCCCGACTGACTGACAGTATCGAAACTGTTTCTTCGCTTACAGGCGGACTTGTGGGCGTTGACGTTATCGGCGGAGAGGAAATGCTTTTCTCTCAGAATTATGCCTGCCCTGAGCATGGTGTTTCTATCGACGAGCTGACACCGAGAATGTTCTCGTTCAACAATCCTTTTGGTGCTTGCGAAAAGTGTACCGGTCTTGGGGTGTTCAAGAAGATAGACCCTGAGCTTATTATCCCAAATAAAGACCTTTCCATAAGGCAGGGTGCAATAAAGGCAAGCGGCTGGAACACCCTTGAAGAAGGCTCTATCGCCATGATGTATTTCAACGCCATTTCCGAGACCTACGGCATTTCCCTTGACGAGCCTGTGAAAAACCTCGACAAGGACGCTGTAGACATTTTCCTTTACGGCACGCAGGGTCAGAAACTTCACCTCAAGCGTGGCAACAAGTTCTATAAGGCTGACTATCAGGCGGACTTTGAGGGTGTTATACCGAACCTTGAAAGACGTTACAAGGAATCCAACAGCGATTGGGCAAAGGCTGATATCGAGGCTTATATGAGCGATGAGAAGTGTCCGTCCTGCCACGGTGAAAGGCTGAAAAAAGAGAGCCTGAGCGTTACGGTGGGGGGGATAAATATCGCAGAGCTTTGTCATAAGTCGGTGGCAAAGGCACTGGAGTTTTTTGAAAACCTTGAGATAAGCGACCGTGACAAGCTTATCGGCGAGCAGATAATAAAAGAGATAAAGTCACGTCTTGGCTTTCTCAAAAGCGTGGGACTGGAATATCTCACGCTGTCACGTTCCGCAGGCACACTCTCAGGCGGCGAGAGCCAGCGTATAAGGCTTGCGACGCAGATAGGCTCTTCACTGGTGGGCGTGCTGTATATCCTTGACGAGCCGTCTATCGGTCTGCACCAGCGTGACAATGACAAGCTTATCGCAACGCTGAAAAGACTTCGTGACCTAGGCAACACTCTTATAGTGGTCGAGCATGACGAGGACACCATGCGTGCGGCAGATTTCGTGGTGGACGTTGGCCCCGGTGCAGGCATACACGGTGGAGAGATAGTGTGTGCAGGTACGGTGGACGATATCATGAAGTGCGAGCGTTCCATTACTGGACAGTATCTCAGCGGAGCGAAAAAGATACCTGTTCCTGAAACACGCAGACAGGGCAACGGCAAGTTTTTGAAAGTCATCGGTGCGACACAGAACAATCTGAAAAACATAGATGTTGAGATACCTCTTGGCACTTTCACCTGCGTCACAGGCGTGTCAGGTTCGGGCAAATCATCGCTTGTGAACGAGATAATCTACAAGGAACTTGCAGGCAGGCTCAACCGTGCGAAGATACGTTCGGGAGCGTTCAAGGAAATGCAGGGCATTGAGCACCTCGACAAGGTCATTGATATCGACCAGTCGCCTATTGGCAGAACGCCAAGGTCTAACCCTGCCACATACACAGGGGTGTTCACGGATATCAGAGAGCTTTTCGCACAGACTGCTGACGCAAAGATGAAGGGCTACGGTGCAGGACGGTTTTCCTTTAATGTCAAGGGCGGAAGATGTGAGGCTTGCGAGGGCGACGGAATAATCAAGATAGAAATGCACTTCCTTCCGGACGTGTATGTACCGTGCGAGGTATGCGGAGGAATGAGATACAACCGTGAAACGCTGGAGGTAAGATACAAGGGCAAGAACATTTATGACGTGCTTGAAATGACGGTAGAGGAGGGCGTTGAGTTCTTTAGTGCCATACCAAAGATAAGCCGCAAGCTTGAGACCCTGTATGAAGTTGGTCTTGGCTATGTGAAGATAGGACAGGCAGCCACAACCCTTTCAGGCGGCGAGGCACAGCGAGTAAAGCTTGCCACAGAGCTTTCAAAGAGAGCCACAGGCAGGACGATATACATTCTTGACGAGCCTACCACAGGACTTCACACGGCGGACGTACACAAGCTTATCGAGGTCTTGCAAAAGCTTGCAGACGGCGGAAACACGGTGCTTGTTATTGAGCACAATCTTGACGTCATAAAGACCGCAGACCATATCATAGACTTAGGCCCTGAGGGCGGTGACGGCGGCGGAACTATCGTTTGCACGGGCACGCCTGAGGAAATTGCGGCTTGCGACAGGTCTTATACGGGACAGTATTTGAGGAAGATGCTGTAGCTGTAACAAGTGAGGAGTGAGGAATTGGCATAGCTACACCTTGCGGCTCTTCAGCACAAAGTAAATGTATGCACCGAGTTTATTCTGCTATATGGTGCAGAGGGGTGCGGAAATGAAACTACCAAACAAAAAAATAATCAAAGCGGTGTCGAGAAATAAAACTCACACCGCTTTTTCTATTATCATAAAAGCACCGGCAAAGAGCGTAGCGATTTTGCGGCAAAAAAAATAAATCGCCGCAGGCGATACCTTCATTCCTCATTCCTCACTCCTCATTCCTCGCTTGAAACATTATTTTAGCAAATACCGAATATAAATATCTCGGTGATGAACTTGTTTAAAATAAAGATAAAAAATACCACCTACGGCGTGTCGTTCAGTTTCTTTTTCGTCGTCGCACTTGTGTCTGTCTGCTCAGGTACGCAGGCGGATATGCTCTTTGTTACGCTTATGTGCTGTGCTCTCCATGAACTTGGTCACCTCTTGCTTATGACCGCTTTCGGCAGTTCTCCGCAGGAGATCGTCGTCTATGGCGGCGGTATCCGCATTTCCCCTGATGATAAACAGCTGTCTAAATACCACGAGCTTGCTGTGCTTTTCGCAGGGCCTGCCGTGAACTTTATGCTCTGCCTGCTGTCATATATGGCGAATGGCGGCGGCTTTTTCTGTCAGGTGAATCTGCTGCTGGGTACGCTCAATCTCTTGCCCTTTCGCTATTTTGACGGCGGCAGGATACTCGCCCTGCTTGCGGACGGCAAGGTCTGCGAACTTTTCAGGGCTCTGTTTATCCTACTCTCAGCTGCGGCAATGATTTATATGATCCTCCACGGCACTGTGAGCGTTTCTTTTGCCGCAACTTTCTGCTTTATCGTCCTCTCGGAAGTCATATATTAACACTTTGCTTATTGCTTTTGTAATAAATTTTTGGTATAATAATATGAAATGCTTATGTATCTGTAGGGGCGAACAGTGTTCGCCCGTTTAGTGCTTGAATGCTTGTTATGTACATTCGATATCGGAGGATAAAACTTTGGAAGAACTGAAAAAGAAAATAGAAAAGCTGCTGCTTAAAGTGCAGCGTCCGTCTAGGTATATAGGCGGCGAGGTGGGCAGCGTGGTGAAGGATAAGGATAAGGTGGACGTGCGGTTCGCTTTCTGCTTTCCTGATACTTATGAGGTCGGTATGTCACACCTTGGCATGAAGATACTTTACGGTCTGAAAAACGCCCGTGAGAACTGGTGGTGTGAGCGTGTTTTCATGCCTGAAGAGGACTACAACAAGCTTATGCGTGAGAACGATATCCCTCTTTACGCACTGGAGAGCCTTGACCCTATAAAGGATTTCGACTTCATCGGCTTTACGCTCATGTATGAGCTTTCTTATAATAATGTATTGGAAATGCTCGACCTTGCAGGTGTGCCTGTGCTCGCAAAGGACAGAACTGAGCTTACGCCACTTGTTATCGCAGGCGGTCCGTGTGCCTGCAATCCTGAGCCTATGGCTGACTTTTTCGACCTGTTCATACTGGGCGAGGGCGAAGAGGTCAACGTGGAACTTCTTGAGCTTTATGAGAGAATGAAACCATTAAAGCCTACAAAGCAGGAGTTTCTCAGAGAGGCAGCTAAGCTTGAGGGCGTTTATGTTCCGTCATTCTATGACGTTGATTACAACGAGGACGGCACTGTGAAGTCTATCACGCCAAACGTTCCTGAGGCACCTGCCAGAGTGAAAAAGCGTGTTATCAAGGACTTTGACAAGGTATATTACCCTGAGGGATTTGTTGTGCCGTTTACTCAGATAGTCCATGACAGAGCGGTGGTTGAGGTGCTCAGAGGGTGCATAAGAGGTTGTCGATTCTGTCAGGCAGGCTTTATCTACCGACCGTTCAGAGAGAAAAGTATCGACACTATAAAGAACGAAACTAAGTCCCTTTGTGAGCAGACAGGCTATGAGGAAGTGTCCTTGTCGTCTTTGTCTACCAGCGATTACACTGAGATAAACAAGCTTTTGGAAAATCTTGTGGAATACACTGACGGAGAGCAGATAAACTTGTCGCTGCCGTCACTGAGAATAGACAATTTCAGCGAAGAGCTGCTTGAGAAGATAAAGTCTGTAAGAAAAAGCGGTCTGACCTTTGCTCCTGAGGCAGGCACTCAGCGTCTGCGTGACGTCATAAACAAAAACATAACCGAAGAGGAGATAATGCGTACCTGCCGAACGGCTTTCGAGGGCGGCTACAGCACTGTAAAACTGTATTTCATGCTCGGTCTGCCGGAGGAAACTCTTGAGGACGTTGAGGGCATCGCAAAGCTTGCACAAAAGGTGCTTGACCTTTATTACGAAACTCCAAAGGAAAAGCGTGGCAAGAGCGTGCAGATATCAGTGTCCACAGCCACATTTGTGCCAAAGCCTTTCACGCCTTTCGAGTTTGAACCGCAGGCTACCCCTGAGGAGATAAAGGTGAAACAAGAGCACCTTTTCAAGAGCCTAACAAGCCGCAAGATACGCCTTAGCACCCACCAGTCATACACATCTATACTGGAGGCAGTGCTTGCAAGGGGCGACAGACGTCTTGGCAAGGCGATATACACCGCATGGAAAAAGGGCTGCTATCTTGACGGCTGGAACGAGCATTTCAAGGCTGACAAGTGGCAGGAGGCATTTGAAGAATGTGGTATTGACACAAACTTTTACGCACATCGCAGACGTTCCTATGACGAGATCGCACCGTGGTCGCACCTTGATTATCTTGTGAGCCACGAGTTTTTCGTTCGTGAGAACAAGAAAGCACATCAGGCAGTGACTACAAGAAACTGCAAAGAGGGCTGTTCAGGCTGCGGAATAAAATGCGAATACGGAGGTGTTTACTGTGGCAAACGCTGAGCCGAAGAATGTAAATCTCCGTGTGGAGAGATTTGAATACAGGGCGGTATTTTCCAAAACAGGCAGGGCGAAATACATTTCACATCTTGACCTTATGAGAGCCTTTCAGAGAGTGTTCAAAAGGGCACATCTGCCTATATGGCACACTCAGGGATTCAACCCTCATGTGTACATAATGTTCCCACTGGCGTTGCCTTTGGGCACTGACAGCAGGGTGGAGATAATGGATTTTGCACTCACTGAGGATATCCCATACAGCGAGGTGCTTGAGCGAATGAACGCACAAACGCCTGTGGGACTTGAGATAGTGAGCGTTTCAAAGCCTGAGCACAAGCACACCGACATCACTGCGGCAGAGTATGTGGCAAGGCTCAAAACGGACAAGGACGTTCATGAGGCGGCAAAGCTTTTCGGCGAGTTCATGGCACCGGACAAGATAGAGATAGAAAAGCTGACGAAGAAAAAGACCGTCAAGCTTGTGGACATAAAGCCGCATATCACCGTGCTTTATACCAAAGAGAATGAGGACAGCTTTGAGATAGCTCTCAGGCTGCCCTGCGGAAGTTCGTTCAATCTCAATCTCAACTTGGTCATAGACACATTTTGCGAGCGTTACGGCATAGAGATAAACGAGATATATACAGAACGCACAAAAATACTCATGGAGAACGGCGAAAATTTTATATAAATATCCTTGCAAAAGAGCAAGAGATGTGGTATAATATTTAAGCATTTGAATTACCGTCGGTTCTTCCGACGAGAGTTAATGCCACGCCTTTCAAAAGGGAAGGCACGACATTAAAGCGGACAGTCCTCTGGCTTTGCAGCGATAGCTGCCATAAAGCGTATGAATGTCTGAAAATATTAAGGAGGAATTTAAAGTGGACGCTTTAAAGCTTATTTCTGATCCAAGCCTTAAATCCGAGGCACCTGTTATCAACGTTGGTGATACAGTAAAGGTACACGTTAGAATCACAGAGGGTGACAAGTCAAGAATCCAGGTATTCGAGGGCACTGTTATCTCAAAGAAACACGGTGGTATCCACGAGACTTTCACAGTTCGTAGAGTTGCTCACGGCTGTGGCATCGAGAGAGTTTTCCCTGTACACTCACCGGTAGTTGAGAAGGTAGAGGTAGTTCGCAGCGGTAAGGTTCGCCGTGCTAAGCTCTATTATCTCCGTGACAGAGTTGGTAAGGCAGCTAAGGTCAAGGAATCTATCAGATAATTCTTTCTATAAAAACGAGTCGGCTTTGGTCGGCTCTTTTTTTTATCTCCACGACTGAGTTGTTCGCACGATATACGGTAGGGCGAACAGCGTTCGTCCGTCGAAGTAACAAGCCCCGATTATTACGCTGTTCGGCAAACGTAAAAACTATCCTATCACACTTGTAGGGGCTGGCGTCCTCGACAGCCCGATATTTCTCGCCCACAGAATTATTGGAGAATATCAAAACAAAGCACCCCAGAATAATCCAACATCAAGGTCATGACAATCACGGCAATACCTCTCCGAGCGGGACGTCGAGGACGCCGTCCCCTACAGGTGCGGTGGGATAATTTTTGTTTCTATATAAAAATGTTGTAACCGTGGTTTATTTCTTCGACGGGCGAACGCTGTTCGCCCCTACAGATTATTTGGGATAGTTTGTCTTGCCGCAAAATCACATGACATTTCACCGTCACATTGCACAAAATATCGGTATTCGATTTATGCAAACAAATGATTTATATTTTAATTTGGCAACATTTTATTAATTGTTGCATTTTTTATGCAACAAAAGTGGTCTTTTTCGGGATAAGTAGAGGGGGATAAGTGCCCCTACTTCACAGAGAAAGGACAATAAAAATGGCAAAAGATTTTCACACAGACAACAAAGCGTTCATGCTTTACAAAGACTGGGAGGACATTTTTCAGGCACTTGACAGCAGCGAAGAGATAGGCGAGCTTGTCATGGCACTGTTTGCGTATGCAAAGAGGGGAGAAACTCCAAAGCTGTCGGGCGGAGCAAAGATAGCGTTTCTAATGATGAGGGCGGCTATCGAGCGTGACGGCATTGCATGGGAAGAGATGTGTGCTCAGAGGAGCGAGTGCGGTAAAAAGGGTGGCAGACCTAAAAAGTCTGATGAGTCTGAGAATGCAGATGAAAAAGTTGAGCAGTCAGAACCTGAGCAGACAGATACACCAACAGATAAAGCAGAAGAAAAACCACAAGGTAAAAATGATATTTCAGAAAAACCAAAAGCTTTTTCAGAAACCAAAAGGTTTTTAGAAAAAGCAAAAAAAGCTGATAAAGATAAAGAGATAGACAAAGATAAAGATAAAGAGAAAGATATAGATAAAGACAAAGACACAGACAAAGATAAAGAGAAAGATATAGATAGAGAGAAAGACACAGAGGCGGCAAAGTCTGTCGTCCAGTCTTTCGGCACGCACAAAAATGTAATGCTCACATCCGGGCAATATTACGAGCTTGAGGACAGGTGTATGTCTGTCGGTCTGTCTTTAGACAGCTACATATCGAAATTATCTGAATGGCTGTTTGCCAAGGGCAAGCGTTGCACTGACCCATACCGCATAATCTCCAACTGGTTAGACAAGGATTCAAAGGGAAAGGCTGCGGCAAAGCCCAAGGACAGACCAAGCTGCGATCTGTCGTGGTATGAGGACTATGCGATGAATTTTGATCTGTCGAAGAACTTGTAGGGGTGTCCTTGCTGTACTTGCTATATCTGCACAATGTATGTGTAGGGGCGAACACTGTTCGCCCGTCGAAGTAGCAAACCCTGATTATTACATTGTTCGGTAGATGTAATAACTATCCCACCGCACCTGTATGGTAGCGACACAATTTCTGTTTCACAGAAATAGACGTCCCGTTCGGAGGAATAACGCTTTAATTAATGTATCATTGATGCCAAATTATTTTCGGGTGACATTGTTGTGATATCTTCCGATAATTCGGTGGGACAAGAAATATCGGGACGCCGAGGGCGTCGTCCCCTACAGTTCTGAATTTGTACAAGTTCTGAGCACGGGCGAACACTCCTCACTTAAACTCCCCCTATCTCAAAGAAATTTCACTCACCCCCTTGTAATTTGTTTTAAAATTTGCTATAATAAATCTATATGAGTATTTGACGGCTTTCGTCGTCTTGGATAAAGGATAGAGGCTTTTATGGACGATAATAGAAAATTCGGCGATGTCACTGACGAGGATATGGAAAAAGCTAAACAGGCTGCCCCTGATGACCTTCAGGATAAACAGCCGGTCAACGTTAAGGACGAGATCTTTGAATGGGCTGAGTCCTTCGTTTTCGCTATGTTTATAGTGATATTGATATTTACTTTCTTCTTCAGGATCGTTCTCGTGCAAGGCCCGTCTATGCGTGAAACTCTTCAAAACGGTGACAGGCTTATTATCTCGCATATCAATTATACCCCACAAAAAGGCGATATCGTCGTCATAAACAGTGAGGCTCTTAATAAAACTATCATCAAGCGTGTTATCGGTACTGCCGGCGATAAGGTCGTGGTGGATTATAATAATAATACCGTCACCGTCAACGGCAAGGTCATTTCTAATGAGCATATCAAGGAGGCTATGTATAATACGAACCTCTTTGATAATGATTATGAAGTGGAAGAAAATGTTTATGAATATGACGTGCCAGAGGACAAGATATTTGTCATGGGCGATAATAGAAATAATTCCACAGACAGCAGAAGGATCGGCTTTATCGACCCTGACGATGTGCTTGGCAAGGCAGTTTTCAGACTGTTCCCGTTCGAGAGTATCGGTAAAGTGCAATGAGAAAGACCGGAAGTAAGTCGGTGGATACCCTGTTCGACTTTGCGGAAACTGTGGTGCTGTCAGTGTTCGTGGTGGTGTTTTTCTTCACCTTCGTGTTCAGGATAGCTAATGTGGAAGGTCAGTCTATGCAGGATACCCTTTATGAGGGGGACAGACTTGTGATATCTCACCTGCTTTATACACCAAAGCAGAACGATATCGTCGTGGCGGATTCTCAGGAGCTTGACACTATCATCATCAAAAGGATAATTGCTGTGTCAGGGCAAAAGGTGGAGATAGACTGTGACAACGCTGAGGTCAGGGTGGACGGTAAGGTCATTGACGAACCTTATGTTAAGTCTGACGGCAGCTTTGATGAGAATTATTTCAGCGAAGAGTATTATAATAAGGATAAGAATGTCTACGAGTATGATGTGCCTGAGGGATATTGCTTTGTAATGGGCGATAACCGAAATCATTCAACAGACAGCCGTGTTATAGGCTGCCTGCCTGAGGAGGATATAATCGGCAGAGTGATGTTCAGGCTCATGGCAGGCAATGACGAGGGCATTGGTAAGGTAGAGTAAGGAGGAAGATATGAGCGAGGTAGCACACGTTCAGTGGTTTCCCGGACATATGGCAAAAACACGCCGCATTATGGCGTCAAATCTTAAACTGGTGGACGCAGTTGTGGAAATAACTGACGCTCGTATCCCGTTTTCAAGCAGAAACCCTGAGATGAAACGTATCGTGGGTTCAAAGCCAAGGCTCGTGCTGCTCAACAAGGCTGATTCAGCCGACCCTGAGGTAACGGCAATGTGGCTCGACTATTACGCAAAGCAGGGCATAACTGCTCTTGCTACAGACTGCCGCAGCGGCAAAAATGTCAGCAAGTTCTATGGCAAGCTCAAAGAGCTGCTCAAAGATGATATAGAGAAATGGAACGCTAAGGGTATGTCAGGCAGACCTGTCAGGATAATGATAGTGGGCATACCGAACGTTGGTAAATCTTCGTTTATCAACAGGCTCGCAGGGTCAAGGCTCGCAAAGGTTGAGGACAGACCCGGAGTTACAAGAGGCAAACAGTGGGTAAAGCTTGACGAGGGCTTTGAACTGCTTGATATGCCGGGCGTGCTGTGGCCTAAGTTCGAGGACAAGCTCGTGGGCGAAAGGCTCGCTTTCACAGGTGCGGTCAAGGACGATATCATGGATATGGAATATCTCGCCTGCCGTCTGCTTGAGTTTTTGAAAGAGAACTATCCTGAGCTTATCGAAAAGCGTTACGGTATCAGGACTGACGATATAGAGCCTGCTGATGAGGACGCTATAGGCTGCGTTGTGGGATTTGAACTCCTTGAGAGGATAGGCAGAAAGCGTGGATTTTTAGTGTCAGGCGGCGAGATAAATACCGAAAGGGCAGCCATAACCGTTATGGACGAGTTCAGAAACGGCACTCTTGGCAGACTGACCCTTGAAAAACCAAAGGGGTATTGATATGACGCTCAGTGAATTTGACAACGAGGTAAGAAAAGATTATAATATTGTGTGTGGCTGTGACGAGGCAGGCAGAGGGCCGCTGGCAGGAGATGTCTTTGCGGCAGCTGTGGTCTTTGATAAAGACACGGTCATAGAGGGGATAAACGACAGCAAAAAGCTTACAGCGAAAAAGCGTGAAGAGCTTTTTGACGAGATAATGGAAAAAGCAGTTGACTTTTCTATACAGACCGCCACGGTGGCTGAGATAGAGGAGATAAATATACTTAACGCCGCAATGCTTTCAATGAAAAGGGCAGTGGAGGATATGGATATCAAGCCTGACGTCTGCCTTATCGACGGGAACAAGACCCCTGAGGGGCTTGGGTGTCCTGCCATAGCGGTGGTGAAGGGGGACGCTAAAAGTCAGGCAGTGGCTGCGGCGTCTATACTTGCAAAGGTCGCAAGGGACAGATATATGGAGCAAATGGCTGAGGTTTATCCTGAGTATCAGTTTGAAAAGCATAAGGGCTACGGCACAAAGCTCCACTATGAGATGATAGACAAGTTCGGACCTTGCGAGATACATAGAATGAGCTTTCTTAAAAAGTATTATGCAAAGAAAAACGGAAAGTGACCATGCCCAGCGGCGTAAGGTCGGGAACATTGGCGAGGACGCCGTTTGCGGCTTTCTTGTCAGACATGGGTATGGGATATTAAAGAGGAATTTTACCGTCATAGGCGGTGAAATAGATATTATTGCCGAAAAAGCTGACATCATAGCCTTCGTGGAGGTCAAAACTAGGGAGCAGGGCTCTCTTACCTCCGCTGAAGAGGCTGTCGATCCGGTCAAGCAGCGGCGTATCGTTCAGACAGCACAGGCTTTTTGTAAGGGGATTTTAGAGCCTGTGTGCTGTCGGTTCGATGTTGCGGCGGTGGAGCTGGAGAACGGCAGAGTTAAAAAGCTAAGATATTATGTGAACGCTTTTGACGCAAGCAGGAAGTAAAGACCTTGGGGCTTATATGCCGGATATTAAGAAAATGGCGTATGCAGGGGACGGCGTCCTCGACGACCCGCTTTTGTATCATCTCGGCGGCTTGGGCTCCCATGGTCTGTAAATAGCCGACACCTGTCGGACATCTTAAACAGAAGGGTTGTTGTTTATGTTTTACAAAAGTACAAGAAACAGCGAAGTAAAGGTTTCGTCTGCACAGGCGATAGCACAGGGCATTTCTGAGGACGGCGGTCTTTTCGTACCGTCTGAGATACCTGCGATAACACTTGATGATATCAAGGCTCTGGGTGAAAAAAGCTATGCCGAGAGAGCGTTGTTCGTTTTCTCAAAGTACCTCACAGACTTCACAGAGGCTGAGATACGCTACTGCGTAGAGGGTGCTTACAACACAAAGAATTTCGATACCGACAATATAGCTGAGCTTGCTCACCTTTTTGACGGCACTTATATGCTCGAACTGTGGCACGGTCCAACTTGTGCGTTCAAGGATATGGCTCTTCAGATACTGCCGTACCTGCTCACAACTTCTATCAAGAAACTTGGCGTTGACAAGAAGGTCGTTATCCTTGTTGCAACTTCAGGGGATACAGGAAAGGCTGCACTTGAGGGATTCAAGGACGTCAAGGGCACAGAGATACTGGTGTTCTATCCTGAGGACGGCGTTTCAGCTATGCAGAAAAAGCAGATGACAACTCAGGAGGGCGGCAATGTCGGCGTTTGTGCTATCAAGGGCAACTTCGACGACGCTCAGACAGGCGTTAAGACTATCTTCACAAGCAAGGAAACTGCTGACAAGCTTGCTGAGAACGGCATGATGTTCTCTTCTGCAAACTCCATAAACTGGGGCAGACTTGCACCGCAGATAATCTACTATGTATCTACATACGCTCAGCTGGTGGCTGACGGCGAGATAGAGCTTGGCGATAAGATAAATATCGTTGTTCCAACAGGCAACTTCGGTAATATCCTCGCAGGCTACTATGCAAAGCATATGGGCGTTCCTGTAAACAAGCTCATTTGTGCCTCAAACGCTAACAACGTCCTCACGGACTTTATCAAGACCGGCGTTTATGACAGGAACCGTCCGTTCCACACAACTATCTCTCCTTCTATGGATATCCTTATCTCTAGTAATCTTGAGAGACTTATATACAGAATTGCCGGTAATAATGCAGCTAAGAATGCAGAACTTATGGCATCATTAAAGTCAGAAGGAAAGTACAAGATTACAGATGATATGAAAGCACAGTTAGCTGACTTCTATGGCAATTATGCTACAGAGGCAGAGGACGCAGCTACAATCAAGAAGATATATGAAGATTGCGGATATGTAATTGATACACATACATCAGTTGCTGCAACTGTATATGATAAGTACAGAAAAGAAACTGGCGATACAACTAAGACAGTTATTGCTTCAACAGCAAGCCCATATAAGTTTACAAGAAGCGTTATGAATGCTATTGATTCTAAGTATGATTCAATGGGAGACTTCGAACTTGTAGATGAGCTTAGCAAGATAAGCAATGTCAAAGTTCCTAACGCAATTGAAGAAATCAGAACAGCACCAGTTCTTCATGATACTGTATGCGATTCTGATAAGATGTGTGATGAAGTTAAGAAGATTCTTGGAATCTAATATTATAAGAAAATAAAAATCTCCGGACCGTGTGTAATAAAGGTCCGGAGATTTTTTACTTATCTGTCAACAATTACTCCCTGACAGCCAAGTTCAAGCCATCTTTGATAAAATACAGAAAAATTATAGGTTGTTACATTTTCGTTAAGGGGATCCGCCATATATACTTCATTTTTGGCAGAATCAAATCCAATCATAACAAGGCAGTGTTCCATACCGGGCCAGATAACAAGCTGACCATCCTTAGCAATCCATACAGAAGAACCATAATCAGTGGACTCCATATTCATAGTTGCCCAGACAATAACAGGCTGCCCATTCTCAACATATTGGCAGAACTGATCGATTGAGGCACCTGATATATTAATGGCATGGGCACCATACAGATTGGCACAATCAGTGATTACAGGAGCAAAGCATCCATAAGAAGCTTTATCAAAAGGTGTTCCTACAAATGTAGTGTTGGGATTAGCATCAGGATAATCCCCTTTTTCTAGATAATTAGCTGCAATATCAGTCTTATCAGCATCATATCCAAGATAGTTAAGAACCATAGTAAGTGAAGTGACTTCACAGCCGGTAGGAAGCTCCGGTAACTGATTCAGACACGGGAAATTATCTATATACGCTTTCCTTCCAGATGCCAGTAGTTCTTTCAGTTCATTTTCAGAGTGAATTGTATTGTGAAAATCTTTATAAGAATCCTCTGGATTATTATTTTTATTATCTTCCTGTGAATTGTCAGAATTATTAACTTCCCCACGCGATAAATCATCCGATGAAATAGTTCCAACTGGCGTTATGTTAATACTTACATTATCAGGAGAAGAATTTTTCATATCGATAAGGAATGATAATATTGTAACAGATGCAGCAATGAGAGAAAGTATAAGCAGAATCTTTAAAAATGTTTTTTTTGAACTGTGCTTTTTCATTGTAACTCCTTGGTAAATATCTCTATATATAATAATGATATTTATAGCTGAATTATATAGTATGTTAAGATTCTGTTCAATAAATTTATAAATTATTTATAGAAAAAAGAAATATTGTTGTTGACATCATGAAAGGGTAGTGATATCTTAAATGTATCGATATTAGCACTCCAACTTAATGAGTGCTAACAAGATGAAAGGAGAGGATGCCATGGAGACGGATGGACGACTGGATGACCGTAAGGTTAAGATACTTAAAGCTGTTATTCAGAATTATCTTGATACCGGAGAACCGGTTGGCTCAAGAACGATTTCCAAGCTGACTGATTTACAGTTAAGTTCAGCAACTATAAGGAATGAGATGGCAGACTTAGAAGAGCTTGGCTACATTGTACAGCCACACACCTCTGCTGGAAGAATTCCAACGGATAAGGGCTATAGATTATATGTTGATGATTTAATGGCTCAGAAAGAGGAAGAGATATCCTTAAGAGAACAGCAGGTTGGTGATAAAGAGAAAGAACTTGATTCTATGAAGGATGCCTTATCAGAGAAGGTTGACAGAGTGGAAGAACTTCTTCAGAATGTAGCAAAGGTTCTGGCGAATAATACTAACTATGCCACGATGATAACAACTCCTAAGGTAACTGGCAATAAGTTAAGATTTGTTCAGCTGTCACAGCTTGAACCGAATAAGCTTCTTGCAGTTATTGTTATGGAAGGCAATCTTATAAGGAACAAGGTTATAACTATCAGCGAGGATATTTCACCAGAGAATCTTCTGAAGCTTAATCTTCTTCTTAATACAACACTCACAGGTCTTACATTGCAGGAAATGCATCTGGGACTTATATCCAAGATGGAGAGCCAGGCAGGTGAGCATATGGGTATTGTTAAAGAAGTGTTAGACGCGATTGTTGAGACTATAAGTAAGGCTGACGACCTGAAGATATACACAAGCGGCGCAACTAACATATTCAAGTATCCGGAGCTTAGTGATTCCGGGAAAGCAAGTGAGCTTATATATGCCTTGGAGGAAAAACAGGGCTTGTCTGGACTTGTTAATGACAAGGATGATTCAGATAAGACTGAAGATGATAACCACGGCATTCAGGTATATATAGGAAATGAAACACCGGTTGAGTCCATGAAGGACTGTAGTGTGGTAACAGCCACATATGAATTGCAGGATGGAATGAAGGGAACAATTGGTATTATTGGACCGAAGCGTATGGATTATGAAAAGGTTGTTGATACCTTAAAAGAGATGCAGACGCATTTGGATGATGTATTTAAGAAAACTTAGGAAAGGTTGGTATTGAAGTGTCAAAGGATGTAAAGAAAAAGAAATCAGAAGAGACAGTTCAGGATGAAGTAAAGAATCAGGAGACTGATGCTAAGAAAGAAGAAGCCTGCAACTGCGAATCAGAATGTAAGGCTGATGAAAGTCAGAATACATGTGAAGCTGATGAATCAGACAAGGCCGAGGCACAGGATGAGAGCACTGAGAGCTCTAAGAAGAAAGATCCTAAGGATGCAGTTATAGAAGAACTTCAGGACAGAGTAAAGAGGCAGATGGCTGAGTTTGATAATTTCAGAAAGAGAACAGAGAAAGAGAAATCTACTATGTTCGAGATGGGAGCCTCAGATATCATTAAGAAGCTTTTACCTATTGTTGATAATTTCGACAGAGGATTTAAGAGTGTGACAGATGAGGAACTTGAAACTCCATTCGCAAAGGGAATGGATATGGTTCACAAGCAGCTTTTAAAGATGCTTGAGGATGCAGATGTTAAGCCTATTGAAGCTTTAGGCGGTGAGTTCAATCCGGATTTCCACAATGCAGTAATGCATGTTGAGGATGATTCAGTTGGAGAGAACATCGTAGTTGAAGAGTTTGAGAAGGGCTACACATACAGAGACCAGGTTATAAGACACAGCATGGTCAAGGTTGCTAACTAGCGATAAGCCAGAAAGCATATGTAACACAAGGTATTAATCAATTTAATTATAGAAAGGACATTTTATCATGGGAAAGATTATTGGTATTGATTTAGGTACAACTAATTCTTGCGTAGCTGTAATGGAAGGTGGTAAGCCAGTTGTTATTGCTAACGCAGAAGGTTTAAGAACTACTCCTTCAGTAGTTGCATTTTCAAAGACAGGAGAGAGACTTGTAGGTGATCCTGCAAAGCGTCAGGCAGTTACTAATGCTGATAAGACAATCTCTTCTATCAAGAGACATATGGGTACAGATTACAAGGTTGAGATTGATGGAAAGAAATATACTCCACAGGAAATCTCAGCTATGATTTTACAGAAGTTAAAGTCAGATGCAGAGAATTATCTTGGCGAGAAGGTTACAGAGGCAGTTATAACAGTTCCTGCTTACTTCAACGATGCACAGCGTCAGGCTACTAAGGATGCTGGTAAGATTGCAGGTCTTGATGTAAAGCGTATTATCAACGAGCCTACAGCAGCAGCTTTAGCTTATGGTCTTGATAATGAGCATGAGCAGAAGATTATGGTTTACGATTTAGGTGGTGGTACATTCGATGTGTCTATTATCGAAATCGGTGATGGTGTAATTGAAGTTCTTGCTACAGCTGGTAATAACAAGCTTGGTGGTGATGATTTCGATAATGCTGTTACACAGTATATGTTAAATGATTTCAAGGCTAAGGAAGGCGTTGACCTTTCTAAGGATACAATGGCTCTTCAGAGACTTAAGGAAGCAGCTGAGAAGGCTAAGAAGGAACTTTCAAGCACAACTCAGACAGAAATCAATCTTCCTTACATCACAGCTACAGCTGAAGGACCAAAGCACTTTGAGATGACTCTTACAAGAGCTAAATTCGATGAATTAACACATGACCTTGTAGAAAAGACTGCAGAGCCAGTTAAGAATGCACTTTCAGATGCAGGTCTTACAGCTTCAGAGCTTTCAAAGGTATTATTAGTTGGTGGTTCTACAAGAATCCCTGCTGTACAGGATAAGGTTAAGTCATTAACAGGACATGAGCCAAGCAAGACTCTTAACCCAGATGAGTGCGTAGCTATCGGTGCTTCTATCCAGGGTGGTAAGTTAGCTGGTGATGCAGGTGCTGGTGATATTCTTCTTCTTGATGTAACACCACTTTCACTTTCAATCGAGACAATGGGTGGTATTGCTACAAGACTTATTGAGAGAAATACAACTATTCCTACAAAGAAGAGTCAGATTTTCTCTACAGCTGCTGATAACCAGACAGCCGTTGATATCAACGTTGTACAGGGTGAAAGACAGTTTGCCAGAGATAACAAGTCACTTGGACAGTTCAGACTTGATGGTATCCCTCCAGCAAGAAGAGGTGTTCCACAGATTGAAGTTACATTTGATATCGATGCCAATGGTATTGTAAATGTATCTGCTAAGGACCTTGGAACAGGTAAGGAACAGCACATCACAATTACTGCTGGTTCTAACATGTCTGATGAAGATATCGATAAGGCAGTTAAGGAAGCTGCTGAGTTCGAGGCTCAGGATAAGAAGCGTAAGGATGCTATTGATGCACGTAACGAAGCTGATTCAATGGTATTCCAGACACAGAAGGCTATGGATGAGGCGGGCGACAAGCTTGATGCTTCTGACAAGGCTGCAGTTGAGACTGACCTTAACGCATTAAAGGCACTTGTTGATGGTTCTGACCCAGAAAACATGACAGATGCACAGGTTGATGAAATCAAGGCTGCCAAGGAAAAACTTATGGAAAGTGCGCAGAAGCTTTTCGCTAAGTTATATGAGTCACAGCAGGCTGCTGGTGGTGCAGGCCCAGACATGGGAGCAGGTGCAGGTCCTGATATGGGTGCTGGTGCTTCTAATGGTTCAGCTCCATACGGTGATGATGTAGTTGACGGAGATTACAAAGAGGTTTAATTGTCAGCAATAACTGACTGGAATAAGGACTGCATGGGGTGTAAACTCTGTGCAGTTTCTGTTGATTAAATAAGAAAGAGGAAGCAATCATGGCAGATAAGAGAGATTATTATGAAGTCCTTGGCGTGCCTAAGGATGCCGATGACGCTGCTATTAAGAAAGCATACAGACAACTTGCAAAGAAATATCATCCTGATATGAATCCGGGGGATAAAGAAGCTGAAATAAAATTCAAAGAGGCTTCTGAAGCTTATGCGGTGTTAAGCGATGCTGAAAAGAGAAGACAGTATGACCAGTTTGGCCATGCCGCATTTGAAGGCGGAGCAGGTGGAGCTGGAGCAGGTGGCTTCGATTTCGATTTTGGTGACATGGGAGATATTTTCGGAGATCTCTTTGGCGGTATGTTCGGAGGCGGCGGAAGCAGACGAAACAGCAATGGACCAAGAAGAGGCGCTGATGTAAGAGTTAATGTAAGAATTACATTTGACGAGTCAGTAAGGGGAACAACCAAGAAGATAGATGTTACATTAAAGGATGAGTGCTCAAGCTGTCACGGTACAGGAGCTAAGCCTGGTACATCACCAGAGACCTGTAGCAAATGTGGTGGTCGTGGACAGGTGACTTTCACACAGCAGTCATTCCTTGGAATGGTAAGAAGCCAGCAGCCATGTCCTGACTGTCATGGAACTGGTAAGATAATTAAGGAGAAGTGTCCGGATTGTTACGGAACAGGCTATATAAGCAGCAAGAAGACTATCGAAGTCAATATCCCAGCAGGTATCGATAATGGTCAGTGCGTACGTATACAGGGCAAAGGTGAGCCGGGAGTTAATGGCGGACCAAGAGGTGACCTCTTAGTTGCTGTTATTATCTCAGCAAGCACAGAATTTGAAAGAGACGGATACAATATATTCTCTAATGTTGTAATAAGCTATCCAACAGCGGTACTTGGCGGTGAAATCAAGGTTAAGACTGTTGATGGAGAAGTATTGTACGAAGTTAAGCCGGGAACAGCATCAGGTACAAGAGTAAGACTTAAAGGCAAAGGTATGCCAAGTGTAAGAAATGCAGCACAGAGAGGCGATCATTATATCACTTTAATAGTTGATATTCCTACAAAGCTTAATCAGGAGCAGAAGGACGCACTTATGGCGTATGAAAAGGCGCTTACAGGCAATGAAAGACACGGTAAGAAGAAAGGTCTTTTCGGCAAATAAATACTATAGCTTACATATGTAATGTAAGTTTACACTCACCCCACAATGTGGTAAAATCCTACATTGTGGGGTATTATATTTATATGTATAATTCCTTATTGTAAAGATTGGAGATTAAAGCAGTAATATGAATTTAGAGACAAGATATAACGAACTTAATAAAGATTACGGTGCATATGAGCTTGTGAACATTGAAAAGCTTAATGACCTTAATTCTGTAGGACTTTTATTAAAGCATAAGAAATCAGGTGCGAGAGTTGCAATTATTTCTAATGATGATGATAACAAGGTATTTTCTATAGGTTTTAAGACACCACCGGATAATGACACGGGAATACAGCATATAATTGAACATTCTACCTTGTGTGGTTCAAGAAAATATCCGGTTAAAGACCCATTTGTAGAACTATGCAAGGGTTCTCTTAACACATTTCTTAATGCAATGACTTATCCGGATAAGACAGTATATCCTGTTGCAAGCTGCAATATGGCAGATTTCAAGAATATTATGGATGTCTATATGGATGCGGTATTCTATCCTGCAATGTATGAGCATGAGGAGATATTCAAGCAGGAAGGCTGGCATTATGAGCTTGAAGATGTAGATGGAGAGCTTGCTTATAACGGAGTTGTATTTAATGAGATGAAGGGTGTGTATTCTTCAGCAGATGATGTGCTTTCAAGATATACATTTGTATCACTCTTCCCTGATTCTGAATACAAGAATGAATCCGGTGGTGACCCTGAGGCTATACCACAGCTTAAGTATGAAGATTTCATTAAGTATCACAAGGAATATTATCATCCTGTGAACAGTTATATCTATCTGTACGGAGATATTGATGTTGATGAGAGGCTTGAATATCTTAATAACGAATACCTCTCAGCTTTTGATAAGAATGATGTCAATATAGATGCCGAGGTAACTTTCCAGAAAGCATTTGACGCACCTAAGTATGAGACAAGAGAGTATGCAATTACTGATGATGAGCCAGAGGAGGATAACACTTATCTTTCTTACAATGTTGTTATCGGAACATCAACAGACCCAGTAAGCTATCTTGCATTACAGATTCTTGATTATGCACTTATCATGGCACCGGGTGCTCCGCTTAAGCAGGCACTTATTGATGCCGGAATTGGAACAGATGTGTATAGTGTGTTAGAGACTTCTGTGTATCAGCCGGTGTATTCAATTATTACTAAGAATGCGAATGAAAGTGACAGAGACAGATTTGTGAGTGTTGTTGAAGACACGCTTTCTGATATTGTTAAGAACGGTCTTAGCAAGAGAATGGTTAAGGCAGGAATCAACTATTACGAATTCAAATACAGAGAAGCTGATTTTGGACCATATCCAAAGGGACTTATGTATTATCTCACAATGATGGACAGCTGGCTTTATGATGAGAACAAGCCATTTGTTCATGTTGAGGCAGGTGAGACATTTGAAATAATCAAGAAGAATTCAGAGAATGGCTTCTTTGAGAAATTCATTGAAGACAATATTATAGGTAATAACCATGAGGTAGTGTTAAGTCTTGTTCCAAAGCATGGACTTGCAGAGGAGAAGGAAGCAAAGGAAGCAGAGCAGCTTGCAAAGTATAAGGCAACACTTTCCAAGGAAGAACTGGAAGAGCTTGTTAAGCAGACAAAGGCATTAAAGGAATATCAGGATACGCCTTCAAGCCAGAAGGATCTTGAGAAGATTCCACAGCTTGAGTTAAAGGATATCACAAGAGAGCCGGCTAAGTTATATATTGACCCTAAGAAGACTGGTGGTGTTGATGTAATCCACCACAATATGTTCACTAATGGAATTGCATATATAATGATGTGCTACGACTGTAAGAATGTGCCTGATGAACTGCTTCCATATATCGGACTTTTAAGCTCGGTTCTTGGACTTATGGATACTGAAAAGTACACATATACAGAACTGACTAATGAAATCAATATTAACTGTGGTGGAATCTCAACTGATGCTGCCATATACACAGATAATAAGGATTTTGACAAATGTACTATTATGTATGAGGTTAAGGGTAAGGTTCTCTATGACAATATCCAGTTCGTCCTTGATATGATGAATGAAATTATATATAAGACAAAGTTCTCAGATTATAAGAGACTTAAAGAGATAATTGCGAAGCTTAAGTCAAGAATGGAAAGCACAATGACAAGTGCAGGACATTCAACAGCAATGCTTGCAGGTATGGCACAGTTCTCAAGAAATGCATATTATTCTAACGAGATGAGAGGATATGGGTTCTATGAGCTTATACAGAAGCTTGACTCACAGTTTGATGAGCTTAAGGAAGATATCGCAGATAAGTTAAGCAAACTTGTCGATTATATATTCCACAAAGAGAATATTATTGTCAGCTTTACTGCTGATGATAAGGGATATGATGCATTTGCACCTGCTTTCGGAAAGTATGTGGAAGAATTGAAAAAATCGGACATGCCAGCATGCGAAAGAAAGTACACACCTGCAAATGTCAAGACAGGATATACTTCAGCTTCACAGGTTCAGTATGTTGCAAGATGTGGAAATTTCAGGGATGGAGGATATGAATACACAGGAGCATTAAGAGTGCTTAAGGTTATATTCTCGTATGATTATCTCTGGATTAATGTAAGAGTTAAAGGCGGCGCATACGGCTGCATGAGCGGTTCTTACAGAAACGGTGACATGTATATGGTTTCTTACAGAGACCCTAACTTAAGAAAGACTAACGATATATATGAAAATGCAGCAGACTATCTTGAACATTTTGATGTAAGCGACAGGGATATGGTCAAGTTCATAATCGGAACAATAGGTGATATGGATACACCTATGAATCCGGCAGCAAAGGGAACAAGATCATTTGGTGCATACATCTGTAATACAGATTATGAGTCACTCAAGAAAGAAAGAGGTCAGGTTCTTGACTGTAATGTAGAAAGAATAAGAGAGCTTGCTCCACTTGTAAGATGTGCGATGGATGAGAATTATTTCTGCGTTGTGGGAAGCAGCAAGGAAATCAATAAAGAGAGTGAGCTTTTTGATAAGATACAGCCACTTATCAAGGTACAGGGATAATAGAAAGGAAGAATGTATGAATTTAGATGAGATGCTTGCAGCCAGCGGAATTACCGGGGGTGCTAAGGCAGAGAACACAAGAACTAAGACAGGCTTTGTAACATTTATAGGAAGACCTAATGTTGGTAAGTCAACACTTATGAATCAGATAATCGGACAGAAGATTGCGATTACTTCTAACAAGCCTCAGACTACAAGAAACAGAATACAGACTGTATACACTGATGAGCGTGGACAGATTGTTTTCGTTGATACTCCGGGTATCCACAAGGCTAAGAACAAGCTTGGTGAATACATGGTTGGTGCGGCAGAGAAGACAATCAGTGAGGTTGACCTTATATGCTGGCTTGTTGAGCCTACAACACATCTTGGAGCTGCCGAGGAGCATATCGTTGAGAAGCTTAAAGAGTGTAAGACTCCTATAGTTCTTGTTATCAATAAGACTGACACAATTAAGAAAGAGGAGATTCTACCGGTTATTGACTGCTACAGAAAGGAACTTGATTTTGTTGATATTGTTCCTGTGTGCGCAAGAAACGGCAATAATGTTGACGACCTGCTTGATGTTATATTCTCACATCTTGATTATGGCCCGATGTACTATGATGAAGATACAGTAACAGACCAGCCAATGAAGCAGATTGTTGCAGAGCTTATAAGAGAGAAGGCACTTCATGCATTAAATGACGAGATTCCACACGGAATCGCGGTTGTTATTGACAGCTTCAAGGAAAGAAGAAATGCAAGAGGTCCTATTACAGATATCGACGCTACTATCATATGCGAAAGAGATTCCCATAAAGGAATTATTATCGGCAAGGGTGGTGAAATGCTTAAGAAAATCGGAACTAATGCAAGATACGAGATTGAGAAGCAGCTTGACATGAAGGTTAATCTTAAGCTCTGGGTAAAAGTTAAGAAGGAATGGCGCGACAGTGATATTCTTCTTAAGAACTTCGGATATGACAAGAAGAAGGACAAATAATATACATGACAGGAGGGTGCGATGGCGGAGGTTACTACTGTTACAGGCATGATACTTTCCGCCATGCCTGTCGGGGAATATGACAGAAGACTGGTTATACTGACTAAGGAGTATGGCAAGATAACGGTATTTGCGAAAGGTGCGAGAAAGCCTAACAGCGCATTGATTGGTGTTACGAGAAGCTTTATATTCGGAACATTTGAGGTGTACCGTGGACGCGATTCATATACGATGTATAAGGCATCAGCTAAGGAGTACTTTGAAAATGTGGTAAATGACCTTAATGCCGTGTGCTACGCCTGCTATTTTGCTGAGATTGCAGATTATTATGGCAGGGAGAATCTTGATGCATCAGAAATGATTAATCTGCTTTATATCACTCTAAAGGCATTGGGCAGAGGTGCTGTAAGCCATGAACTTATAAGATTCATATACGAGATAAGAATGATTGCAGTTAACGGTGAGTGTCCGGATTTCTTCACATGTCACGAATGCGGAAGAGAAGATAATCTGTATGTATATTCATATTCAAGAAACGGACTATGCTGTAAGAATTGTGCCACAAATGTATATGATGGAATTACACTTTCGGGCTCAACGGTATATACACTCCAGTATATTGTCACAGCACAGCTTAACAGGCTGTATTCATTCACCGTTACCAAAGAAGTCCAGGAAGAATTAAGGCTTGTGGTAAACAGGCTGGAAAGCATTGTATTCGATAAAGAATTTAAGTCGAAGGAAATGCTTAATCTGACCATATAAATATTACATAAACTGGCTATGTTATCATATGCCAGTTTTTTGTATATTAAGGGGTAAAGATTTTATGTAACATTCAGACGAAAGGAGAGACAATATGCCGGATAAAAATGTGTCTCATAATAACCAGAAGAAAATAGCAGCAATTAATGATTATTCTGGTTTTGGAAGATGTTCTATTGCAGTTGAGCTACCTGTTATATCAGCAATGAAGATTCAGTGCTGTCCAATGCCTACATCGATATTTTCTAATCATACAGGTTTTGACAGCTTTTATTTTAAAGATTTCACAGAGAATATGCCGCCTTATATGGCAGAGTGGAAGAAGTTAAACCTTAAATTCGATGGAATTGTAACAGGGTTCTTAGGTTCACATAATCAGATTGCAATTGTTGAAGAATTTTTCAAGAATTTCAAGACCGAAGATAATATTGTTGTTATCGACCCGGTTATGGGTGATTACGGAAATCTGTATCCGACATATACTGATGAGACATGCCAGGAGATGAAGAAGCTTGTAAAATATGCAGATATTCTTACTCCAAACCTCACAGAAGCATGTATTATAACTGACGAGCCATACAGACCGGATTATTCCAATGATGAGCTTAAAAAAATTGCGATGAAGCTTGTTGCAATGGGACCATCTAAGATTGTTATTACAGGAATCCAGCGGGGCCATTATATTGGTAATTACTGTTACGAAAAGAACAGGGAAGACTATCTTATTAAGACTATGAAGGTTGGAACACAGCGTTCCGGAACAGGAGATATATTCGCATCAATAATAGCGGCAGACGCTGTCAATGGTGTGAATTTCCACGAGTCAGTAAGAAAGGCATCTACATTCATAAAGAAATGCATACTCAAGGCTATAGAGATGGATATTCCTCTGACAGACGGTGTGCCGTTTGAGGAACTGCTGACTACGTTGAAGTAAAAAGGAGAAGAATTACAATGGAGATATTATATAAGGTTCATAATAATTTATATGTTAATTTAACTAACAAATGTCCATATTCATGTACTTTCTGTTTAAGACAGACAATGGACAGAATCGGAGAGTCAGGCAGACTCTGGCTTGAGAGAGAACCATCATATGATGAGGTTATTGCTGAATTTGAAAAGTTCAATATGGATGAGTATGAAGAAGTCGTATTCTGCGGATTCGGAGAACCGACAGAAAGATTCGATGTTCTTATCAAGGTTGCTGAGTATGTCAAGAAAACATATGGCAAAAAGACAAGAATCAATACTAACGGAGTTGGAAATCTTGTTAATGGCAGAGACATTGTGCCAGAGATGGAAGGCTTGATTGACACAATATCAATCAGTCTTAACAATCCACACAAAGATGAATACAATGCACTTGTAAGAAGTAAGTTCGGCGAAAAATCATTTGATGAAATGATAAGCTTCGCAAAGGAATGTACCAGGTATATCCCTAATGTTGTTCTTACAACAGTTGACACAACCATATCTCACGAGGAAGAGGCAGAGTGTCAGAAGCTATGTGATGAGATAGGGGCTGCTTACAGGATTCGTCCCTGGGAGGATTAATGGCAGCAGTTTTATAATGTGACGTGTACGTATATAAAAACAATTCTTTGTTAAATACATTAAAAATATTGACCTTGACATTGGTTCATACTATACAATTGCATTATGAATATTAAATAGTTTTTGAAACAAAAATTATTGATATTCATGCAAATATATAATATAGTGATGCCTTTTAATGGCAGAAAGGGAGGTCAATATGCGCAGAATAACTAAAAGACGTCTTAGCAGTCTTTTATGTGCAGTTCTTATGCTTATTACAAGCATAGATGTGGCTGCATTTGCAGCAGGATCAGATGCGTCAAAAAGAAAGATTGACGTATGGGATATGGGTGCAGTACAGGAAGCAGATACTAGTAAATATAATAATAATATCACTGCTTCTGACTGGGATAGTTGTGCCAATGTATCCCAGGCTGGAAAATTTGTTGCTGGAGAGACAACATTTGGTGATCTTACTATCAATCATATAGCTAATGACAGATTGTTCTCAACATCAAGCAAAAACTATGGAACCAATGCTTTAGCAACAACAGCATATGATGATGGATATACAGCGGGTGGTATGTATTACTGTAATGGTACAGGAGGAGAGACAAGAAGAAATGTTACCATTAACAATGTAATAGCAGGAGATAAGATAGTTGTATACATGGCATCAAGCAATGCTGCTACAGGAACACTTGTTTTTAAATATCTTGGTGAAGATAATGAACAGGTAGAAAAAGCCAGCTTTACTAACAAGGGTACTAAATATGAATTTGTGGCTAAGTATAGTGGATCATATAAGGTATATACAGATGCAGCAGCAGGAAAACCTATATATAACAGAATTGTCAGGATACCTGGAGTTGCAGTAAGTGGAACAATAGATGGCGCACAGCTAAGCGGCTATAAGGTTATGTTTAAGGATGAGGCTAATGGTATTACATATGATGCAGATATAAAGGGGAATACATTTACAGCTACACTTGCAGCAGGCTGTAATTATACTGCAGTATTATCAGGAGTAGCAGGATATGGATTTTCGAATGCTACAAAGAATATTTCGACAACAGTAGATGAAGCTCTTACAGGAAAGTCTGGAGTTACATTAAGCATAGAAGAGAAGAAAGTGTATACATACACAGGAAAGGTTACAGGCTTTGCTGCTGACTATGATACATCTAATTTATCAGTCAAACTTGTGGCTGATTCATCTTCATTAGCAGATGATGTGATTCTTAAGCTTGATTCTGAAAAGGCATTTACAGCTACACTTGAACCTGATGTCAAGTATACAGTTGAACTTATCGGAGTTAATGATTATGAAGTTTTAAGCGGAGGCGAGATAATAAGTCAGGTAAGCTATTCCAGAGATATTGAAGTTTCTGCCAGAAGGTTATATAAGGCAGCAGGAAAGTTTGCAGGACTTGATGGTAATACAGCTGTTACAGATGTTAAGTTTACGAATGTAGATGATAAGTATATATATACAGGAAAAGTAACGACAGATGGATATGAAGTTATGTTAAGAAATGGTTCATATTCAATCGAAGCTGTTGCTGATGGATATAGAACAACAACACATATAGTAGTAAGCGATGCTGATGTGACTAAAGATATTTTAATGGTATCTACCAAGGATAAAGAGCAGGTTGAAAGAGTATCTGATATATATGTTGGATATGAAGAAAAAGGAAATATTAATTTTAATACAGTAAAAGAGGCGATATCAGCAATATCGGCAATGACACCAGCTCCGGATGAAAAGAACGGAGTTACTGTACATATTGCTCCTGGTACATACAGAGAACAGGTTGTTATATCAACTCCTTATGTAAGACTTGTTAATGATGAAAAGTCATCAGGTAAAGAGGTACTTCTTACATGGTATTATGGAATTGGATATGAGTATTACAGCATAGATTCAACCGGTTATTATAATGCTGAAAATGCATATGATAAGTATGATAAAGCTGCTGCTTCAAAGTGGGGTTGTTCAGTATTGCTTAAAAATACAGCAACTGGTTTTAGTGCTGATGGAATTACATTTGAAGCTTCTTTTAACCGATATATAACAGATGAAGAAATAGAAGATGGCGTAAGTCCAACTGATACGAAGCTTCCAGAAAGAAATTACTCAACAGATGTTACATCAAAAGCAGCAACTGAAAGAGCAACAGCCATGGCTATAGAAGCTGATAAGGTAGAATTTACAGATTGTGCATTCCTTGGAAGCCAGGATACATTATATACAGGTAATTCTGCAACTAATATGTATTTTAAGAACTGTCGCATAGAAGGTAATACAGATTACATATTTGGTGATGGCAATGCAGTATTTGACGGATGTGAGCTTAGATTCTTTGGTTATAGTACAGGCTCTGTTGGCGGTTATATTACAGCACACAAGCCAACAGCAGCAACTAAGGCAGGGTATGTGTTTAGAAACTGTACAATAACAGGAAACGATGAACTTGAGGTAAATGCGGGATATCTTGGAAGACCTTGGGGACAGGATGCGAGAGTAACATTCCTTAATACTAAGATAAATGGCAGTTACATAAAAGATGAAGGATGGTTTGATATGTCTGGTAACAAACCAGAAAAAGCAAACTATAAAGAATATAATTCTGTTTACACAGATGGAACAGCAGTTGATATGTCTAAGAGAGTTACAGGAGTTGTGACAGATGACAGCGTTGCAAAGAAAGATGTTGTGAATGATTATCTTTCTGGCTGGACACCTTCGGATTATGTTGCTGATGAGAGTACAGTGATATTTGAAAAAACACCATATCTTGTTGATAATGGAGATATCAATGCACCATATCCAGGACATACTCTTACTGTAGTATACTCACTTGGCAATGCAAATGATGCATCTGATGCATCAGTAATCCGTTGGTATATTGTTGATAATGATGGAAACAGGACTCTTGTAAAAGCAACAAGCGCCAATGTAGACAATACATATAAAATCACAAAAGATGCAATTGGAAAGTATATTGAAGTTGAAGTTGTACCTGAAAACATAAGCGGAATAAAGTCTGAAGCGGTAAGTTATAAGGCAGATGCATATGTAAGGGAAGGATATGAAGATCCAACGGGTTCAACAGATATAGAACTTGGAGATGGAGTAAATGTATTTTTAGCAGGTGATTCAACAGTTAAGGATTATTCAGCATCAGGTATGTATATGAGTGGCAAGGCTCAGGCAGAAGGTTCATGGGGTGAATATTTACAGACATTCTTTGACTCTTCAAAGGTTAAGGTACAGAACTATGCTAATGGAGGAAGAAGCAGCCGTAACTTTATTAATGAAGGATCATTAGATAAGATAAAAGCCAATATTAAAGAAGGCGATTATCTGTTTATACAGTTTGGTCACAATGATTGCGCTAATGGAAAAGGATATCTTGAAGATAGATATGTACCACTTGGAGAACCAGATGCTAACGGAATATATCCGGTAACAGCAGGAACTAAAGTGGCAACACCATCATCGCTTGCTTCAAAGTATGGTGACAGCTTTTATTCGTATGATTGTGGTGGTACTTATAAGTGGTATCTTACACAGTATATCGAGACAGCGAGAGAAGTAGGAGCTATACCGGTTCTTGTAACACCAGTATCAAGACTTTATTATACAAATGATGGAACTATCAAACCACATCATGATTCAACAGATACAACAACAGGAACACTGGTAACAGAAAATAACGCCTATGTTGAGGCAGTTAAACAGCTTGCAAAGGAACAGAATGTGTTGCTTATTGATGGATTTGAGATAACAAAAAATATGTATGAGGAAGCATACAAAGCAGATGAAAAGGCAGCTAATGGCAAATCTGTTAATGGTATGCAGGTTATGTCAGCAGGAGATAGCACACATAGCAATAAGCTTGGCGGTTTTATAACAGCAGAACTTTTTGCACAACAGATTCAGAATATGAATATATCACTCTCAAAGGCTGTCAAAGCACCATCAAGGGTAGCGGGCGTTAATCCAGATGGACAGCAGGTATTTGTTGTTGATAAAAATGGAACACTTACAGCAAAAGCAGCAGATTCAGATGGCAGTTTTACAGTTGATGCAGTTTACTGGACAACAAAAGGTCAGAGTCTTTTAAGTGCTATTAGTGCAAAAAATGAAGAGCTTAATAAGAGTGATAATCCGGCGCCAGGACCAACACCAACGCCAGGACCAACACCAACGCCGGATCCGACACCAACGCCAGATCCAACGCCAGCACCGGATACGGGTGATGATAATAAGAAAAGCGATGAAACCATTTCAGGTGATAAGGAACAGGCAGAAGATAGTGTAAAGACAGCTGATGTGTATAATGTAACAGGTTATAGTATAATGTTGTTTATGGCATTAGCAGGAATTGTATTTGTTATACATGAAGATAAGAAGAAAAAGAACACTATTGATTAATGCATAATATAAGCCGGATGTATAATAACAGAAGTTGTTATATATCTGGCTTTTCTGATATTTTTTGAATTACATATATGTTGGCAGTGCATTAAAAATTATACAATGTGCTATTTAAGTGTGAAAGTATATTGAGCTTGGGAGGATTAAGACATCATTCCTCTTGCTAATCAGCACTAAATGTTATAAAATGATTAAGATTATGTAGCAGCCGATGCAGTTCGATGTAGTCAGGCTGTTGCCTTTAGGAGGATTATATTATTATGGAAAAGACAATGGAGAAAATTGTTTCTTTAGCTAAGGCAAGAGGATTTGTTTACCCAGGTTCTGAAATCTATGGTGGATTAGCTAATACTTGGGATTATGGTCCTTTAGGTAGAGAGGTTAAGGAAAATATTAAGAAGGCATGGCATAAGAAATTTATTGAGGAGCATGTTAATAGTTATGGTCTTGATGCTGCTATACTTATGAATCCTAATGTATGGGTTGCTTCTGGTCATGTTGCTAGTTTTTCTGATCCTTTGATAGATTGTAAGAAGTGTAAAACTAGACATAGAGCTGATAAACTTATAGAAGAGTTTACTCATGGAGAAGAGACTGGTGATGGTTGGGACAATGAGAAGTTAGAAAGATATATTAGTGATAATAATATTCCTTGTCCTAAGTGTGGAAAGAGTGATTTTACTAAGATACGTAAATTTAATTTGTTATTTGAAACACATATGGGTGTTACTTCTGATTCTTCTAGTTTCGTTTATTTAAGAGGAGAGACCGCTCAAGGTATATTTGTTAACTTTAATAATGTTTTAAGAAGTATGAGAGCTAAAGTACCTTTTGGTATTGGACAGATTGGTAAAGCTTTTAGAAATGAGATAACTCCTGGTAATTTTATTTTTAGAACTCGTGAGTTTGAACAAATGGAATATGAATTTTTCTGCAGACCTGGTAGTGATTTAGAATGGTTTTCTTATTGGAAAAGTCATTGCTTAGATTTCTTAAAAGAAATTGGTATTAGAGAAGAGAATTTGAGATATCGTGATCATGCTAAAGAAGAATTAGTCTTCTATAGTAAGGCTACTACTGATATTGAATATAAATATCCTATGGGATGGGGAGAATTATGGGGAATAGCGGATCGTACTGACTATGACTTGACTGTACATCAAGAACATTCTAAAACGGATATGAGATATTTAGATCCAGAGACTAACGAAAAATATTTGCCTTATGTTATTGAACCTTCAGTAGGTGTAGATAGATTATTGCTTGCGGTACTTTGTGATGCATATAATGAAGATGTACTTGATGATGGAACTACTCGTGAGGTTTTAAAAATACATCCTTATTTGGCACCATATAAAGCATGTGTTCTTCCGTTAGTAAAGAAATATCATAGTGAAAAGGCTATGGAAATATATAATATGCTTGCTAAATCTTTTATGGTTACTTATGATGAATCTGGTAGTATTGGTAAGAGATATAGAAGAAGTGATGCTATTGGTACTCCTTATTGTATTACTATTGATGAAGATACTATTAATAATGGTACAGTTACTATAAGGGATAGGGATACTATGGAGCAGACTACTGTTAAAGTAGAGGAACTTACTAAATATATTGAGGATAGGATTAAGTTTTAAAGAACAATATACTTTGTTCTTTTTTTCTTTTGTTCTTAATTCAATCTTTCTTATAAGTTACTTCAAGTAATATATATTATGTTTGAGAT
>OHGG01000250.1_pt1 | contig 33819 bp, 30 predicted proteins | sample 1567641 | NCBI WGS metagenome assembly OHGG01 (sample SAMEA3879561, study PRJEB24766) | human gut metagenome | biome: human-associated habitat; feature: feces | place: USA | collected 1985/1987
TTCTGATGGAATTGTAAGAATAGACTTGCAACAATATGCTATAATTTGCCCAGAATCCGCACTTTTGTCTGGAAAGGCTTAAAATCAAGGCTTTTAGGGAATGTGGATGGGATTTGTACCCTCCCATTGTACTCCTATTTTGTAAAACAGTAGGATCATCAACCGGACTTCCCTCGATAAAAAAGAATATGATTTGTGGCGAAAGAAGTTCCTTCGGGGAATTCTTTTCACTTACATAAAAATGTCGGTTTGAATGTCGGTTAAGTGTCGGTTTGTTTATGATATTTGACTGCAATACATATTATGTGGTTATACTTTTAATAATAATCGTATGCCTTACCTAAATATGCATAGAAACCAGGTCGATTATAAAGAAATAACATAAAATATGTTATTATGAATGAAATTATGTTACAAGGAGATGTCATATGCAAGGGCTATAGCACCATTCATACAATCAGAGGAATATTGCGACCGGCTTTTCGTCAGGCTTATGACGATGACATGATTCGTAGAAACCCGTTTGATTTTGAATTGGCTACAGTTATTGTTAATGATAGTGTGACCAGAGAAGCTATCACCAGGGATTAGGAACGTAAATATCTGGAATTTGTCAAACAGGATAAACATTTTAGCAGATACTATGAAGGTATCTATATTCTGTTTAATACCGGGCTGCGAATCTCAGGATTTGTAGGATTAACAACAAAGAATATTGATTTTAAGAATCATAAAATCATTGTAGATCATCAGCTCATCCGCACTTCAAAGATGCAGTATATGGTTGAAGAGCCAAAGACGGAAAGTGGAATTCGGGAAATACCAATGTCAGAAGAAGTGGAGGAAGCATTTCGGACGATTATTGACAGAAGAAAGAAGCCGAAGATAGAGCCAATCATTGATGGCTATTCCGGGTTTCTGTATCTTGACAAGAATAATATGCCTATGGTAGCACTCCATTGGGAAAAGTATTTCCAGCACATCCTTGAGAAGTACAATGGAATTTACAAGGTACAGATGCCGAAGGTAACACCTCATGTATGCAGACATACCTTTTGTTCAAAGATGGCAAAGAGCGGTATGAATCCCCAAAGCTTGCAGTATATCATGGGACATGCTGATATCAGCGTGACATTAAACACATATACGCATGTGAAATTTGAGGATGCAGAGGCGGAGATGAAGAGAGTTGCTGCAATTTAAATGTAGTAAATGAGGCAAAGGTGTAGGGGTACGTTTTGGTATTTGTCCCCCCATTTGTACCCCTGATTTCTCAAAAACATGAGATTTTATGAGAAAATATGAGAGAATACATGATTTTGAAAAAGTTCCATAAAGCCAGTAAAATCAGGGCTTGAGACGATATGAGAGGATATAAGAGATTATGATAAAAGTATTATTCATCTGCCACGGCACTCCAGTTTTATGATAATGCATACTTTCGCAGACTGGGGCAACACAGGGCAGAATAAGGTGGAAAGTATTGAAAATACTACGGTTTCGACTACTAAGGCTCATGGCAGGAATCGGGATAAAGGCAAAGGTGTGGGGAGAAATCCTTAGTAGTAAGGGACTACTTAGGGATGATTCGGCATACTCTCTGCAGCAAAAAATGTTAAATGCTAATGTAACAATTATATATAATTTATGATTTCTAGCTAATTTAAATGTGATTCATTAACGATGTTAGAAAATAAAAACAGAACGTTTGTTCTGGAAATGTGTTGACTTTTTGCAATGCAAAAAGTATAATATGTTTATCGGAGGTGATGATATTGAAGAAAATGGGAAGACCTAAAGGAGATAATAATAAGAAAATAGGATATACTATTAGAATGGATGAAGCAACATTGCGAAGGCTTGAATTGTATTGTAAAAAAATGGGAATGCTTAAATCTCAGGCTATTAGAGATGCAATTAATGCATTGCCACTTGAAGAAAATAATAAATGAGTAAAAGAGAAGGGAGATTTTTCTATGAATATGGTATATGTTTTGTATGAAGAGAGAGAGTCAAGTCAGCTTTGTGGTGTAAGAGGTGTTTGTGATACTTGGGATAATGCAGTTGCTCATATGAGGTTACTGATTGAAAATAATCATTTATATTCCAATTTTAGTGAAATTAATCTCGAAGAGGGGTATTCTGAAAGTGATCCAACTTATTCTGAGGATAATTATTCCAATTATTATATTAAACAAATGGAGAAAATGTAAAAAGCAGTTCATTATAGAGAAAATAATGAACTGCTTATGAATTAATCTAAGAATTTTTTTAGATATTTATTGAAATGCTCAACCAAAGCACTTCCATCTACTCCGGGTCTCCACATAAAATAGTTCTTGTCATATTCATCAAACCAAAAAGCAATTTCTCTATTTCTCTTTGGATCTCTTGTGATGTCACCTTCAAGAACAACCCAAAATGGTAAGATTGAAGGATCTGAGATTTTGCTGATTTGGCGGTATGCTTTCATAAGTCCTGGAGTGAACAATTTACACATACGTTCGTGTGCATTTCCACGACCGGCACTTGGATCTTTTCCTTCAACCCAGCCATCCTGTCTTTTTATTTCACCAAATAAAATTTTTCCCGTTTTTTTATTTGTAATAGAAAAATCAGGAGATACACCCCAACCACGTTTTTGAGCATTCTTCATTGTTGCTAAGTCTGGATTGAATATAGCCGCTATTGTTTTGGCAGGGAGTTCTACATTTTCGTACAGATGCTTTAAGTCGGTAGGATGATCGGAGATCACATAATCTGTATCCTTAAATGCTTCTTTAAAGACCGATATTAAATTTTGTTCTGCAACACCGGCTTTTCCACCAGGGCCAGACTCGGTTTGCCAATTATCTCTTCCTTGTAAATCCTTTTTTGCCATAATATTACACCTCACATATTTTTAAATAGTTCCTCAAGTGATATTTCAAAGCCATCAGCAATTTTTTTGATATTCTTTATGGATACATTTCGCTTTCCGGCTTCAACAGAGGCATAATAAGTCCTGTCCATATCAATTTTTAATGCAAACTTTTCTTGACTTAACCCTTGCTGCTGTCTTAGTTCTTTAATGCGGTTTGCAAAATCATCTACTACCATAAAAATCACCTCTCATAAATATTTTATTGCTGTGTTGATTATAAAACAACGGATTATAAGTCACAAAAATGTTGACTTTGAAGATAGATTAGATTATCCTATAATTATGTTTTATATAGGAAGGATGATATAAATGTCTCAGAAAGAAAATTCAGAAGTTACAGCATATTCCATTTATAATGTTGAACAGAAAAAAAGAACAAAGATTAATCCATTAGAAGATATATATCCTAAGTTGCCGGAAAAAAAATACCAAGTTATTTACGCAGACCCACCTTGGGATTATGGTGGAAAGATGCAGTATGATAAGTCAACAATCAAAGATGAGAATGTTGGATTTGAAAAGAAAATTTTTCTTAGTTCAGCATCTTTTAAATATCCTACTGTGAAATTGAAGCAATTAAAAGAGCTAGATGTAAATTCTATTGCTGCAGATGATTGTATTTTGTTTATGTGGACAACTGGACCGCAGATGGCAAATTCAATAGAGCTAGGGGAGGCTTGGGGATTTGAATATAAAACAGTGGCATTCGTGTGGGATAAAATGGTACATAATCCAGGAAGATATACGCTAAGTCAAACGGAATTTGTTCTTGCCTTTAAGAAAGGAAAATTTCCACAACCAAGGGGGGCAAGAAATGTTCGTCAGATGGTTACAATACATAGAGGAACACATAGTGTTAAACCTGTTGATGTTATTGAAGGGATAACAAAAATGTTCCCAGAGCAAGATAAAATTGAATTATTTGCACGTAATAACTATGTTGGATGGGATAATTGGGGATTGGAGATTCCTAATGTAAAAATTGAAATTAAAACTGCTGGTGAAATGGATAGAGAAATGCGTGGCAAGAAGAATTCAAATGGGGAACAGCAGGTTTTAAAGTTTGATGAAGATTAATGTTTCAAACAGTTGTAATGAATTTTTATTTACAGTCGATGAGAATAAAAAGTATGGCAGATAAATTTATTAGATTAAATAATAAGGGATAAATATCATAGGGGGCATCCAAATCTCTACAATCCTTCTTCCTGAAGACCGATGCCCCCCTTCGTGCGAATTTTCGCAGAATTAAACAGGGGGGATACCCACCAAGGTCGGTTGATGTGAAAATATTCGCTGAATGTCATCACTTTAGCTGATTTTGTTTTGCCGGATAGTAACGAAATACGCAGAAAAAACGTGTAAAAACAGTATAAAAATCACAGTTTTTCTGCGTGCATTTTGGAAGAAATATAATCCGAATTGTATTGCTATTCTGTGCCATCAGAGTGATATATGTACTTCCCAATAAAGAAAGGCGGGTACATATTATGAAGAATGAAATTAGATTTACATTGAAATCAAAGCAGAGACCGAAACTGGCACAGGAGATTGGAAACATACTTGGGACAGCACCACATTATGAACGGGTACCAAGCTGTGCATATGATATTGCAGGATACCGACTGGACAAAGAGGGTGTATTGCATATCCCGGATGGAACAGAAATAGTGGAAGACCTGATTCGGCAGTTACGGGAACATGGGTTTCAGGACGATATGGAAATAACGGAAGAAGTGCCAGTGCAACAGGATAAGCTGACAATAGCAATTCCGAAAGAGAGCCTTACGGATACGGCATTGGAAAATTTACAGAAGATCATAGTAAATAAGCAGACACTCTTTCAATGTGCATTTCGGATGGACAGCACAGAAATAGAGATTACTGAGGAAAAAATAAACTTCACATGGTTTCCATACACAACGGATAGCGATGAGATTGCAGCCTACACACAATTTATCTCAAGGCTGTGTGATATGGCAAGAGATGCAAAAATGATATCATCAAAGCCGACTGAAACGGACAATGACAAATACGCTTTCCGCTGTTTTCTGCTCAGACTTGGCTTTATTGCAATGCATTGGCAACACCGCTTTAATCATATGGTCGGCAGATACAATGACATTTACCGGGTGCAGATGCCAAACATTACGCCTCATGTATGCAGACACACCTATTGCTCCAATATGGCAAAATCGGGAATGAATCCAAAGACATTACAGTACCTCATGGGGCATTTGGATATATCAGTCACAATGAATGTGTACACGCATATTGGATTCGATGACGCTGAGGAAGAATTGAAGAGGATGGAAGAGTTCAGAAAGGCACAGGCGGAGGTTAAGCAGAAGAAAGAGAAACCGATGTCACAGAAGATGTTTAAGGTGGTTTGATATGGAAGATAGGAAACGCTCTGGCTTAGGCTGGGGCGTTTTTTGAGTGGAAAAAATTGCTTATACATATATAATGAAACTGGTGGTTTTCTGCGATTTTAGGGAAATAATATAAAAGATTGGAGTGAAAAGCTTGGTATATAACGAATTTATTAGGTGTGAAGTCTGCGGATGTATAACAAGAATTAGATTGCAGGTTGGATGGCTTGATGAGCATCCTATTGCTGTAACTTGCGGAAAATGTGGTATATCATTAAAAGGAAAAGTAAAGATTGGACAAGATACCTTGGGGCTTAAATTTGAATTTGAAAATGCTGAAAGAGTTAATGCCGCTCAAACAACTATTCCAGATTACGTAGTAGAGTGTTCAGGAGAATTCACAACAATTAAGATGTGTGATGGATGGTGCCTACAGGAAAATTTTATTACACCATTTATAAGATATCAGCAGAAAAGTGGTGATTTTGATAATTATAAGAGTTTTGGAAATAGTGTGAATACGCTAAAACAAACGGCTAGTATATGGCCTCAATATAAACGTGTTTTACAATTGTATAAAGATGGAAATCAAGAATATCTTAAACAAGAGATAAAGAAACTATTTCCAGAAGAATATATTATGTGTAGAAATGAACTTGAAATAATGAGAGCAGTTCGCATGATTGAAGTTCATGGATTCCTGTCACCGCTAAAACCAGTCATATTGGATTTTCCACAAATTGGATCTGATATTCTGAAATTAGATAAAGAAAAAATGAATTGTCTTATAGAATATCTTAATACACACGATGGATATTCGTTAAAACAGATGCAGGAACAGATTAATACTCTATTAGGCGAGTTTATAGTGGCTTATCCTTATTTGATTCCGGCTTTGTCGTTACAATTTTGTGATGAAGGAAGTGTAGATCTTGAAGTGGAGGGAACTACAACAAGTACGTATGAAGATGTAAAGCAGTTTTATTTAGATGCATATGAGACGTTAGGAAATCTTTTGATTATTCCAGCGGCAATTGATAATATAAAAAATAGAGGTGATGCGAACGGTTTTATTGCGAACAATGCAGGAATTGTTTCTTTGGATAAATTTATAGCTGCGACAAAAGCTAATAGATTTCATTTATATAACAAGAATGAACTCTATATGCGTACGATAGATGTAAAGTATAATCAAAAACTTCGGAATGCAATAGGACATAATGATGTTGAGTATGAAACATCAACTCAAAAAATAATATATATTCCAGATCCTAAAAAGAGAGAAAAGAAACTGTCTGAATATCTGCTTGAATTTGAAATTGAAGCATTAAGTATGTTTCAAGCAATTTTGGTTATTTCAGAATACCTTTATAGGTTAAGAGAATTAGAATTGCTTGCTAAAGGGGTAGTGCCTTTGCCGGTTGAATTTCCTATAAAGGAAAGAAAAAAGAAAAAGATTTATCCTAATGAAAAGTGTCCATGTGGCAGTGGACTGAAATATAAAAAATGTCATGGAAGACTCTAAAAATCCTTAGTAGTAATCTTTTATTTTTTACTACCAATTTTACTACTAACAGGTAGTAACAATATGCTCCATTCTGCACTAATTCACCACAATCTGTAATTTCAGAGCATATCACAATAACCCCGGAAACCCTTGCAAAACAGGGCATTCCGGGACAAATCAAGGAGAAACAAAACTATGATAAAAGTACTATTTGTTTGCCACGGCAACATCTGCCGTTCCCCCATCTCCGAGTTCGTCCTCAAGGACATGGTAGAAAAGTTCGGCATAGCAGATAAATTTGAGATAGCCTCTGCGGCCACCAGCACTGAGGAGATCTGGGGCGGAAAAGGCAATCCGATATATCCGCCGGCTCAGGAAGTGCTGAGGGCTCATGGCATAGGTAAGACTGCTTACACAGACTTTAGTGGCAAGAGAGCCAGGCAGATTACAAGGCGGGATTATGAATATTATGATTACCTGCTCTGCGCAGATACAGCAAATGTGAGGAACACAATGCGCATAACCGGTCCGGACTACCAGGACAAGATACATTTGCTGCTCGATTATGCGGGAAGATATGGACAATCTATAGCTGATCCGTGGTATACGGGACGATTTGATGAGACATACAGGGATGTGTGTCAGGGATGTGAGGGCTTTCTTGATTATCTCAGGCAAGGCAATAGGTTGTAGATATGTGTTTACACTCTCGAAGGCATGGTTTTATATTGGTTTTATATTGCTTGTTTTATATGGCAACACCACAAGAAACGTGATATGATTTACGCGTAAATGCATGAGAGAAAATATATAAACCACCAACGGAGGGCACACAAATGGAATTATACAAAGGCAGACCGGATACAAATGAAGGACGACTTGAGAGGGAGATCAGAGTTTATGATTTCCTTGATGATCACGGCATAGAGTATTGGCGCACAGATCATGCTCCAGCAGACACAATGGAAGTTTGCAGCGAGATAGATGCGGTGCTTGGGGCAACCATTTGTAAGAATCTGTTTCTGTGCAACAGGCAGAAGACACAGTTCTATCTGCTCATGATGCCGGGCGACAAGCCGTTCAAGACAAAGGAGATCACATCACAGATAGGCAGCGCGAGACTTTCATTTGCATCGCCGGAGGATATGGAGAAGTATCTGGATATCAGGCCAGGGGCGGTCAGCGTCATGGGTCTCATGAATGACCATGAGAATCATGTGCAGTTGCTTGTTGACGAGGATGTTATGAAGGGCGAGTATCTTGGATGCCATCCGTGTGTGAACACATCAAGTATGAAGGTCAGGACGGAGGATATATTTGGAAAGTTTCTTGAGGCGGTTCACCACGATATGATCAAGGTGACGCTCACTGGAGAATAGGAGTGGTAAAAATGATGGCAGAGCGAAGAAACGGGGGCAAGCCTCGCAGAGAAAAAAACAATAAAACGGGTGGCAGCGTAAACGAAAGAAAAAGACAGACACATAGCAGAAAGTACGATGTAACAGGTGGAGAGAAACAAATAAAAACAGGAAGCAAAGGTAAAAATGTACAGGGAAAACCACGACAGGCACACTCATCACAATATAAGCTCAACCCGAACAGCAAATGTCCTATATCCCACCTGTGCGGTGGCTGTCAGTATGTAGATATGCCATATGAGCAGCAGCTTGCTGAGAAACAGAAGTATATAGATGGCCTGCTCGGAGCATTTGGCCCGGTGGACAAGATAATAGGCATGGAGAATCCGTATCACTACAGGAATAAGGTCACTGCGGCATTCAGGAGAATGAAGAGCGGAGAAATAATTTCCGGGGTGTACGAGGAGGGAACGCACAATATACTTCCAGTCGAGAACTGTTATGTGGAGGATGAGAAGGCTGCGGCCATCATCAGAACATTTACCGGACTGATAAAGTCGTTCAAGCTCCAGATATACAACGAGGATACAGGAACCGGACTTATCAGGCATTTGCAGATAAGAGTCGGAAGAAAGACCGGACAGATCATGGTGATCATAGTCACCGCATCGCCGGTATTTCCGTCCAAGAAGAACCTTGCAAATGCACTTGTGACAGCTCATCCGGAGATTACAACGGTTGTCCAGAATATCAACATGAAGGACACGAGCATGGTCATTGGAGACAGGAACCAGGTCATTTACGGCAAGGGGCATATAGAGGATATCCTATGCGGAAAGCGTTTCCGTATATCACCGGGCAGTTTCTATCAGGTGAATCCGGAGCAGACGGAGGTCCTCTATGGCAAAGCCATCAAGTACGCGGATCTCAAGAAGAAGGAGACCGTGATCGATGCCTACTGCGGTATAGGAACCATAGGCATAGCTGCAAGCGACCGTGCAAAGAAGGTCATAGGCGTGGAGTTGAATGAAGCCGCTGTGCACGATGCCCGGGTGAATGTGAAGATGAACAAGATACAGAATGTTGATATTTACAGCAACGACGCCGGCAGATTTATGGTCGATGTCGCTGAGGAGGGTGACAGCATAGATGTGGTATTCATGGATCCTCCGAGATCTGGAAGTACAGAGGAGTTCATGTCATCGGTCATCACACTTGGACCTAAAAGGGTTGTGTATATATCCTGCGGCCCGGAGAGTCTTGCCTGGGATCTGAAATATATGACAAAGCACGGCTATCAGGTAATCAAGATGACCCCTGTGGACATGTTCCCGCTCACCCGCGGGGTAGAGACCGTGGTGCTCCTCACAAGGGCGGGTGCGGTACATCGTGGATAAAATTAACAAAAAGCCGGTTCTCTATGAGTGAGAACCGGCTCCGTTTATAAAAATGGAAGGTTTTATCGTAAATTAAATCACGTTACATATATTTGACAAGCTCATCGATGATAGGAGCGTAGTGTTCGCCTTCAAGACCATAGTCTTTTTCTTTGTAGTTCCATGCGGCGCGGCCTATTCCGTACTTTTCAAATACAGAATGGATATCTTTGTACCAGTTCAGAGTTCCGTCAAGTGGTGCCTGATCTATAACACCATATTCGCCGCAGTACATAAATCCGTCTCTTTCTTCAACAGCCTTGATGCCGTCGAGAAACATTTTTTCGAACAAATCAGGTCCGATGGAATTAAGTCCAAGGCTACTCTCGGTGATGGCCCCATGCATACACCCTTCGATCTGGCGGGATTTCTCCATGTAGTCATTGAAATCCCCCGGATATTCGATATGAAAATCTGAAGGCATACCTGTTACCCAGTAAGCAGACTGGTGGGTAAATACCATTGGCTCGTAACAGTGGAAATTGTAAACTATGTTCTCATCGTTGTGATGAGGGAGAAGCTTTATAGATGTAACAGCATTGTAGCCAACCCCACCGAGCAGGATCTTGGCAGTAGGTGCTTTCGCACGGATGATCTCGATGCATTTGCTTGATATTTCGTTCCACTCGTTTACAACGGTCGGACTTACGACCTCGTTCAGCGGCTCGAACATCATTATGTCTGCATCCTTTGCATATCTGTCTATGAGCTTTCTCCATATTCCATAGAATCTTTCCTGAAGAGGTTTCTCATGGAAGAATTCAAGAAGATGAGCCTCATCGTCAAATATATATCCATATGTCTTGTGCAGGTCAAGGACCATGTTGAGTTTGTACTTCCGGCACCACTCAATGCATGAATTGATGTAAGCGTAGCCGTATTCCTTATCACTTCCGTCCTCGTTTTCAAAATTATCGTAATCGATAGGAAGACGAACATGGTCAAGTCCCCATGATGCTATTCTTGCAATGTCTTTTTCTGTGATAAATGTGTCAAGATGCTCCTTGTCAAGTGGTCCCTGTGAAAGCCATCCGCCTAAGTTTACACCTTTTTTGAATCCGTCTAAAGTTCTCATAATCTTTAACCTCCTGTGAAATAGTAAAATATATATTGCACTCATTGTCTGTTTCGTTTTCTGTGAGTTTATAGTAGCATTTGCGTTGATAAGAGAATATAATAAATGTGTTAATTATATAACAAATGTGTGATAGAGATATATGAATATCACAGAGGAAAGGCAGAAAGACAATGAAGATATCGAATGAGATAGTAAAACAGCAGTTTGTCCAGAGGGAATATGGACTGGCACATTCCACATACGACAATGAGCTTGATTTTTATCAGCTTGTGAGCAGCGGTGATGTGAAAGCTTTGTCTGGAATGTTGCTGACAGGCGATGAGGATGAGGCTGTTCTTGCGTCAAGAGGAATATTGTCAGATGACAAGGTTCGCAATAGGAGATATCACGAGATAGTGCTAGTGGCAATGATTTCCAGATTTTGCATAGAAGAGGGGATGGAGGAGATGGAGAGTTACAATCTCAGTGACTTCTATATTAATAAGCTGGACAAGGCGCAGACAGAACGGCAGATCATAGATGTACATAACCAACTGATTATGGACTATGCTAGGCGGATGAAAAAGGTGAAAAAGAAAGCTGCTATATCACCTCATTGTGTAAGGGCGATGGACTATGTGTATGATCATCTGCATGAAAAAATAGAAATTACTGATATTGCAGAATTTGTGGGAGTGGAACGCTCTTATCTGAGCAAACTATTTCATAAGGAGGTCGGTCAGACAATCTCAGATTACATCATGGAGAAGAAGCTTCAGACTGCCAGAAATATGCTTCTGTATTCAGATTTTTCCTGTACGGAGATATCGCAATATCTGGCATTTGCCAGCGGAAGCTATTTTGCAAAATGCTTCAAGACAAAATATGGATCGACTCCGAATTCATATCGCAGGATAAATTACAGGAAACACTGGAAAGAGGCGAAATCATAGTCTTGTTATGTGCTGGTATAATTGACAACATCTGTCAAAGGTTGTAGAATTACATGAGTTTTATTTGTATATATAAGGAGAATGAATAGCTATGTCATCTTTTAGATTTCATGTGGCTCTCGCAGCCGCAAAACTGAGCAAGGGACTCATCCAGCTCCTGGGTAGGAACGGTACGCATACACCTGGAGTTATCGCCCTGAAGATATGTCCGGATTTCCTGGCACAGGCGCCCAAAGCACCGCTTACGATATGTGTCACAGGAACAAATGGTAAGACCACCTGTAGTAACCTGATAACTGATGTTTTGGAGAAGGATGGAAGAAGAGTTGTCAGCAACAGAACAGGTTCCAATATCGTCCCTGGCTGTACGACAAATGTCATCAACAGCCTTACATTTACGGGAAAGGTCAGAGTGGATGCCACTGTATTTGAGGTGGACGAGCGTGCTTCAAGGCTGATACTTCCATATGTGAAGCCGGATTATCTTGTTGTAACAGGACTTTTCAGAGATTCACTCAAGAGAAATGCTCACCCTGACTATATTTTCAGTGTCATAGATACCTACTGCCCTGATTCTGCAAAGGTTATCCTGAATGCGGACGAGCTTTGCTCAAGCATGTTGAAGAAAGACAGCTACAGAGTGTTCTATGGAATCGGCAAGCAGCCTGATGACAAGACCGAGCCATACAACCTTATCGCGGATTACCAGATCTGCCCTAACTGCGGCGAGAAGCTGAAGTACAATTACCTCAGATATCATCACATCGGCGATGTGGTATGCCCGAAGTGTGGACTTCACTCACCAGACAAGAAGTATCTGGCAACCGACATAGACAGAGAGAAGATGACAATTACTATACAGGAGGGAGACAAGAAGACAGTTTATCCGCTGATCCATACAGCTCTCTTCAATATATATAATGAAGTTACAGTTATCTCGGCACTGCGCGAGATCGGTCTCTCGGCTGAGAGAATCAAGGAACTCATGGGTCAGATCCATATACCGGATTCCCGCCACAACGAGACCACAGTGAATGGTGTTACAGTTATTCAGGCGCTCTCAAAGGGACAGAGTGCGGTTTCTTCATCCAGAACATTTGAGTATGTGGCAAATGAGGAGGGCAAGAAGGCTATCCTCCTTGCGATGGACGATCTTGAGGACAGACAGAAGAGTATAGAGTTCTCAGGCTGGATATACGATCTGGAGTATGAGCAGTTCAACAGGGATGATGTTGTACAGGTCATCTGCACAGGACCTAGATGCTACGACCACAAGGTGAGATGCTTACTGGCTGGTATCCCTGAGGAGAAGATACTCACAAATCTCAGCGAGGTCGCTGCGGCAGACGATGTGACTATAGATGGTGTTGACAGAATATATATCCTGTACGACTGTGAGAATTACGGAATGTCATGTGAGATGAAGAAGAAGATAATCAAGAGACTGGAGGGTGACAAATAATGAAGATTGAGATTTTATATCCGGAAATATGTACACTCTACGGTGACAAAGGAAATACAATGTACCTGCAGAAATGTCTGCCGGATGCGGAATTTGTGACAACAGGACTTAATGAGAAGCCACTCTTCCTCAAAGAGAATATAGACATGGTGTATATGTGTTCCATGAGCGAGAAGAGCCAGGAGCTCGTGCTTGACAGACTGATGCAGTACAAGGACGAGATCGCAGCATGCATGAAGGATGGAAAGGCGCTTTTCCTTCTGGTTGGCAATTCCATGGAACTCCTTGGTGATTATATCAAGAGAGAGGATGGAACCAGAGTTACAGGACTTGGCGTTGTTCCGGGCATGTACTCAGTCCGCCAGACTCCGAATCGTTTCAACACGCTCATCAAGGCGAAGTTCAACGATATGACACTCATCGGATACACAAGCCGATTTGCCCACACTTACGGAATACCTGATGATATGACATTCTGCAAGGTGGAGATCGGACAGGGAAGCAACCCAGATACCATGAATGAGGGAATCTGCAAGAATAGAGTCATTGCGACATACATTCATGGACCACTGCTCATTCAGAATCCTGATTTTGTACATTATCTATTGAAAAGACTGGACTCTCCTATTAAGGAGATACCATTTGAGACAGCTATGCGCAAGGCATACGATGTGAAGCTTGCTGAGTATGGCAAGCCGGATCTGGAGCTGTCATAATAGCAACATTAATAATGATAAGAAAACCCTAGAGGTTGCAGCCTCTAGGGTTTTTCTTTGTGTGAATATGTACAAAACTATCCTATTCGTATAGTTATGTAAACCTGCTGAAAAAGAAAGAGATAATATGTCACAATAAAAATGTTGCCACCCCTAGACAGGCTAGGAAAGGGGGGATCGCAGTGGCAGAACGGAGATAAGTAAGTGGTAATCAGCCTAAGGAGTACGTCGCCTTTAAAAGACGGAGAAAACCCCAGTAGCGCCAACTACTGGGGTTTTCGTTATGCTTTTGGGAAAGCATATGTCAGAATTTCTTGTTTCATTGTTGCTGACATTATATCATATGATTCTTATCTTCGCAACATTCATTTCCTCTGTGATAATAAGAAATAAATTCAAGAATAAGACAAGCACAAAACTATCCCATTCGTATAGTTATGTAAACCTGTTGAAAAGAAAGTATATCTGCAAGTGGTTGGACAGAGACAGGTAGCTGGCAATCAGCCCAAGGAGTACGTCGCCTTTGAAAGACGGAGAAAACCCCAGTAGTAGGCGCTACTGGGGTTTTTGTTGTACTATGGGTTAGTACATCTTGAAAATATTAGTATCTTTGTCTGCCGACATTATAGCATATGAGTTCTAACTCTGCAATATGCTTTCCCTCACACATCTTAATGTTTTTTCAGATGTATCACCCCCAAAGAAAGTAGTATAATGATATCGCAAGAAGAAAAAACAAGCGACGCGAAGCGGCATTTGTTTTTTCTTGCGATATCAACGAGAACCCGTTCGGCGGAGCCGAACATGGAGCGCGGCAGCGCGAGGGTTCGAGTCTGCCAAAAGCAAGAAGGAAAAAGCACGACGCGAAGCGGCATTTGTATTAGTAAATGCGAAGCGGCATTTGTTTCTGTAAATTGGGGCATATTATTCATGAAAACAAATGAAGAGACAATGTGAAAGGAGCAGTGGGTTACATGTTAAAGGACTGGAATAAGCCTGAGCGTCCATCGGATGAAGAGATAGACGCAAGGTTAAAGATCGCCAGAGAGAATCTGACGCGCAATCAGATCAAGGTTAAGGAAGGCAAGATACCTGTATTTGTAATATTTGAGGGCTGGGGAGCCGCAGGTAAGGGAAGTCTTGTCGGAAGGATCATCAAGAATATGGATCCTAGATTTTTTCAGGTGGAGTCGGTAAAGTATTCCACTGACGAGGAAAAACGCAGACCATTCCTGTACAAGTATTTTACAAGAATACCAGAGCAGGGGGAGTTTGTATTTCTGGATGGTGGCTGGATGAGGGACATAGTAGGTGGCAAGATGTCCGGGGAACTGTCAGATAAGGAATACAGGAAGAGAGTTGACAGTACCAAGAGATTCGAGAGAACCTTGGCGGACAACGGATATCTGGTCATGAAATTCTTCTTCCAGATAGACAAGCACGAACAGAAGAAGCGGCTTGCTGCGCTTCTTGAAGATGAAACTACGAAGTGGAGAGTGTCTAAGCATGATCTGAAGCAGAACAAAAAGTACGACGAGTATCTTGAGGCGTTCGACAGCTTTATGTATGACACCAATCTGTCAAATGCTCCGTGGTACATGATAGATGCAAAGGAGAGAAAATGGGCAGAACTTCAGATACTTGACATCATAAATCAGGGCGTGGAGACTGCGCTGCTCAATCAGGGACATGCAGTGCCTATACTGCAGAATACATTTGCACTCAAGAAGATCCCGAAGCTTTCAGAGGTGTCTCTCGATAAGAAACTCACGGACGAGGAATATAAGGAAGAACTCGGCAAGCTGCAGAAGAAGCTCGGCAGACTGCACAACGAACTTTACCAGAAGAAGATACCGGTTATCATCGGATACGAGGGCTGGGATGCGGCAGGCAAAGGTGGAAATATCAAAAGGATAGCGGAGGCACTTGATGCCCGTGGTTATGTGGTAAATCCTATAGCAAGTCCGGAACCGCATGAGAAGGCAAGGCATTTTCTGTGGAGATTCTGGACAAGACTTCCAAAGTCCGGGCATGTGGCTATATTTGACAGAACCTGGTATGGAAGAGTCATGGTTGAGAGACTTGAGGGCTTCTGCTCGGAGAACGATTGGCAGCGGGCATACAATGAGATAAATGAATTTGAGAAGGAACTGCATGACTGGGGAGCTGTAGTCATCAAATTTTGGGTACAGATCGACAAAGACACGCAGCTTGAGAGGTTCACACTCAGGCAGAATACACCAGAGAAACGATGGAAGATCACTGATGAGGACTGGCGAAACCGTGACAAATGGGATAGCTACGAGGTGGCAGTCGATGAGATGCTTGAGAAAACCAATACAAGCTTTGCACCTTGGCACATACTGGAGTCAAACGATAAGAAATATGCCAGAATAAAGGCTCTCAAGATTGTTATCAAGGCGATAGAGGATAAGCTGGAGCATCTCGACAATTAATGATGGGCGCCGGATGCGATCACTCGATACCCAGAATGATATAACACATTTGTGACAGATATAAGTAAAGGTACAAAAAAAACAAGGCGGTGATACACAATATTAAGGTATCACCGCCTTTTAAAAAGGTTTTAAGGTATATGTTCCACCTGGCGTGTATGACCGCAAAGGATATAATATCCAGGGAGGGAGATACGGTCCAAGCATCAGGCAGACTACAAAATATAAAAACTATATTTCCTGTATGGGTAAGACAGGAAGATAAGTCATTACTATGATTATATTAATTGTTTTTCTTTGATGATGGCGACTCCGAGCGGGGTTAACTCAAGCTCTCCATCAACTACATTCTGAGTCTGAATATTGGTTCCATGAACATCGGATATGGACTGAGGTTCATCGGTATTATTTAGGTAGAAACCAAATGAGGTTCCGTCATCTGCGTATCTGCGGTGATATTGAACTCCGTCAGGCAGACATTTGGTTGCTATTCCGGCATCTGTCAGCATCCGCTTCATGATCTCACCGAGTTTACTGTAATCTATTCTTGCAGCCACGTAGTAGGCCTTGCCTTTGCCGTAGCTGTTCACTGTCACTGCTGCATTCCCTGCATAGAAATCAGAATCATATGTTCCCAGCACTTCCGCTGTTCCAACTCTCAGGATCTCCGCATAGTCCCGGAGTCCACATGAACTTCCATCTGTGAATGTCACGCTGTTTCTGTCAGATGGGTACAGAGTATCGATCTCCTCACTGATGACTCCGAATACATCTGCAAGCCCATTTCCCGGGAATCCCCCAAGGATGCAGAGCTGATTCTTGTCCACGTAACCGGTGAAGTATGTAGCCAGGAGCTGCCCGCCTCTCTTTACAAATGCAGCGAGAGATTCTGCAGCACCGTCCCTGAGCATATAGAGCATAGGAGCCACGACCGCATCATAGTCGTCAAGCGGCTCATCGGATGCGATCACATCCACGTCGACACCAAGCTTTGTCAGTTCCTTGTATACAGACATGCAGGTCTCAGGATATTTTTTTGATTCCTGACCTAAAGCCTTGACATCATCTATAGCCCACATATTGTCCCAGTCGAACAGCAGTGCCACTTTTGATCTGATGAGCGTTCCGGTTATCTCGGAGAGTCCGGCAAGTTCGCTGCCGAGAGCGGCAACCTCCTTAAAAATTCTGGTGTCATTTGTTCCAAGATGGTCGACGACAGCTCCGTGATACTGTTCAAATGAGCCTCTGCCCTTTCGCCACTGGAAGTACTGAACAGTGTCAGAACCGCAGGCTATAGCGTTGTATGAGAACAGCTTGTGGATGCCCGGTCTTTTTAGTTTGTTATATGGATGCCAGTTTACAAGCCCCGGAGCACTCTCCATAAGCATGAAAGGCTTATCCTTCTTCATGGATCTCATGACTGCGTGGTCAAATGTGTTCTGTCCCATGACATCCGCAAGGCTTTCATAGTCGTTGTGGAATCTAGGGTATGAATCCCAGGAGATTACGTCAAGTTCCTTTGCCATTGGTCTGTAGTCAAGACCCTCGTAGAGCTGCATGAAGTTGGTTGTTATAGGTATTTCAGGGGTGAGTTCACGGAGGAGCTTTATCTCTGACTTCATGTAATCGTTCATGTTCCATGTGGTAAATCTCTTCCATTCGAGGTTCAGCCCCATGATGCTGAAATCACCATTTTTGTATGGCGGCTCAATCTGTGAGAAGCTGTTGTATGAGTGACTCCAGAAGGTGGTCCACCATGCTTTGTTCAGCCTGTTTATGTCGTGGTCGAACTTCTCTGCGAGGTAATTCTGAAATCTTTTCACACAGAGACGGCAGTAGCACTCGCCGCCAAGCTCATTTGACACATGCCACATGATGAGTCCCGGATGGTTTCCCACATGGGCATGGAGCTGACGGATGATATTGTAGACCTTTTCTCTGTAAATAGGTGAGCTCATGCAGTGGTTCTCACGTACACCCTGGTGTTCCCGGACATCATAGGAATCAACACGTCTGATCTCGGGATATTTCTGCGCCATCCATGCCGGTTTGCCACCAGATGGTGTTGCGAGAACTGTGTAAATCCCAGCATTATAAAGATTATCCATAACGTCTTTCAGCCAGTCAAAATGATATTCGCCCTCAGCAGGTTCGTAAGCTGACCATGAGAAAACGCCAAGAGTGGCGGAAGTCATTCCTGCCTCCTTCATCATCTCGATATCCTTTGCCAGAATATCAGGGCGGTCAAGCCACTGTTCAGCATTGTAATCACCGCCGTGTAGTATTCCGTTTATCTGTGGAAAAAGCTTGTTTTTGTTCATTTATCTGTCGTCTCCTATAAATAAAGGTAATGTGCTCTATGTTATCTGTTTTTAGTGTAAAATACATGCGCAAGCGGTCGCACAGATTGCTATCTAAAGGTAGCACAAATAGACAAATAATTCAATTGTAATTTGATAATACATTTTAATTTGTGCAAAATACACAAAATATACACACTGCCATTCATCAGGACAATATTGTATATAATTAAGAAAAACGGCTTGAAGTAAGAGATATAATTGCTTGTGATTAAGATATAATGAATTGCTCGAAGTTGCGCAATTTGTCAATTCCTACAAGATATACAAAAGTGAGGTAAAAAGCTATCGAACAGTGTCAAAAATCTATATAATAAAAGTATTGAGGGATGAACGGAAATATAAGGAAGAAACGTATCGTTTAAGGAGGAGTTTTATGAGAAAAAAGAGGAAATCATATATAGCGGTGACAGGCAGTATAAGGTCTGAGTGGTTAAGGGGACTGAGCAGAAAAATCTGTATCGGTGCCTTGGCATTTTCGGCGGCGGTTGTGCTATTGACAGGCGGTAAAGTGGGAGCATATGCATCTGATCAGACACGGGTAAGTTCAGATGAGAGTCAGGTTACGGTAGGGTATGATGATCTGGACGACACTTTGCAGAAAGGCGGACTTGGCGTTGTCGTTGAGCAGCAGGATGGTGCGGCTTCACTGGCATCTACATATGATGCAACAGCACTTGAGAAGCGTATTGTTGAAGGAATCAAGGCGTGGCAGACGAGTATAGATGTATCGGAACTTGGCCTTACGAGAGACGATATTGATAACGGGGCAGTAAAATCTATTATCAATTCTCATCCCGAGTTTATCAGTCTGTCGGGAGGCTATACATATTGGACTTCTGGCTCTTCAATCACCAAAATACAATTTACATATTTGACAAATGCAAAGGAGGAGCAGCAGGAGCTTGATGCTGCACTTCAGGAAGTCAAGAGTAAGATAGATACCAGTGGAATGAGCGATGAAGAGATAGTACTTGCATATCATGAGTATCTCACATCCACAGTTGCATATGCATATGAGGATTATTTCAATGGAACGATCGCTGCAAATCACGGGTACGATATGTATGGAGCTTTGGTTAAACATAGTTGTGTGTGTCAGGGATATGCAGAGACTATGTTTTATCTGCTAAGAGAGGCTGGTCTTTCATGTGCAATCGCATCAAGTGGAAATATCAATCACGCATGGAACATAGTTAAGATACATGGAAAATGGTATCACATAGATGCAACTTGGGACGATCCGGTGTGGGATATGCCTGGAAGATCATATCATGATTATTTCCTTGTCAGCTTTGATACAATGAATAAGAATACACTCATCAACCATACTAAGGACAGAACGGATATGGTTGTCAGTGCACAGTGGGGAGATACATATACGACAGCGGTGGACACCACTTATGAGAGTGGTAAGTTCTGGAATGGTATTGAGAAAGCTATTTTTTATAAAGACGGTTATTGGTACAGCATAAGTGAGGGCAGTTCGAAAACATCATTTAACATAAATAAGTACCAGTATTCGACTAACATAAACAAGGTTTTGTATTCGGGCACTGCAAAATGGACAACTCCGAGTGGTGGGTATTATCCTGGTGTTTATAGTTCAATATATCTCCGAGGTGATAATTTATATTTTACGACTCCGGATAGCTTGAACAAGATAGATATAACATCGACAAATGTAAATCCTACAGAGCTTATAAATATACGAACACAGTATAATAGTTCAACAGGAAATAATTTATATGCGTTTGGAGAACAGTATGGTAAGCTGGTGTATTTTATTACAGATTCTCCTAATATAAAGAAAACTAAGGATTCAAGCAATTCAAGCAAGTATAACAAGGAGTATGCCGAGTATACATTCGAGATGTGCATAAGCCACAAGTGGGATGCTGGAGTGGTGACAAAGGAGCCGACCTACACAAGTACAGGAACCAAGAAGTACACCTGTACAAACTGCGGTGAAACCAAGACCGAGACGATAGCCAAACTTGTATGTACGAGCCACGTGTGGGATAGCGGCAAGGTTGTGACAGCGCCGACATACAAGACAGAGGGAATCAAGAAGTACACGTGTAAGAATTGCGGAACAACCAAGACCGAAACGATAGCCAAGCTGGTATGTACAAATCATGCGTGGGATGCCGGAGTAGTGACGAAGAAGCCAACATATACAAGTACTGGTGAGAAGAAATATACCTGTACAAACTGCGGAACAACCAAGACCGAAACGATAGCCAAGCTGGTGTGTATAAATCATGCGTGGGATGCTGGCGAGGTTGTAACAGCGCCGACATACAAGACAGAGGGAACCAAGAAGTACACGTGTAAAAACTGCGGAACAACCAAGACCGAGACGATAGCCAAGCTGGTATGTACGAGCCACGTATGGGATAGCGGAGTAGTGACGAAGAAGCCAACATATACAAGTACAGGAACCAAGAAGTACACCTGTACAAACTGCGGTGAGACCAAGACCGAAACGATAGCCAAGCTGGTGTGTACAAATCACGCGTGGGATGCTGGCGAGGTTGTGACAGCGCCGACATACAAGACAGAGGGAACCAAGAAGTACACGTGTAAGAATTGCGGTGAGACCAAGACCGAAACGATAGCCAAACTGGTATGTACGAGCCACGTATGGGATGCCGGAGTAGTGACGAAGAAGCCAACCTACACAAGCGCGGGTACAAAGGAATACACATGTGTCAATTGTGGAACCACAAAGACGAGCTCGATCGCCATGCTGAAGCTGAGCAAGGTTACAGTAAAAACAGCCGTATACTCCACGGGAATAAAGATCTCATGGACATCAGAGAAAAATGCATCCGGATACTATATATACAGAAAGTCCGGAAAGGGACAGTATGCGCTGTTGAAGAAGGTTACCGGGGCTAATACCCTTGCTTTTAATGACACGAAGGTTACAAGTGGAGTGATATATACATACAAGGTTCAGGCATACAAAGGAACCGTGGTAGGTGCCGGAACGGAAGCAAGCAGATGCTTCGTTGGAACGGCAAAGGCAAAAACAGCAAATGAATCCACAGGTATAAAGCTTTCATGGAACAAAGTGGGAGGCGCAAGGTCTTATAAGATATATAAAAGGATCGGAACTGGAAAGTACACCTGTATCAAGACTGCGTCATCCACTACATTCACATATCTTGATAAGGCGGTGAAAGCGGGAACAATATACACATATGCTGTAAAGCCTTACATTGGAAGGACAGCGGGCACGTACGTCGCATCGAAATATGTGTGCCTTAGACCTGTCACAGCCAAAGTGAGTGCAGCCAGAAACGGTGTTACAGTTAGGTGGACGAAAACGGCAGGTGCTACATCCTACCGTGTATACAGAAAGATGGCCGGCGGCAAATATGCTTTGGTGAAAAAAATCGGCGGCGCAAATGCTCTCAGCTGGACAGACACGAATACCGCTAAGGGAAAGACATATTATTACTATGTGAGAGCATTTAAGGGAAATTATTACAGTGCCGCCTCTAAAGCAGTAAATGTAAAGCGTTAAGAATTGATAAATATACGGTCATAACAGTATAATACCTGGGAAGAAGTGTGCGGAAGAAAGGAGTTTTGATGGAAAAGGAAGAGAGAGTAGAACAAAAGCTATATGAGAGCAGATGCGCCAGACATTATCGCGTGGGCAGGGTGGTGCTGTGCAGGTTTTTGTGTATGTGTGCGTTCGTATGCATAGTGGCAGGCTCGGCACTTACGGCTGGTGCCGTGACAGTATTTGCTGCTGAGGATTCGACAGAAGAATATGCTGCGGATGGCGGCGAACAGCAGGGAATTGTGGAGGAGTCAGACTCGCCAGCAAAGGGGTGCACTGGGGATATAGACCTTGCGGATATATACGAAATCGGCGGCTATGCCGAAGTAGCGGAAGAGGGAGATGTCGCTTCAATAGCCTCATCCGGCAATTTCAAATATCATAACAGGGTGGCGAACTCGATAAAGTCATTCAAGAAGAATATAGACGTGCACGGAATGGGTGTCACAACCAGTAATGTTAAGTCGATATTTGTCAACATTCTGGCACTGCATCCGGAGATTGTATATGTAGCAAATGCATCGTATGTATACAATAGATACAACGGATCGGTCTCAACTCTGGTTATCAGCTATATACCGAATGCAAAGAAGGTGAGAGAATCTCTTGTAGCGGCGGTAAAAGAGGTAAACAAGCAGGTGGACACAAAGAATATGAAACCTGCTGAGATAGTTCTTGCATACCACGAGTATCTGACGTCCACGGTGGAATATGATGCCAGTGGAATAAAGGACTACAGTACAGTGTATGGCAGGGATCACAAATATGACATGTATGGCACCCTCGTTGATAAGAAAGCTGTGTGTCAGGGATATGCAGAAACCATGAATTATCTTCTGAAACAATCGGGAGTTCCATGTGCTCTTGCAACAAGCCAATATATAAATCATGCGTGGAATGTTGTCAGGATAAATGGGAAATGGTATCACGTTGATGCCACATGGGATGATCCTGTCACAGATCTGCCAGGACAGTCTAGACATGACTATTTCCTTATAAGCACGGACACTTTGAACAGACGAACAAAGAATGCAAGTTCATCATATTCGCTTGGACGGTATGATACGAAGATTAGCGCAGCGTGGACCGGCAGCTACAACGGAGCCACAGACAAGAAATACGAGAGTGGTCAGATGTGGAGCGGCGTTGAGAAGGTCATGTATCACCGAAAGGGATACTGGTACTGTATCAAACAGGGATCAAGCTGGATGGATTTCCAGATTATAAAGAACAGATTTTCGACAGGTGGAAAGAAAGTCATACTGTCAGGAACATCAGTCTGGTATAAAACGGATGGAAGTTATTATACAAAGCAATACGGCTCGATATTCCTTGCGCAGGAATCCTTGTATTTCCATACAGCCAGATATATAGGCAGGATAGATCTAGATTCCCCGAAAAACGAGTATACACTTCTATATGATATAAGAAGTAAGTATTCGGACGGTGTAAATATATATGCCATGGGCTGGCACAATAAGCAGATAGTGGTGTGGGTGTCAAATACTCCGCTCTGCAATCCGAGGGATGCATATCTGCTGGCTCCGTGTCTGAAACATAGCTGGAACAGTGGAAAGGTCACGAAGAAAGCTACATATACATCAACAGGAACAAAACTCTACACATGTAAGAAGTGCAGTTATAAGAAGAGTGTGGCAACACCGAAGCTTCAGCTAGGCAAGCCGGTTGTGAAGACCGCTGCGACAGTTAAGGGTATAAGGCTTTCGTGGAACAAGGTGTCCGGAGCGACAGCGTATAAAGTGTACAAGAAGACTAAGAGCGGTAAATATCAGCTGCTTAAGAAGGCCAACACATTATCCATTGTGGATGGAAGAATATCCAGTGGCAAGACATATGGATACAAGATCGTGGCGTGCAATGCATATACGACAAGCAAGGTAACAACTGTGTCGAGACTGTATCTTGGAAATGTCAAGGCGAGAGCGAAAAACACGAACAAGGGCGTGAAGATCGCATGGAACAAGGTGGCTGGTGCTGATTCATACAGGATGTACAGAAAATCAGGAAATTCCGCATACAAGCTGATGAAGATCGCAGGATCAGGCGCAGCTTCATGGGTGGACAGCAAGTCGGTGGCAGGTAAGAAATATACATATGCAGTAGTGCCATACAAAAAGCAGACTGGTGGCGCATATACGCCTGTAACTGTTTCATGTAAGAGATAGTATATAAAGTGATATATCTTCGTAAAATATAAAATAAGAGCGCCGTCCGGTGATGCGATGCCGGGTGGCGCTCTTTTCTGTTAAATGCTAGTTTTTCTTGTCTGTAATATTGCGGTGTGAGTTGTCAAACAGGTCAGTATCGGCTACATCAGAGGAGTCGTTTCGGGAGAGCGTTTCAGACAGCCTGTCTTTTGTCTCCGCACTGACCGTTTTGATACCTTCACTTATAACAGCGCTCTTTTCCTTGATGCCTTCGCTGATGCCCTCACTTTTTTCTTTGATGGCTTCGGTAAGCTGTTCTGCTTTTTCCTTAATTTTTTTGGTTATTGAAAAGTTCTCGGGATGATCTTCAAATGCACGCTTGACGGAGGCAGTATCGTGAAGTATGAGGAGGAAGCTTGGCTTCTCCTTGCGCTTTTCCCTGTCCAGTGCGATTTTCGATTTGAGTTCCTCCACTCGTACTATGAGGTCGTTCTCCTTTGCAAATTTCTTGACCTTGTTCATGAGATTGAACGATACAACACAGTCGATAACGAACACTCCGTAGAAGAATCCGATGAAGAAGGAAAATGTCAGGTGGTCGGCAAGCCAGTACACAGCATTTAATATATGCGGATGTAGGAAGAAATAGTAAAGTGCGGCGATGAGTCCCCAGAAGAAAGAAAACAGAGGACATATGATACCTTGAATGTTTCCCCATTCATCCGAATAGTCCCAAAGCTTGATGTTCATACCTATTATAAATATACGGCCGGCGATGTACTCCACAACGGTCATTGCTATTGTCATTATCAGTATGATCAGAACTTTCTGTAAAACAGGATGCGAATCGACGGCATCGATGTGAATGAGTGATAACAGATACAGAACGACAAGACCTGAACCGTAGAGAGGCAGGTATGGTCCGATCAGAAATCCCGGATTTATCCATTTGTGGCTCGGGTTGCTCTTGGAAAAGAATTTTCTGAAAATGACCTCTATGCACCAGCCCATGATACAGCCGATAAAAAATAAAAACAGTATCACAAGGATGCTCTTGATATTAAAATTATCCATTATGTTTAACTCCTTTGTATAGATGAAAATTACAGATTTAAATCTTGTATTAATAATAAAACAATACTATTAAGATAGTATACAGTTTGAAAAAAAGCAACCTTACAGAATCGTATAAATGTAAATAAAACTATTCCTTATTGAAACTTATTGAGAAAAAAAGTTGCCGAAAAAGTGGCTGTTATATTGGACTGACGGGAGGTACAGTGCTATACTGACAGAAAATAAAATTACGTATCAGATGCAGACTTTTTGTGGTGATGATTACGAAGAGAATGCATTTTTTACGTTAAGAGGAGTTCGACAGGTCGAACAAAGATTAGACAAATATATTTTTAAGGAGGACAAAGTTATGATGAAAGCATTAAAGAAGGTAAACTGGAAGAAACTTGGAATATTTGCAGGTGGCGTATTATTCGGAACAGCTGGTATCAAGGTTCTCTCAAGCAAGGACGCAAAGAACGTATATACACATTGTACAGCCGGTGTTCTCAGAGCAAAGGACTGCGTTATGAAGACGGCGAATACTATTCAGGAAAATTGTGGTGATATATATGCAGGCGCAAAGGATATCAATGAGGCAAGAGCGCAGAAGGCAGCAGAGGCTGATTTTGAGGATGCTGAGAGCACTGAGACTGCAGAGGAAGAGGTGGGCGCAGAGGAGTAATCCCGGAAAAACTATTGCAAAAACACAGTAAATTATTTGTAGAAAGAGGCGAAGATCTTGAAGTTTTCAATTTTGAATGAGACAAAGAATCGTCTGCGTATACACATGACACAGAGCCGTATGACTATGGCACAGGCTGACATATTACAGTATTATCTTGAGAACTGTGACGGCGTTGTCGATGTCAAAGTGCATGACAGAACCTGTGATGCGGTTATTATCTATGAGGGCGACAGGGCAGGTATCATAGATGCACTCAGACAGTTTGGTTATGATAGAGTAGAGATTCCTGCGGATCTCACGGAGACATCCGGAAGAACTATGAACAGACAGTATGAGGACAAGCTGTTCTGGAAGACTGTATGGTATATGACAAAGAAGTGGATCGTGCCGATGCCGCTCAGATATTGCCTTACATCGGTGAAGGCGCTCAAGTATATAGGCAAGGGCCTGAAGTGTCTCGCAGACAGGAAACTTGAGGTACCGGTTCTAGATGCCACCGCCATCACAGCATCCATACTCACAAATGATTTTGCAACTGCCGGCTCGGTCATGTTCCTACTTGAGATCGGTGAGATCCTTGAGGAGTGGACACACAAGAAGTCTGTTGGAGGGCTTGCCAGAAGTATGTCGCTCAACATTAACAAGGTATGGGTAAGAGTAGACGACTGTGATGTGCTTATGGACAGCGCGAAGATCGCAAAGGATGATCTTGTGGTAGTTCATATGAGCAACGTGATCCCATTTGACGGAATTGTGGCAGAGTGCGAGGGAATGGTCAACCAGTCGTCCCTTACAGGAGAGTCTGTTCCTGTTCACAAGGGAGCTGGCGATGTTGTGTATGCAGGTACAGTTGTTGAGGAAGGCGAGCTTGTGGTCAGAGTCACAAATACCGGCAGGACAAGCAGATATGATAAAGTAGTGGCTATGATTGAGGAGTCTGAGAAGCTCAAGTCAGGACTTGAGAGCAAGGCAGAGCATCTTGCAGACGGTCTGGTTCCATGGACTCTCGGCGGAACTATCCTCACATACCTGCTTACGAGAAATATAACAAAGATGCTTGCTGTTCTCATGGTCGACTATTCATGTGCGCTCAAGATGTCTATGCCTATAGCTGTTCTGTCGGCTATCCAGGAGGCAAATAAGCATCATCTCACAGTTAAGGGTGGCAAATTCCTTGAGGCTGTGGCGGAGGCGGACACCATAGTATTTGACAAGACAGGAACACTCACAAAGGCATCGCCGACACTCGTGCGTGTAGTGCCATTTGACGGAAGAGATCCAGATGAACTGCTCAAGATAGCGGCATGTTTGGAGGAACATTTCCCTCATTCGATGGCGAGAGCTGTTGTGGCAGGAGCGGCGGCTAAGGGAATAGAGCACGAGGAGATGCACTCCAAGGTTGAGTATGTTGTTGCCCATGGAATCTCATCAAGTATAGATGGCAAGAAGGTCATCATAGGAAGTTATCACTTTGTATTTGAGGATGAAGACTGCGTGATACCGGAGGATAAGATAGAACTTTACGAATCACTTTCAAAGTCTCACTCACATCTGTTCATGGGAATAGACGGCAAGCTTGCAGCGGTAATATCTATCAAGGATCCTGTGAGACCTGAATCTGCGGAGGTCGTGAGAAGACTCAAGGAGCTCGGCATCGGCAAGGTAGTCATGATGACTGGGGACAGTGAGAGAACTGCCCAGGCTATAGCTGAACAGGTAGGCGTGGACGAGTATTACTCAGAGGTACTACCGGAGGATAAGGCAAGGTTTGTGGAGTCCGAGAAGGCGGCGGGACGCAAGGTTATCATGGTCGGTGATGGAATCAACGATTCTCCGGCATTGTCAGCATCGGATGCAGGCATAGCAGTCAGTGATGGCGCTGAGATAGCCAGAGAGATCGCGGATATAACGGTCAGCGCAGACAATCTGTATGAACTTGTCACTCTTAAGGAACTTAGCAATAAGCTGATGAGCAGGATCAATAGAAATTACCGCAAGATAGTTACATTTAACACAGGGCTTATCATACTCGGTGTTATGGGCGTGATCCAGCCGACGACATCGGCACTGCTCCATAATTCATCGACTCTGCTTATAAGCATGGATAGTATGAAGAGACTGCTTGAATAATTTTTATAAGATTAGTTTTTATCATTAAAATGTATTGACCTTATGCACCTAAATATGACATTATATGATTAAAAGACAGGTTAACTAAATCACATAAAATTTATAGATATACAGATAATATTGTCAGGAGGGATACAATATGGTAAAGAAAGTAGTTGGAGATAATTTTGACGAGATAAAATCGAGCAAGATTGCCGTAGCTGATTTCTCGGCAACCTGGTGCGGACCCTGCAAGATGATGGCTCCGGTATTTCATACTGTTGCAGAGGACATGAAGGATGAGGTCAGCTTTTTCAATGTTGATGTTGATGAGAATCCAGGACTTGCCGCATCAAACAAAGTGTTCAGCGTACCTACGCTGATTCTCTACAAGGATGGCGTGGAAACTTCTAGAAGCGTTGGTGCGATATCCAAGTATGACCTGATTGATTTTATAAACAAAAATAAGTAAGATCAGTAAATGTCAAACATTTACCGTCAAATATTTAAGGAAAACTTAAAAGAGAAGACATCTGAAAAATATTTTTTTATATTTGAAAACAAATAAAACTCCCGCTCTTTGAGAGGTACATATATAATGTATGTACATACTTGAAGAGTGGGAGTTTTTATTTGCCTGAACTATCTGGCATCTCTGTCTACATAGTCTCTATGTGTCACAAGACTCTTATATGCCGGTCTGATAATCTTGTCTGTGGTTACAAGCTCCTCAATTCTGTGGGCGCTCCAGCCAACGATACGTGCAACCGCAAAGAGAGGTGTGTAAAGTTCTCTAGGAATACCGAGCATCTCGTATACAAATCCGCTGTAGAAATCCACATTTGGACTTACACCTTTGTATATCTTGCGCTCTTTTGCAATGAGCTTAGGCGCGATCTTTTCGATGTTGTTGTACAGAGCCATGTCCTCATCTCTGCCTTTGGCTGCTGCGAGCTGTTCTACAAATGCCTTGAACACCTTTTCTCTTGGATCGGACAGGGAGTATACCGCATGTCCCATGCCGTATATAAGTCCTTTGTGGTCATACGCCTGCTTGTTCAGCAGCTTGTCAAGGTAGGCTTCGATGGCCTCCTCATCGTGGTAATCATTGATATGCTCCTTTATATCGTCCATCATATTCATAACCTGAAGATTTGCACCGCCGTGTTTCCTTCCTTTAAGGGATGAGAGGGCAGCGGCAATCGCTGAATAGGTGTCGGACCCTGAGGATGTTACAACCCTTGTTGTAAATGTTGAGTTGTTACCGCCACCGTGCTCCATGTGAAGCAGGAGAGCGATGTCCAGAACCCTCGCCTCAAGCTCAGTGTATTTCATGTCTGGCCTGAGCATCCTGAGCAGGTTCTCTGCCACTGATGCATCTTTGTCAGGACGATGTATGTACATACTTCCGTCATTCTCATAGTGGTTGTATGCGTGGTAGCCGTAGACCGCCATCATAGGAAATGTGCCGATGAGTCCGATGCACTGTCTCAGCACATTGTCGATGTCAAGGTTTGTTGCCTGATTGTCATAGGATGCCAGTGTCAGGACACTCCTTGTCATCGAATTCATGATATCAACACTTGGTGCCTTCATGATGACATCTCGTGTGAAGTTTGTTGGCAGATTCATAGACTCAGATATAACTCCGCTGAATTCTGTGAGCTGTGCCTTGGTAGGAAGTTCACCAAAAAGCAGCAGATAAGCAGCCTCCTCAAATATATGGCGTTTTCCCTTGCCACCCTTTACCAGATCCTGCACATCGTAGCCGCGATATAGCAGTTCTCCATCACATGGGACTTTCTGACCGTCCACATCCTTAAATGCTATGATCTGGGAAATGTTTGTAAGTCCGGTCAATACTCCCTGACCATTCTCGTCACGAAGACCACGCTTTACACCATATTTTCTGTACAGTTCTTTGTCGATGTTATCGTGCTGCTGACAAAGATGTGATTGTTTTTCAACGTAGCCTGTAAGATTTTCCATATACTCCATATAGTTCCTCCTTATGAAATTTATAAGATCTTTTTGCATATGTCATTTAGACAACATGCATCGCAATGCGGTTTTGTCCTGGCTGAGCACACGGCTCTCCCGTGATCCACAAGCCGGTGACAGAAGTCATTGCTCTCCTCTGGAGGTACAAGTTTCCACAGTTCCATCTCAACTTTTTTCGGGTCTTTGATCCCGTCAACCAATCCCATACGGTTGACAAGCCGGATACAATGGGTGTCAGTTACAATGGCTGGCTTGCCATATATGTCACCCATGATGAGGTTGGCACTTTTTCTGCCAACGCCAGGGAGCTTTAGCAGCTCGTCCAAGCTGTCAGGAACCTGACAGTTGTAGGAATCAACAAGCATGTTCATACATGCGCTAATATCTCTTGCCTTGCTTTTCCCCAGCCCGCAAGGTTTGACAATGGCCTCAATGTCACTGACATCTGCAGCGGCCAGTTCTTTTACTCCCGGATATTTTGCGAAAAGATCCTGCACCACAACATTCACCCTTGCATCAGTGCACTGCGCCGCCAGGCGGACACTGACAAGTAACTGCCATGCGTGTGATGTGTCGAGAGTGCATACCGTATTAGGGTATTCCTTCTTCAGCCTCTCGATAATGTCCAACGTTCTCTGTTTTTTGGTATATCTCTTCTGCGATTCCATAAAAGACCTCCGGTTTTGAACATCAGCTTATGAAAAACTCTCTTTTGAGAGGACTGATGCTTCTTGTCAGATTTTCCTGGAAAAACTGATACATTCTTCTATATGATAACATGAAAGCCACGCAAATGGATATCGAAAAGCAATTCTTAATAAAAATGTTAGAAGTGTGAAAATTTGATTGGGAATTGCTTGCGAAAAGTTATACAGCGTGAAAAGGATAATTGACAAAAAACTGCCCCGCAGCCATGACATCTTGCCATCGTGGATGGTAGATTTGTCATATATGCGTGGCAGTCTTTCTTAGAAATTCTTTACGACAAATATCTTTGCAACGAAATCCAGACCGTTAAATTCTTACTGCAAATCCTTGCTGATTTTACTTCGTACCAAATATTCTGTCGCCGGCATCGCCGAGTCCCGGGCAGATGTATGCGTTCTCATTCAGCTCGCGGTCAACATGTCCAACGTAGAGCTGTATGTCCGGATGAGCCTTGAGAAGTCTTTCGATACCCTGTGGTGCAGCGATGATGGACATGAACTTGATGTTCTTGCCGCCGTGCTGCTTGATGAAGTCCACGGCTGCAACTGCTGATCCGCCTGTTGCCAGCATAGGATCTGTAACAACGATGAGTCTCTCATCAATAGGATCAGGGAGCTTGCAGTAGTATTCATGAGGCTCATGTGTCTCCTCATCTCTGTACAGTCCGATGTGTCCGATCTTGGCTGTAGGAACAAGAGCCTGAAGTCCGCTGACCATTCCGAGACCGGCGCGGAGAATAGGAACTATCGCAAGGTTTCTTCCTGCGATGACCGGTGTCATGCACTCCTCAATAGGAGTCTCAATGCATACTTCCTCAGTAGGAAGATCCTTTAAAGCCTCATATCCCATAAGCATTGCAATCTCTTCAACGAGTGCACGAAACTCAGCAGTTCCGGTGTTCTTGTCTCTGAGCTTTGATATCTTGTGCTGAATAAGTGGATGTGTCATTACTGTGTAATCTGTCATATTGTGTAACCTCCTGAATAATACAGATAATGTAATGCGGAGCGATAAGCGTGTTATAAAAACCACACAGATCGGAAACAACCGCAAATGTTATGATTATGATTCTATATCAGAATTCTGTGGATTCATTCCAAGTCCGCGGCTTACGTCGCCCTTGGTGTTCTCGCCAAATGTATAGTCGTTGCCAGGCAGAATAGCATTCAGCAGGATGCCGAATATAGCGGCAAGGGCAAGACCTGTGAGGGTGATGGTTGTTCCGCCGATTGTAAATGTGAGACCATTTGTAAATCCGAGACCGCATACCATGATAACGGCTGCTATTATCAGATTTCTTGACTTTGTGAAGTCAACGTGGTTCTCGACCACATTTCTTACACCGATGGCAGAGATCATTCCGTAGAGTATGAAACTTATACCGCCTATGATGGCAAGTGGCATGGAACTGATAATCGCTGAAATCTTAGGTATGAATCCGAGGATGACTGCAAATAAAGCAGCAAGTCTGATGACTCTTGGATCGTGTACACGGCTAAGCTCGAGAACTCCTGTGTTCTCGCCATAGGTTGTATTTGCAGGACCGCCGAAGAGAGCTGACAGTGAGGTTGCAAGACCGTCACCGATAAGCGTTCTGTGAAGTCCCGGATCCTCAAGGAAATTCTGGTCGACTGTAGCTGATATAGCACAGATGTCACCGATATGTTCCATCATGGATGCTATGGCGATAGGAGCCATTACAAGTATGGCTGTTATGTCAAACTTGCAGATCTGGAAAGGTGGCAGTCCGAGAAACTTTGCATCGGAAACTGTCGAAAAGTCCAAAATAGCTGTTCCACCAGGGTTTGTCACACCACAGAGGTGAAGGATAAGTGCCACACCGTATGAGATGAGCACGCCCATGAGGATAGGGATGATCTTGAACATTCCTTTGCCCCATATGTTGAACACGATTACGACAGCCAGTGCGATAAATGCAAGCAGCCAGTTGTTTGATGCGTTTGATATGGCTGACGGTGCAAGGCTCAGGCCGATACATATGATGATAGGTCCGGTAACCACAGGTGGAAGGAATCTCATGACTCGCTTAACACCTACAAGTTTGACGATGAGAGCCAGAATCAGATAAAGAAGACCGGCAACCACGATACCGCCGCAGGCGTAGGAAAGCTTTTCACCCATTGGCATATTTTTGTAGATTCCAGTATCAAGATTTGCCACTGTTGAGAAACCTCCGAGAAAAGCAAATGATGAACCGAGGAATGCAGGTACTTTGAGTTTGGTGCATAAGTGGAAGAAGAGTGTTCCAAGACCTGCGCATACAAGCGTTACCTGAACGGAAAGTCCATGTCCTTCAAAATAACCTTTTCCGTTTACGAGAAGTGGAACTAGAATTGTTGCGCCAAACATGGCGAACATGTGCTGGAATCCGAGCAAAAGCATCTTTGGAATTCCGAGCTGACGTGCGTCACGGATGGCATCTTTTTGATTATCCATAAGTAATAATCCTCCCTTTTTTGTTTTTTTAATTATAGTTTTTTTTATGGGGAAGGTCAATTTGATTAGTGCACTTTTGTAAAAAAATATGTCAAATTTCGAGCCTGATACTGATATAGAAAATTAATAATTTCAGGATTGGATCATAATAAAAAATTAATCTGTATATGACATAATTTTATTGTGCACATAAGCGGCGCGAAAATTCGATAAATACCGCATAAACACAGGATTTATACAGTTTGTATGGATATTGCTGGAAAATCAGACGGAGATTTTAATACACGATCTGATCAAATATGTAAGATCTGGTAACACTTGACATATTGTTACAGAATTGTTACAATTTCGTTGATTATTGAATGAGGGAAAAAATAACATAATTTCATTCAGGGAGACGTAAGATGATAGAATTGGAGAACGTGAGCATGACATACCCTGGTGGTATAGAGGCT
>OHGG01000262.1_pt1 | contig 32431 bp, 26 predicted proteins | sample 1567641 | NCBI WGS metagenome assembly OHGG01 (sample SAMEA3879561, study PRJEB24766) | human gut metagenome | biome: human-associated habitat; feature: feces | place: USA | collected 1985/1987
ATCAGACGACCGGCCGGGTCCGGGTATTTGCGACAGCAAATACGTGGAGGACGCAAAGGCCGCACGGAGTGTCAGGGCTTGGGACAGAGTCCCAATAAAATAACAGGAAGCGTGTCCGAGTGGCTGAAGGAGGCTGCCTCGAAAACAGTTGACCGCCCTTAAGCGGTTCGCAGGTTCGAATCCTGCCGCTTCCGCATTACAATAAAATAACACTTCTAGAAGCCTTTCGCATCCGGAAGTGTTTTATTGTGCACAAGACATTGACAAACACATTTTATTATTTTTTATAAACTCGTATGACACATTCATTTTGGAAAGCAGCCCTCAAGGCAGCAGTAGCCTTGACCACGGTCATTTCACTCGCTTCTTGTAAAGAAGAAACTCCGAATGATCCGTTTGCAAACAAGCCGGAGAAAACAAACCCTACAACACTTGCTGATGTCAACAAGGCAGAAGAGGGAACATCATTCACTGACATCCAGTGCCTTACCGTGGTAGCCGCCAATGCACAGGGACTCATCCTCCAGGAGTTCCAGTCCACAAAACCTGCTGACTGCATCTACGCCTACATTGGAGAGGCCCACAGTTTCAAGGTCGGCGACATGGTGAGCGTCTCTGGTACAATTACCATGAGAAACGGACTCCGCCAGTTCGCAAAAGGTGTTGAAATCATCAAGACATGGGAGTACAACTACACCCAACCGAAACCTGCTGAGTTCAAAGGCTCAGATGTAGATGCCTACATGGGCGCACCTGAAATCAAGTTTGTAAAACTTGACGGAACTCTCAGAGTTGCAGGAAATTATGCCAACCTTGAAATCGACGTTACCGACAATATCGGTAGCCTCGACTACATGACTGATGATTTTAAGAGCAAATACGACGGACACTCATTGACAATCTCAGGATGGCTCTTCGGTTCATACAAGACCTTCATGTACATCATTCCTGTAGAAGTCGTTGACAACGGAGAATACCAGGAGCCTATCCCGGAAGGCGCAATCTTCTACAACACATTCGACAAAGAGATTGCTGTTCAGGACGCTGAGAAATACGGCACAACCAAGGGCTGGCCTTGGCTCGACCAGTTCGACGGATGGCAGAACCAGAAAGGTTCAGGTGTTGAAAACGTCACATACAGTTTCGATGGGATGTCAGTGCGTACCAACCAGGCATCAAAAGGCTTCCTTGCCACATACGACGGCTCAGGTAACAACAACCTCTTCTTCGGAGGTTCTGCAGAAAGACCTAACCACTTCACTATCGAGAAGATCGCTGTTCCTTCTGAGAACTTGAGACTCACATTCGGCGTCCAGTACTACTCACAGGGAGCTGCCAACACCTTCATCAAATCAAATTTCGAGGTATTCCTCTCAGAGGACGGCAACGTATGGGCACCGGCTCTCGATTATGATTTCGGTGGAGTGGAAGATGACAGGACAGGAAAATGGAGACTCGCAACAGCTGACTTCACCCTGCCTGCAGGAACCAGGACACTCTATATCAAGTTCACAGCCAAGGGCTTCAGCACCAACAGACTCGATGACGTACTCCTTACCGAAGGCAAAGGCGGCCAGCTCGTCGAATTCGGCAAAGTAGTCGAGACTCCTATCTCTACCATCGCAGACGTCATCAGCAAACCTGTTGACAAGCTTTACAAGATCAAGGGACAGGTAGTTGCAACTCATACCAAAGGCTTCCTCGTAAAGGACAACACAGGCATAATCCTCGTGTTCAAGAAGGGCCACGAAAACAAAATCGGCGACAATGTGACTGTAAAAGGTCCTACCACAGAATTCGGCGGAATGAAGCAGTTCGATGGTTCTTCAGAGATTGTCGTACTCGGCAGCAGCGCTGTTTCACAGCCTAAGCCACAGGAGATGAAAGCTGCTGATTTTGAGGCTTATGTCCAGAATCCTACCATCAAGTACGTTACATACAGAGGTACTCTCAAGTCTGTTCAGGACGAGATTTACCAGTGGCACTACAACGTGGAAATCGCAGGCACCGACAAAGTTCAGGCTGCAGTTTCTTATCCTAACACTGAATTCTATATCTCCAAGTATGACAAGGCCGAGATTATCGTAACCGGATACCTCGTAGGTGCTACCGGCAGCGAAATCCGCTATGCCAACACAATGGCTACAATCTTGAAACCTGCTGTTGAGGAAGTAGAACCGGATGAGAACACAGCTCTTACAGTAGAGGCCCTCAATGCTAGACTCGACGAAATGAGCAGCGGTACCGTCCTCAAAGACCTCGTAGGCTTCAAGGGATATGTAGCTGCAAACAATGAGCACGGCAACCTCAAGGGCGCCCTCTCTATCATCGACAATACCGGCAAGGTTCATTCAGGAATCATCGTGAAGGACGGCAACGACAAGATTGCTGTAGGTACCAAGGTTATCATTGGACTTAATACCGCAAAATTGACTATTTCAAATAAACTCCGCACCATCACAGGCGCAACCATCTATGTCAAGTCTGAGAAAGTGGACATCAAGGTCCCTGAAATCAATGATGATCAGCTCAATGACTACATGGGACAGTATGTGAAGGTCAAGAACGTTACCTCTCCTGAAGATGCCACTGTCTGGTATGATGCCGACAAGAAGGGCAACACCATCTTCAAGGGCGTCAAGGGTACGGATGTAACTGTTTACCTCACAAAGACTGCAGACTTCGGTACTTTGTCCATCAAGAAGAACGTATCTGGTGACATCAAGGGTGTTATCGAAAGATATAAGGAGAAACTCGAGGTCGTTCCTACATGCAAGGAGGACGTTGCATCTTTCACTGAATAATCCTTCATATCGAGCGTTGTAAAACCTCAATATTGATTATAAGTCGAGGGACGGCCAGTCATGGTCGCCTCTCTTTTCGTATATGGCACCTTCCGAAGAAATGTCCGGCATCATCTAATGGCACTTTCGGGTCAGGGGGAAAACTTTCCCGTCATCATAAAAAAACTTGCAAAGAGCCCCATTTATTACCTGAATATTACTAACTTTATCAGGTTAAAGAAACAACTATATGAAAAAGACGCTACTGATCATGACTGCGCTGGCACTCTGCGCAGGATGCAAAGAGAAAGATGCCAATGACGCAAGAGTGGACACACTGATGGCCAAGATGACTCTCGCTGAAAAAATCGGACAATTGAACCAGTTCGTACCGACAAATGCCGACGTCACAGGACCGGACGGAAGCCCTGTCGATGTGAAGCGTGTAATCAAAGAAGGCAGGTGCGGATCGCTTCTCAATGTCTGGAAACCTGAAGAGATCATTGAATACCAGAGGCTTGCAGTCGACAGTTCACGTCTCGGAATCCCTATCCTTTTCGGACATGACATCATCCACGGAGCAAGGACAGGATTCCCTGAAAATCTCGGAATATCATGCTCCTGGGACACCGAAGCCGCAGAAAAAGTGGCAAGAATTTCCGCCGCAGAAGCATCTGCATTCGGTTTGGCATGGACATTTTCACCAATGTGCGACGTCTCAGCGGAACCACGCTGGGGACGCGTGTCTGAAGGCTCCGGAGAAGACCCTTACCTTTCAGGCCAGATGTCGGCAGCCATGGTTCGCGGTTACCAGGGAGATGACCTTTCCGCCGGAAACACCATCCTCTCATGCGTGAAGCATTTTGCCGCTTATGGCGCACCTGAGGCAGGAAGAGACTACAACACCGTGGACATGTCCGAGATGATGTTCCGCGACCGCTACCTTCCTTCCTACAAGGCAGCAATCGAGGCCGGAGCATTGAGCGTAATGTCCTCTTTCAATGACTTCGACGGCATTCCTGTCAGCGGAAACAAGTGGCTGCTCACAGATATTCTCCGCAACGAATTGGGATTCAAAGGTTTTGTAGTTTCAGACTACAATGCCATCATTGAAATGGTAAAACATAGAGTAGCGGCAGACGGAAAGGAAGCGGCAGAACTGGCATTGAATGCAGGCCTCAACATGGACATGGTAGATGGCGACTACTACAAGTACGCGGAGGAACTGGTTAAAGAAGGCCGTGTGAGCGAAAAACAGATAGACAGGCTCTGCAGGGAAGTCCTGAACATAAAATCCAAGCTCGGACTGTTAGACGACCCGTTCCGCTATGGAGGAGAAGGTAGATGGGACAAGGAAACCTGCCTTCCGGAATACATGGAAGCGTCCCGTAAGGTCGCCAGAAGCTCAATGGTCCTGCTCAAGAACCAGAATGACATACTTCCGCTTAAGGAGGACGCAAGAATAGCATTGATAGGACCGGCTGCAGATTCCCGCAGCGAAATGCTCGGCACTTGGAACGCTTTCGTGAGTTCAAAGAATGCTGTAAGTTTCTTTGAGGGACTTAAGGCCAGGTTCAGCAATGTAGTATGCGAACGCGGCTGCGACTTCTTCAGTCCTATCGACGGAGGCATTGCCAAAGCAGTTGCCGCAGCACGCAATTCAGATGTCGTCCTGATCACTTTGGGCCTTCCGAACTCATGCAGCGGTGAAGCCGCATCATTGACCGACATTGACATTCCTGCTGCGCAGAAGAGCCTTTTCAATGCAGTGAAGAGCACCGGCAAGCCTGTGGTCATCCTTCTTGTCACCGGCCGTCCCATGACTATCGCTCCTGAGACACAAGCCGCTGACGGTCTTCTGGTTACGTGGCATCCGGGCTCGATGGGAGGCGCTGCACTTGCGGATGTCCTGTCCGGCGACTATAACCCTTCCGGACGCCTGAGCATAACATTCCCGCTCTGTCTCGGACAGATCCCGATCCATTACAATTACAAGAGCACCGGTCGCCCACACCTGAACCCGGGCAGCGATGCGAAATACCTTTCCCGCTACCTCAGGACCCCGAACGAGCCTCTGTTCGCATTCGGCGAAGGCTTGAGTTACACTGACTTCAGCTATTCCGACCTCGAAGTTTCGTCGCAGGAAGTCAAGCTCGGAGCCAATGTTCAGGTCAATGTAAAGGTCACCAATACCGGCTCCCGCGACGGAGAGGAAGTAGTGCAGCTCTACCTGAAAGACGTGGTAGGCAGCCGCACCCGTCCGGTCCGTGAGCTGAAGGGATTCAAGAAGATTTATCTGGAAGCAGGCGCGTCTGCAGTCGTCACGTTTGAGATTACACCTGAAAGCCGTTCATTCTTCCGCGCAGACAAGCAGTGGGGCGAGGAACCGGGCGATTTCGAAGTATTCGCCGGCCACGATTCCCACGCCAGCCTCAAATGCGGATTCAAGGTCGTGGAATAGAGAGCCTCTCTTCCGCCTCCCGGACTGTTTCGAAATGGAAGCCACCAATGACGGCTTCCATTTTTTTGCGTATCCGGTCATTGCACAGATTACCTATGGAGCCTTCATGGGTATGATGGATTTCCCCATGGAATTCAAATTTTCCGGCAATGATGTCCAGGCCTACTTTCTTGTACGCATCCCTGAACGGAACACCTTCCTCCCGGACAAGGCGGTTCACCTCCTCCACACTGAACGCCGGCTGATATTTGGGATCATCCATTATATCGCGGACGATTTTCATATTGCGGATGGCATAGGCTGTGATGTCCAGGCAGTCGTCCAATTCCTGGAAAATAGGGATGAATACTTCTTTAAGTATCTGCAAATCACGGAAATAGCCTGACGTAAGATTACCGGTAATCAGTCGTATATCATTGGAAACGCCCTGAATTTTATTGCAATGCGCCCGTACAAGCTCGAACACGTCCGGATTCTTCTTGTGGGGCATGATGCTGGACCCGGTCGTCATGTTGTCAGGCAGATGTATGAATCCGAAATTCTGGCTCGCATAGAGACAGCCGTCCGCCGCAAGCTTGCCAACCGTCTCAGCCACAGCAGCATAGGCGAAAGATATGGCACGTTCCGTCTTGCCACGTCCCATCTGGGCATATACGACATTGTAGTCAAGGTCGGCGAATCCCAGAAGCCTGGTAGTCATTGTCCTGTCCAGCGGAGCTGATGAACCGTAGCCGGCAGCTGACCCGAGCGGATTCTGGTTCGTGATTTCCCACGCGGCCTGCATCAGACGCATGTCATCTGTAAGGCTTTCGGCATAGGCGCCGAACCAGAGGCCGAATGATGACGGCATAGCCACCTGCAGATGAGTATAGCCCGGAACCAGCACATCCTTGTACTGTTCGCTTTTCTGCTGGAGGACATCGAACAGGTTCTTAACCTTCTCTACAGTCTTCATGATTTCCGCACGCGCGAAAAGCTTCAGATCCACGAGGACCTGGTCATTGCGTGACCTGCCTGTATGCACCTTTTTCCCGATGTCGCCGAGCTCACGTGTCAGCATCAGTTCCACCTGAGAATGAATATCCTCCACATCCGGTTCGATGACAAGTTTTCCCGCCACTGCCTGCTCATGAAGCCTCGACAGGACAGGCAGCAGTTTAGCCAGTTCTTCAGATTCCAGCAAGCCGACGCTTTCCAGCATGGTAATGTGCGCCATAGTGCCAAGTATGTCATATTGAGCCAGATACAAATCCAGCTCACGGTCTTTTCCCACCGTGAATTTATCGATCAGGGCATCATCGTCATATCCCTTGTCCCAGAGTTTTGCCATATCCTTGCGTTTTTATCGGAGACGGAAGTCGTCAAGCAGTTTCACGTACAACTCCATTCCTTTTCTGATTTCCTCTATTTCAATGTATTCGTCAGCCGTATGCGACCTGGCGGAATCTCCCGGTCCTATCTTTACCGTAGGAAACGGAGAGAGTGTCTGATTGCTGGTAGTACAGGAACCGAACGTACTGATTCCCAATTCCTTGGCCCGCATCACGATCGGATGCCCCTCTTCAATGTGGGAGCTTCCGAGCCGCGTCGAACGTTCTTTCACATCGCAGCTGACCGAGCTTTTTATAAATGAAAGCAGTTCCCGGTTCGTGTACATACCGTTGGACCTGACATCCACCACGAAGGTACACCTGTCCGGGACAATATTGTGTTGCGTTCCCGCATTTATCTGAGTCACAGTCATTTTGACAGCCCCGAGATACGGGGAGACCTCCGGAAACCGATACGTGCGGAACCATTCGATATCCTCGATGGCCTTATATATGGCATTGACACCCTCCTCACGGGCTGCATGGCCGCTTTTTCCATCGGCTGTACAATCCAGCACCATCAGTCCCTTCTCCGCCACCGCCATTTCCATCTTCGTCGGTTCGCCGACAATACCGAGGTCAATGTTTCCGATTTCCGGAAATATCATTTCGATGCCGCCTTTGCCGCAGACCTCTTCTTCAGCTGTAGCCGACCATATGAGCCTGTACGGCTGGGGTCTGGATGTCAGTTCAATGTAAGCGGCAAGGAGTGCGACCACCGATGCTCCGTCGTCATTGGTACCAAGTCCATAGAGACGTCCGTTTTCATTGACAGGAACAAACGGGTCTCGGGTATAGCTGGGAGCAGGGCGGACAGTGTCGATATGGGCATTGAGCAGAATCACAGGCTGGTCCGCGGAGTTTTCGCCGGATTCCAGCCAGAGATTGTTGCCGGCACGGTGCGGAGTCAATCCGTTACGGATCAGCCACGATTCCAGCATGTCGGCGACTTCATTTTCCTGTCTGCTGAAAGATGGTATCCTCACCATCTCCTCCAGAAGTTGCAAAAGACTGTCCATATCCGATTATTTTATAATGGTTCCGGACGGCGTACCGAGTGACGCCGCATCTGTGATTACCACTTTAGAGACGCCTGAGCGGATGGCTGAAAAGGCATTGTCTAGTTTCGGAATCATCCCGCCCGAGATTACTCCATTGGATTTCAGCAAGTTATAACTTTCCTGCGTGATTTCCGGGATGACGCTGTCCTCATCTTCAGGGTCAGACAGCACGCCTTTCTTCTCGAAGCAGAATGTAAGCACTGTTTCTTCGCGGGAAGCCAATGCCGCAGCTACAGAAGTGGCGATTGTGTCTGCATTGGTGTTCAGCAGACCGCATGACGAGGAGAATGACAGAGGTGCGACAACAGGTGTCACCCCGTCCCTGACCAGACGCGAAAAGACATCTGCATTGACCTCATCAATATCACCGACATAGCCGTAGTCAATGGTTCCAGCCGGGCGTTTATGTGCCTTTATGCAGGCAAAGTCTGCACCTGTAATACCGATGGCATTTACGCCAAGTAATTGAAGGTCAGCGACAATGCTCTTATTGACCAGACCGCCGTAAACCATTGTCACCACCTCCAGCATCGACGCGTCAGTAATTCTGCGCCCCTCCGCCATCCTGGTTTCAATTCCGAGCCTTGCGGCAATGCCCGTGGCAGTACGACCTCCGCCATGGACGAGGACATTGACCCCGGGCATTGAGGCGAACGCCTTCAGAAATCTTCTGCGCAGCTGCGGGGCTTCGACGACAGCACCGCCGACTTTTATCACATTTACAGGCATAGTCCTTCGAGCATTCTTTTCATGACGACCTGAGCGGAGACGACACGGTTCGCGGCTTCCGGAATCACCAGGCTCTGAGGCGAGTCGATGACTTCATCGGTCACGATCATGTTCCTGCGGACCGGGAGGCAATGCATGAAATAGGCATTGTCCGTAACCGCCATCTGACGCGCGCCGACTGTCCAGCTCATATCCTTGCTGAGAATCTGTCCGTAATGTTCGTAGGAAGCCCAGTTTTTCGCATAGATGAAGTCCGCACCCTCGAACGCCTTCATCTGGTCACGTTCTACCTTCGCGTTGCCGGCAAACTCGGGAGCGAGGTCATAGCCCTCAGGGCAAGTTATCACGAAATCGACATCAGCGGCGTTCATCCATTGGGCAAATGAGTTAGGGACCGCCTGTGGAAGGGCTTTCGGATGCGGAGCCCAGCTCAGTACCACCTTCGGGCAATCCTTTTTCTTGTATTCGTCAATGGTAATGAGGTCGGCAAATGCTTGGCAAGGATGTACCGTAGCTGATTCCAGACTGATGACCGGCTTGCCTGAATATTCTATGAACTGCCTGATAATGCTTTCGTTATAGTCAAAATCGCGGTCTTCGAACTTGGCAAATGAGCGCACGCCTATCATATCGCAATAGCTTCCGATGACCGGAATTGCTTCACGCAGATGCTCCGATTTGTCACCGTCCATGACAACGCCCATCTCCGTTTCGAGTTTCCAGCTCTCACCATTGATATTCAGCACGATAGCATTCATGCCGAGATTCATTGCGGCCTTCTGGCTGCTGAGTCTGGTACGGAGGCTGCTGTTGAAGAACACCAGAATTATCGTCTTGTTCTTGCCGAGATGCTGCCACGCGAACGGTGTCTGTTTTACCTGGCGGGCTTCCTGCAGCGCCTGCTTCAGGTCGCCGATATCGCTTACATTAAGAAACTGTTTCATATCCGATGATTTAAAGAATTGATTTCAAAGCAGTTATAAACCGCGCTGCTTCTTCCCTCGTCAGGACAAGCGGAGCGAGGAGGCGGACCATATCCGTTCCGGCCACGCCTGTAAAGATATGATGGTCGAAAAGCAGGGACTTGCGGATCTGGGCTACCGGTTCATTGAACTGGATGCCGAGCATAAGTCCACGCCCACGCACCTCGCGGATCCGCGGCGATGCAGGAACATTGTCTTTCAGCCACTTGCCGACTTCGAGCGCATTATGCACAAGGTCTTCCTTCTTCATGATGTCAATGACGGCCAACGCGGCTGCCATGGCCAGATAGTTTCCGCCGAATGTCGTCCCGAGCATGCCTTTGGTCGCCTGAAAATCAGGAGAAATCAGCACGCCGCCTATCGGGAAGCCGTTCCCCATGCCTTTCGCGACGGTTATGAGATCCGGGACAATTCCGGCCCACTGGTGCGCGAAGAATCTGCCTGTACGGCCATAACCGCTCTGGACCTCGTCCAGGATAAGACAAGCGCCATATTTTCGGGTCAATGTCCTAAGGTCCTGAAGAAAGACGTCAGAAGGGACATTGATGCCGCCGACTCCCTGGATGCCTTCGATTATCACGCCTGCGACATCTCCTTTCGCGAGTTCGGCCTCAACTGCAGCAGAGTCATTCAAGTCCACGAAAGTGACATTATGATGAGCATTGAACGGCGAGACGTATTTCGGGTTGTCAGTCACGGCGACCGCCCCGGAAGTGCGTCCGTGGAAACTGCGGCGGAATGCGATGATGCGGTCCTTGCCGGTATGGAAAGATGCCAGTTTGAGAGCATTTTCATTGGCCTCGGCACCGGAGTTTATGAGGAACAGGGACCAGTCTTCCAGTCCTGACATCTCCCCTATTTTCTTCGCAAGTTCCTCTTGCATAGGGTTTTTCACGCTGTTCGAATAGAAGCATATCCTGTTCAGCTGAGCGGTTATCGCCGCCACGTATTCCGGATGGCAGTGCCCTACGGAAATTACCGCATGCCCGCCGTAAAGGTCCAGGTATTCCTGTCCCTTGTCATCTATGATATGACATCCGTGAGCCTTCACCGGAGTCACATCGAAAACACTATATACGTCGAAAAGGTTCATTTGATTCAATGATTTATTATCCGGGCTTCACGTCGCTTAGAAACGGTTGCCCTTCAGATTCAGGCCGGCGGTCTCAGGCAGTCCGAACATCAGGTTCATGTTCTGCACAGCCTGACCGGAAGCGCCTTTCACAAGATTGTCTATAACGCTGATAATGTGCAGTTTGTCGCCATATTTCTTCACATTCACCACGCACTTGTTGGTATTGGTCACCATTTTCAAGTCAGGATTCATGTCAATGACATTGACGAAAGGTGCATCAGCATAGTAATCCCCGTACAGGCAGACAGCCTCATTTTCAGGCATTTCCGTCTTCATATATGCGGAAATCAGGATACCTCTGCTGAAGCAGCCGCGGATGGGGATGAAATCCAGTTCGCCTCCGAAAGACGGGGCCAGACGGTGCAATGTCTCCCCCACTTCACCCAGATGCTGATGCGTAAACGGCTTGTACACAGAGAAATTGTCCGCCCGCCAGCTGAAATGTGTGGTTTCCGAAGGCTTCTGCCCGGCACCGGTAGAACCGGTAATTCCGGTCACATGGATTTCCGTAAGCCTGTCCGCATCAGCGAGCGGCAGGAGAGCCAGCTGCATGGCAGTGGCGAAGCACCCCGGATTCGCGATATGCGAGGCTTTCACGATATCAGCCTTGAACGCTTCCGGAAGGCCATATACGAAATCTTCCGCATCAGAGGCCAGGCGGAAATCATTGCTCAGGTCAATGATTTTTCCCGTATAGGTCCCTGGCAGCGAGTGAACATAGAATTTCGATTTCCCGTGACCCGAGCAGAGGAAAATCACATCGGCATTGTCCAGATCGGCATTCTCACAGAAAAGCATATCCGTCTCACCCACAAGGTCCTGATGGACTTGCCAAACGGGATTCCCGGCATTGCTGCCGCTCTGGGCAAAGGTAATCTCCGCGTCGGGATGTCCTTTCAGGATACGCATAAGTTCTCCTGCCGTATATCCCGCAGCCCCTACGATTCCGACTCTTATCTTGTCAGTCATGTCCTAAAGTTCTTGTTCCAGTTTTTCGCCTTCTTCCTTGTGGTTCGCATAATACACGCGGAGCGGTGTGGAAAGCACCTTGATGAAGCCCTTGGCATCGTCGCTGGTCCAGCCCTTCTGCATCTCGCCATATTCTCCGAACTTGGTCTTTACCAGATCATCGGCAGAATCCACGCCTACCGTAGAGAAGCAATACGGCCGCAGTTCCATAATGACCGTACCTGTGACATTTCTCTGACTTTCCTCCAGCATCGCTTCAATGTCCCTCATCACCGGCTCCAGGTATTGGCTTTCATGGAGAAACATTCCGTACCAGTTGGCCACCTGGTCTTTCCAGTATTGCTGCCACTTGCTCAGGGTGTATTTTTCCAGGAACTTGTGGGCTCCTATTATCAGCATCGGTGCAGCAGCCTCGAAGCCGACGCGGCCCTTGATGCCGATGATGGTGTCGCCCACATGCATGTCGCGTCCGATACCATAAGGAGCTGCGATGGACTCGATTTTCTGGATGGCCTTTATCTTGTCATCGAAGTGTTCTCCGTTCACGCCCACGATCTGCCCTTTCTCGAATTCCAGGCGGACAAGTTCCGTTCCTTCTTTCGTAACTTGCTTCAGGTAAGCACTTTCCGGAAGTCCCTGTGCAGAGTCAAGTATTTCACCGCCACAGATGGAAGTTCCCCACAGACCCACATTGTACGAGTATTTCAGTTTTTTGAAGTCTGCTTCGAAACCGTGGCTGTTCAGATAGTCCACCTCATACTGACGGGACAATGCCATGTCCCTGGTAAGGGTGATGATTTCGATTCCCGGCGCCATGACAAGGAAGGTCATGTCGAAACGGACCTGATCATTGCCCGCACCGGTAGAGCCGTGCGCTATGGCATCGGCACCGATTTCCTTGGCGTATTTGGCGATTGCCATTGCCTGGAATATGCGCTCCGATGAAACTGAAATGGGATAGGTGCCGTTACGGAGGACATTGCCGTAAATCATATAACGGATGCTCTTGTCGTAATATTCCCTGGTAACGTCGAGGGTGACATAGGCTTTCGCGCCCAGCCTGTAGGCGTTTTCTTCATTGGCCTTCAGCTGTTCCGGGGAGAATCCTCCGGTATTTGCGCAGGCCGCATAGACTTCGTATCCCTTTTCTCTGGTGAGATACATTACATTGAACGAGGTATCCAGACCGCCGCTGAATGCGACAACAACTTTCTTGGGCATGGTTATGAGACTTTCTTGTGGAACATACTTGAGATTTTCATCCATAGATGGAGCAGTTTGTCATGGCTCGCCCGTGCTTCCGGCTGGGCAGCAGGCTTTTCCGCAGGATCATAGAGCATTCCGGTACAGAGGCAACGGGTGTAGTTGTTCCTGGTGAGCACGTCGAAGTTTATGCAGCTGGAGCAGCCTTTCCAGAAAACGGGGTCCGCTGTCAATTCGGAGAACGTCACTGGCTTGTAGCCAAGTTCAGTATTGATTTTCATGACTGCGAGTCCGGTAGTGAGTCCGAACAGTTTTGCATTCGGGAAACGCTTCCTGGAGAGTTCGAATGCGGCATGTTTGATGGTCTTCGCAAGTCCGAAACCTCTGTATTCCGGTTTCACGATAAGTCCGGAGTTGGCCACGAATTCTTCGTGATCCCAGGATTCAATGTAGCAGAATCCGGCAAAGTCCTCGCCATGCATCGCGATAATGGCCTTCCCTTCGAGCATTTTCTGTTTTACATATTCAGGGTTTCGTTTGGCGATGCCTGTTCCCCTGACTTTCGTGGCGTCCTCTATGGTCTTGAGGATCTCGTCCACATACGTCAAATGCTTTTCAGTCGCGACTCCGACTGTAAAATCATCTATTGTCATCGTTTTATATTTTTAACTATTTTTCTGACCAAGTTCGTCTTTAACCTAAATTCGTTTTTTTAACATAGACTCGTCTTCGACTATTTTTCTGACTAAATCCGTATTCAACCTAAATCCGTCTCTTCAACATAGATTTGTCTCTTCAACTATTCTTCCGACTAAATTCGTCTTCAACATAGATTCTTCTCTTCAACATAGACTCGTCTTCCTTATTGAGCAGCCAAGTTCGTCTTCAACATAGATTCGTCTCTTTAACATAGACTCCTCTTCAACTATTCTTCAACCTAAATCCGTCTTCAACCTAGATTAGTCTCTTCAACCTAGACTCGTCTTTAACTATTCTTCCGACTAAATTCGTCTTCAACCTAGATTCGTCTCTTCAACCTAAATTCTTCTTCAACTATTTTTCCGACTATATTCGTCTGCAACCTAAATTTGTTTCTTCAACATAGACTCGTCTTCAACTATTTTTCTGACTAGATTCGTCGGGCGGAAATGCCCGGTATGATGCGCTCAATTTCTGCCAATATCTCATCGGCTTCCGTTTCCGCGCGCAGGACAATGAGAATGGTGTCGTCCCCCGCTATCGTCCCCATAATCTTGTGGGACAATGCATTGTCAATGACGGAGGCTACCATGTTCGCGTATCCCGGCCTGGTTTTCAAGACGCCTGCCTGTCCGGAAAACTCTATGCTTCTGATTCCGGAAATGATGTGTGATGACTCATGGGCACGATAGGATACTCCCGGTGTCTCCAGAACGGAAGGCATGTCTTCAGGCAGCCTGTACCGATATTCGCCCGCCGCATCGGGGGTCTTCGCCACCTGAAGTTCTTTCAGGTCTCTGGACAGAGTAGCCTGTGTAACGACAATACCATTATCTGCAAGCATCGAGAGGAGCTCCTCCTGATTGCCCACCTTGCTGGAAAATATGATTTTCCGCAGCATCTCCAGACGTTTCTGCCTAAGACTCATATACTTGTTTCGCTTCTTATATGTTTGCTATTCATATACCGATGCACTGGAATACTGGCTGTGCGATTACATATCGACCTAATGTGCTATGCGATTATACACCGGCCGAATGCTCTATGCGATTATACACCGGCTTAATATGTTGTACGATTATCACCGGCCGAATATGCCGCCGAATAACATTTATGCTTAACACACCGCTAAACACTTAACCGCCCAATCAGCTTTCCCAATGATCAGCATCCGCAATCTCCATGATGCATAACTGTATATTTATACATTGTTTTCGATTACGGATGCAAATTTATACAAAAACTATACATCCGCAAAATTTTCTTTGAATAAGTTTGCAAAGTTTTGTGGAGGACATCCGAGGGCCGACGTCGTTCAGAAGACAGCCAAATTCGAACAACCTGCACATCTGATTTTAGCTTATATCGCTGAGTGTCAATAAAATACAGCAATCACTAAAAGCCAGGTTATATAAAAAATAGGGTAACCTGACTTTCGGCTTTTCTCATAACTCACTATGAGTCAATACTTTCTACCGTCAGCCCAAGTGCAGGTTGTTCGGTTTTTCTTGCTAATCATGCCTTACGAAAGCAATCATGTCCGGCAACAAGAAGCCTCCGTGAGGACCAGGCCCTGATCGCCCCCTTGAAAATGGGATTAGCGGGATTAACAAGTCGTCATCAGACGACCGGCCGGGTCCGGGTATTTGCGACAGCAAATACGTGGAGGACGCAAAGGCCGCAATAAAATAACAAGGCATCATCAGATGCCGGGCCGGAGCTGGCGGGCAGTGGAGGCGTGCGGCGATGGAGAGCCCGCAGGCCCTGATGTGCCCCCTTGAAAAGGGGATTAGGGGGATTGATATAAGCAAGTCCTCACGGGGACAACCTTGTTGCTGAGCCATTTACACGGTCAATAAGTTTCTCACTGTTGCCTGCTGTCGGGAGCCTACGGAGGTGAGCAGGAGCGCTTACTGAAATTTGTCCGGCAGAAGGTAGGGCTCCACGGACAAGTGATTCAAAATCAACAACTTATCCGTGAGAAGGCGGGGTTCCACGGACAAGTAACTCAAAATCAATAACTTGTCCGGAGAAAGGCGGGTTTCCACGGACAAGTGACATCAAATACAACTTTGTCCGGCAGGAGGCGGGTTTCTACGGACAAATCACACTGCCGTGGCAACCTTGTTGCTGAGCCATATACCCGGTCAATAAGTTTCTCACTATTGCCTGCAGTCGGGAGCCTACGGAGGTGAGCAGAAGCGCCTACTTAAATTTGTCCGGCAGAAGGTGGGTTCCCACGGACAAGTGACATCAAATACAACTTTGTCCGGCAGAAGGCGGGGTTCCACGGACAAATCACATCAAAATACAACTTGTCCGGCAACAAGAAGCCACTCTACCGTTTTTCTTTTCTCTCAGATAGCGCGGCTGGCCGTGTAGCGGCATTCTTCAGAGACCAAAGGCATCATCAGATGCCGGGCCGGAGTTGGCGGGCAGGGCAGGCCCAGCGGCGATGGAAAGCCCGTAGGCCCTGATGTGCCCCCTTGAAAAGGGGGTTAGGGGGATTGATACAGGTCATCAGATGCCCGGCCGGAGTTGGCGGGCAGGGAAAGCCGTGCGGCGATGGAGAGCCCGTAGGCCGTGATCGCCCCCTTGAAAAGGGGGATGGGGGGATTAACAAGGCATCATCAGATGCCCGACCGGGGATGGCGGAAATATGTCCAGCGGCGCAAGGCTGAGGATCTGAATGAAATCATTGAAAGTGAACATCTTAAACCGGAGGAAACTGAGAAGTTCATCGAAAGCAGCTTCAGGGACGGACAGGTCAGGACCACGGGTACGGACATTGACAAGATTCTTCCGCCGATGTCGCGTTTCGGCGGGGGCAACAGGCAGGAGAAGAGAAGAAGAGAAGCGTCATCGAGAAGATCCAAAGTTTCTTTGAACGGTATTTCGGGCTGTAAGCAAGCAGTGAAAATAAGTTGTAAAGATTTGTGGAGGATTTACTATCTTTGTCAGACTTAACAAAACGTAATATGAAATCTGACATTGAGATTGCGAGAAGCATCAGGCTCAGGCCGATCGGCGAGATTGCGGAAAGACTCGGGATACCGCAGGAAGAGCTTGAACCCTATGGAAAGAATATGGCCAAAGTGCCTCTTACTCTGATAGATGAGGAGAAAGTCAAGAAAAGCAAACTGATTCTGGTGACTGCCATCACACCTACCAAAGCAGGAATCGGAAAGACGACGGTCTCGGTGGGACTTGCACTCGGACTCAATAAAATCGGAAAAAATGCTGTGGCGGCATTGAGGGAGCCTTCTCTCGGCCCTTGCTTCGGTATGAAAGGCGGGGCGGCAGGCGGCGGATACGCCCAGATTCTTCCGATGGAGAAGATCAATCTGCATTTTACCGGAGATTTCCACGCCATCACATCAGCCAACAATATGATTTCAGCACTGCTGGACAACTATCTGTACCAGCACCAGGCAGAAGGCTTCGGACTGAAACAGATATTGTGGAAACGCGTGATGGACGTGAATGACCGCTCGCTCAGGCATATCGTAACTGGTCTCGGACCTCACTCCAACGGACTTGTACAGGAGTCGGGCTTCGACATCACACCGGCTTCAGAAATAATGGCCATCCTCTGCCTGTCCAGGGACATTGACGACCTCAGACGCAGAATCGAGAACATTCTCCTCGGCTATACACTTGACAACAAGCCGTTTACGGTTAAGGATATGGGAGTCGCAGGCGCTATCGTGGCCCTGCTTCTGGATGCGATGAACCCGAACCTCGTGCAGACCACGGAAGGCACACCAGCATTCATCCACGGCGGTCCTTTTGCCAATATCGCTCACGGCTGCAACTCCATTCTCGCCACACGTATGGCCATGACCTATGGTGACTACGTGGTGACTGAGGCAGGATTCGGTGCGGATTTGGGCGCAGAGAAATTCTTCGACATCAAATGCAGGAAAGCCGGGCTGAACCCGTCACTCACCATACTTGTAGCCACATTGCGCGGACTCAAGATGCACGGCGACGTACCCGTGGACAAAATCAGCGAGGCCTCGGAGGAAGGCGTACGGAAGGGATTTGCCAATCTGGACAGACACATTGAGAACATGCGGAAATTCGGACAGAGCGTACTCGTCTGCTTCAACAAGTTCGGCGACGACAGGGACGACGAAATCCGGATGGTACGTGAACATTGCGCCGAACTCGGAGTGCCGTTTGCATTGAACGACGCATTCAGCAGAGGCGGCGAAGGAGCAGTGGAACTCGCGGAACTTGTCGTGAAAACCATTGACAGTCAGCCTTCCGAGCCGGTGAAGTTCATCTACCGGGACGAGGACAGCATTGCAAACAAGATAACCCGCGTAGCGAAAGAGATTTATCGTGCCGGGGCTGTGGAGTTCAGTCCGGAAGCCCGCAAGATGCTCGCGAAAATCGAGGGAACTGAGTACGCGAAATTCCCTGTCTGCATCGCCAAGACGCAGTATTCATTCTCACAGGACCCTAAACTCTACGGAGCGCCGGAAGGATTCGAGTTCGACATCAAGGACATTGTCATCAATGCCGGGGCAGAGATGATAGTGGCCATCGCAGGAGACATAATCCGCATGCCGGGTCTGCCGAAATCGCCGCAGGCTCTCAGGATCGACGTGAAGGACGGTGCCATAGACGGACTTAGTTAGGATTCAGGTCAATGCTTTTCGACAATCACAATCACAGCCAGTTTTCCTTCGACGGTAAACGCACAAGCGTGGAAGCGACCGCATGCAGTGCCATCCGGAAAGGATTGGGCGGCATCTGCTTCACCGACCACTGCGACTTCTATGTGCCGCCGATGAAAGCCAAATACGAGTCGTTCGTCTCCGAAGTCTTCGACGTGGACGCGCGCGATGCTGAAATCGACAGGGTCAATGATCTTGTTCATTCCGGAGAAATACTTGGCTGCTGCGGACCGGCAAAAGCTGCGGCTCCCGGAAGCGGAGATGTCGCAATTCCGACAGGCTTCAAAGTGTTCAAAGGCATAGAGATAGGCGTCCAGAAAAGCGAGCGGGAGAAAATCGCCAGGCATCTGGAGGAGCACAGTTTCGACGAGGTCATTGCCTCAGTGCATTATCTCGACGATACAGACCCGTTCTGGGGCGGCTACTATGAAGGCAAGGACTGGAAGACGGCATACGGACATTATCTCGAGACATTGTACGAAGAAATTGTCTGGCTCGGGGACCGTTTCGACATAATGGGGCACTATGACTATGTCACCAGATATGCCCCGTATCCTGAGGCGAGCATCCTGTACAAAGATTTCCCGGACGTGCTGGACGAGATGCTCAGATTCCTTGCAGAGAATGGCAAGGCATTGGAAATCAACACCAAGACATATCAGGAGCTGAAAGGCAGAACACCGGTCTTAGACGAGAACATCCTGCGCAGGTACCGTGAACTTGGAGGTGAGATAATCAGTCTCGGCTCCGATTCTCACGATGCCGGGAACGTGGGCCTGCATTTCGACAGGTTCGCACATATTCTGAAAAGCTGCGGATTCCGCTACCTCGCGCATTACGAGAAGCGCAAACTCGTGATGCTGCCCAATGAGTAGGCCCTAAGCCGTGAAAGCGCAGCGAGGCTCTCGAGCGGGGACTCATAGCCCCCTAATGCTGAAAAGACGAAAGGAGCAGGCTCGAGCCGCCGGCTTCAATTCGCCACCTCGGAGAGGAATTTCATACGCACCAGCCTGATTTCCATCTCTTCATAGTCGCCGGCAAGAGCGTCGATGGCATCCTCGAGCGAGTCGGACTCGGCTTCAGTCCTGAACCATTCGTACAGTTCGTCGGCCACGTCCGCATCCAGATTGTTGTCGATATAGTAATCCAGATTCAGCTTCGTGCCGGACTCCACGATGCCCTCCATGGCGGAAAGCAGATCAGACATCTCCATATTGCGGGCTTCCGCGATATCTTCCAATGCCATGCGCCTGTCCACGCTCTGGATGATGAATATCTTGTCCGAAGACTTGTTCGGCATCGACCTTACCAGGAAATCATCCGGACGGGAGATTTCATTGTCCTCAACATATCTGGTAATCAGCTCGAGGAACGGCTTTCCGTATTTCTTCGCCTTGCCCTCGCCGACACCCTGGCACTTGATGAGCTCGTCAAACGTCTCAGGATACATTATGGACATGTCTTCCAGGGACGAATCGCTGAAGATTATCCAAGGCTGAAGATGGAGCCTCTTGCCCTCGTCACGCCTGAGGTCCTTCAACATTGACAGAAGTTGCATATCACCTCCGCCGGCACCTTTCGCCGGAACAGGAGCGTCGTCGTCATCGTCATCATCTGCATTGCCCTCGGAAAAACTGCGGTCGGCAGCCAACATCAGCTCGGTCGGCGCGGCAGCGAATGCCAGGCCCTCGTCAGTCACGGAAACAAGCCCGTACGAGTCAATGTTCCTTTTCAGGAAATGCCTTATAATCCCCTGATGGATAACCATTTCCCAGAATCTTACAGGATGATCCGACCCGGCACCGAACATCTGAAGCTTGTCATGATTGTACGACTTTATCATCGCCGTGGCAATGCCCGTCAGCACATTGGCAAGATGTTCCACCTTGAAATGCTCCGGCAGAGAATTTACCAGACGGATGACCATCGCCATCTCCTTTCTCGCATCGAAACGCGGCTTAGGCGACAGACAGTTGTCGCACGCCCCACAGTTGTCCTGAGTATAATCCTCACCGAAATAGCTCAGCAGCAGCTTCCTGCGGCAGTCACCCGATTCCGCGTAGGCCTCGATTTCCATGAGCAGCTGACGTCCGATTTCCTGCTCGGACACCGGTTTGCTCATCAGGAACTTGTCCAGTTTGCGGATATCTTTATAACTGTAATATGCTATGCAGACACCTTCCCGGCCGTCTCTTCCGGCCCTTCCGGTCTCCTGATAATACCCTTCCAGGCTTCTCGGCACGTCGTAATGGATGACGAACCGCACGTCAGGCTTGTCGATACCCATTCCGAATGCGATGGTGGCCACGATCACGTCCACTTCCTCCATCAGGAACTTGTCCTGGTTCTCCGCCCTCACTTTCGCATCCAGGCCGGCGTGGTAAGGCACCGCACGGATACCATTGATCACAAGCACCTGGGCCAGTTCCTCCACCTTCTTGCGGCTCAGACAATATATGATGCCCGACTTTCCGGGATGCTGCTTGATATACTTGATGATGTCCTTGTCCTGGTCTATCTTGTCGCGTACTTCATAGTAGAGATTCGGCCTGTTGAACGAGGACTTGAACACATGCGCGTCCATAATCCCCAGGTTCTTCAGTATGTCGTTCTGAACCTTCGGAGTGGCTGTCGCCGTCAATGCTATGATCGGGGCTCTGCCGATTTCGTCCACGATAGGACGGATCTTCCTGTATTCAGGTCTGAAGTCATGTCCCCAGTCGGAAATGCAGTGCGCCTCGTCCACGGCGAAGAAAGATATGCGGATCTGCCTCAGGATGGCGATGTTCTCCTCCTTCGTAAGGCTCTCCGGCGCCACATACAGCAGCTTGGTCACTCCGGAAGTGAGATCCTCCGTAACCTCCGCAATCTGGGCTTTTGTCAATGAAGAGTTGAGGAAATGCGCAATGCCTTCGTTTCCCGCCACGAAACCGCGGATGGCGTCCACCTGATTCTTCATCAATGCGATCAGCGGGGAAATCACGATGGCCGTGCCTTCCATCAGAAGCGCAGGCAGCTGGTAGCACAATGACTTTCCTCCACCTGTCGGCATAATCACAAATGAATCATTGCCTTGCAGCAGGTTGGATATAATCTGTTCCTGTTCCCCTTTGAATGAAGAGAACCCGAAAAACTCTTTCAGTTTAGCGTGGATGAGCTCTGAGTCAATTCCCATAGGCAAAAAATCATTTAACCAAATTTAGCATTAAATTTCTGACTTTCAAATAAAATTACGATATTTGCGGCTGCTGAAGAAGCGGAAAAAGATATTTAATAATTATACTAAAATGAAAACATTAAAATTCATCGCAGCATCACTCATCGTAGCGCTTGCAGTATCTTGCACATCAAACGGCGGCAACAAAGCAGCCATTGACGGTGCCGACTCCACCAAAACAGTTAAACCGGTAGATCCTAAGTCCCTGAAGCCAAGCAGGTCAGAGGTTGACTCTGTCAGCTACCTCATGGGTATCAACTTCGGTTACTTCATCAAAGGATACAACTTCGGTGACGAGCTCAACTACAAGCTCATGAGAAAAGGTATCGAGGATTTCATCAATGCAAAGGGCGAGCCTCGTGACTCTGCTTACGCAAAGCAGTTCAAGATCGATCCTGAGCTGTTGAACGACGTGTTCAATGAGTTCCTCTCCAAGAGACGCGCTTATGTTGCAGCTACCAACAAGCAGAAAGAGACAGAGTTCCTCGCAAAGAACGCCAAGGCTGAAGGCGTACAGGTTACCGAGAGCGGTCTCCAGTACATCATCACAGAGCCTGGTAACGACGTTAAGCCTGCTGCTGCAGACACAGTATTCGTACACTACAAGGGTACTCTTACTGACGGTACAGTATTCGACGAGTCTCCTAAGAACGACGAGGGCGTGAGAATGCTTCTCAACCGTGTCATCAAGGGATGGACAGAAGGTCTCCAGCTCATCGGCGAAGGCGGCAAGATCAAACTCTTCGTACCTTCAGAACTCGGATATGGCGAGAACGGCCAGAGCAGAATCGAGCCTAACAGCACATTGATCTTCGATATTGAGCTTGTAAAGGTTAACAAAGTCGCTGCTACTGAAGAAGAGGCAAAATAATGGAACTTGAAGGAACACTTATTACCAAGCTTGCGGTTCAGTCCGGCAAATCCGCCAGAGGCGACTGGGCGAAACAGGAATTCGTAATTGAGTACCAGGACGGCAATTTCCCTAACAAGGTCTGCTTCAACGTATGGGGCGCTGACAAGGTAAAGGAACTCGGCTCGTTCCGTCTCGGTGAGAAGATCCGTGTTAGCTTCAATATCTCAAGCAGAGAGTACAACGGAAAGTGGTACACTGACTTGCGCGCGTGGAGAATCACATCTTCAGCCGCTGCAGGCGGACAGGCTTACGGCCCTGCTCCGGCACCATCCGAACCGCTGCCTTCACCGGCTCCGGAACTCACCGCAGACGATATGCCAGGCGACGACTTGCCATTCTGATTCAAGATTGACGCAATAAAAAAACAGGACGATGTTTCCACATCGTCCTGTTTTTTTATTGCTTTGCCTTAAGCGGCATCAGTCCAGTTTATGGATAGCCAGTCCTGAACGGAGCTTAGGCTCGAACCAGGTGGTCTTAGGAGGCATGATGTTGCCGCTGTCCGCAATGTCGGTAAGCTGCTTCATGGAAACAGGATAGAGAGCGAAAGCAACCTTCATCTCACCGCTGTCCACACGACGCGAGAGCTCTCCGAGTCCACGGATACCGCCCACGAAATCGATTCTCTTGTCGGTCCTCAGATCCTTGATGCCCAATATCTTGTCGAGGACAAGGTTTGAAAGGATGGTAACATCGAGGACACCTATAGGGTCATTGTCATCATAACGGCCCGGCTTGGTCTCCATGGAATACCATTTGCCGCCGAGATACATCGAGAAATTGTGCAGATGGGACGGATGGCACTCCCCTTCTCCTTCATATGGAGTGACAGTGAAATCCTCCTCCAGCGCCGTCATGAACTGCTCCGGAGTCAGACCGTTCAAGTCCTTCACGACTCTGTTGTAGTCAATGATTTTCAGCTGTGTTTCAGGGAAGCATACAGCCATGAAATAGTTGTATTCCTCGTCGCCTGTATGGGCGGCATTGCCGGAACGCTTCTCTGCGCCGACTCTGGCAGCGGCAGCCGTACGGTGATGACCGTCAGCCACATAGAAAGCATTGACCTTGTTCGTGAAGATATCGGTAATCTTCTCTATCGTAGCGTCGTCGTCGATCACCCAGAACGAATGACCGAAGCCGTTCTCGTCGGTAAACGAATACTCAGGAGCAGCTGCCACTGTTCTGGAGACAATCTCGTTCAGCTGAGAGTTATCCTTATAGGCGAAAAATACCGGTTCAATGTTGGCATTCTGGATTTTCACGTGGACCATACGGTCATCTTCCTTGTCCTTGCGGGTAAGCTCGTGCTTCTTGATCTTGCCCTCCGCATAGTCGTCAGTATGGGCGCAGAGCACCAGTCCGTACTGGGTTCGTCCTTCCATAGTCTGTGCATAGACATAGTAGCAAGGCTTCTTGTCCTGCACCAGCCAGCCGTTCTTCTGCCACTGGGCGAAATTCTTCACGGCCCTGTCATAGACCTTGTCGTCATGATCCGGCAGAATCGGGTCGAAATCTATCTCCGGCTTGGTGATGTGGAGCAATGACTTCTCACCGGCCATCTTCTTGGCCTCCACAGAGTTGAGCACATCATAAGGAGGTGCAGCCACCTCTGTCACAATATCTTTTGGCGGCCTTATCGCCGCAAACGGTTTCACTCTTACCATAATCGAATCTATTTGTTTACCTGGAAGCGGGTGCATCCTTCAGCAAAATAAGCTACAATCTGTCGTGCGGCAGCAAGGCCTGCATTCATATTGGCCTCAGCGGTCTGCGCTCCCATCTTCTTAGGTGTGGCAAATACTCTGAGTCCGAATTTCTCCTTGAGGACAGCGAGATTGTCCGGAGCCACGTCCGTCACATATTTGAGGTCCGGCCTGTCTTCCAATGCCTTCTCGAGACCTGCCTCGTCTATCACTTCCTTGCGAGCTGTATTGACCAGGACAGCGCCTTTCGGCATCGATGTGATCAAATCATATCCGATGGAGCCGATGGTCTCAGGGGTAGCAGGGATATGTACGGAAACGAAATCGGACTCAGCATAAAGTTCCTTGACCGTAGCGACCGGTTTCGCGCCGGCCTCGGCGATTTTCTCAGCTGGCACGAACGGGTCCGTAGCCAATACCGTCATGCCCAATGCCTCAGCTTTCCTGCCGACCAGACGGCCGACATTGCCGAATGCCTGGATACCTAGCCTCTTGCCTGAAATCTCTGAACCTGCCGTAGGAGTGAACTGGTTACGGCTCATGTAAATCATCATGGCGATCGCCAGTTCAGCCACCGCATTCGAGTTCTGACCGGGAGTATTCTCGACGATGACGCCGCGTGCCTTGGACTCCGCAAGGTCAATGTTGTCGAATCCGGCTCCTGCACGGACCACGATTTTCAGATTTCCAGCAGCCGCAAGAACTTTAGGAGTAACCTTGTCAGAACGTACGATCATGGCATCAACATCAGAAACAGCTGCAATCAGTTCACCTTCGTCAGCATATTTCTCCAAAACCGTTACCGTATGACCGGCTTTAACGAGGATTTCCTCAATGCCTTTCACTGCCGCCGGAGCAAAAGGCTTCTGTGTAGCAACAAGTACTTTCATTGTATCAGGACGTTATTTTTTCATTGACTCGAATTCTTTCATGCAGGCTGTGAGCGCGAGCACATCTTCCTTCGTGCAGGCATTGTATATGGATGCCCTGAAGCCGCCTACTGAACGATGGCCCTTGAGACCGACCATTCCTTGTCCTTTCGCGAATGAAAGGAACTCGTCCTGGAGCGCCTCATATCCAGGAGCCATGACGAAGCATACGTTCATGATGGAACGGTCCTCGACAGCCGCTGTTCCGGTAAAGAGAGCATTTCTGTCAATCTCCTTGTACAGGATGTCCGCTTTCTCGACGTCCAGCTTGTGAATGGCTTCCACGCCGCCCATGTCCTTTACCCACTTGAGAGTCTCGTTCATCACGAAAATCGAGAACACAGGAGGTGTATTGAACATTGACTCCTTGTCGATATGGGTGCGGTAGTCGAGCATTGTCGGGATATATCTGCTGACTTTTCCGAGCGCGTCCTTGCGGATGATGGCGAACACTACGCCTGCAGGGCCGACGTTCTTCTGCGCACCGCCATAGATCATCGCATATTTGCTCACGTCCACCGGACGGCTCATGATGTCTGACGACATGTCCGCGATGAGAGGTACAGGACAGTCAATGTCTTCCTTTATCTCGGTACCGTAGATGGTATTGTTCGTGGTGATATGGAAATAGTCGATGTCCTCAGGTATCACATAGCCCTTAGGGATATAGGAGTAGTTCTTGTCTGAAGAGCAGGCCAATGCATAAGCATTTCCCAGGCCCTGCGCCTGCTGCAATGCCTTGTGGGCCCAGACGCCCGTGTCCAGGTAGGCCGCCTTGTTCTCAAGGAAGTTCATGGCCACATACAGGAACTGGAGGCTCGCGCCGCCGCCGAGGAACACTACCTCGTGGGTATCGGGGATGTGGAGAAGTTCTTTCCAGTTCGCGCGGACTTCATCCATCACCTCTCCCCACTCCTTGGATCTGTGAGAGACTGACAATACTGAAATACCGGTATTCTTGAAATTCTTCAGGGCTTCTATTGAATTGTCAATAGCCTGCTGGGGGAGGAGGCAGGGGCCTGCATTGAAAACGTGTACGTCTGACATAGTTTTGCGTGTTTTTTAAAAATATTACAACGATTCATATTTGAAAATATAAATCGTTGTAAAGGTAATGATTATTTATTATTTTCCAACAAAATACTTCATTTTCTTAAGAATTCTACCTGTAACCGAGAAGATATGAAATTACAGCCATTCTGACATACATACCGTTTCTCGCCTGCTGGAAATAATATGCGTAAGGCGTATCATCCACATCGGTAGCGATTTCCGTGATTCTCGGAAGCGGATGGAGAATCTTCATGTTCGGTTTCACGCCGGAAAGCATGGAAGCGTGAAGTTCATAGACGTCCTTCACCTTGTCATAATCCTCCTTGCTCGGGAAGCGCTCCTGCTGCACCCTGGTCATATAAAGGATGTCGCAGTCATTCAGGTGTTCTTCCAATGAAGCGGTCTCCTCGTAAGGTATATGCTTGCTGTCCAGGTATTTCAGATATTTGGAAGGCATCTTGAGATCATCCGGGGCGGTGAACACATACTTCGGAGAGAAATCAGACATGGCCTCTGAGAGCGAATGGACGGTACGGCCGTATTTCAGGTCACCTACCATATTTATGGTAAGACAGTCGAGCCTGCCCTGAGTCTGCATTATCGAATACATGTCCAGAAGCGTCTGGGTAGGATGCTGGTTGGAACCGTCACCTGCATTGACAACAGGCACCGGCGACACCTTGGCAGCGATTTCGGCGGCTCCTTCCATCGGATGACGCATCACGATCATATCTACATAATTGGAGACGATCTTGATGGTGTCTTCGAGAGTTTCACCTTTGGAAACGCTGGTATTTCTGGAATCAGGAAAACCTATGACTCTGGCTCCCAGGCGGTTAACCGCTGCTTCAAATGAGAGCCTCGTTCTTGTGGACGGTTCGAAGAACAGACAGGCGATGACTTTTCCCGCGAGGAAGTTCTGCTCTCTGTTCTTTTCAAATTCCTTGGCGACGTCCAGGATATGGAGAATCTCATCCTTGGAGAAATCGCCGATTGAAATCAGACTTTTAGGCATAATGCACAATCATTTCAGACGGCCGCACCAGAAAAGCCGCATTATTAAGTTCTTATATGAAGAGTGTCTGGTCACTCCAAAATTTCCATCCTGCAGCCCTCCACGTTCCCTACTCGCTTCTCGAAATCATCCACCGCGGAAAGACGCACTTTCAGGTCAATGCCGCATTCATTGCCGAAAGCCTGGCCGCTCTGCTCAAGCCCCATATCCTTCACTATCTTCATCACCCCGTTCATTTCCATATAGCCGAACGAAAGCCTGTAATGCCTTGTCGCTGTTTTGGTTATGATCTCGGCATGGGCCAATGCATCCGCAGATGAGCTCTTGTACGCGCGTATCAGTCCCGGTATGCCGAGCTTGATGCCGCCGAAATACCGCACCACCACTATCAATATGTCGCTCAAACAATTGGAATCAATCTGCCCGAGAATCGGACGTCCCGCTGAAGACGAAGGTTCGCCGTCATCATTGGCCCGGAACACATCTCCCTTATAGCCAAGACGATAGGCATAACAATGATGCCGCGCATCGTGATACTCCTTTTTCAAAGAACTGACAATTTCCCTTATCTGCTCGACCGACTCGACAGGATAGGCCAATGCGATGAACCTGCTGCCGTTGTCCTTGAAGAGTCCTTCGGCAGGAGCCGCAATGCTCTTGTAAGTGTCGCAGATAGGGTCAATGTTCTTTTCCATAGGCTCAAATTTAGTTAAAAGCGGATTATTATGCAACGGAACGGAAATATTTTGTAACTTTGGGGCGGTTGAAGCAATTTTTATTAGACTAGCATTTATGATTCTCAGGTATCGTGTATCCCTTCCGGGGATTAAAGGGTTCGCCCGCGTTTACGAATTGAAGTCAACGACGACTTTATATGATTTTCACAAAAGGATGAGAGATGATATGGATTTCTCTCACGACCAGCTTATACAGTTCAAGGGCCTCGATGAAAACGGAAATCTGGTGGCCCGCTACGGAATGTTCGACCTTGGCGCAGGCGCCGTGGACGAGGTCACGGTAGAGGAAACAGTGAACAGGGGCATTGCCAGATTCACCTATTTCTATGATGTCACTGACAGGAAGAGCGTGATCGTCACATTCGAAGGTGAGGTGGAAGAGGAGCCGGGAAGGACTTATCCTGCACTGGTTGAGAGCAAAGGTCCTAATCCTGTGGAGTTCGAGAACGGATATGTGGCTTACGAGGATCTTCCGGATGAGCAGAGACATCTGCCTGGCGAATCGCTTATGGCGAAAGATGACAAGGCAGAGAAGGATGCAGATGACGCAGATGACATTGACGATATTGACCCTATCGATGATGATGACGACGACGAGGAGGATGAGGAGGATGATCTCAAGTCATCAATCGCAGAGGACAGCGATGAGGTTTATGACGGATCAGAGGAACTCCTGTTCTAACCGTTCATTGACCTTTCAATGGGCAGGAAGCTTGTCATAATTACCGGACCAACGGCCGTAGGTAAAACCGACTTCTGCATCGAAGCCGCTCTCAAATACGGTTCTCCGGTGATTTCCTGCGATTCGAGACAGATATATAAGGAAATGACTATTGGGACTGCTGTCCCTGATGCTTCGCAGTTAGCCGCTGTGAAGCATTATTTTATCCATAGCATCCACGTTACCGAGCCATATTCCTCCGGCCAATATGAAATAGATGCCCTAACTCTCATTGACAGACTTTTCAGCGAGGGGCGCGAGACACTTGTAATGTGCGGAGGTTCAGGCTTTTATATCGAAGCGGTATGCAATGGTCTGGACAGCCTGCCTGTTCCGCCTCCAGAGCTGAGGGAAGAGCTTACGCAGAGGGTCAAGACTGAGGGGGTCGGTGCATTGGCAGAGGAACTGCGCAGAATGGACCCGAAGGCGTGGGAAGCCATAGACATCCACAACGGACAGAGGGTGGTCAGGGCGCTGGAGACCATCATGATATCGGGGCGCTCGTTCACCGAGTTCAAGCTCCGGGAGCCGAAAAAGCGGGATTTCGAGATAGAGAAAATCTGCCTCACGCGACCGAGAGAAGTTCTGTACAGCCGTATCAATGAGCGTGTTACGGCTATGGTCAATGCAGGGCTCGAGGATGAGGTGCGCGGTCTGCTGCCATATCGTGAACTGCCGGCTCTGCAGACTGTGGGGTACAAGGAAATGTTCGATTACATCGATGGAAAAACATCATTGGACGAGGCTGTAAGGCTGATTCAGCGGAACACCAGACATTATGCCAAGAAGCAGCTTACCTGGTGGAAAAGATATTCTGACGTAAAATGGATCGAGTTATGAAAGTGGGCAATATGCTTTTGTGCGCATCCGTCTGCCTGGTTCTGGGCAGTTTGGCCAATGCCACAGGTACTGATGACAGATTGTTCTACCGGCGTCCTGCCAAGATCTGGGAGGAGACTCTGCCGCTCGGTAACGGCCGGCTGGGACTGATGACCGACAGCGGGACCTGCCATGAGCACATTACGCTCAATGAGATTTCCATGTGGAGCGGCTGCGAGGCCGACTACCGTAATCCTGAGGCGGCTTCTTGCCTGCCTGAGATAAGGAGTCTGCTGTTCGAGGGGAAAAACGCTGAGGCCCAGGAGCTTATGTACGAGCGGTTTCTGCCGCGGAAAGAGGTTTCAGATGCCAGGTACGGGACCTATCAGACTCTCGGCGCGCTGGACATTGACTATGATTTTCCTGTCAATGACGGTTGCGGGCCGGATTTACAACCCGTGGAATATATCCGCGAACTGATTATGGATGAGGGAGTTGCGAGAAGTTCTTTTATCGTGGACGGCATCCGTTACAGCAAGGAGTTCTTCGTATCGAGGGCTGATGACGTGATGGTGCTGCGGCTGACTTCTTCCGAAAAGGGAGGATTGTCATTCAAGGCGATGCTGAGCCGGCAGGAAAATGCTGCTGCAGGGGTTGAGCACAAGAAATGTGGACGCAGGAAGGCGCATGCAGCCACGCTTGAGGGCAGTCTTGAGAGCGGCATTCCCGGCAAGAAAGGTATAAGCTATAAAGTGTCCATGACGGTCGCCTCTTCTGACGGCAAGGCCGTGTACAGCGACGGGGCCATAACATTGACAGGAGCGAGCGAAGCTACATTGATCATTTCGGCCGCGACTTCGTATTCTGCGGAGGGGACCATATTCCCTGGCGAGAGGTATGTGAGTTTCTGCGACAGCCTGCTTGACGCGGCAGCTCATATAGAATATAACAAATTGAGAAACAGGCATATGGCATCACATGGCGAGCTTTACGGAAGGGCAGGGATTTATCTTGAGGAGTGCGATGACGATGCGCTGGCGACTGATGAACGGCTCCGGAAAGCTGCCTCTTCGGACAGCGGGAGTCTGGCTCCGGGACTTGCGGTATTGTACTGGAACTATGGGCGTTATCTTTTCATAAGCAGTACGAGGCCGGGGTCGCTTCCTCCGAATCTCCAGGGGCTGTGGGCGGACGGTACGAGCACACCGTGGAACGGTGATTATCACACGAATATAAATATCCAGATGAACTATTGGCCGATGGAGCAGATCGGTCTGAGTGAGTTTGTCCAGCCGCTGATGTCCATGATGGAGAGGCTGGTTCCGTCCGGGCAGGAGAGCGCCAAGTGTTTCTACGGAAGTGAGGCAGAGGGCTGGGTGCTGCATATGATGACCAATGTGTGGAATTATACTGCTCCGGGCGAGCATCCGTCGTGGGGCGCGACCAATACCGGCGGGGCCTGGTTTTGCGCCCATCTCTGGGACCATTACCGTTACACTCTCGACAAGGATTTCCTGAAAAGGGCATATCCGATAATGAGGGGAGCCGCGAGATTTTTCTTGTCAACGCTGGTGGAAGAGCCTGCGCACCAATGGCTTGTCACAGCGCCAAGTTCTTCTCCGGAGAACGCTTTCTGGTGCGGGAAAGACTCTATTGCAACGAGTATCTGTATGGGGCCGACAATGGATGTCCAGCTGCTCGGGGAGCTGTTTTCATCGACGTCTGCCGCAGCCGGGATTCTCGGCATTGACAAGGATTTTTCTGACAGTCTCGCAGCTGCGACGAAGCGGTTTCCGCCTATGAGGGTGGATTCCCGTGGACGGCTGATGGAGTGGCTTGAGGAGTATGCTGAAGTGGAGCCTCAGCACAGGCATGTCTCTCATCTGTACGGTCTGCATCCCGGCAATTCCATCAGCACTCTACGGTCACCGGAGCTCGCCGAGGCCTGCCGTAACACTCTGAAGGTCAGGGGCGACGAAGGCACGGGATGGAGCAGGGCCTGGAAGATCAATTTCTATGCGAGGCTCGGTGACGGCGACCATGCCCTGAAACTGCTGAAGGCGCTTTTAGCTCCGGCGGTGAGGTACAGTGAGATAGATACGTTATCTGTTCCTTATTATAAGGGCAACCTGCATCTGGAGCAGTTCAGCGGCACTTTCCCTAACTTGTTCTGCTCGCATCCGCCGTTCCAGATAGACGGCAATTTCGGTGGCACTTCCGGCATAACCGAGATGCTGCTCCAGAGTCAGGACGGATACATAGCCCTGCTCCCTGCCCTGCCGTCCGGGTGGAGAAGCGGCAGTGCAAGAGGCCTCAGGGCCAGGGGAAACGTGTCCGTGGATTTCAACTGGAATGATTCGCGCGTGGAGCAGGTGACCATCACCGGCCTGCCGCTCCGCGGTGGTGAACGTGGCGGAGGCTCGGTCGCGAGTGGCGACGGTGGTGCTGTCACGGATGGTCCAGATTCGAGCGCGAGTGACGGAGTAAATTCCGTGGAAGCAGGTGACTTGATGGCGTGCGGCAGGAGCTCAGGTGCGATGGCCAAGGGTTCTGCCGCGACGGATGGACCAGATTCGGTTGCGAGTGACGATGGTGGCGCTGCGATGGACGGACCAGATTCGGGCGAGAGTGACGGAGTAAATTCCGTGGAAGCAGGTGACTTGATGGCATGCGGCAGGAGTTCAGGTGCGATAGCCAAGGGTTCTGCCGCGACGGATGGTCCAGATTCGGGCGCGAGTGGCGATGGTGGTGCCGCGATGGACGGACTGACCGCGGCTAGTACAGACGATGGTGGCACTGTCACGGCAGGCGGACGGAGCTCGGTGGTTCTGAAGGTGCCGGCAGGAAGCTTTGCACGAGATCTTTACGGCAATGAGTTTCCTACCGACTCCTCAGGTTTCGTTCACATCAGCGTCCGAAGCGGCGAAAGCGTCACGATACGGTTCGGAAGGTGAACGGGACTGAGAACGGTTCCGGAAACGGGAACGGAGAACAGAGCTGAAAACGAGGATGAAGGACGGTTCCGGAGACGAGGACGGAGGACGAAGGACGGAGACGCTTACGCGAAAAAGAACGCAGATCATCCAGCACACCTCGCAAGGTATTTTTCTGTGGGCTCTCTGTTATTCCTGATAATCGTTATCTCACAGAATGGATTTTGTCCGTAAAACCCCGCCTTTACGCGGACAAGTTGTATTTTCCTGATTTTGGTTGACTCGATTATAGAAATTATTACTGAAAAAGGTT
>OHGG01000270.1_pt1 | contig 31610 bp, 30 predicted proteins | sample 1567641 | NCBI WGS metagenome assembly OHGG01 (sample SAMEA3879561, study PRJEB24766) | human gut metagenome | biome: human-associated habitat; feature: feces | place: USA | collected 1985/1987
TGAAGGGATTGGTCGCTGCTTCGCTCATATTGAAAACATTTAACGACAATCCCTAAATTAATATATTTGCTTTTGCCTATTTCAGAAGGTGTAAACCATTGAATATTCCCATCCCAATATGATTTTATTGTTGTGTCGGGTGTACCACCACCTATAACAGTTGCTAAATCATTTATTGTTTTAATCATCCACTCCCCACTAAACTCTGGGAATCGCAAAGCCGGAACATTTCCCTTCGGCTGCACCTCCGTGACTCGGTTCTCCCGTTCGTCAGAACTGATGCAAGTATCGTTCTGCACTCTCTTATCTGGAACATTAAGGACTTTTTTATCGTTATTATTTGCCATAGTCGCTATTCATTATCATGGTTAATTTCAAATGGCAACAAGTTGTCACCATCATTAAAACGGTCGAAATCCGAGCTAAACAAACGGTCTTGAATGACACGGTATTTCTCAAATTCGGTTTCAGCAAATTTTTTGGCGAATTCGGCCGTAACCTTGCCGGCATCAGAAAGGATTGTATCTCCACCAGCTTCAAGAATGATGTCTATACGTTTTGCCCAATCTTCCATCGTCATGGGTATATGACGCTTTGCCATACGTTCAGCCATATCCAACACGGCATTGACCAAACGTCCCATATCTTCCAGTTCTACGCCTTTCAGATAGTTTTTTGCAATGATTACATCAGTCTTTACAATTTTTCCGTCAGGGGCATTCTCCCATGTAGTCAGTCCCATATGCTCTTTCTCTGCATCAGCTCTATTCACGATCAGTTCTGCGGCAGTCTGACCATGTACGGCATAGTGCATTTTGTTCTGGACTTTTTTAAAGAACAGTTTGGTGGTCGGAGCATCACGGTTATAGTCAATTGCAGTGGCATAAATATCGGTAAGTTTCTGATAAAAACGACGTTCACTCAACCTTATCTCCCTGATTTCTGCAAGCAAATGTTCAAAATAGTCCTCGCCAATGAATGATCCGTTTTCCATTCGCTTTTTGTCTATCACATAGCCCCGGATAGCAAACTGACGAAGCACATATGTTGCCCATTGGCGGAATTGCGTCGCCCGGACTGAGTTGACCCTATAACCGACAGATATAATGGCATCAAGGTTATAGAACATAGTCTGATAGTTTTTCCCGTCAGAAGCAGTTGCCGAGTTTTTCTCGGCAACTGAATCCTTGACAAGTTCTCCTGATGCGAATATATTTTTCAAATGAAGGCCAATATTATCACTGGAACAATCGAATAGTTGAGCCATCGCTTTTTGAGTAGCCCAAATCGTTTCGTCCTTATACATCACTTGAATACCATCCTCTTTGCCTTCAAGTATAAAGATCAGAAACTCTGCCGTACTGTTTCTTATTTCAAACCGCTTTGCCATTGTACCCAATTTTATTCAACCAGTCCCAACTCTTTTAAATACACATCTATCTCCTTGTCAAGCTCGGCACGTTTGGTTTCAAGTTCTCTAATTTCTGCCATTACGGCCTTGATGTCGATAGGTTCTTCTTCCTCAAACGTATCAACGTATCGAGGGATATTCAGATTATAGTCGTTGTCAGCCACCTCTTGCAGCGTAGCAAGATGGCTGTACTTTTCTATTTCCTTGCGGTCACGGTAGGTTTCCACAATTTTCCGGATATGTTGCGGACGGAGCTTGTTTTGCGTCTTGACTTTCTCAAACTCCTTGCTTGCATCGATGAACAGAATATTATCATCCTCCTTGCGGCATTTCTTCAACACAAGGATGCAGGTCGGTATGCTCGTGCCATAGAAAATGTTGGCTGGCAGACCAATGATTGCATCTATGTAGTTCTTCTTCTCAATGAGGAAACGGCGGATTACACCCTCTGCATTTCCACGGAACAACACACCATGAGGAGCAACACAAGCCATTGTACCACCTTCATTCAGGTGGTAAATCATGTGCAAAATGAAAGCATAATCGGCCGTTTTCTTCGGTGCGAGTCGTCCGGCTTTACTGAAACGATCATCATTATTGAACTTGTCAGCTGCACTCCATTCGGCAGAGAATGGCGGATTTGCGACTACTGCATCGAACTGGGTATCGCCGAAAGCATCCCATTCTAGTGTATCACCGTTTTCTATCTTGAAGTTACTGAACTTGATTCCGTGAAGAAGCATATTCATTCGGGCAAGGTTATAGGTAGTCGGATTCTTTTCCTGTCCGTAGATATATACTGCCTTTCCTATACTTGCAGCACGTAACAACAACGAACCGCTGCCACAAGTAGGATCATACACATTGCGCAGACGCTGGTGGCCGATAGAAACAATCTCCGCCAATATACGACTGACTTCCTGAGGCGTATAGAACTCTCCTGCTTTCTTCCCAGCTCCGGCAGCAAATTGGGAAATCATGTATTCGTAGGCATCACCGAGAATATCAATTTCCTGTGAGGCTTCCACACCAAAATCTATATCATCCAAAGCAAGAAGCACATTGCTGACCAATGTATTCTTGTCGTCAGCGGTCTTACCCAACTTAGGAGAAGCCAAATCTATATCAGAGAACAGTCCTCCGAAATCCTCTTCGCTATCCTGCCCAAGTGTACTGTCCTCTATGCGTTTCAAAGAACGTTCCAGCATTGGCAGGACATTTTCTTTTCGTTTGATTGTGTCTATCACAGATGAAAACAGATATTTGGGCTCTATAAAATAACCGATATTTTCCAGGCACTGGTTTTTGACCTCTTCCTGTAACTCCATTGCATCGGCATCGGTCATATCCCACAATTCTTTAAAAGTGACTTCGTCATCTTCAAGTGCACTGTTGGCGTATTTCTCTATTTTTTCCGACAGGTATTTATGATAAACCCCAAGGTAAAATACATAAAGTCGCTTGCCGACATATTGCCACGCAAACGGTTTGCGACCTCCCAAAGCTGGTCACGGAGTTTCTGTTGTAATTCTTCGCTCATATTATTTTTTCTTATTTTTCGTAATTAATATTGCATCAGAGATATATACTGCAGGACAATTATAAGAATTGTTAGTCAAACACTGATGCTTGAATTTTCCGCTGAATAGATTTAAGGCAATAACCATATTCCAATATGATGTTGGGTTACATTCATATCCGGGATCAAGACAAAACACATTGAATATACCATCTTCATCATATTCGTATCCAATGGCAAGAACAGCATGACCACCACCCGTTTTAAAATCCATACCAAGAATAATGGGGGTATTGTCATCTATTGCTGTCTTTACTAACTCCAAAAAATCAGTTTCTCTAAAATTATCATTAATATTGGAATATTGGGCAGTAACAACATCTCCATAAACCCTATTGACTAATTTGGTAAGCCGATCAAAATAAAAGCCACCTCTTATCATACCATGTTTGTCAAAAAATTCATGGAATAGCTTTTCCGTTTCTGGTGACTTCTTTATATTATCGTATACATCTTCAATCTGAACTCGACTTATCGTCTTCAAGATAAGTAAATTCATCATCAAAGAATATACAGCGCATGCACCATCAATATCTCCTTGACGAATATGAACTGGATGATAATTGCGTTTTTTTATACTACATCCTTTCTCTGTAAGGTATAGACTATCTATAATTTTAATCATTTTCTATAGATTTTTGCTCAAATTGTTTGCGTAAATCATCCAACACCTGTCCATTGTAAGAAAAGTATTTTGCTCCTTGATAGGCATTGGATGGTGTTCTTTTTTCTTCCGGTAGAAAAGTTCCTACGAAGGGTGATAATTTATATATTCTTCCTTCATATTCAATAGAATCATCACTTGCAACTTTTACATTTATATTGGTTGGGATAAAAGTGATGTATTCTCCTACCGGAATATTAACCATACTGAATTTGAATCTTTCCCGTTTCTTCGGACGTTCTATTTCAATTTCTTGCTTCTCCTTTTCAGCATTAGTAACAATAGGTTTATTATCCTTATATTCTGTCACAACTGCATCGTCTACAGTTTGGGCAATATCTCTGAATATATCAAGTGCTACTTTGGGATCAACGTTAAAGAACTCCCTGTTTTGCCTAATACGTAAGTCAGTCAATCGGTCTATAGTCTTATGGACCAACTTCTCAACTTCATTAAACTTGGAAGTTCTCATTGTGGCGAAAATTTCAAATGGAAGCGGAACCGCTGTGTTATCCAATTCCTTTGAGCGTACATCAACAGGACGTGAACTTTTACCAATCTTAACCCAATCCTCACGAAAACTCGGATTCGTAAGAATATACACATAGCCTATTTCTTTATTGTCACTCATATTTTATTCCCAACTAAAAGTTCTTATAATACCACGCAGACGGTCAAGAATGCGTGTCAATGCTTTTCTTGTCTTTATCAGGCCAAGATGTTTCTCTTTCAAAGCCTTTTGTATGATTTCCGGCTGTTCCTTCTGGAGATAATCATATTCTTTCAAATAATGAGTCAATACATCAGAAGGAATACCCTCATCTTCCGATAAAGAGCGTACTGCCTTTTCCCGTTCTGTAGTAATATATTGATTCAACCGTTCTTCCAAATCGCTAGTGCCATCCGCTTTTTTACGTTGCACCATAAAATTCTCCTTATCCTCATCCACATTCTTTTGGATAAAACCGTCAATGAGTTTCGCCTTGCTACGCATTTCTGCATCTTTAATCATTGTGTCAATGATATGCTGACGGCGATCTGCATAATCGGCACTATATGGGTCAAGTTCAGCAATGAGTTCAAGTATATACGCTACATTGATAACATCACTATGTAGAAGTTCCAGACAGAAATCCACATCCTCCAATCCTTGATTATTTCCGTAAGGGACAGGTTCTTCGGCAACTACAGATGGACTGGCAGGTGTATCGATAAATCCGACAGTAATGTCGAGATATTTACTTTTGTAGTCATTAAATTGCTGTTCTGTCATTCCAAGATCTTCCGCACCTTCATTGTAATCTTCATATATTTGGATTTCAGCATGTTTACGGATAATATCACGGAATGCCAGTACAAAGTCTTTCTTGTCTTTTTCGCTTTGCAGAATATCAATACAACTTGGATTAGGGTATTTTTTCAAAAAATCCGATGCCAACTGTCTGTATTCTTTTTTTACTTCCTCGTATGGTGGCCTTATAATATCCTCCAGGTTGTTGGAATTGCTGAACAGCTTGATTGCCGTATCTACATTGGATTTCAAATCACGGAAACATATAATCTTGCCGAATCTTTTTCTCTCATTCAATACGCGGTTTGTACGGCTAAAAGCCTGTAGTAAAGAGTGATATTCCAAATTCTTATCCACATACAGCGTATTCAGCTTCTTGCTGTCAAAACCGGTAAGAAACATTCCTACAACAAGACAAAGATCAAGCGGCTTCATGTCCGCTTTCTTCTTTTTCATGCGCAGGTTTATATCATCGTAGTATGCCCGGAAATTTTCTGTTGTAAATGAAGTACCGAACATTTCATTATAGTCATCCATGATGGCCTGCAATTCGTCAGCATCTCCTACACTACCACTTACATATTGCCCTGTACCCATTCCTGTCTGTTCGTCATCCTGACTGCCGTTAGCTGCGTATGTAAATACCGCACCTATGCGGATTTTAGGATTCAGAGATTTGAATATCTTATAATAACGGATAAGCATGGGTACAGACTGCACGGCAAACAGTGCATCAAATTCCCCGTCAAAAGTTGACTTGCTGAAATTATTGAGGATGAACTTTGCTATTTCCTCCATACGGGTGGCATTTTCTTTTTCCACCTCTTCATTTCCATGATAATACTCTACAAGGAACCCCAATACATTTTCATCAGCAATGGCATCCTTGATGAGGTATTTATGCAGACAATTCCCAAAGATTTCTTTTGTGGTATGCCCGTCCACCGCATTCTCCGCAAAGATAGGAGTACCCGTAAAACCGAATACTTGGGCATTGTCAAAGAACTTCATTATTCGTTTGTGACTTTCGCCAAAGTGGCTTCTGTGGCACTCATCGAATATCATAACAATGCGAGAGTGGCGTATTGCTTCTATCTTGTTACTGTACCAAGTCTTGCTGACGGCAGCATTGAGTTTTTGGATAGTAGTAATGATAATTTTGGAATTACTTTGTAGACGTTTTACTAATTCATCAGTATTATCCGTACCATCCACCGCACCTGGTTCGAATGCCTCATATTCTGACTGCGTCTGCGTATCAAGGTCGTGGCGGTCAACAACAAACATCACCTTATCAACATCGTCTAGTTCGGAAACGAGTTGGGCTGCCTTGAAAGAAGTTAATGTCTTTCCGGCACCTGTCGTATGCCATATATAACCATTGTCGGTTGAATTCTTTACTTTATCCAATATCTTTTCTACGGCATAGAACTGATATGGACGGAGAACCATCAAAGACTTATCACCCTCATGTAACACTATATATTTGCCAATAATTTTTCCGAGTGTACATTTCTCGAGAAAGAACGCAGCAAACATATCTAATTCATTGAATGGATGATTGGAAGCATCAGTCCAGTTAAAGGTAAATTTGTAACCTATATTCGGATTATTTGCAAAATAGCGTGTGTTTACGCCATTAGAAATTACAAATAATTGAATGTAATCAAACAAACCGTGAAAAGATGTCTTGTGGTAACGCTGTATTTGATTATATGCCTGCTTGAGTTCCACTCCACGGCGCTTCAGCTCAATTTGAACCAATGGAAGTCCGTTAATAAGAATGGTTACATCATAACGGCATTTCTTTCGCCCTTCCACCGTGATTTGGTTGGACACCTGAAACTCATTTTGACACCATTGTTGGCGGTTGAGAAATTCTACCCAAATACGTTTGCCGTCTGCCGTGTCAAGCGGATAGAGATCCCGGAGTTTTTTCGCTTTTTCAAAGCGTGTTCCTCCTTCAAGATAGATAAGTATCTTTTCAAATTCCTCGTTGGTAAACTGAGTACGGCCATGCTCCTCTAACCGCTTACGGTTGTGCATCTCCAATTGCCGTTTGAAATTGGCTTGAAGATTATCCTCCTCAGCAATATGGATATACTCATAATCCATTTGCTGAAGTGTGGCGATAAGTCCAGCTTCTAGTGCCGCTTCACTTTGTATTATCATAATTATGCTGTTCCGTTACTCTTTTGTATTCAGGCCTTTGATAATCTCAATGCCTAATGCTTTCTCAATCTTACATATGGTTTCCAACGACATGTTTTTTTCCCTTTCAATACTTTGGAGATGTATTGTTGGGTGCAGTTCATTTTTTCGGCAAGCATCTGTTGTGTCAAACCGAGCTCCGCCATTCGTTTAGACATGGCAGCTGCAATACCTTGTGAGTATTGCGACCAATTTTTTATATCCTGTTCCGTTTCACATGTTGTCGATATGGAAGTCACAGGTGACATTCTATTTGTCGTCATGTTCATTAGAATACCATTTTAGCTTTGATTGCAAAGTTACTGCAAATGCCTCAATAAAACAACCGTTGTGTTGTATTTCTATAACTTAGTCCTGCAAAAAGGAAGTGAATCAAACTGTCAACCACTTAAGTAGTTCTAATCTAATAGGAAATCTATTTCATCATTGTAAAAACGAGAAGCTGTCTTCGTTTGCGGTTATATAAGTCACCTATATAGAACCTATTTTACTTACTCAAGCATTGATATTTACGCGTATATATTTTGCAGTGCTCATTGACCGTATCCACATCAAGAGCCTACTCAACGAAAAATCGGTCATCCTGCTTGTAGCAGAAGACAGCCAGGACAAGAAATATTACCTGAGATAGGTTCCTTAAATCAATCTTGACAGAAATCTGTTCCCTGATGTAATATCAAATAAAGTGATATATTTACAAAAACTAAGAGGCCTGAATACTCTACCCAGACGCACTGAATATAACACTATTGCTTGCGGCTCAACAAATCAGAGTTATTAACAATCCTGAAACAAACTTTGATTTTACAATCCATTTTAGAGAAATCTCACCACGAAAATACTTCAATCTGAGAGGGATGCTTTACCTTTTTGTCACTGTTAAAAACAAATTAATCTCGATTTTTTTAGAAGAATTTTACATATAATGACATTAGTGTCCGGTAAAAAATCATAAAAGCTCATTGAAAATATTGAAAGTTAGGTAGTTATAGAGGTTTTTCGAGTCCTCCGATTTGAATTTATCTTTACCAGACTAACGTAGAATGGCATAGGAATAATGGAAAATACGAGTTCTCTCAACTCCTAGACTTCCTCGATCGCAACGATTTCAAATAGCTCACAAGGAAATATGGTGGTGACAAATATGTCAAGCAGTTCACCTGCTATAACCAACTTTGCGTATTGATGTTCGGTCAGCTATCCAACCGTGAAAGTCTTCGAGATGTTGTTCTGGAAACCCAAGCTCACGCGTCTAGGGGATACCACCTTGGATTTGGAAAGCATGCTGCCAAGTAGTCTCACAGATGCCAATAAGAAGCGTGATTATCGCATTTTCGAGGTCAAAATTCTTCTTAATCGACAAAATTACCCTAAAAAGCGACTCTTATCCGACAAAATTGCTCATTCGGGCATTTCACGAGATTATTATTGTAAAAAATTTCATTTTTGAGAATGCCATTCGACAGTCTTTGATAAGAATTCGTCATGAGCACCTATCCGTCGCTCAACTTACTTGACGACATCACATAATATGCATATATTTGCATTGCCCATCTCCGTTCAGGTGACGAACGCCAGAAATGTATGCCAGCTAGAAGCTCTGCCACGGAAAAGTGAAAGCAATATAATACTGATATCATGAACAATAATCCGAATAATGATTCTCCTAAAAGAAGGCCCCGAATAATCAAAAGTAGGAGCTTAAGTTCAAAGAGGTGCTTAGTATATGAAGTCACAGATGGTGATGTCGTAGAGATTGTTGATGGACGAAGGCATAAATTATCTGACACACCATCTATCAGAGACAAAAACAAGAGTAAAAAATACTCCCCTAAGAGTAGCGCAGAAGTTCTTAAAAACATGCAGTCGCACGGATGTCCAATTAAGACTCCAAAAGAACGTCAAATGGCGTTAGACGATTACAAAAGGATTCAAAAAACGAGCAGAAGAAAGGGGTTAGATTCTCTAAGAGAGAAAGAGCCATCCTCATATGCTGCTATTAGCAGAGATCGTTTACCTCTAAACCAGGATCAGGATTTAAACCGTTATCTAGTGGTCTGGAAACAAATAGAAGGAAGCATTAATGATGGTCGGCAACTTCGAATTTATATTAGAAGATTTAAGAGTCTTCATATGCTGGTTTCATACAGTCCTTGAATTACATGACGTTGAGTAGTTCGCCGACCTTTCTATACAGCAAAAGACGTTTCAAGGGATTCACTTCTATAGGCATTGATTTTATGTGCCGTTCTGCTCCCATAAAACCGGCCATAGAAAATGACGTTATGGGTCCTAGAGAGAATCCTTTGAAACCAATTTAGAACAAAAACTGCATTTTATCGGATTTTTGACGAATTGGAGAGAGGGGTACAAATTGTACCTCCCACGAAATTAAGTCCTGGATTGCGTTGACGTATCCGCCTGAATATTGTTTATGGCCTGCGTCCCTACTGTCATCAAAGATCTTAAGAACATATTTGAAGAGTTGGAACTTGACAAAAAAGTGGTTGTTTCTTTGTTGGAAATAACCACTCCGCATTGTGGTGCTATGAACGACAAGTTCCAGACTCATAATGTTGATTTTTATCATCTTGATGCGATGATTGTCATTGGCCATAACAGAGATTTCACAACACAACAGATTGATTCTGACTGTGATAAGCAAGTCAGGAGATAGGTCTTACACGAGATTCAGACTGCCATTCTGCAGTAGAAACAAGCGCATGGTATTGCTTTAGAGTCAGAAACGAGTCGTCATCGTCCGCGCATTCATATTCCCACGGTAGTTCGTATACTCTACCCTCTTCTTGGTAGCCCATATAATTGTGGAAAGACTTAGGAACCAGTCGCACATAATCTTCTTCCTTCAGGATCTTCAGGAACTTTTCCGCGTCGTATATCATCAGCGGAACTCCGGCCTTATACAGAGCCGTAGCAACCTCAATAGCTAGCTCGACTTTCGCAGAATAACTGTTGGAAACAACAATCTTCCACCCATGTTGCCGATCGTTTGAGGCAAGGATATTCAGACGAGACAGTCCCAGCTCACCATAGTGGTCAGTTGCGAACTTTCTGAAATCATCCTGACTGTCAATGTCATACATTTCCGTCACATCCACGAACTTCACTCGCTTATAGTAAACCACATCTCGCAGTTCTTCCGAAACATCATGAGGATCCACGTAGATACATTCACTAACTCCCCTTTTTCGATAATAAGTTTCATACACCTCGTTGGCAATGCGGAAATAGGTGCAATACTTTCGTATGGTCATGGTTTCAAAAAGAGGGGCAGAATGCCCGTGCATCGAATCCTCCAATGCCTTGATAGCCGTTTCCCTATCTTCCACCTCAATTTTGAAATTCGGCACTATGCGATTAAAATCCTTCTGTGCAATCCGTCCTGTTCGTTGCTGGTACGGCAGATTGTGCGCCACATAATCATTGAATCCATCCGGATTTGCGACAATGACATCAATCAGCCGTTCCAGATAGTCAAAGAGGCTGATTAGGATCTCTTTGTACCATAAATAATCTGACTCTGCATCCACACAATTGGAGCGATTCGCAATGATAAAGCGTGTACGCTTTCTGTCCGTAATACGGATTGACCTGGAATCCCTGTATCTACACGAAGCAACATGGAACCACCTAGTTTCCATAGGATTGCATGCAAGCCAATCCTTGAGAAACGACTCCCGGCTTTCATATTCCCCAGTAGCAATCAATTCCTCGGCATCACCCCACTCTTCCGGCATAGGCCGTGGCACTTCGATATAGAATCCCCGGTACTCATCGTCGCCCATTACGGCCAGTCGCTCAAACTGATGTTGGATCTCAACCAGCCGTTCAAGCATATCGCCACCAACGACAATCTCCCATTGGCGGCTCTCGCCCAACGCCTCCAAATGCGAGGTATTAAGCCCGACCTCCTTCGCCAAATCGGCAAGTAATTTTCTATCTATAATCTTTCTTTCGTTCATTTCTTTATGTCCATTAAATTTCAATAAACTTTGCCGGATCAAATCCGTTCATCAGGTGTTCATTCTCAAAAACATATCCCATTTGATTGCTGATTATACGGGTACCGCCAATCTCAGTGTCAATGTTGGTGTGAGAATGCCCGTAAATCCAGGCATCGATCCGGCTGTCAGCTATCAGGTCTCCGTATTCATTGGCAAAGGCGCTGTTCAGCACGGATCCCCTATGATACGGAGCCACCACCTGAAGTGTCGGCAAATGATGTGTAACCACAACAATATGGGCCGCAGTGCTTTCCTCGATGCTTTTTCGGATAAAACCAATACACGTCTCGTGCATCAGGTTGAAGTCATCCACCTGAAGCAACTTCCCGCCGAACTTTATCTGGTGAAAGTCATTCATGCCTTTCCACACGAAATACTCGTCGTTCGGATTGATACGAGACCAGAGTGTACTCAGGACGAAGTCAATGTCATTGACACGAACTACCTGATTCTGGTAGTAACCGACATTCTCCCGGAACATCCATCGCCATTGCAGGCCTCGCTCCATCACGTCTGAATAGTTATAATATTCGTGGTTGCCCGGGACAATCAGAACCTGCCGGTAGTTCTCTGAGGCCCATTTCCAGAACTTCGTCAACGGAGCGACCTTATCCTTAAGATAGAAAATATCCCCGGCCAACACCAAGACATCGCCCGTTACAGGCAATTCATTGTTTTTCAAGTATCTGCTGTTCTCCTGGAACTCCATGTGCAGATCACTCATATATTGTATTTTCATCTCATTGTTCTCCTTTCTTTGATTGTTCAATTTGTTTCTCGATAATTGCTTTCACTTGTGCAAAAGAGACCGGTGTGAAATCATTGTTGTCCACTCCGACATCATATTGTGTCGGAAGAAGCATACTCAGCCTGGGCGCATCCTTTCCGGTATTGTTTCTGCTTGTATGCACGTGTCCAAAAAGTTGCCATGTGCCATTGTATGAGCCGCCATAACAAAGGAACGGACAATGATTCAGATATATCTTCTGTTTATCCACCTCTATATACATCTGCATTGATATATGCTCAAAGTATTTCGTATAATTTTGCCTCAGGTTCTTGATGTCGTGGTTGCCGGAAATAAGGTAAATTTTCCCGTTCAGCCTGTTCAGCACATTTATCCATTCGGCAGAACCTCCCAGACAGAAATCTCCCAGGTGGAATACGATATCCTCCGGACCTACCACACGGTTCCAGTTGGAAATAATTGCTTCATTCATGTGTGACACATCCTTGAAAGGTCTGTTGCAGAACCTGATGATATTGGCGTGGTTGAAGTGAGTGTCGGATGTAAAGAACACCCTGCTTCCATCAAATTTAAAATTCATAATTTTTTCATTCATGCGCATCTCTGCGCGGTTAATAATTACAATTCTACCTGTGGACGGAATTGACGGAGAAGAGTTCATCGCCCTAACGTCACCAACAGGCACAAAAATAAACTGCAAGCCGAATGCAGATCCGGGCATTGTCCGGAATCTGCTGAGGCGTAGCGTTTATTGTAGATCAAAGATCTAAAATAAAACCGTCGAAAAGTTTGGTAATGACTCTCCGACGGTTTTCATATATCGCATCAACGGGATACCTGCATCAATGTATCCCCGATGGTTTATCAAACGTTAGTCGGAAAATTTCGCAATAAGTATTGAATGTTTCAATGCCCGAAGTGTGGACATGCGACATCCCTTCAAGGCATTTGATACCTTGATCAGATAAGTTTGTCCGGTTGTTCATCCTTCTTTGCTGCATTGTAAACTTTATTTCTTTTGATTCAATCAACTCTACAAATCTACAAAAATATGGTTTTTCTTGAGAACCGGCAAATTTCTTTATAAAAATACCAGGCATTCTGGATAATACGAATCTGCTATTTATATTTTTAGCAATAAAATCAATACATATTAGTTAGTTGCTCATTGCAATCATTTTGCTATCTTCGTGAGGAAATGGCACAATCAGCTCTTACAATTAGATTGGACTCCGATTTGAAAATGCAATTCGACAGTCTTTGCGAAGAATTCGGTATGAGCACCAACACGGCGTTCAACATTTATGTGCGCCAGTGGTCAGATTGATGATAACAGAGTAAAAAAATATAGATAAGCATCAATACATGAACATGAAAAATACATTGATAACCTTTTTATTGCTGATAGCAGCGATTACTGCATCTGCGCAGGATTTTTCCGTTTTTCAGGGTGGAGCAGGTTCTGATATACGACCGGAGGGATGGCTCAAAGAGTTTCTGTTGAGACAGAAATCCGGTATGACAGGGCATCCGGAAGCTTTATCATATCCTTATGATTCCTGTTTATGGAACGGAGAAATAGGACGTAATACCGAAACTTACGGTAGTGATTGGTGGCGTTATGAGCAAACGGCATATTATACTGACGGGCTCATAAGACTTGGTTACTTGATCGATGATCAAGATATGGTTGACACAGCAGTAGATGGGATAAACTACACATTGGCGCATGCCTCAGACAAAGGTGTACTTGGTAATCCTAAAATTGAATCGATGTGGCCTATGTGCGTGTATTTTCGTGTCCTTGAGGCATATTACGAAAGCACTGGTGACCAGAGAATCATTGATGCACTCCACAAACATTATCTGAATTTCACGATTGAGGAAATTGGTAACTGGCGAAATATTGTCAGCTTGGAGGGAATGCTCTGGGTTTATGGGAAGACTGGTGACCGGAAACTTCTTGAAAGGTGTGAGAAACCATGGAATGCCGGGACTTTTGGTGATCTTGTTCCAGAAACATGTAGGAATGATGAAAGATTGGTGATGCATGGTGTAACTTGTGCCGAAGAATTGAAATTGCCGATGTTGTTATATGCATACACAGGAAATGAGATGTACCGTGATCTGGCGTTGAATGCAGAATACAAACTGACCCGCGACCATATGCTTCCTGATGGTGTTCCGGCGAGTGCTGAGGCCCTTGTCGGGAATGAGAACATTATTAACAGTCATGAAACGTGTGATATAACAGACTATACATGGAGCCTGATCAAATTTTTGACGGTAACCGGAGATGCGAAGTGGGCTGATAAGATAGAACGTGCTGTCTTCAATGCTGGACCTGGAGCTATCACAAAAGACTTCAAGTCTCTCCAGTACTTTTCATCTGTCAATCAAGTAATCGCTACTGGAAATAGCAACCACAATGAATTCTTCCACGGTTCTACATGGATGGCTTTCAGACCGACACATGAAACAGAATGCTGTTCAGGAAACGTACATCGTTTTATGCCGGATTATACAGCATATACTTGGCTGCATGGCAATCATGATGAGATTACAGCAGCATTATACGCGCCTACAACGTATCGGTTCAAGACAAAAGATGCAGTTGATTGTACGATTGAGGAAAAGACTCTTTATCCATTTGACGGATTGATAGATTTCAAATTCTCTCTGTCTGCGGCGACGACTTTATCTTTTTGTCTGAGGATTCCCGAATGGTCAGCAGATTCTCAAATCCGGGTGAATGGAAAGTTGATGGATATGGAAATGGTTCCGGGAACTTTTGTCAAGATAGAGAGAGCGTTCTCTGATGGTGATCACATCACACTGTCTTTGGATATGAGTCCTCGAATTACTGATGTTCGTAATCAAGGCCTGTTCATCACAAGAGGCCCCCTGCTTTATTCCTTCAGTGTCCCACACTCAAAAGAGGAGGATACTAACGTATATGCGAACATGAATGGCAAAGTCCCAGGAAATCCTGATTTCAAGTGTTGGTCTATGATTCCTACAGGGAAATGGAACTATGCTCTTGATCTAAGTCATGCCTCAGAGATTGTAACAGAGAAGAATGATAGCTACTCTGTTGGTGATTATCCATATGATGAAGGCAATTCGCCATACATTCTGAAGGTTCCAGCAAAAGAAATAGCGTGGCAATTGGATTCCAGCCGATATACCCCTGTTATGCCCAAAGGAGGCTTTGCAGAACCAATAAAGGATAATACTGTATGGCTGGACCTTGTACCATATGGTTCTACTGAGCTCAGACTTACGGTCTTCCCAAGAACCGTTAACCATATTGAAGAATAATCATCCGAACGCATAAAGACTCTTGCCCCGCTGGTCAATCCTATCAAAGGTGTTTCTCCTGACGGTCAATCATCAGATACAGCCTGTGTTGCCAGAGGTGAACATGCCGTATTCCAATTTATGATTGATTCACTACAGGACGGATCGACCATAGAAGCTAGCACCTGACGCTCTTTTACCATCAGATGCCATGTATCCCAGAAGCAATTATGCGAATAGATACGTGACTCTTCCTCTTATAAAAACAAGAATCCTGCATTATTCATAGCCACCACGCTTTGTCTTCGCAGTAGCTGACAATCAAAACTATCAGTCTTTTATTCCCCGCCAGATAGTCTGAAATTTCCGCAACGCTGCATCTGAACTCATCAATATCGTGAAGCGTTGAAAACCCCTGTGACAGAGGAAGCGAGATGACGGTCATACTTGAGCAAAATATCCATCAATGTAACTTTTCGGCCATCCTCAACCCTGTTATAAGGGTTGTCACGGATGGACTTTGCAAAATCATTGTTCATAATCTGCATTTTTAATCATTTCCAATGCCTTCTCGTGCTTGGCGTTTATGCGTCCAAGCTCTTTGATCTTGGCCGCATCGTTTGATGCGACGGCTGTTTCATAAGACACTTTGCCACGCTGCAGATTGTGGTGGAGGTCATTGAGTTTGACATTAATAGCCAAGCGATTACCTGAGTGTATTATTTTATTGACGTACTCATCATACGAGTCCTCATCTTTCCGATGTGTTAAAATATCCACAGCTTCCACCACTTCATCAAGAAAGCCCTCAGTCTGAAGGTCTTCTATGCTCCAGTCGCAGTCTTCAATCAAATCATGCAGGAATCCGACTGTTTTCTCATTGTCACTTGCCCCCATCAGACCGACAGTGAGGGGATGTAGTATGGCAGGATTTCCGTCAATATCCTTTTGACCACGAAACTCATAGGTGATGATTTCTAGTGCCTCGTCAATCCCGGCCGCAAAGAAGTCCCTAAGAAGTTCCTCTGTCCAATGCTTTTCTTCGTTCATTTCCAACAGTTTGGACATCGCGTCCATCAAAGTGATGACCTTCAGGCGTCTTTTGACCGTTCTCATCGGGATTTGAAATACCGGGATAGCGTCAAGAGGTGATTCCGGATTCAGTTTTTCGAACCAGACGGGAGTCTTCGGATCTGACTCCGTAAAATGGACAAACATATTCCCCATCACCACTCCGCGAGGTGCATGACGCCCTTCATCATCCAACGCCTCGTCAGCCAAGGCTCGGACTTGTATCTTTTCATAATTCACAACCGAGTATAAGACATCAAGCATTTCGCTTTGATAACCGTCCTTAGTATATTCTTGAAGGAAATTCTCATCGGCACCATCCATAACATAGTCCTGAAAACTGGCATTTGAATCCGAATCTTCTTGGTATCCAAGTATTTTCATTTCATCGAAAGTATTCTCATTATAAGTTCCCATCAATACAATGTACTTTGGATGGCGGTCGCTGGACTTCTCGTAGAAATCCGCTAATAAATCGTAAAGCATACGCTTAGTCATTTTGTCACCTGTGCGGTCACAAAACCCATCTTGCTGCTTCGCGCGCTGGCAGCCCGTAAGGTTTGTTCCCGCTGCCGGTATGTTAATAAAAGGAAATTAATCGAAGAGGAGAACCCTCTTTCATCTTTTGCGAATATAGCAAACTTTTATCAAAGTACAAATTTTTTTTGCAGTCAGTATTTACCAGATTAAGTCGTATCTTTGACTTTGCAAGCTGAATAATACAAACACATAATGAACCGAATAGAGTGGGAGAAGACCACAGTACGGCACATGATCGAATTGTGGTGCAGAATAAAGCATAGTGAAAAGGAACTCTGTGCGGAGTGCAGAGAATTACTGACGTATGCAACGGCCAGACTAGACCGATGCAAGTTCGGTGAAAGAAAGACCAAATGCCATAAGTGCAATGTCCATTGCTACCGTCCAGACATGAGGGAAAAGATACGCGAAGTCATGCGGTTCAGCGGACCTCGGATGATATTCCACCACCCTATGGAAGCGTTGCGCTATATACTGACAAAATAACAACGTCATATCATCAGCATAATTCACCCTTCGGCCTTAACGAATGTGTCCAGATAGTGCATCACTACCGCATAAACCTGGGCTGAAGTCACAGGCTGTCCATCCTTCCGGACATGAAGTCGTCTCTTATTTATGATTTCTGCAATCTGTTCCGTCCGCATAATGAAGTATCGTCTTGATTTCTTCGGAAAAAAGTCCTACCTTGCCGAATCAGAATGCAAAATGCGAACAAACTAAAACTATTTAATATCTAAAAAAATGAAAAAGAGTTTATTTATACTTTTGGCGATTTTCGTAGCGTTACTTGCCATACCATCGTGCAAAAAGGAAAAAGGCACAGAAGGGCCTCCAGCTATTGAAGTGAGCGGTGTTTCAGTGGACAAAACAACTGTGGGACTGAAAGTTGGAGACAAAGTAAAACTAGTCGCGACGGTCATTCCGGATGATGCGACAAATAAAAATGTGTCGTACGAGAGCGATGACAATAACATTGCGACTGTGACACAAGACGGCGAGATCAGTGCCGTAGGCGAAGGATCTGCTATAGTCCGGGTAACCACCGAAGACGGTCAATTCAAAGCCGGTTGCAAGGTATACGTAAGCAACACCGCCCATCTCGTGAAAGAAATCGAACTTAACGAGACTGAATTGACACTTGCAGTCGGGGAGACTTTCCAGCTGACTGCCGCCATAAAACCAAGTTATGCCTACAACCGGAATATCGTCTGGAGCAGCAAGAATGCGCAAATCGCCACAGTAGATGAAACAGGGCTGGTGACAGCAATCGCAGGAGGAGGCACCCGAATCTTTGCCAGTTCAGAGGATGGAGGAGCAGTCTCTGTCTGCAACTTGATGGTATCAAATCCTGGTGAAAATGAAATTAGAAAATTCGAATTTTCGCCGAATTATGGCATAATAGGAGTCGGCGAGAAATTGAATCTCAAACCTTATTTATGGAAGGTATATAGATCGTTTTTTAACGTACGCCCCGAATTCCCAAGCCAATTCACATTCAACAGCGACGACCCTGAAGTCGCCACAGTTGACAATGATTTCAACATCATCGGCAATAAAGCCGGCACAGCCTTAATCACCGTGACAATGAACAGGTTCAAAAACCCGGAAATCGGTTCATTCACCATCGAAGTCGAAGACACATTCCTCGGCTCTGTAAAGGATGTTTATAAGATAAAAGATAAGGGATTGGTGCTTGAAAGTAAGATTTTATCGGGAAAACTCTATCCCAACGACGAAATCAAAGTCCTCCAGAGATCGGATAATAAGAATAACTATAATATGACTGTCGGTCAACTCTCACTCTTTGGCAAAGTATTGGAATATGCGGAAAAGGGTGACGAACCGGGGATTTTATTAGCCGAAACTAAGCAAATGTCAACTTCCGACATAGAAAGAGGAGCTGTCATTACATCACCTGAGACTAAAAGAGTCATCGTGACACGGAAAGTCGTCGGGACACTCCACATTACAGGAAAGACAGCCCCTATCACTCCGGACCACAAGCTACAGTTTTTCGACGGAACAATAGACGTCAGTGCAGAACTCAGCGAAATTTTCAAAGAGGAAGAAATCAACCCGGACAAAACATACCATCTCGTCACTTTCACAATTGCCGCACCGGACAAACTAGTCTGCCGCTATGGCCAAGTTTTCAAACTCCGTGAAGGCGGCCGCGAAGTCGGAACATTCACAGTATCCGACGCCGACCAGATGGAAGTGGTATTCTGACAGATTGACATAAATATATTCCCGCAAAGGCCACAGAGATTCTTGTAAAACGATGCGGGTATCAGGTTTGCCTGGCGGTCGGCCCATAAGCTGAGCCGCCGGGTTTTCATTTGCGGATTCCATCCAGAAAACGTAGTGGGTCAGGTCAATGTAAAAATGTCCAATCGGTAGCACATCGGATAAGTGTCAAGTCCATAAAATTCGCTAACTTTGTATCGAGACCATACGTGTGGTTTCAAGCAGAAATAGTTGATATGGATCGATAGGTATGAAAACTTTTGAACCTAAGCCGTGGGTAGTACCGCAGCCTGTGCTGATTATCGGCACATATAACAAAGATGGAGTTGCCAATGCAATGAACGCCGCCTGGGCTGGACAGTGGGACGTGAATGAGATTATGATCTCCATGGGAAAGCATGCCACCACTGACAACCTGAAGATTGACGGCGAGTTTACTGTTGCCTTCGCGACCAGGAAAACCATGGTGGCCGCTGATTTCGTAGGCATTGTTTCCGCCAAGAACGACCCGAAGAAGATGGAAAAGACTGGTTGGAACATCGAGAAGGCGACGAAGGTCAATGCCCCTGTATTCACCGATTTCCCGATGACCCTGGAGTGCCGCATCAAGGAAAAGTTCAATGAAAGCGAAACGGGATATTATCTCGTCGCCGAAATCGTCAATATTCTTGTAGATGAGAAGTATCTGGCAGAAGACGGAAATCCAGACATGGAGAAGATGGAACTGATTGTATTCGACCCTATTCATCATGGCTATATCCAGCTGGGCAGCAAAATCGGCAACGCTTTCTCCGACGGCAAGGCATTGAAAGAATCTGATGGAGACTGAAAGAATTTTACTTCGACATTGGCGGGAATCTGATGCAGAGGCGCTCTTCAAGTACGCCTCAGACCCTGACGTAGGGCCACGTGCAGGATGGCCAGCACACAAGTCAGTAGAGGAAAGTAGGGAGATCATCCGGACATTCTTCCATAATGACACGACATGGGCAATTGTCTTGAAAGAGACTGGCGAGGCTATCGGCTGCATGGGCTACTACACCCATGAATCCAGCAATATCCCTATCGGAGAAAACGACTGTGAGGTTGGCTACTGGGTAGGAAAGCCATATTGGAACAGAGGTATCTGTACAGAAGCATTGAAACTGATGATCGACTACTGCATCCAAGTGAAGCATTTCGAAAACATCTGGGCAGATCATTTCACCGGCAATCCCGCATCGGGAAAGGTCATGGAGAAATGCGGTTTCACGGACACCGGAATGCTGAACAGATGCAGCCAGCTCGTTGGAGGCGACAAGGACATGGTCAAGATTTTCAAGTACAAAAGATAACAGACTATCACCAAAAAATGATTTTTTATTTCTCAGGTACGGGAAACAGTAAACATGTGGCACAATGTCTGGCCTCGTGCGAGCCTTAAAAATCATTCCAACTAACATTTCAATTTTGAACTTTTATTATTATATTATGCCACATAAAGTATCAAATTTAACATGTTAGACAATATCTGCATGCTGACAGATATCGAACCGGAGCAGTGGCAATGCCATCGAGACTCTTTCCTGATGGACAGTGGCGGAAAATGGCATCTTTCTCATGCCTACGATATGGGACATGCCTACAATCCAGACGGACAGTGGTCCTCAGCCCACCAGATGTCGATAAACGGCACAAGAAAGATAACAATATCCCATACAGAATATAAAACAATAATCTTATGCGAATTATAGGAAACTTACTTTGGTGGCTTTTCGGCGGTCTCGAAGCAGCCATCGGTTATTTCACTGGCAGTCTGGCCCTTGCATGTACCATCATCGGCATTCCCTTTGCGTTACAGACTTTCAAGATCGGTCTGCTCTGCCTATGGCCTTTTGGTTCCACATTGAGAGACACGGATTGCCCGACAGGTTGCATTCGCATCCCATTGAATTTACTCTGGCTGATTTTCGGCGGATTGTGGGCCTGCCTCATGCATTTGTTCTTCGGTTTGCTCCTATGCTTCACGCTCATCGGCATTCCTTGGGGAAAACAGCATTTCAAGATGGCCGGACTTTCGCTTGCACCGTTCGGCAAGGATGTGGAGTTAGGATTTTAGAGGGAGAAGATTAAGTACCGAAAATGCAATTCGACAGTCTTCGCACAAAAATATTGAAATTCAAATGATTGACAAATTACTGAAATATATCTTTGCTAAGGCTGGATACATCATATGTACTCCATATGGGGATATATACTTGACTTCTTCGTTAGTTGACAGATGTTTAGGCTCTACGCAACTTCTCATTGGCATATGTGCACATGAGATGACTCATTATATCTGTAAACATTCTCTAATTGAATTATGGCAAAACCGGCAATCAACTATTTACATTGATTGCCGGTGCATCACCCTACTATCAATTCAAGTATTCCCGTTCTCAAGAAATTGAGGCTGATCTTGCAGCATATAGATTTTGTGAAGCTATCGGGATTGGTGGCTATTCATATATTATGGCCCTACATCTAATCAACACTAATACCACTGAGAAGATGAAGGCCGCCAAAAATTCCACACACCCATCAATGTCATACAGAATAGCTCTTCTTAGACATCTATATAATATAGAGCATCCAAAATCATAATATAGTTGCAGATGCCCTTCGTTTTATGTGTTACTTTATTTCCACCCTTTCTCCTTTAGTATTAATGAAATACTCCTCGCCATCCTTTTTCACTTTTGCAACACCATTTTTATCGAAGGTCACTTCATCATCGAATTTACAAGGCACTACAATATCACCATGACAATCAATAACGCCCCATCTTCCATGACTGTCTTTCATCGTTGCAAATCCATTTTGGAAATCATTAATATCATCGTATAACACTGGTACTATTTCCTTGCCCTGCTTATCCACAAGCCCGCACTTTCCAGAAACCCAAACTTCACAGAAGCCATGCTCATTAAATGAACAAATATAGTCGTATTTGAAAGGTATCACCACGTTTAAATCTCCATCAACAGCGCCCCATTTACCATTTCTACAAACCACATAACAGTCATCCCCACACCTATGTAAAAATGGTTTATTGTTAGACTTAAGGACAGGGATACCGTTGATTGCTTTAAACTTGGCATTTTGAGATGAAATAATAAGTTTTCCATAGGACAATATTTTATTGAGGTCATATGGATGATCGCAATCGAAGTGCTCGCCAAGATAGATATATGGACAGTGGCGATGAATGTCAATGAAGATATCGAAATCGAAATCGAACTCGTAACTCACATTTAACCAATTATGACGTCTCCACGTTCCATCCAATCCAAGGGTATTCGTAGCAGCGTCGTAGAAATAACGCGGAGGATAATTAAATACATTTTGCCAATTCGGCAATACGACCACCGGGTGCGCATTATTCTTGCCACATTGAGGGGCATCAACGATGATGCTACCGTCCACATTTTCAGTCGGACACATCGGCCTTTCAGCAACATACACTTTATACTGCTCAAGGAACTGACGGATTGTAGAATTTTGCCCCTCTTTTATATGACGGTCCATCAAAGCGGCACCAAATCTATAGCAGGTTTTCTTATTTTTGACATTATCATAGGCCCAGCCATAAAACTTATGACCTGATTCTTTCAAGAAAAGAAGCATCCCGAACTCTGCCAAAGGCTCTTCTATAAATGGAATATATGGATACATTTCGTGGCCATCACGATCAAAATAGGCGTGCATCGTCTCATGAACGAATGTTGACACGAGAAGTTGATCAAAGTGAGCCATATCACACTGCCTCATGGCATCTGGATACAAAACAATCTTCTTCTCACTAGAGATATATTCCCCAAGTTTAAGCATTTCCCCCCACTCAAAGATTTCCTTACAGATTTCCTCATACCTGCGAGAAATCTCCCAACGATCACCATCGCGCTCCCGACATTCATCTAATTTTTCTTTCCAATAATTTTCCAAGTCTAATAGTTCCTTGGGAATAGGACATTTATCTACACCTTTTCGAGCTTCCACCGACACACAGCAACCATCAATAATACATCTCAGAGATGCAAATCCGCCCAATGCAAATGGTGTGGCAGAAATGCTCGAAAGCAACTCACAGTTCTCTTCTCCAAGTAATTCATGATTTTCAATAACCATCATGCCATTAATCCCCATAATACAAATGTTTTAAAAGTTATATAATCCAATGACGAGGATTCATTGAACCCCAAATTATCGATTTGAATGAAAATACTGTTCAAGAAACCTACAGAACTTCGATGCAACATCTTCCAGATCGAATTGCGGATCTATTCTGTTAACGTAAGTTTCTGTGCGTCCTACCGCCGGCACAGCCTGAAGAAAACCAAAACTTGTTCCGACTCCTTGATAATGTGCATTGATATAGTCATAATACGCTTTATTTTTCATTATAGATGCCAGCTGCTTGATAGCTCTATTCTTCCGGATACTTATGGCGTTCTCGGAAATACCGAGATCCTCTTTTACATCTGCAATATAAGTCTTCGGATTATTAATGTAATATTTCAGGACAATCTGATCAATCGCAGAAAGTTCAGAAATTGACTCACGAACGCATTGTTTGAGATTGGCGATGTATACTCCGAACGAGTAGTTCTCCTCTTTGTCCCCTAACACATCAACCGATTCCCCATGTGATTTCTGCTCATTCTTAAGTTCGTTGACAATATTATTGTGGACAATACTTGACATATACACGATAGGGCTTTTCCCTCTTTTGTCATCGAAATTAATGTAGGCAGCCTCAAGCGCATCTACTGTCGCATTCTCGCAGATATCCTCCTCACTAATTCGTCCGTTCCAACAAGCAGATTTATTCTTCATATTATAAAGATACTTGCGAGCAATATCTTTCAACTGTTCGTAGTAAAGCGACGCAAAGTCGTTCCATGTCATATCCGTTACCATATTATCTTGTTTTATTTACCTCGGTTGTTGTGGATTCATTGCCTCCACCCTATGACTTCATTTCAACAACTTGACAAATGCGAGAGCGTCAGCCGTAGAATAAACCGATGTGGCATATTCTCCGACGCCAAACTCACATTTGCCGTCACAATTGTTTCCACCATCAAAGATACTAAACTTTCTGCTGATTAGTAACAGGTATTCTCAACCTGAGGTGCAGGCCCCAATGTCATGAAGTAATTGCGGTCGTTTTCATACTTCTCCAGAAACAGGCGGACAATCATGTCGCACTCGTAGAATTCATTGTTTTCTACCAAAACGATTCGATTAATTTCGCCTTGCTGTCGAACAGCTTTTTCGGTTCATACGAATCCAGTCTCTTGCCTTCGTAGTAGACGTCATACCTTTCAGATTCTATCAAGTCCGTAAAATTCACCCGGCCGATAAAGTGTGCACAATAAATGCTTTCGATTGTACCACAGATTGCCTTGTTATTATGCATCAGCCACACATGGTCACCGATGCTGTATTTCAGTTCCTTCTCCATAACTTACAATGAATTTAATAGTTCCTTCTTGCCAGGAAACAAGATTTCTTCCGCCAAATGCGATTCATCATTATTAAGCGTGTATTCAACATTGGTTCTTTCCTGATCTCCTTCACGTGTGACGTGGAAGAAGATACCATTGACAATACCGCTCTGCACATAGTTGTTTGAAAAGTACCAAACGGTGTCATTGAGATTATATCTGCTTTTGACTTTCATAATATTTAACATTTACTTATATTACTGCAACACTTCAAATTTCTTTCACATGATGACAAATAATGTCGTACAAATACCGAACATTTGATTTCCCGATATTTTTTCGATTTTTTGAAAATTTTTTGAAAGAATTTCGAAACATGGTGGTAAACATATGCAAAAAAGTTAATCAACTACTATGATTGATACAACTACACAGATCCATCAGATTGAAGACATCTTCAATGTCGGAATACCGTTTCTCTATAAAAGGTATGATACTGAATTTGCCTGCATTCCGGGCATCACCTACGTCAGGACACTTGCATCCAATGGAGTGAAGACGGTGGGTGAACTCTATGACGGCAGCCGCAAGCAGGTTAAGAAGCTTCTGGACCTCAAGAGCGGTCTTGAAATGCATATTGACCTCATCTATGATATATTCAATTCATTTGAGTCAGACCCTGAAACGGGCAACAAGATTGTGACTCTGCCGATAGCATACGATGACAGCAAGCCTTTTGTAGAGAATGCTCGTGCATTCGTCAGAGACCTGTATGAGACCATCAGCAGCAGAAGTGAGGCCCCAGCCTACAGAAACGCTTTTACGACAACTGTTAGGGAAATATACGTATACAACAAATACCACCCCGATTGCACTTCCATTGAAACACTCAGCAAGGATCTCAAGTGCACAGGCAGCAATATTGATTTCAAGGTTCAGACTTTCAAGGGATACATCCGCTCCCTGCTTGAAGGAAAGAGAATCGAGATCTTCGATGTTGTCTTCAAGGCGGACCCGAGAATGATATCCCACTTTGAGAATCTGGCCGAAAGAGTCGGGAACACGGTTTCAGTCGACACTTTCAAGACAATAACTGGTGCGAAGGACCAGCGCACACTCACCTTCATTTCCGATGCCTTGGGAATGACCCTGTCCACTGGAGTGAGCGGCAAGAAGATTCCTTGCGTGAGTAAGTATCCTGTCAAGCTGATAGACAAGAATATCGGAACACTTGTTGACTATTTCCGTAAGAATGTCATCCACATCAGATACGAGGCCGATTTCAAGCCATTTCTCAAAAACACATTCTCTTCAGAACCGCAGCTGGTCTCCGCCTTCGATTCCCTTGTGAACCATTCGGATGAGTTCATCTGGAACGAGGAGGAAGGAGAGAAGGTCGTGGCTCTCAGATGGGATCTTCTGGAATATATGCCTCCAAGGATATGCTGGCTTCTTTATGAGAACGGGGCTGTTGACTTCCGTACATCCCTTTCCGGATCAGATCTGGTAAAGTTCTACAACATCAAGGCTCGCCGTTTCGGAGATCCTACTGTCACAGAAGATCAGCTCCACCCTACCCATTTCGTAAGGGACTGCTGGAGAATCATGCCTGTCGGGAAAAAGGGATACTGGCGTCTCAGGAACTCCGCGTATGAATCTTTTGACATTGATGCATATGCATCGGAGTATATCACCAAGGTATCTTCAACGGATCTTGACGGTTTCCTTCATCGGGCTGAAGAGGACGGCATTGCCGGAATCTATGATATTTCGGGTCTGAGGACCGCCTTCTCAAGAAACGGAGGCAAGTCTTCTTCGAAAGGAAAAATCGTAAAGAAAGTGAAGCACTGGTCAGAAGAACAGATAAGGGACATTCTCGACTTTGCCGAAGAGGTACTTTCGGAGAATGATAACTCAATGCCGGTTTCATCCCTTGTCAGAGAGCTTCAGAAACTCTACCCCGAGCTCAATGTCGGCACATGCCAGATGTATCTCAAGACACGCCCAGGTAGCTTTGACTTTCTCAAACGCAGCGGCAACCAAGCCAATATCATCACCCTCAAGGGACACAGTCATCTCGTTCCCGAAACTTACAGGGACAGGATCCGCAAATGTGCCATTACTGACATCATCTGCTCTGAAGACAATGCGATCGAGCGTTCCGCCCTTTACGAGAAGTACTGCGGATACGTACCTGCAGGCCTCCATTCGACAGCGGCTCTCAGCAAGATCTTCGGAGACACTAAGACATTCGTAAAGAAGGAAGATAAGATGGGTATCGTGTGGATTTCCCTGACGCCGCTCACCCTTTCACGCGAAAAGGCAGCAATGAGCGAAACAATCAGCCGCGAGGAGGAGATGAGGAAGTACCTCAAGCTTCTCCAGGATGCTCCGTCATATGAATGGTCGTCACTGAAAACGGCACTTTCTGCACAGTTCGTGTCATTCTTCTCTTCAAGAGGTCTGAAATTGTCCAATGCTTTGGACAACATGTACTGCATCATGTCAAATGGCGATGGAAAAGTATCAGAGGACTCCACCTTTCACGAGATGCTGAGCGCGCTTCCTGCTTATTTCAAGGGTGTTCTCGCCTCTGACAGGGAATACTCTCTCAAGAAGGATCTGCTGATAAATGTCGAGCCGTTCATGAAAAGTTTCTATAAAAAGAGATTCTCCTCAGATATAGTTGACGACATTGAACGCGACTGGGGTAAGGCAAGAAAGAACATCGGCCTTGCAACCATTCTCTCTTATCTTGAGAATGAGTGCAATCTCCTTCCGTACAAGGAATGGTATGCACTCGGTTCTCTTGAGTCAAAGGTCCGTGATATGGTAAAAGAAGTCCTCAGTGCCAGGAATCGCACCATCGGCCATGCGGAGACAGAGCAGGACAAGACCTCCGCCTCAATCAAGGAATGTGTCATCAATGTCCTTACCGTGATGATTTACATTTCTTCAAAACTCTAGAATGAACAGAAAACATGAACTTGTCAACAATGCTTTTGTCCACGGCTCAATTATTCTACGAAATCATCATACACTGACAATTATTGTCTCATTGTCATCCACCAAGGGTTCCTCAATCATTTTTCTAGCCTGATTGATATACTCAATCAATTTGCTCAAATCCAGTATCCCTGACTTGATTTCAGGAGTTGATTCCTTGTTGTTTCGCAAAGGGAGGAAATACATTTTGCATTTATATCCTTCCTCTGCGAAATGACCTTCAACTGCTTCATTATCTCCGGGATACAATAATGCACTGTGTTCGGTATCCCAATAATGATGATATACATACATCTGTTTCAAATCCGAATCACTTGCTTTACTGTCTTTCGGACACTTCCATTTTGTATCCAGGACTGCTATGCATTTGTTCCCATCAGACACCACAATATCTGGCCGGACTATCTTCACGCCCACATCATCTGACATCCAGAAATCTTTTCTATTTTGTGCTGTAACCTTAAGGCCGTCATCGCGAAGACTTCGTTTCAACAACACATAAACATACTGTTCCCACAGTTTATTCATATCAAACATCAGAGCAAGAACACTATTCCCGCGACAATATCTCATGTTCGGCATATAGTTCAGCAAGATCATTTTTGTCAATTCTATCGCTTCTCGATAATCTTCTGTCTTCCTGTCAAAACAAATATGGTTGAATGTTGCGTCGTTTACATTGATGTCATCGACTTCGGGGAATTCGAACATGAGCGCTTTAGCTCTCTGAACCGAATAATTGCCGGAGGCGATGTCCGGAATGACTTTCAATGTTTTATACAACAGCCGGTTGAACAAATGGTTCCGGTCATACGTGGTGTAATCCACGTAGAACCTTTCTTTATGGACTATATTTTTCACGATATGCTTGGTCATTACCAGGCGACCTTTTAGGGCGGTATTATTATTCTCAACTCTTCTGTAGGTCTTAACCAAGCCGATATGAAGGATATTCTCCACCTCATCCATAAAGTGGTCGAGAAAGACATCCAACACATGGTTACGTCTGATCTGCTGTTCAGCTTTAGTTGGCAGGTCCACCTTCATTTTGAACACGGCCTTCAACATTTCAACAAGGTGGCTCTCCCATGTGTCGGCATCATTATCGCCTGAGATTTTATCAGCCTTGGGGAGGACCTCAATTTGGATATCCCCAACGCTGATAACGCCGACATATTGTTTGAACTTGACTCCGTTGTTGATAAGTGAATAATAGGGGAAATCATCACCTTCTTTGTCGCCCAAGTACTTGGACAGAAGTTTTAAATGCTTTTCCGTAAACCCTTTCTCACCTATTTTGAGGGATTCGTGTTCAAATATTCTTATGGGTTCAATTTTCATCTGATGAATCCTATGTCTATTTGTTCATCAGTTTCTTGATAGCATCTTCTGCTTTAGTTTCGCTGACATCCCTTATTGAATATATATTCTCGGGAACGTCGTCACAACTCTGGTTTCCGGCAAACTTGACAGACGCAGTTTTCCTTTCAATGAAGCAATCGCCAAGCACAAGCAGAATTTTCTCATAATCGCCGTAGAAATATTCCTGCAAGAGAGGTATAATGTTGTTCTTAAAAACAGGGAGCAACTTTTCAGCCTCAATTTCGCACGCTTCTCCCTTTACGAAACCCATAAAATAACTGTGTCCGATCTGGTGCTCACGGTCCTTCAAAATCTCAATTCGTCCGTTGATAGTCTCAAGAAGATCTTTAAGGGAAATGTCCAGATTTTTTACATTAACATCTTTAAGCAGATCCGGACATGGCATCATCTCTTCAAAGACAAACCTTCTTCTCAAAGCAGAATCCAATGCCTCCACACTTCTGTCAGCTGTATTCATCGTGCCGATGATGTACAAGTTGTTCGGAACGGAAAACGTTTCTTTGGAGTATGGTAATTTTACCGATATCGCCTCTTTCTCCCCCGCTCTCTTTGAGTCCTCGATGAGGGTGATAAGTTCACCGAAAATATTGGCAATGTTTCCGCGATTTATCTCGTCGATAATAAGCACGTAATTATTCACCATATCATTCGATGCCTTGTCAGATATCTGCTTAAAAAGTCCATCCTCAATTATATATCCTACAGGCGTCTTGTCCAATGTTGGTTTAATTCCCTCAATAAAGTCCTCATAACTCATAGACTGATGGAAGGTCGTAAATACAATGCGATGTTCTAAATCTCTATAACGTTTGAACGCCTTGAACTTTTCAGCCCTGTCGTCCGGCCCTTTATACCCGAGAATTTCAAGTGCCTTGTCTATAGTGTGATATGTTTTACCTGTTCCCGGAGGGCCGTATAGTATCAGATTTAAAGGAGTACTATTCAACTCAATTGTGACAGCTTCTTCCGTAGAGGCAAGTGTCGAAGAAGAGCTTGATGTCGATAAAAATTTCTTATACTTACGCAAAACGGTGCAGATATCTGGTGTCCCGTCTGAATTTACCCCAAATAACGTTTTGTGAGCATTGGCCCAATCTAAGAGATCCTGTATGCCTTTTGGATTTGTAATATCAAAAAAGGATGAAACTCCGGGAAATAAACTTACCAATGCGGGGTCCGTTGCAAGTTGTTTATTTAAAATACCTTCTCCATTAAAATTCCCACTTTTATTCAGGTAACTGCGCTTGTTCGTTTTCGTACGTTTGTAGTACGCAATAAATGCTTTTTTGTTCATGTATATTCAATACTTTATTTGTTGTCTAATTGTTAAACTTAATTGTTTATTGAATGAAATTGGCCAAATAGGCTCAATATTGATTTAGAGTGTCGTATTTTCTTCTCATCACCATAAAGCGGGAGATGCACCCAACCATGGTTCCAATGTTGAATTTTTTGCTTCATCATTTCCGCACCGAGTATAACCCAAAGCGCAGATACCGTCGAATCAAGGTTAAACTGAGTATCAATCCTATGGGTATCTTTTTCTTCTCCACCTGTTTAATCCAAGTGAATTCGAGCACCATGCAAAAAAATGCTCATATATATACCGCGTGCAAGGTCATCAATAGGTATATCAAGTCATTTGTTCCAATTTTATAGACTTTAAAGTTAGCAAATATTCTGATACAACAGCACCACATCTAAAACAATTTATCATTTGGCGATAATGGCTGTGGCAATTAAAACAACCCATGTCGAAATAATCACGTCGAGCACTAGCAAAGTAGTTGGGAAAAGCGTATTTTTGTTCATGAAGAAGCATGAAATATTTATGACACCACTACAAGAAAGGCTGTTCGCCATGCAGGACAAGCAGTATGCTGCTTTCCAAGCCAAACTGACACCGGGCGTACCGCCGGAAAGCTTTATAGGAGTCCGCGTGCCTGTGCTGCGCAAGTTCGCTAAGGAGTTCGCGAAAAAGGATGAGGTCAATGATTTTGTACATCAGTTGCCTCACAAATACTATGACGAGAATATGCTGCACAGCTTGCTTATCTCACAGGTCAAGGACTATGAAGAATGCATCAGTTTGACAGATGCGTTCCTTCCTTATGTGGACAACTGGGCAGTCTGCGACATCATGTCTCCTAAGGTCTTCGCAAAACATAAGTCAGCATTGACAGAAAAGATAAAGACCTGGATCAGCTCGCAACATACTTTCACTTGCAGATTTGGTATAGAGACACTTATGTCGCATTACTTGGATAAAGACTTCAAGGCAGAATATCTTGAACTTCCAGCTGCAGTGAAGAGCGAAGAATATTACGTGAAGATGATGATAGCATGGTTCTTCGCCACAGCTCTTGCCAAGCAATGGGACGCAACGATTCCGTACATCGAGCAGAAGCGCCTTGCCCCATGGACACACAACAAGACCATCCAGAAAGCCATCGAGAGCTACAGGATCACGCCTGGGCAGAAAGAATATCTGCGGACATTGAAGATAAAATAGTTCAAGGCTGTCTTGAAGGAATCACGCATTTCCGAAGATTATTCTATAAGTAACATGAAAATAATAAGTTGCCTCAGATTAAGAGAAGATTTCCGAGGATAGATCTGTTTTCGAAGAAGGAGTGTGCCGGTGGCACATGACTGATGAG
>OHGG01000279.1_pt1 | contig 31280 bp, 20 predicted proteins | sample 1567641 | NCBI WGS metagenome assembly OHGG01 (sample SAMEA3879561, study PRJEB24766) | human gut metagenome | biome: human-associated habitat; feature: feces | place: USA | collected 1985/1987
TGAAGGGATTGGTCGCTGCTTCGCTCATATTGAAAACATTTAACGACAATCCCTACATAGAGGTGACAACGTGATTATCTATAGAACTACAGATATTCCAGGCAAGGCTTTTTATAGGAGTGTTGTTACGTCCGTCTGTGTTGTTGAACGGGTCTCGTCAAAAGCGGATTTTTTAGATGTTGCTGATTTTATAAAACAAGTAAAAGATTATTCAATCTTTCCGGAATCAGACCTGCGCTTGTGGTTTAAAAAGCCGAACGTGTTTTTGGTGGAAATGACATATAATGTTTCGTTTAAAAAGCGTATTACAAGGGGAGATTTAATAGAAAGCATAGGGTTGGATCCAAACGCCTATTGGGGATTCATGAAGTTGACGGATTCTCAGTATAAGGGCATCATAAAAAAAGGAATGGCAGATGAAAGTTATTTTGTCGATTAAACCAAGATTTGCGGAGGCTATACTCAACGGAGAGAAGTTGTTCGAGTACCGTAAGCAGATATTTAAACGCGATGTTTCGACAGTGATTATTTATGAGTCGAGTCCAGTTTGTCGTATTGTCGGAGAGTTTGAGATTGAAGACATTCTAGTTGATGAGCCGGATGTGATTTGGCACAAGACACAAGCTCATTCGGGAATAGATAAAGTGTTCTTCGATATGTATTTTTCAAAGAAGAATAGAGCTTATGCTATTAAGGTCGCAAATGTAGTCCGATATAATGCCCCATTGGAGTTTGAGTTTATGGCCAATTCTTCTCATCCACCTCAGTCTTTTATGTATATAAGAGATGAACTTAAAGAAAGATAATATTTTTGATGTCGTTGTTCTATCATCGGTAGCTGTGCTTTCGCTTGGAATAGCACTTCTGTATTTTTGCCCATTCTCTTTTGATGAGAGTGTCCATAGAGAATTATGGGGCCAATTGGGTGATTATATTGGCGGTGTTGTTGGAACAATAGTCTCGCTTATCAGTTTGATTTATATCTATAAGACTTATCGAAGACAAGTGGAATTCTCGGCCAATGAGATTCGCCTCTCTTATACGCAACAATTCGAGTCGAGCCTTTTCTCTTTGATACAGCATCATCATACCATTAGGCAAACATTGAACGCAACAGGCGAGGGCGGTGAGCTTTTTTTTGAAAAAGTGGCAAACTCAATTAAGGAAAGGATGATGGAGCGTGAGTATGATTTAAACAGCATTATCTATGAGAATTGTTTTAGAGAGGAGGATATCGCGAGCGATAAATATGAAGAAGTATACCGACAATATGGCGACCAATTGGAACATTATTTTCGTGACTTATATCACATAATATCGTATGTGGATGAAAGTAAAGTGCCGGATAAACAAAAATATATCAATATTATACAGGGGCAGTTGTCAAATGCGGAGCTCTTTATCCTATTCTATGATGGAATATCCGTATATGGGAAAAAGAAGATGTATCCTTTGTTGGAAAAGTATAAACTCTTGGAGAATGTATTCTATCAAGAGTTTGAATATTTCTATTTGCATCAATCCCTGTTTTACCCCAAGACGTCTTTTAAATACAATCAAAAAATGCAGAATAATATCATCTTCCTCGCCGGTGTTCATGGCGTTGGCAAAAGCACGATGTTCGCGTCAGCTCTTAAGAACTTGCCGGTTGAACTGTTATCCTCAAGTGAACTTCTAAAGTGGACGGAAATATCTTCGGTCGAAAACAAGAAGGTTGCGGACATTAGTGCAACACAGAATCGATTGATCGAGGGGTTACGAAATGCAATCGACTATGATAAAAGGTATGTACTAGATGGTCATTTCTGTCTGCTTAACGGAGCTGGTGTGGTGGAACGAATCCCATTTGAGACCTTTCGTGCAATTAATCCGGCCGGGATTGTTGTTTTAACAGATAATCCAGGACAAATTGTACGGCGCTTAAAGAATCGAGACAAGGCATTGTATTCTAGTGCTATGATTTCATCGTTCCAAACGGAGGAGGTCGCATATGCTAAAGAGGTTTCAGATGTCCTTTCCGTTCCATTGTTGGAGATAAAGGTATGTGAAAGCAGCGATATCCTTTTTCGAAATTTTATTCAAGAAACTTATGCGCTTAAGAATTTGGATGATTAGTGATTTGTGTTGGAGGAGTGTTGAGTGCTATATATCTCTGATATTCAGTTTGTAAAGATTTGGCACACATGCGTGTCAAATTCGTTTTGACTGAATTGGGACAAAAAAGGTGAAAGACGCAGTCAACCCATGACAGGGAGAAGATCTGGTGAATAAATAAATCTCAAGAATAAGAACTTGAGGTCAACAAATACTAGTAACAACTTATAACCAGATTCAACTTCTTCTAGGGTTAAGATAAGACGAAAACGAATCAACTAAAATCCAGAAAACTCAGTTCTTGTAATAACGCTCAAGGTTGTCTCTGTCAGTGAAATAGTACTTGCCAAGGCAATGTGCTATCACCGGGGGCGTATCTAAGTTTTTTTCAAGAACTCGTCAAACGTTACGGAGTATCGAATCCCTTCTGCGACAAGCGGATAGATGTTCAGTATCACGCTCTTGCCATCCTGGGTAAACCACCGCCGCCTGTGGATGTGCAGTTCCAACCTTCGGTCACGCACCGAGAAATCTGACATTGTGCTCGTAGAGCTTTGCTTGTGTAGTATCCTTACCCATGACTACAAAAGTACTCCCTTTCACGAGATGTACCTTAATGGTTGGATTTTTTATCATATCAGACACGGATATTTACTGGAGAACCGGTCAATCGCTAGCTTTTTTCAGGTTTATTCCGTAAGACTGTTCAGTAAATCTGCCATTCTGGCTGTCAATGCTTTACGTGAGAACTGGCGTATGGCGTCAGACTGGTCGTCGTCCTTCAGAATTTCGTTCAGTTCGGTTTCACCGGAATGGGCCACCTGCATATCTTCGGTGTCGTCTCCCGCCTTGAACTTGTTCCAGCACAGGTTTATGTAAGAGGCTACGGACTCCTTGTCATCCCAGCCGAAAACCACACCTGCACCCGTCTGGTTCACGATTCTCGCCATCGCACCATCGGTCTGGCCGATGCCGAGGATAGGGTTCATCGATGCCAGGTACTCAAACAGCTTGCCAGGCAACGTGGCCTTGTATTCAGGCTCCTTTCTGAGCGGCAGGATAAGCAGTGAAGCGTTTTTCTGCTCACGCACAGCCACATTGTGGTCCTGGTAACCGAGATTCACGAGATGGTCTCCAAGCCCTGCTTCCCTTATGGAAGATATGATTTCGCTGTCGGTCTTTCCGGTAAGCCTGATACGCAGCATCTTGTCGAAATCAGGGTCGGACTGGCATTTTTCCGCAAGAGCCTGCCAGACGACTTCAGGGTTTCCGTCAGAGGCGAAAAGCCCGGTATGGGTGATGTTGAAATATCCGTCCGGTTCCACTACCTGATCGAAATCATCCTCATCGAAACCATTGGTAATCAGTTCGACAGGCGTATCGGTCATGGTTTGGAAATCCTCCTGCACCAGCGGAGAAACCGCAACTACCACAGTGGCGTCGTCCAGCACCTGCTGCTCCAGACGCTGATGCTTTTTCTTGGCCCAGCCGCACAGACACAGATGCTTGAAGTAGAACATCCTGGTCCACGGGTCCCTGAAATCAGCCACCCACGGAAGTCCTGTGGCGGCAGCCAACTTCCTGGCAATCAGGTGCATTGACTGAGGAGGGCCGGTACTTACGATAGCGTCCACCGGATGTTCCTTCAGGTATTTCTTCAGAAATCTTACAGATGGCCTTACCCATGTCACGCGAGGATCCGGGATAAACAGATTGCCCCTCAGAAAAAGCATCAGCTTCTGCTTGAAAGTCTTTTCCTGATGGTTGATCGGGTTCACCTCCTGCTTCGTGGCGTCATTGGCCTTTCCCGTCAGTTTCCGGTACAATGAATAGAATTCCGTGATGTGGCGTCTTATGATGACGGCGTCTTTCGGAACGTCCTCTTCCAAGCTCTTGTCAATGCTTGTCATCTCCGGGTTCTCCGGTGTGTAAATCACAGGTTGCCAGCCAAATTGCGGCAGATACTTGCTGAATTTCACCCACCTCTGGACGCCAGATCCTCCGGTCGGCGGCCAATAATATGTTATGATAAGTACTTTCTTCATATCGGTATAGTATCGGTGTAAAGTTAGGGATTATTTCGTAAATTTGCCTGATTCAACTAACTCTATTTCCGAGATGGCGAAGAAACAGGCGGAAGATACACCGCTTCTGAAACAATATTTTGCGGTCAAAGCGCAGCACCCTGAAGCGATACTGCTGTACAGGGTAGGAGATTTCTATGAAACATATTCTGATGATGCAGTCCTGGCAAGCAAGGTCCTGGGCCTTGTCCAGACCAGACGCTCCAACGGAGACAAGGGAACCGTGCCTATGGCCGGATTTCCGCATCACGCTATAGAACAATACCTTACGAAACTCATCCGCTCCGGTTACAAGGTGGCGGTCTGCGACCAGCTTGAGGACCCGAAACTCGTAGGCGGCAGGACACTTGTAAAGAGAGGAGTGACGGAGATGGTGACTCCAGGCATTGCCTTCGGCGAGAATATGCTCGACGGAAAGGAGCACAATTACCTCACGGGATTGACCTTCTCCAAGGACCAATGCGGAGCGGCCTTCCTGGACGTGTCCACCGGAACATTCCAGGTGGCTCAGGGCAGTGTGGAGTACATCGGCACTCTGATAGCCTCACTGTCGCCGAAAGAGATCGTGGTGCAGCGGGGCTATGAAAAAAAAGTGAAGGAACTCTACGGAGAGAATCTGTATGTGTCCACGCTGGACGAATGGGCATTTGTCTATGATTCAGCCGTGGAGAAACTGAAGAGGCAGCTGAAAGTGGAATCCCTGAAGGGATATGCCATTGACACATATCCTCTCGGCATCTGCTCTGCAGGCGCGCTCGTGGTGTATCTGGAGCAGACGCAGCACACTGGATTGGCAAACATCTGCTCGATTTCCAGAATAGACGGCAGCAAGTTCGTCTGGATGGACCGCTTCACTATCAGGAATTTGGAGATATTCGCGGCCTCATCTGGCGGAGAGGGAGTGGCACTCGTGGACGTCATCGACAAATGCTGTTCACCTATGGGCTCACGACTGTTGAGGGGATGGCTGGCAATGCCTTCCGTAGATCTGAATGAACTGAACTCAAGGTATGACATAGTAAGCAGCTTCACCGGCAATAGGGAAAAGCTCGCGGCGGTCCAGGAACATATCGGCAACATCGGAGATCTGGACAGGATGATGTCCAGGGCGGCTACAGGCAAGATTATGCCCCGGGAAGTGCTCCAGCTTTCACGTGGCCTGTCACAGCTCGGCCCGATAAAGGAACTGTGCACCGGAGATTGCGCGCCATTGACAGAACTGGTCTCGTCGATAAGCGACTGCAATGCGCTTCACGACGAAATCTCAAGGACATTGACCCCGGAAGCTGCGGCCGCGATAGGCAAGGGAGATGTGGTGGCCTCCGGAGTGAATGAGGAACTCGACCGGCTGAGGGAGATTTCCCGCGGCGGAAAGCAGTATCTGCTGAATATGCAGCAGAGAGAGACTGAGCGCACCGGAATCTCCTCATTGAAAATAGGTTACAACAATGTCTTCGGCTACTACATCGAAGTCCGCAATGCCCACAAGGACAAGGTGCCGGAAGATTGGATCCGCAAGCAGACTCTTGTCAATGCAGAGAGATACATTACTCAGGAATTGAAGGACTACGAACAGCAGATCCTGTCGGCTGAAGACAAGATATATGCTTTGGAATCAGCCATTTACGGTGCGTTGGTTTCCAAGATCCAGGGATCCATAAGAAGCATTCAGGCCAATTCCGCGATTGTGGCCAAACTCGATGTCCTTGCGGGTTTTGCTGAGCTCGCATTGGAAAACAGATACTGCCGTCCGGAAGTGAACTCCGGCCTGTCACTCGAAATCAAGGCGGGTCGTCATCCGGTCATCGAGACGCTGATGAGACCTGGCGAGGAATATGTGCCGAATGACATAATGCTGGACAAGAAAAACCAGCAGATCATCATTCTGACCGGTCCGAACATGTCCGGAAAGTCAGCATTGCTGAGGCAGACGGCATTGATCGTGCTCCTGGCACAGATCGGCTCATTCGTGCCGGCGGATTCCGCGAAATTCGGCTGGTTCGACAAGATTTTTACCCGCGTGGGCGCTTCGGACAATATCTCCAGAGGAGAATCCACGTTCATGGTGGAGATGCTGGAAACGTCAATGATTCTGCATAATCTCTCCGAGCGTTCGCTTGTGCTTCTCGATGAAATCGGCAGGGGCACATCCACGTATGACGGCATGTCCATAGCAAGGGCGATAGTGGAGTATATACACGAATACGGAAAGGGGGCGAAGACGCTTTTCGCCACACATTATCATGAACTGAATGACCTGGAAAGCCTGTATTCGGGTGTCAAGAATTTCCATGTGGCAGTCAAGGAAATAGGGAAGGAGGTCATCTTCCTGCGTAAACTGAAGGAAGGAGGCACTGCCCACAGTTTCGGTATCCACGTGGCGAGAATGGCCGGAATGCCTAAGGAAGTGTTGGAATCGGCGGAGAAAACATTGGCCGCACTCGAGGCTTCTGGTGGCAGTGAGATAAGCAAACCTTCCCCGGACCAATGCGGGAAGATAATAAAGCCTTATAATACTAAAGAGGGCAGGGTGGAGAGCGACGGCTCCATTCAGCTGTCATTGTTCCAGCTTGATGATCCTACATTGTCCTCAATAAGAGATACTTTGAAAGAGGCTGACCTTAACAATATGACGCCTATGCAGGCTTTCGACATGTTGAGGGATATGAAGAAGGAACTTGGAATTTGATAAGCGATAATTATAACACCATTTAACACTATATTATGACATTGAAAACTTTTTTGGCGGCAGTATCATTGACATTGATCTCCCCTATGTTTGCCTTCAGCAATGACGGCTCTTATCAGGTGACTTCTACGGACGGGCAACTTCGCGCGACGGTGGTGGTGTCTGACGTGATTACATATACGGTGGCGCGTGATGCCCAGGTGCTCATCGCTCCTTCCGAGATAAACATGACATTGTCCGACGGCATCGTGTTCGGAGTCAATGACAAGGTGAAGAAGGTCAGGAACACCTCTGTGGACCAGGTCCTGCCGACGATTGCCTATAAGAAAGCCGAGGTTGTGGACCGCTACAATGAGATGACGCTCGAGTTCAAGGAGTTCTCTCTGGTTTTCCGTGCGTATGATGAGGGGGTGGCCTACAGGTTCGTAAGCAAACTGAAGTCAGGCAGCGATGTGGTCAGTGAGCAAGCGGAATTTGCGTTTGCGAAAGACTGGACGGCATATATTCCGTATGTGCGCCAACATGTCCAGAGCCTGGAGACTCAGTTCTACAATTCGTTTGAGAATACTTATGCTGTTCATCCGCTTTCCGGGTGGAACAAGGAGCGTCTGGCATTTGCGCCTGTTGCGGTAGCTGCTGACGGTGGCATGAAGGTGCTGATTACTGAGGCGGACCTGATGAACTATCCGGGAATGTTCCTGTACAATGAAAAAGGCGGTTCCTCCCTCTCCGGAAGATTTGCGGGCTATCCGAAAGAGGTGAAGCAGGGCGGACACAACAGGCTTCAGATGGAGGTGCAGTCGAGGGAGAACTATATCGCCAAGGCTTCTGCGGCTGAGAAGTTCCCGTGGAGAGTAATCATGGTTACGGCCAATGATGCTGACCTTGCCGTGAATGATATGGTCTGGAAACTGTCAACTCCTCAGGACCCTGAGGTTGATTATTCTTGGGTCCGTCCGGGAAAAGTTGCCTGGGACTGGTGGAATGACTGGAATGTTTATGGTGTGGATTTCCGTGCCGGCATAAACAATGACACATATAAATATTACATTGACTTTGCTGCTGCAAACGGTATCGAGTATGTGATTCTGGATGAAGGTTGGGCGGTGAACCTGCAGGCGGACCTTATGCAGGTGATTCCTGAGATCGACCTTCCGATGCTGACGGAATATGCGAGAGAACGTGGCGTGGGCCTGATTCTGTGGGCTGGATACTGGGCGTTCGACAGAGATATGGAGAATGTATGCAAGCACTATTCCGAGATGGGAATCAAGGGCTTCAAGGTGGACTTTATGGACAGGGATGACCGGGTGATGGTGGATTTCCACAGGCGTGCTGCCGAGACTGCCGCCAAATATCATCTGATGGTGGATTTCCACGGAACGTACAAGCCGGCCGGCCTGAGCAGGACTTATCCGAATGTGGTGAATTACGAGGGAGTGCACGGTCTTGAGCAGATGAAATGGAGCGATTCTTCTGTGGATCAGGTGACCTATGATGTTACTGTTCCGTTTATCCGTATGGCTGCCGGCCCGATGGACTATACCCAGGGGGCGATGAGAAATGCCACGAAGGGCAATTATCGTCCGGTCAATACAGAGCCTATGAGCCAGGGTACCCGTTGCCGCCAATTGGCTGAGTATGTGGTGTTTGACTCGCCTCTCAATATGTTGTGCGACTCACCTTCAAACTATATGGCCGAGCCTCTGTGTACCAAGTATATTGCAGAATGTCCTACGGTTTGGGACGAGTCGTTGGCTGTAAACGGCAAGATCGGGGAATATATTACATTGGCCCGCCGCAGCGGTGAGACCTGGTATGTCGGTTCATTGACCGGATGGCAGGCCCGTGAGCTGGTTCTGGACTTGAGCTTCCTCGGCGAGGGAGAGTGGACGATGGAGATTTTCCGCGACGGTGTCAATGCAGACAGGGCCGCGAGGGACTTCAAGCATGAACTGGTACCTGTACCGGCAGACCGTCAGGTGAAGGTCAACATGGCTCCGGGCGGTGGCTGGACAGCCAAGATAACAAGGTAGGAGCCTGTCGGATGGATACTAAGGAGATATTTCACAGAACTGAACTTCTTTTGGGAGAGGATGTCATGGGCGTCCTCTCCTCTGTGAGAGTGATCATATTCGGAGTCGGCGGAGTGGGCAGCTGGTGTGCGGAAGGACTTGTCAGAAGCGGAGTTACGCATCTGACCATCGTGGATTCGGACAAGGTGAGCATTACCAATGTGAACAGGCAGCTTATGGCTACGGTCAGGACTGTCGGTCAGGTAAAGGTGGAGGCGCTCAAGGCCCGGCTTCTGGACATCAATCCCGATGCTGAAATTCAGGCGTTGCAGGCTGTGTACAATCAGGAGTCGGCCGATTCTTTCGACTTGGATTCGTTTGATTATGTGATAGATGCGATAGATTCGCTGAAGGACAAGGCATTGCTGATTCTGCGTGCCTCACAGAGCAGGGCCAAGTTCTTCTGCTCGCTTGGGGCAGCATTGAAAACAGACCCCCGGAGGGTGAAGGTGGCGGAGTTCTGGCAGGTGAGCGGCTGTCCGTTGGGCGCTGCCTTGCGGAAAAAGCTGAAACGGGCCGGGACTTTCCCTGCGCACAAGTTCCTGTGTGTCTATGATGACGAGGTGCTGCCGAACAGGGGGCTCAATCATGAATGTGACGGGGATGACAGCATGTGGAATGCCACCAAAGCCCAGATAAACGGCACCACGGCGCATATTACCGCGATTTTCGGAATGACTCTGTCCGGACTCGTGGTGGATGACATATATAAGAATGTGTTGAAAAATGCCGCTCAGAATAATAACCAAAGCTAATTTGTATTAAATTTGCCGAGATATTGTAATAACTAATTTATACATTAATGACACCGGAACAACAGAAAAAATTCCAGTACTGGCAGTGGCGGACCATTATCGGTACAATGATAGGATATTCTATCTTCTATCTCGTAAGGAAAAACTTCTCATTCGCCATTCCGGGACTGACTGTTGAATATGGAATAACCAAAGCGACATTTGGAGCCATATTGGCTATAGCCAGTTTCATCTATGGCGTATCCAAGCTTATCAATGGATTTTTGGCGGACAGACTGAACGGAAGGTGGCATCTGGTCACCGGCTTGTCCGTGAGCGCATTCGTGAACCTGATTTTCGGAGCCGGCGCCATGATTTGCGCTTATCTGACTGGAGTCAGCAACGGGACCGTGTTCGTCAATGCACTTGTGCTCCTTTTCGCGATTCTGTATGTAATCAACAATGCTTTTCAGGGCTGCGGCTTCCCTCCGTGCAACCGACTCATAACTCACTGGGTTCCACCACAGGAACTCGCGACGAAGATGTCCATCTGGAACACTTCACACTCAGTCGGAGCTTTCATTGCAGCCGTCCTTTGCGGTTACATCATGGGCCACACCGGAACAGACATGAGCGCTGATCCGGAGATGCGTGCGAGAGTGATAGAAAATACCAGGAACATCACTGAAGGAATGGACCCTGCGGCTGCTCAGGCTTATGTGGACAATGCGTTGCTGAATATCGGCGCATGGCATTGGGCCTTCTGGATTCCGGCATTCATCGCCATCCTGGGCGTCATATTCATTATCGTGACATTGAGAGACACGCCTAAGTCCGTAGGTCTTCCTGAACTTGAAGGCACCACGACTGTTGAGGTGAAGAGCGAAGAGGAGAAGAAGGATTTCAGGCAGTTCATCATAAAGAAGGTGATTCTCAATCCTGTGATCTGGATTCTTTCACTGTCCGTGTTCTTCGTCTATGTGGTACGTCTTGCCGTTCTCGACTGGGGACCGTCATTCCTCCAGGAAAGCCGGGGCCTGTCTCCTGCATTGTCAGCGTGGACCGTGGCTATTTTCGAGGCGTTCGGCGTGGTCGGAATGATCGTGGCCGGCGTCGTGTCAGACAAACTGTTCCACGGAAGAGCACAGAGGACCTGCGTGCTGTGTATGGTCGGCGTGATATTGTTCCTGATATTGTTCTGCGTGCTTCCGCAGGATACCAATCCGGTGATATTGATGATGGTATTGGCCTGCATCGGCTTCTTCCTCTATGGACCGCAGGCGCTTATCGGCGTGATTGCATCCAACCAGGTTACCAGAAGGGGAGCTTCTTCTGCCAATGGCATCATCGGTTTCGTGGCTTACTTGAGCCCGCTCGTCTCCGGTCTTGTTTTCGGCCACATCGCTGATACCAGCGGTTGGGAACTTGTGTTCAAGATAATGATTGTGGTGGCGTTCATCGGATTGCTGACGCTCCTCACTCTCTGGAACAAGAAGACAGACGGCTACAGCACTCCAGAATCAGAAAACTAATACATTAAATTATGGATTATAGAAAACAGCTTGACGAAGCCTTGGCAATGGCTAATGACACCAAGGTGTTTGAGTTCGGAAATGACGTATTGGGGCTTGCTCCGAAGTTGTTCCGCGAGAATTTCGGGGATAAACCGGCGCTTGTGGTCGCTGACAAGAATACCTGGCGTGCAGCCGGAAAGGTAGTGACCGACTTCATCAAGGATGCAGGCATCAAATGCGACACTTATATATTTGAAGAAGATGAATTCCATGCTGAGTTCGAGTTTGTGGACAGGGTGGACAAGATTCTGGATACTTCAGATGCCATTCCTGTAGCTGTGGGCTCCGGCGTGCTCAATGACTTGTGCAAACTTGCCGCTTTCCATCACGAAAGGCCATATATGGTAGTGGCTACGGCTGCTTCCGTTGACGGGTTCGCTTCTTCAGGTGCGGTGGTGACCAAGGACGGTGCCAAGATCAATATCGAGACACACGCTCCTAAGGTTATCCTTGCGGACAATAAAGTGCTTGCTGCCGCTCCGAAGGAGATGACTGCTGCTGGATACGGTGACCTTGCGGCGAAAGTGACTTCAGGTGCTGAGTGGATGATTGCCGACATGTTCGGCACAGAGCCCATCATTCCTGTAGCGTGGAATCTGGTCAATGATTCGCTCAACTCTATTCTTGCTGAGAATGAGAGGATTGCGGCCGGTGATCCTGAGGCGGTAGGTGATCTGTTCGTGGGGTTGACATTGACAGGACTGGCAATGCAGATAGCACATACAAGCCGTCCGGCTTCCTGCTCGGAACACCTTTACAGCCACTACTTGGATATGACTGAGTATCGCTACAAGGGCAAATTCCAGTCACATGGATTCCAGTGCGCGATGGGTACCGTCATCATGAGCGCCTGCTTCGACGAGTTCCTCAAGATGGATCTTTCCAAGCTCGATGTGGATGCCTGTGTAGCGGCTTGGCCTACACTTGAGCAGGAGCAGAAGAGAGCATTGGACATCTTCAAGGACTTCCCTGTTCCGCAGTTGGGATATACTGAAATCACCAAGAAGTACAATGATGCCGAGACAGTAAGGAAACAGCTCCAGACAGTCAAGGATAACTGGTTTGACCTTAAGGAACGTATTCAGAATCAGGTATATACCTATGACAAGATGGTAGCTCTCATGAAGAGCGTAGGTGCTCCGGTCGGACCGGAAAGTATCGGCCTGACTCGTGCGCAGGTAAGAAAGATGACGGATTTTGTCCAGCTTATGCGCTGGAGAATAAATCTCTTCGATTTGTGCAAACGTGCCCGTCTGTATGACGAGCTTATGGACAGAGTGTTCGTGAAAGGTGTCCTGAAGATGGACTAATTTCGCCTCTCACGATATACTCCTATTTCTGATATGCCCACAGTGCTTCCGGATTTGTAGATTCCGTCAGGCGCTGTGGCTTTTCTATACTCGAGCACATCTATCCTGACGGCGTCTGCGTAGTTCTCCTCAAACCTGATGATGCTCACTCTTCCGCTCTTGCTGATGCGGACGTCCTTGCGGGCCGGTGATGCTTCAGCTCCTGAGGCATCTGCATTGACAGTGACAAACTCTTTCCACTGCCCGTCTTTGCGGAAGCTGATGCTGTACTTTCGGATTTCAGAACCCGTTTCTTCGGTGATTACCAGCATGTTGAGAGGAACTTCCTTGTCCAGGTAAGTCTCGAGCCACGGCTGGTCAGGTCCGAGTGCATTGGCCACCCACGCGCTGCGGAAGTCATCGTCATTCGCGAATTCGGAGATTTCCATATCGTAGCTCCAGCTGCTGTCTGATCTGCGGTGCTTGGCAATGTTGGAGGATATTATCGGGGCTGCGCATTCCGAGAATCTCTCGTCGCCTCCGGTGTAGTCCGCACTAATGGCCTTCGCCGCCTTCTTCGCCGCTCCAGGCTCCACCTCGTTCCACGCTTTTCCTATCTGTTTCAATGCTTTAAGGGCATTGTCGTCTATCTGTCCGTCTCTGTTCGGAGCCACATTCAGGATGAAATTGCAATGTGCTTTTCCCATCGGGACAATGTTTCCGTTTACCAGAAAATCCGTGCTCTTGAGAGGGGCTGTCGGGAATGACGTTTTCCAGAACCAGTTCTTTTGGAGAGGGTAGCAGGAAAGTGCAGGGAGCGCGTTGCTGGCCTTGTCGATTTTCTGTCCGGCGCCCTGTTCGTAGGACTTAATGTCTGTGTAGAAGAGGGCGTCTGACGGATATTTAGCCGCGTTCAGATCCATTACCAGGCAGTTCGGCTGAAGGGATTTGATCAATGTATAGATTTCCTCAAAAGGTATCTCGTCATAAGATATTCTGCTCCACGGGGCGTCCCATCCGTCTATAATCAGCGCCGTAATCGGGCCGTAACCTGTGAGGAGCTCGCGCAACTGGCTCTTCACCAGTTCTTTGTGCTCAGGTGTTATCCAGCCGGGACGAAGATGGGCGTGCGTGTCGAGAATGGAGTAGTACAGCATCACGTCCAGTCCTTCAGCCCTGAAGGCGTCCACGTATTCCTTCACGACATCTCTTTTCAGAGGACTGCTCATGACTGAATAATCAGTCGTCCTGGTATTCCATATGCAGAAGCCGCTGTGGTGCTTGGTGGTAAGACATCCGTATGTCATCCCTGCTGACTTCGCGGCTTTGGCCCAGCTGCGGCAGTCGAGTTTGCCAGGATTGAACAGTTCCGGTGAAGCGTCCGGATCCGGCCAGTCTTCATTTACGAAAGTAGGCATGTTGAAATGGATGAACATACCGAAACGCAAATCCACGAATCTGCGCTGGAGTTCGTCTAAAGATTTGCCTGAAACCGGTGCGGAAACCGAAATAAATACACAGGTAAACAAGAAGATTGACGACAACAGGAATTTTTTCATTTGGCCCGAATTTTTTGAATATTTTCATAAATATATGCAATTTATTTACAAGTTGTATTATATTTGGATAATTACATTATGAAAAGTAACTGATTGGGGGTTGTGAGCGCCTGAAACTGAAAGTCGATTTATGACTGAAGTGTTTGGAAATAGCATATTTATACTTAAATTCGCGGGATTGCTTGATGGTAAATGCAATGGAGTTGCCCACCTCGGACAGCTCCAATCTTGCAGCGGATGCAAGCGGACAATTAACGAATTATCCGAAAACAATAATATGATACGAAACCTTGTTGCAACACTATTTGTTGCTGTCGGATTCGCAGTAGCGGTCCAGGCTCAGAACATCAAGGTATCCGGTACGATTTCAGATTCAGCCGGTGAACCTATTGTCGGAGCGTCAATTATGATCGAAGGTACGAAGGATGGTACATTCTCAGATGTAGATGGAAACTACACGATGTCAGCCCCTTCCAATGCCGTTCTTCAAATTTCATCTATCGGTTTTCAGACGGCTGTTGTTCCGGTAGGCGGAAAAACAACAATCAATGTCACTCTTAAGGAAGACTCCGAAGTTATCGACGGAACTATCGTCGTGGCTTTCGGTACCGCGAAGAAAGATGCCTATACGGGATCTGCCACGGTAGTCAAGTCAGAGGACATCGCCAAATCACAGCAGTCCAACGTGGCTCAGTCATTGGCTGGTAAGGTTGCAGGTGTGCAGCTGACCAACACTTCAGGTCAGCCGGGCTCCAGCCCTTCTATCCGTATCCGCGGATTCAGCTCATTCAATGCAGGAAACGATCCTCTCTGGATTGTGGACGGTATGCCTTATTCAGGCGACTTGAGCAACCTGAACCCGAGCGATATCGAGTCAATGACGGTCTTGAAGGATGCCGCTTCCAATGCGCTGTACGGTGCACGAGGAGCGAACGGAGTCGTCATGATCACCACCAAGAAAGCGAAGTCTCAGGACGCGGTTGTCAATGTCGATGCCAAATGGGGTGTAAACTCCCGTGCGGTAAGAGATTACGAGTACATTACCGATCCTGCACAGTTCTATGAGACCCACTATAGAGCACTTTACAACTACTATGTGTCTGACGGCAACATGAGCGCGTTCGCCGCACATGCCAAGGCCAACCAGATTGTAGCTGGCTCATCAAATGACGGCGGTCTCGGTTACCAGATATTCAATGTTCCTAAGGGACAGGAGTTCATCGGTATCAATGGAAAGGTAAACCCGAATGCGACCATCGGACGTCGTCTGGTCTATATGGGTGAGGAATACTACATTACTCCGGACAACTGGACTGACGCTGCTTACCGTCATTCCCTCCGTCAGGAGTACAATGCGAGCATCTCCGGCTCCAATGACAAGATATCCGCTTATGCATCATTCGGTTATCTGAACAATCAGGGTATTGTCTATAACTCTGACATGGAGCGTTATACCGCCCGTCTGAAGATGGACTATCAGGCCAAGTCATGGCTCCGTTTCGGCGCCAACGCCACATATTCGAACTTCAAGTACAACAGTATCAACGACAATGGAGAGAGCAACTCTTCAGGTAACGTCTTCGCATATACGACCACTGTAGGTCCTATCTATCCTCTTTATATCCGCGACGGAGAGGGCAACATCCTCTATGACCAGAACGGAAATGTGAGATATGACTTCGGTGAAGGCTCAAATGCCGGAATGGAGCGTTCATTGTTCCCTAACAGTAACGCGCTTTCAGAGTCCAAACTGAACAAGAGCTATGTCGAGGGCAATGCCTTCAACGGTACAAGTTACGCTGAGGTGACTTTCCTGAAAGACTTCAAGTTCACTTTTAATGCCGGTGTCTCTCTGGACGAATCCCGTACTACAGCTACCAAGAACCCTTGGTACGGACAGTTCGCCAGCCAGAAGGGTATCGTTTCCAAAGGCCACGTAAGGACATTCGACGTGAACCTCCAGCAGATTCTCAACTACACCAAGCAGCTCGACCGTCACAATATCAATGTCATGATAGGTCACGAGTCATACCAGTCCAAGTACTATGCTCTTTCTGCAACGAAGAGCAACATGCTGACTCAGGACAATGACGAGCTTGCAGGAGCCATCATTGACTCTCAGGGTGCAAACTCATCCAGAACCGAGTATTTCAATGAGGGATATTTTGCCCGTGCGATGTATGACCTTGACAACAAATACTTTGCATCTGCTTCCTTCCGTCGTGATGCATCATCACGCTTCCATCCTAAGCACCGTTGGGGTAACTTCTGGTCAGTCGGCGGAGCCTGGGTGATGAACAGGGAGAACTTCATGAGCAATACCTATAACTGGGTGGACATTCTGAAAGTGAAGGCTTCCATCGGTTCTCAGGGTAACGACAATATCGGAAACTTCCGTTACGTGGACACTTACTCCATCGAGAACTCCAACGGCAATGTATCAACAGTGTTCAACGCCAAAGGTTCTGACAAGATCACCTGGGAGACCAACACCAACTTCAATGCCGGTGTGGAATTCGGTTTCTGGCAGGGCAAGCTCTCCGGAGGCGCCGAATACTTCTACAGAAAGACTACTGACATGCTTCTCGCATTCCCGGTTGCTCCTTCAATGGGTTACTCTTCATACTATGCCAATGTCGGTGACATGAGAAACAGCGGTGTGGAACTCGAATTGAACTACACTCCTGTCATGAACGACAATGTCCAGTGGAGCATCAACTTGAACCTCACTCATCTGAGGAACAAGATCACAATGCTTCCTGAGGAAAGAAAGAACAAGGAAGTTGAGGGTTATTCAGGATTCGTAAGCGGAAGCACATTCTTCGGTGAGGGCCTTCCGATGTACACCTTCTATATGAAGAAGTACGCAGGTGTGTCCGAGACAGGAAAATCCACCTGGTATATGGATGAGACTCAGGCAGACGGCTCCGTAAAGCGCGTTCCTACAGAGGATTACACCAAGGCATCTGACTATATCTGCGGAAATCCTATTCCTGACCTTTATGGCGGTTTCGGAACTGACATCAGTTTCTACGGATTTGACTTCAGCGTGGCATTCAACTACCAGATAGGCGGTAAGGCTATGGATTCAGGATATGCTTCGGCAATGTATTCTCCGGCCAACAAATCTACGGGTATGAACTGGCACAAGGATATTCTGAAAGCTTGGAGCAAGGACAATACCTCATCCAACATTCCTCGTCTCCAGTACGAAGACCAGAACCAGAACGCTTCATCAGACAGATTCTTGACGAACTCAAGCTATCTCAATCTCCAGACAGTCAATTTCGGCTACACCCTTCCTGCAAGAATAACAAGGAAGGCTTACATTGAGAAGCTCCGTTTCTATCTGTCATGCGAGAACCTGTGGTATTGGTCTGCAAGACGCGGATTCGATCCTAGATATTCTTATTCAGGAGCCACCACACAGGCCGGCTATTCTCCGGCAAGAACGATTTCCGGTGGCGTAAGTATTCAGTTCTAAAAGCTATTGTGGTATGAAAAACATATTTAAAATATCGACTCTTTCAGTCATTGCTGCAGTCGCTTTCAGCAGTTGTATCAAGGAGGCTCAGCTGACAGGCGGTGCAACAGAAGAACAGGTTACACTTGAGACATTGATTCAGGGTATTCCGGCAGCGCTTGTACAGGCAGGATCTACAGGATACGGCCTGGCTTGGGATTTCGCTTATCCTGCAATCCATCTCGCTACCGAGTCAATGACCGGTGATCTCGTCGTTCCGGGAAATACCGGTTATGACTGGTTCTCCCAGTGGGGAAGCAATATCGCTCTCGGCTCCGAGTATGCGGTAGGCGCTCTTCCATGGAACAACTTCTACAGTTGGATCATGAGTGCCAACAGCGTCATCAGACGTATCGGAAACGCTGATTTCTCCGCTCTGGATTCATCAGAAAAACAGTATCTCGGTTATGCTTATGCTTACAGGGCATTGTTCTATTTCGACCTTGTCCGTATGTATGAGTTCAAGAGAAACAAATATACCGAAGGTGAGGATGTCATCGGACTCGGCGTTCCTATTGTGCTTCCTGAAACCACTGAGGCTCAGGCCAAGAACAACCCGAGAGCCAAGGTTTCAGACATCTACGACACATTGATCTTCCCTGACCTCGAGAAATCTGAAGAATTGCTTTCTTCATTCAAGGCAGCTGACAAATATACCATCAGCATCGCATTGGTTTATGGTATGAAAGCGAGAGCTTACCTCGAGCGTGCCACTTCTCTCGAAGAGGACGGCGACAAAGTCAAGTCAGCCGAGTACTATGCTTCTGCAGCAACCTATGCCCGCAAGGCCATCGAGACAAGCGGTTGCACGCCTCTTACTCAGGACCAGTGGGAAGATCCTTCAAACGGATTCAACAACGCAAACTCCAACAATGCGTGGATCTGGGGACTTGCAATTCCAAGCGAGAGCGTTTCCAACCTCCTCTGCTTCACAGCTCACATGAGTACCGAGAATGCATGGAGTGCCTATGGTCACGATACTTGCCGCGCCATCAACAAGAACCTTTACAACAGTATCAGCGGTTCTGACTTCCGCAAGCACTCATGGCTTGATCCTGACAGGAACTACTACAACTACAAGAGTTGCAGAAAGGACGCCAAGGAGTACTTCGCGAAGCTCAAGAACTACAGCAACATCAAGTTCCGTCCTGCTCAGGGCGCTTACGAAGATTATATTACAGGTGGTGCCGCTGACCATTGTATGATGCGTGTTGAGGAGATGTACTTCATTGAGGCTGAGGCTAAAGCGCACGAGAAACTCTCTGAGGGCATCAGGCTGCTCAACGAATTCATGAACAACTACCGTATAGTAGGTGACAGAAAATATGACTGTTCTGCCAAAGCTTCTACTATGACAGGCTTCATCAATGAGCTTATTCTTCAGAAGAGAGTCGAGTTCTGGGGTGAGGGTATCATAATGTTCGACATGAAGCGTCTCAACATTTCTTCCAAGAGAGGATATACCGGAACAAATGCTCCGGCTTCATATAGAATCAACTGCGAAGGCAGGGCTCCATATTGGAACTTCGTGATTGGACGTAACGAGATGCAGAACAACCCTGCGGTAGCCAATCAGAACAATCCGGATCCGTCACAGGTTGTGCCACTTTGGAAATAGAACCGGGTAATTAACTCATAATCAATGAATGATATGAAAACAATCAAACATATACTGCTTCTGACATTTGCTGCATTTGCATTGACAAACTGCGCAGACGAGGCTTCGTATGTTCCTGGCGAAAAAGAGAATCCGGACAATTTCGGAGTATATTTCCCGGAGCAGACCGTTTCCACAACTGTGGAAGTGGATCCGAAGGCTGAAACTAAAGTTACATTCAAGGTTGCCAGAAAGAGAACAGATGAGGCCATCATCGTCCCGTTCAATGTGGATTCCGAGACCAAGGATGTCTTCACTATATCTCCGATTGCCTTCAAGCAGGGTGCAGCCGAAACAAATGTGACAGTGAAATTCGACAAGGCTGAAGTCGGAACTACATACAAATGTACCATCAGCATTGACGATCCTGAATATGTGTCTCTCTATGGAACGAGCGCTACGAGTCTTTCATTCTCGGTGGTACGCGCCGGTTGGGAACTTGTAAAAGGCCCTAATGGTGAGACAAAAGGAAAATGGAGAGATGACATCATCGTAGGTCTCTACAGCATCCAGTCAGCCACATTCAATCCTAATCCGGAACTGGATGTGGAGATTTACGAGCGCTCTGACGTCAAAGGTCTGTACAGGATGAAGGTTTACGGCGGCACCAATTTCATCAGGAGTTTTACCGGCGGAAACTACTCTTATGCTGAGGACAAGGACGTCTGGACTACTGTCAATGCGAGCGATCCTGACAAGGTATATCTTCCTCTTCAGACTGCCGGTGTGACATTCAACTCAGGCGACGGCGAGGTTTCATTCGGTTCTTATGTTCCGGAAAACTTCTCTCTGGACGAGAGTGCCGCACAGTATGGTACAATGAAGAATGGCGTCATCGAGTTCCCTGTACAGGGCATCATGATCACCATCGCTACACTTGACGGTTATGCTTACGCAAACATGAACGGTCTTACACGTATTCTTATGCCGGGCGTCACTGTTCCTGACTATACGGTATCGCTTTCCAAGGAAGAGTGCAAGGACGGTGTAGTGGATGTTGTTGCAACTCTTTCTTCTGATGTGAAGAAATTCAAATATTCAGTACGCGAAGGTGCCATCGACGAGGGAGCAGCCAGCCTCCTCGCTCAGGAACTGGATCAGGCCGGCACATTCGACGGAGAAATTACTGAGACCTCTACATTGCACCTGAGCTGCAAGGAGACAGGCAAATACACTCTTGTAGGCTGTGTTTATGATGCGGCCGGCACAATGCAGGGTTATGCTTCCGTTTCATTCGGTTATGTTGCCAAAGGTGAAGAGAAGCCGGTTATCCTGACTTATGGTCTCGAGGCTACAAACGAGTTCGCCGGAGAAGGAATCAATCCTGACAACTCTGCCAAGTTCTATGCTTATGGCCAGGATATCGAGTCCCTCACTTACGGATTCTACAAGTCAAAATATCTTGTGGGCAAGAAACTCGAAGACGTCCTCAAGGATTCAGGCAAGGCATTCACTTCAGAGGAACTTGAAAAAGTGAACGGCAAGGGCTTCAGCTCGATGATCAAGGGTCTGAACGGTGATTGCCAGTACACTATGGTCATCATGGCCAACAACGGCTATGTCACATCGATTACCACCAAGGACTATCACACCACAGGTGTTTACAATCCGGGTATGGACAACTATGACTATGAGGACTTCCTTGAGCAGCAGCCTTCAAAAGAGGAACTTATCAAGGATTGGAATTACTACGCTATGGACTTGACCGTAGAGGATGAGACTCTTACCAGATATGCACGTGGTACCGTTTCCATCAAACAGGGCACTGCAGAAGGTTTCGATTTCGATATCGAAGGCCTTGCCGGTGTCAAGTTCGACAAGGGCGGTGTGTGGTACGGTGCTTACATTCCGGGAGTCGAGTCGTTGTCCAAATATAAGGGTGCGTTCGTGCTGGTTGCTCCTCAGGGTGATGATTTCGCATCTTATGAAGGCACAGACGTGTTCACCGGTTTCATTCCTGTAGAGAGCACAAGTGCAGTTTATTACGGTGGCGGAATGTACTTCGGTGAAGTAGCTGACGGATATCTCTACGGAGTTCCTTCAAGAGACGGAATAGAGAACAAGACCACATTCAGATATCTCTACACAGGTACGCCTAATACAGTCGTAAGTATTATGACAGAGATGATGCTTGTGGATCCTGCCAAGGACAAGGGCGGTATCCCTGAGCTTCCTAAGAGCAAGATTGCTGAGATCAGAAAGCAGGCAAAAGAAGCATTCGCCCGTCGTAATTACGTGGAGATTCCTGAATATGAGGCTTTTGCACAGCAGAAGACCAAATATGTCAGAAACCTTGCTGCGGATATGACTCCGGTAGCCGTTCCTGTCGCAAAGCACGCTGAAGCGAATATTAAAGTGGAAAGCGGCATTGCTTCGAAGGCTCCTTCGCGTGGCGGCTTTATATTGAACGGACTTTATAGATAATGAATAACAAGTTTAGAATATGAACATCAACAAGATATTTTCCATCGGTTTGGCTGCCATCGCATTGGCAGCCTGTACCGCGGAGCCGCTGAGAAATCCTGATATGGACAAGCAGGCAAATCTTCCCGGTGCTCCAAAAGATGTGGAGGATGGCGTGGTCATCGTCAAGTTCTCCGCTGCCGCCCTCCCTTCCGTAGAGGCTGCCGCTGAGAAATTCATGGCGACCAAGTCTTCTGAAATGCCAACTTCCGGTATTCCTTCAGTAGATGAAATCTTCGAGAGGATCAATGTTACCGGTCTTGTGCGCGTATTCCCTTCTGACAAGGCCCATGATGCGGCTACCAAGGCTGCCGGACTGGACAGATGGTATGAGGTGCACTTCGACAAGTCACAGGACCTCGCCGAGGCATCACGTCTTCTTTCATCTGTTTCTGAGATTTCCAAGACTCAGTACTCCAACAAGATGTACAAGGCTGACGCCACCAACAAGATCGTGCCTTTCACAGCTCAGGCTGCAAGACCGTTCGTGAAGTCAGAGTTCAATGACCCTGACCTCTTCTGGCAGTGGGGCCTCATCAACAACGCTGACCAGGCTATCGCCACCAAGGCTGTCGCAGGAATGGATATCAATGTCGCTGATGCATGGAAACTTACAGCCGGTGACCCGAGAGTCGTGGTAGCAGTGCTTGACGAAGGTGTGAAGTACACCCATCCTGACCTTGCTGCAAACATGTGGACCAACCCTAAGGAGTCCGAGAACGGCAATGACGATGACGGAAACGGCTATGTGGATGATATTCACGGATATAATTTCGTAGAAAACGGCCCTATCACTTGGGACAAGGCAGTTATCGGTATTGACGGCAGCAACAATGGCGACAGCGGTCACGGAACACACGTTGCCGGTACGATTGCAGCCGTGAACAACAACGGTATCGGTGTAGCCGGTGTAGCCGGCGGTTCAGGCAAGAATGACGGTGTGAGACTTATGTCCTGCCAGATATTCTCAGGCGGAAAATCCGCTGCCGACGCTGCTACGGCACGTGCGGTGAAATATGCAGCCGACAACGGAGCCTGCATCATCCAGTGCTCATATGGTTATTCGAGTGCAAGTGGCGGATCCACTATGACCACTGACAAGAAATTCAAGGAGTTCTCTCCGCTTCTTGTCGAGGCATTGGAGTACTTCTACAAATCCAAGAACTGTGAAGCTCTTGACGGCGGTATCGCAATTTATGCGGCAGGAAACGACGGCAAACTTGTTTCTTCATATCCTGGCGCATACAGCAAGAATATCTCAGTTACAGCTATCGGTCCTGACGGTCTTCCTGCAGCATACACCAACTATGGTCCTGGATGCAACATCGCCGCTCCTGGTGGAGAGGTGAGCGGATTCTCCGGTGGCGCCAAGGCCGGCATCCTTTCCACAGTATGCTCTGAGCTTCCTGACACACAGGATACTGACTACGCGTTCCTTCAGGGAACTTCAATGGCTTGCCCTCATGTTTCAGGTGTGGCTGCACTCGGTCTTTCTTACGCATTGAAAATCGGCAAGAAGTTCACTCGCGACGAATACATCGCCATGATGCTTACTTCTGTCAATGATATCGAGTCCGCATTCGAGGGAACAAAGCAGACTCAGGGCAAGATCAATCTTGAGAACTACAAGTATGGCAAGATGGGCACAGGTCTCATTGACACATACCAGCTCTTCATGCAGATTGAAGGTACACCTTGCCTGGTGATTCCTGTAGGCACATTGGAAACCATCACTCTCGACAAGCATTTCGGCGGCTCAGCCAAGACTCTGACTTATGACAAGGATGTTGTCATTTCATCTGAAGACAAGGCTAAGCTCGGCGTAGAGATGCTGAGAATGTACAACGGCCAGCTTATGATCAAGTGTGCCAAGACAGGTACCTGCAATGTTACTGTTTCTGCAATCGCAGGCGGCAGCACAGTAGGTTCTGATACAGGCGCAGGCGGAATGAGGATTACCAAGAAATTTGCGATTGTCGTTCGTGACCACTGCGCATCAAACGGCGGATGGCTTTAAAATCCAAGAAGAAGTATGAAAAGATTTTTGACAATGATAATGGCCGTTGCAATGCTTCTTGGCGTTGCAGGCTGCGAGAAAGACAGTCCTGTTGTTAAATCAGGCCTTTCAGGCGAATGGAAACTTGTTTCCTGGAACAACACCACTCCGCAGGCGTTTGATATCTATATGGAGTTTTTCTCTGACGGAAAATTCAACCTGTATCAGAAGCTTGCCACATCTACTTACCGCCACCTCACCGGCACATTCGACAGCAAGGGTGATGTGCTTACAGGCAAGTATGATGACGGTGCTGACTTCGCTGACAAATACAGCATTGCTCTGGAAGGTGATGTGCTGACATTGACAAGCACGACAAATCCTGCGTCAGTATCAGTCTATAAGAGGACAACGATTCCTGACGAAGTGAGAAACTCACCTCAGACCAAAGCATCTGCAGAAGAGACAGTCCGCCCGTTGTAATACTTGCGGCTGATATATAGAAAAGGAGGATGGCAATCACCACCCTCCTTTTTTTGGTTCATTGCGGTTCCGGCGTCGCTTTTATGCCGGACCGGTGCCGTAACATCTACTGCTTGGAAATGTTCTCACGCATATCTGTATCGGCCTGGATATTCTTCATCTTGTAGTAATCCATTACTCCGAGATTGCCGTTGCGGAATGCCTCAGCCATTGCCAGCGGCACCTGAGCCTCGGCTTCAATCACCTTTGCGCGGGCTTCCTGAGCCTTGGCCTTCATTTCCTGCTCCAGCGCCACAGCCATTGCCCTGCGCTCCTCTGCGCGAGCTTGGGCGATATTCTTGTCAGCATCTGCCTGATCCATCTGCAGCACGGCACCTATGTTCTTTCCTATGTCAATGTCTGCGATGTCGATGGACAGAATCTCAAATGCGGTACCAGCATCCAGACCTTTTGCAAGAACGACCTTGGAGATGGACTCTGGTTTTTCCAATACCTCAGCGTGGCTTTCTGCAGAACCGATGGATGAAACGATGCCTTCACCTACTCTCGCCAACACGGTCTCCTCACCTGCACCGCCCACAAGCTGATTGATATTGGCGCGTACAGTCACTCTTGCCTTGCAGATAAGCTGGATACCATTCTTGGCCACAGCTGTAACCGGAGGGGTATTGATGACCTTAGGGTTGACGGACATCTGCACAGCCTCGAAAACGTCTCGTCCTGCGAGGTCGATACCGGCAGCGGTCTTGAAGTCGAGCGGAATATTGGCCTTGTCTGCTGAGATAAGCGCATTGACCACCTTCACGACATTTCCTTTGGCGAGGTAATGGGCCTCAAGTTCGTTGGATCTGAGTTTCAGGCCGGCCTTGGTACCGGTAATCATCGCGATTACGATGGTGTTGGGATTTACTCCTCTCCATCTCATGAGAACAAGCTGGATCAGAGGAATATGAACTCCGGACAGGATAGCCTGGAACCACAGTGTTACAGGGAAGAACCAGAGCAGTACGATCAGGGCGACGAATATGATGCCGGCCCAGATAATCAGTGGAATTGCCATAATTCAGGGTTTATTTAGTTTTGTGAATATGCTTCAGTTTGTTTGCGTTTGCTCAGAACGCCTCGTCGGGCATGATGACTTTCACGTATATCTTGTTGTTCTCGATGTGGACGACCTCCACAGGAGTTCCTGCGTCGATCATTCCCTCGAATGCGGTCACTTCATAATTCTTGTTCCCGATTCTCGCGGTTCCCATCGGACAGAGCCTCGTGACAGTCTTGCCCCTGTCGCCGACGCCTGCCTTTTCCTCGCTTTCTGCATTGTCAATGACAGTGCTCAGTTCAAGTTTCTTCCAAGTCTTCGCACGGAAAGCATAGCACAGCAGCACCGTCAGAAGTACGACATTGACAATGGTGACAACTGCTCCGGTCAGCGGGCTCATATAGGCGAATGCATACCAGCAGGAGCCGCACAATGACAGCACGCCCAGAATTCCGGCGATCCCGATGCCCGGAATCAGAAAAATCTCGGCCAGAATAAGGATGATCCCTGCTAAAACCAATGTTATTATAAGTCCCATACTCAATGAGTTAGTGTTATGTATCCAAATATATGAATATTATTCGGCTTTGGAAAGACCTGCCGACTCAATTCTCAAGTTGGAAAGACCTGCCTTCTTCAATGCTTCCGTAACAGTGTCTGCTTCCTTCCTGCTGTCGTAAGGGCCGAGAATATATGAGATCATTCCGCCTTCAGTCGTCTTGGACATGTCCGAGTCGGTAGATGCCTTGATGGTTGCTATCTCGTTTTCGTTCAATGAATTGCCGTCGATAGGGAATACTCTGATCTGGAACAGCTCGTGAATGTTCTTCTCTATGGCCCTGGCCTTCTGGACAGTAATCGGCTTGCCGTCAAGGAATGCCACGATGATGGCACTGCGGAAGCCTGCACGTTTCACCTTGTTAAGGTTTGCCAATACGTCCTTGTATGTGTGGAACAGTCCCACAGAGTAGATTCTGCGGCCGTTCGAGCCAGGTCTTTCAAATACGGGACTGAGACCTTTTATCTGTTTTACGGTAGCCTTGGACATCATTGAGAAAAGCTGGATCTGGTAGTACAGTCCCTGCGGAATAGTATTGTCCTCTGCAAAGCGTCCCTGCTCGAGTATCTGGAAAGTGTAGTCGAACGACGGCGCCGGCTTTTCCATGTCCAGCCGGATCCGCGCCCCCGGACTCTTCTTGGAGAAAGTGTAGCCCGCATCAGCCCCGACCAGCTCCCTGTCGGCTTCCCTGTGAATCTTTTCCGGATCAATGACAATGCCGCTCTGGAGGAACTCCAGTTCTATTTTCTGCAATTCCCGTGATGCTCTTGCCAATGAATCCTGTAATTTCGGAAGCATCGCCTCCTTGCTCAGGATAGATGCGGCAAGCCTGCTCCTTTCCTCACCGGAAGTCTCCGAAAGCCAGCTCCTGTCCCTGTCCAGATCGGTGCTGAACTTGTAGATGGAATCGCGTAACGACCTGACAGTCAGCATCTGCTCGGAATATCTGCTCATATCTGCATTGTTCTGGACGTTCTCGTCGGTGGTGGCAGAGTGGTTGTCTATGCGTGTCGGGTCATTGTCCGGTGCCAGAATGCATAACTTTTTCAGTTCGTCAGGGTCGTTGATTTCCTTTCTTACCGGCATACTGTCGAATTCCAGGACGTAGATGTCCACGGAATCAGCCGGGCATTCCCTGTTTGAGGCGAACATCGAGTATTTGCCGTCCGCCGTATTTATATAGAGGAAATCATCGTATGGTGAGGAGTATGGGAAACCCATATTGACAGGTACTCCCCAGTCATTAAGGTCTTTATCCCATGTGGACACATAAAGATCGTAACCTCCCATTCCGTACAGGCCCTTGGATGCGAAAAACAACTGCTTTCCGTCAGGCGATATCATCGGATAGATTTCATCGGAAGAGGAGGTCAGTTGTTCATTGACAAGTTCCGGGACAGTCCACAGAGAGTCGCCCAATGCCGTTCTGTAAATGTTTCTGATGCCGTCGGAGTCTTTTCCGGACCAGTAGATCTGCTTCACGTCGTCCGGAATGTAGATGGCCTTCGCAAACGGATCATTGGCAGTGGAATCCAGCTGGTTCGGCGTTATTCTCCAGCTCCTGTCCTGCAGCGGGTAATAAAGGAAGAAATCCTTCAGCGAAAACCGCTCTTTGGCTACGGGAACAGGGTTGCTGCAGAACCCGGTCATGTTGCTTCCGTTCTGGGCGGGAACCATCATCTCGTCCAGCCTGACGGCATCAGCGGAATCCGCCGCCTCTTTTGCATTCTGGAGCAGTTCGACTGCGGCATTGAACTTATAGGCTTTTGTCAATGAATCAGCAGATTCCTTGAGTCTGCTGAAATCGACCTTGCGTGCAGGTACAGTCAATGAATCCGCCATTTCTTTTCCTATCGCGGGGATGCTGGCGGCCATTGACGACAATATCAAAATACAGTACGTTATCTTTCTCATAATCCGATACTGCAAAAATAAGAAATTACTTGCAGAAAGTTTCTTTCTACGAAAAAATTAGATAAATTTGCACTCTATTGTCTATTGTGACAGATTGGAAACTAATATAATTTAAAAATATCAATCAAATGCAAAGTAAAGGTGCAATCAAATTCGTGGCGGTTCTGCTCGCTATCGCGTGCATCTGGCAGCTGTCATTCTCTCTTGTGACATCTATTCAGGAGGGAAAGGCGGAGGCTTACGCGCAGAAAGCTGTAGAGACTTTCAAGCAGTCATCAGAATACGCCAATGTCCCTGATGTGGACAAGGCCTTTTACCTTGATTCTCTCGCAAAGAATGAGAACCGCAGGTACATTGACTCCATTTCGAGTGAAAAGGTCTATTTCGGATACACTTACAAAGATGTAAAAGCTAAAGAGATCAACCTCGGTCTTGACCTTAAGGGCGGTATGAACGTCATGCTTCAGGTTCAGCTTGAGGACTTGGTAAGTGCACTTGCCGGAGAAAACAAGACTCCTGAGTTTACAAAAGCCATCTCTCTTGCAAGAGAGCGCAGCGTGAACTCACCGGATGATTTCATCACATTGTTCGCTCAGGCTTGGAAAGAGGTTTCTAACGGACAGAGGCTCGCTCAGGTGTTCGGCACCTACGATCTCGCTTCCAGGATCGGCCCTCAGTCTTCTGATGAGGAAGTTCTCAAGGTGATCAGGGAGAATGCAGAGAGTGCAGTAGCGAACTCATACAATGTCCTCCGTAACCGTATCGACCGTTTCGGTGTTACACAGCCTTCCATCCAGCAGCTCGGAAACACAGGACGTATCCTCGTCGAGCTTCCTGGCGTAAAGGAGCCGGAGCGTGTGAGAAAGCTGCTCCAGGGAACTGCTTCCCTCGAGTTCTGGCCTACATTTGACAATGCTGACATCGCTCCATATCTTCAGGAGGCTGACGCTGCTCTCGCTGCTACAGTTGAGCCTGATTCAGCGCTTGTTGCAGAAGCTGATGTGAAAGAGGCTGTCTCAGACTCTTCTTCAGTGCTCAGTGATGAGGTAAATGCTTCAGCATCTGACGAGAAAGCTCTTGCAGAATATAGAAAGGCACATCCTCTCTTCGCTGTTCTCCAGCCATCAGGCTTCAGAAGCGGCGCTTGCATCGGTTTCGCAAACGGTAGCGATACAGCTAAAGTAAACAGACTTCTCAATCAGCCTGAGGTCAAGGGTATTTTCCCTCCTGAGTTCAGACCAGTATGGTCAGTCAAGCCTTCAACCTATGTAAAGGGCGGAAACATCTTCGAACTCGTGGCTATCAAGGTTGCTACAAGAGACGGAAAGGCTCCTCTTGACGGTGGCGCAGTTACCGACGCCCGTGTATCTTACAACGGACAGGGTGTAAACAAAGGTAACCCTTCAGTGTCAATGACAATGAACGCAGAGGGCGCTTCTATCTGGGCTCGTCTTACCAAGGACAATGTAGGACATCAGATCGCCATCGTGCTCGATGACCTCGTATATTCTTACCCTAACGTGAACAGCGCCATTACAGGCGGCAGCTCAGAGATTACGGGTAACTTCGATGTTGAAGAGGCAACTGACCTTGCAAACGTGCTCAATTCCGGTAAACTTCCGGCACCTGCAAAGATTATCCAGGAGCAGGTCGTAGGTCCTACACTCGGCTCTGAGTCCATCAGAGCAGGTCTCATCTCATTCATCATCGCCTTCCTGCTGGTGCTTGTCTATATGATATTCTTCTATAGCGGTGCAGGTTTCGTGGCTGATATCGCCCTTCTGTGCAACGTTCTTCTCCTCTTCGGTACATTGGTATCATTCGGAGCAGTGCTTACGTTGCCTGGTATTGCCGGTCTCGTATTGACAATGGGTATGGCGGTCGATGCCAACGTGATTATCTACGAGCGTGTGAAAGAGGAACTTGCAGCCGGCAAGGGTCTGTCCAAGGCTATCGCTGACGGTTATTCAAATGCATACTCTGCAATTATCGACGGTCAGGTTACCACACTCCTTACCGGTATCGTGCTCTTCATCTTCGGTTCAGGTCCTGTACAGGGCTTTGCTACCACTCTTATCATCGGTATCATCACTTCTGTTGTGACATCTATCTTCATCACCAGAATTATATTCGACGACAGAGTTTCCAAGGGCAAGAACGTAAGCTTCGAGAACAACCTTACCAAGGACTTCCTCAAACACACCAATGTCAATTTCATCGACAAGAAGAAATACTCTTATCTCTTCTCAGGTATCCTCATCGTAATCGCTATCGCATCTATCAGTTTCAAGGGCTTTACCTATGGTGTTGACTTCACCGGTGGCCGTACCTATGTGGTAAGATTCGATACTCCTGTTACTGCTGAGCAGGTTCGCAGTGCCGCTGAGAACGAGTTCGGCGAGACTGTCGAGGTTAAGCAGTTCGGTGGTGAGAGCCAGATGAAGATTACTACCAAATACAAGGTTGATCAGGAATCTACAGATGTTGATGCTGAGATTGAAGGCAAGTTGTACAATGCTCTCAAAGGTTTCTTTGCAGAGAAGGATATGACTCTCGGTGAGTTCACATCTACATTGGACAACCCTAACGGTATCATCTCTTCTGACAAGGTTGGTCCTACTATCGCAAACGACATGAAGCGTTCAGCTATCTTCGCAGTGCTCATCGCATTGTTCGTTATCTTCGCTTATATCGCTGTACGTTTCAATGGTTGGACATGGGGACTCGGTGGTGTCCTTTCACTCGCCCACACGGCGATTATCGTGATCGGATTCTTCTCATTGTTCTCCGGAATCCTTCCATTCAACCTGGACGTTGACCAGACCTTCATCGCGGCTATCCTGACCATCATCGGATACGCAATCAACGATAACGTGGTTATCTTCGACCGTATTCGTGAGTTCAAGGTATTGCACCCTAAGACTGATTTCAAGACCAATGCCAATATCGCGCTCAACAGCACGCTCACCAGAACCATCAATACGTCAGTATCTACTCTCGTGACAATGCTTGCTATCGCAATCTTCGGCGGCGAGTCTATCCGTGGTCTTTCTGTAGCCCTGATACTCGGTATCTGCTTCGGTACTTACGCATCCATCTTCATAGGTACTCCTATTATGTATGATGCATACGTATGGAACGAAAAGAGAAAAGCTGCTAAGGCTGCCAAGAAATAATTGATTACATAACATGGCGGTCTCCTGACTGCCGAAACATAGAATGAGGCCGTTCCTTTCGGGGCGGTCTCATTCATTGTATAGGGCATTGTATAGGGCAGCAACTGCTTTGTATAGTGCAGCCACTGCTATTTGTCGATATGCCGGCTCCACCGCCGGTTTTGTCCATATTCTTGGTCCTCATCTATCGACAGTTGTCGGCGCGCTCCTGTCGCTGCATTATAGCTCTATTGCTGCACCCGCTCCGTCGCAGGCCACGTGTACAAATCCGGCCCTTTTGCCCCCGTCGTCGTCCATTGGTGTTGTCCCGAACTGCGGCAAGAGCCCGCTCTGCTCAGGGTGCTTCGCAATTCGCCGCGGTCTATGCCG